>PVBE010165851.1_pt1 | contig 78351 bp, 75 predicted proteins | sample 1631181 | NCBI WGS metagenome assembly PVBE01 (sample SAMN08397723, study PRJNA350692) | Marine metagenome, whole genome shotgun sequencing project. | isolation source: water | place: Pacific Ocean | collected 2012-04
ATACAGAAGAGGACATCGACAGGCGGTTCGCCCATCCACTTCGCAATGGTCTTGAAACCGCTGCCATCAGCGCGGCCCTTCACCTCTGCAATTAATGATTCCCTGCCGGGGATAGCGCCAACTAAAAGGTCCGCACCCTTCTTGTAGGGGGCCGATATTCGGGCGCAGGCAATATTAAGGTCCCGATGCCTGTTCACGATCATCCGCTCACGCCGAACACCCTTGTCCCTACTCGCCTTAGTCATCCATCAACTCCTCTAGGCGGCTCAGGGTTCGCGCGGTCGGGTTCCACTCCGGTGTGTGCATCTTCCTTAATGTGTTGATGCCTAGACCGGCCTCCTCTGCCAATTGGCCCGTCGGGATGCCCCGATCCAAGGCGTATTGGCGCACACGGAACAGCACTGCACTAAGGTTCGCTGGCGGGATATTTAAGTTCAATTTACACATTCGTCAGTTCTTATACCATTGATCAATGGGATTGCCTAATACATTAAAATGTGCGATAAGGGACGTGATCCAAGGCTCAGGAGGGCAGATTAGCCATGCACGATGACGAGAGGCTGCAACGGCGCGAAATGCTAACGGCGCTGCGCGAGGTCATTACAGCCACCACAACGAGCGACCCGGAAGAGGCTCAAAACAACCGACGCGAAGCCCTGGTGGCATTTATGGAAAGGTACAAGCTGAAGACCAGAAAGTGGGCGGCAGATGCCGGGGTGAAGGCGAATTCTATTTACAACTTCACCAACGGGCATTCGATGTCCATGGACGACGATACCTATGAGAAGCTGGCGGCAGCTATAAACGTCACGGCGGCCACTATTATGGGTGAACCCGATTTCACCCCCGCCGTTGGTCAAGCGCTGGTAATTGGCCGCGTACAGGCCGGAAACTGGCAAAAAGCCGTTACTTTTATCGATGAGGCAGATACCAGTATCGTCCCCTGCGTTCTTCCTGAGCATGTTGCCTTAAAGGGCACACGGGCGCCGGTATTTGGGCTGTCGGTAGTAGGCGACAGCATGGACCAAGTCTTCGTCGAAGGCAGCGTCCTGATTTGCCTCCCCCTGGCCGAAATGCGCGGCCAAGTTCAGGACGGTGACTACGTCGTGGTCCACCGTATTGACCCGGACGGCCTGTATGAAGCCACCTGCAAGCAATACCGTCTTGTAGACGGCGAAATGTGGCTAGCCCCCAAGTCCAACAACCCAAGTCACCTAGCTATCAAGGGGGCCGATGCTGGTGACGGCGTTCAGGTAGAAGTAGCGGCGGTCGTTTTTGGGGTTTATTCGCCCATGTCGGTGGCGGGCCGGATATGATTCGCACACCATACATTATGATGTATGTGCTATTGATGTGCATTTGTGGTAATACACTGCCATGAGCAGAAAGCCAGCTAACGAAAACGACAGGCCGATGGCCATGACGGCGGAAGAAGCCGCCAACTATGTTGGCTGTCGGTCTACGCAGCAATTCCGGCGCGAGATCAAAGCCGGAATTTGGCCCAGACCCATTGCACCTAACAGTAGGCCCCAGAGATGGAGTATATTTCAACTTGATGCGGCGCTTACCGGCAGTTCCAATTCGCCGCAGACGGACCCACACTTAGCAGCATTCGAAAAAAGGATGGGCATGAGATGAAGAAAATCAGGCATTTTCGGGAAACGACCACGGCGGATCAGCGAGTTGTTTATCGCTTTGAACCATCATTAGTAATGCGTGATGCAGGGTACCGTAACGAAACCTTGGGCGAAGACCGCAGTGCGGCCATCGCCAAAGTGGAACAATACAATGCCGAATGGGATGCGGATCGAGGCGGTCAAAAAGCTGTCGTACCTAGGGGCAACATTAATTGGCTGATACACCAATTTGAAAAAGACCCGACATGGTATGGGGCTAAAGCAAAACGGACCCGCCAAGAAATGGACTACGCATTTCGGTTGTTTGCCGCCCAGCTAGGTGCGGTGTCCGTCAAGTCTGTCAGTCGCAGCCATTGTCGCGCCCTCTACAATGATTGGCGGCTTGAGGGGTCTGCCCATAAGGCTAAAAAGCTAATGAAATGGGTCCACAGACTGTTCAGCTACGCCCTGGAATTGGAAATCATCGAAACTCACCCGATGTACGGCTTCAAGATGGAAACCCCGCCTAGCCGGGATATGGTCTGGTCGGAATGGGAAGTTGATCGTGTGATTGAATCGGCTTTGAAGGCCCATAAATCACCCCAGGGCAACATCGCGCCCCCTCGCCCATCAATCGCACTAGCAACGCAAATTGCTTTTAGTACCAGCCTACCCCAGCAAGACATCCTGGCCCTGACATGGGATCAGTATTCGGATGGTGGATTGACCGTGACGCAGAAGAAGAAACGTGGGGGAAAGGAATTATGGATACCGTTGACCGACAAGACCCGGACCATGCTGGACGGCATCAATAAATTTCACACCCATATCATCGTCAACGAAATGACGGCACAGCGGTACAAAGGTAAAGATGAATTTGGGAAGGTCTTTCGGAAAGTATGTCGCCGGGCTGGCCTTGAGCGCAGCCTCACATTTCACGACCTAAGAACGACCGCTTTGACCAATATGGGCAACAAAGGGGCGACCATGGCAGAGATCGTTTCATTCAGCGGACACAAGCTGAATTCACCCATTTTGGAGACATATGTGAAGCCAGGGCGGGAAGCGGCAAAAAGGGCGCTAGATAAGATCAATACCGACGATTAACGAAAAGTTGTAAAAAGTTGTAAAGTTGTAAAATCAATTTCATTTTTGGCAGTTTTCTGGCGTCCCCAAGGGGAGTCGAACCCCTGTTTCCGGCGTGAGAGGCCGGCGTCCTAGGCCACTAGACGATGGGGACGCGGTAGGCGCAGAAATAGCCGCCGGGAGACGGCACGTCAAGGGGCCCAGTGCGATACGGATGAGAAATACGGCGGCCGCACCAGAGTTTCAGTCAAGTACCGGCTTCAAGCCGGTTTGCCTTGTGGCTTCACAAGACATGATTACGCGCTTCGTTGCAACTGTGGGGACAATACCGACATAAGAAAATACTTATATATAGCGCCCTTGACAGCGATTGTTCTTGAATACCGATCCAAAATATCAAAACGGCAAGAAACAGAGAGTTCTACGTGCAAAAACCGGTCAGCATTGAATACGACTTGATTTAGAAAACCCATATTTTGGAGCAGCAGCGCTCCTGCATAGTCCAAGTCAACACGGAGCAATAGTTTTATCGACAGTAATGCCCGTCCATGGAAAGATTCGGGTGATTCTCCCAACCTGTTAGCCTGGCAAGGACGCCTGGAGACACTGGGAAAACCAGGCCATAGAGAAGACTTCATGCCACACGCTGATTTTGTTCATCTTCGCGTCCATTCGGCATTTTCCCTATCGGAGGGCGCCATACATATCAAGGAGCTGGCCGAACTGTGCAGCCATGGTGAGATGCCTGCTGTGGCGATTACGGATACCGGCAATTTGTTTGGCGCTCTTGAATTTTCGGAAACCATGATCAAGGCCGGCGTACAGCCCATCATCGGCGCCATAATCGCGATCCGGCGGAATGATGAAGCAGCGGGCCGACACCCCGGCGGCATGAACGCAGAGCCGGACTACTTGGTCCTCTTGGTGCAATCGGAGGTGGGGTACAAGAATTTGTCCCGCCTATCCTCGAAAGCCTATTTGCAAAGCGAAGGCGGGGAAACGCCCCAGATAGACCTGGCCGATCTGCGGCAATGGCACGAGGACCTGATCTGTCTTTCCGGCGGCGCCGAGGGTCCGGTCGGGAGGCTGCTGCGCGCGGGCCAGACAGATCATGCCAGGGCCTTGTTGCAGGATCTGGCCACGATTTATCCAGGCCGCCTGTATGTGGAATTACAGCGTCACGGCCTGGCCGAAGAAGCCGCCTGCGAGGGCGCGATGATCGACCTGGCTTACAGTCTTGATCTGCCCCTGGTGGCGACCAACGATACCCATTTCGATGATCCGAACATGTACGAAGCTCACGATGCCCTGCTATGCATCGCGCAAAAGAATACGGTTAGCCAGACCGACCGCCGCCGCCTGACGGGACAGCATTATTTCCGCTCGTCCCGCGAGATGCGGGCACTGTTCGCGGACCTGCCCGAGGCCCTGGACAACACATTGGTCATCGCCAGGCGCTGCGCCTACAGGGTGCCCATGCGGGATCCAATCCTACCTAGCTTTGGCGACGGCAGCGATGAACAGGCCGCTATGCGCGCCATGGCCGAAACGGGCCTGGCAGAGCGCATGGCTACCATTGATATCGCGATGGATACCGAACAGTCGAAGCCATATCGGGCTCGTCTGGCCTTCGAATTGGATGTCATCGTCAACATGGGCTTTGCCGGCTATTTCCTGATCGTCGCCGATTTCATCCAGTGGGCCAAAGCAGAGGCAATTCCGGTAGGACCAGGCCGCGGTTCGGGCGCGGGCTCCGTCGTTGCCTGGGCCCTGAAGATCACCGATTTGGACCCATTGCGGTTCGGACTGTTGTTTGAACGGTTCCTGAACCCGGAGCGGGTCTCCATGCCCGACTTCGATATTGACTTCTGCCAGGACAAGCGGGACCAGGTGATCCGCTACGTGCAGGAGAAATACGGCCACGACCAAGTGGCGCAGATCATTACCTTCGGTAAGTTGCAGGCCCGCGCCGCCCTTCGTGATGTTGGCCGCGTGCTGGAGATGCCCTTCAGCCTGGTCGACAGGCTGTGCAAGATGGTGCCTAACAATCCGGCCAATCCCACCACCCTGCCCGAGGCCTTGAAGGCCGAACCGCGCATCAAGCAAGTGATGCGGGAGGAGGCTGGCGTTGACCGCCTGTTCGACGTCGCCATGAAACTGGAGGGGCTGTATCGCCATGCCTCCACCCATGCCGCAGGCGTGGTGATTAGCGACCGGCCGTTGGAACAGCTGGTACCGCTATACCGCGACCCAAATTCGGACATGCCGGTGACCCAGTTCAACATGAAATGGGTGGAGCCGGCGGGCCTGGTGAAGTTTGATTTTCTGGGCTTGAAAACTCTGACCGTGCTGGACCGGGCCGTGGATATGATCCGCGCCAGGGTGCCGGAGTTTGATCTCGACCGCATACCCCTGGACGATACCGCGTCCTACGATCTGATCGCCCACGGCCAGACAGTTGGTGTTTTCCAGCTTGAAGGCGCGGGCATGCGCGACACCTTGCGCCAGATGCGGCCTGATTGCTTTGAAGACATCATCGCCGTGGTGGCCCTGTACCGTCCCGGCCCGATGGATAACATTCCAAAATTCTGCAACGTCAAATCCGGCCGTGAGGCGCCCGACTATCTGCACCCCTGCCTGGAGGAAATTCTGACTGAGACCTATGGGGTGATTGTCTACCAGGAACAGGTCATGCAGATCGCCCAGGTGATGGCGGGCTATAGTCTGGGTGACGCCGATCTGCTGCGCCGGGCCATGGGTAAAAAGATCCAGGCCGAAATGGACGCGCAACGTACACGCTTCGTCGAAGGCGCCATCGCTAATGACATCGATGGCGACCAGGCCGAATATGTATTTGATCTGGTGAACAAGTTCGCCGGCTATGGCTTCAACAAAAGCCACGCTGCCGCCTATGCCCTGATCGCCTATCAGACGGCTTATCTGAAGGCTAATCATCCAGTTGAATTCATGGCCGCGACAATGTCGCTAGATCTGGCCAACACGGACAAGCTGAACCTGTTTAAGCAGGAAGTGAAACGCATGGGCATCGCCCTGCTGCCGCCCGACCTGAACAAATCCGACGTCGTCTTCACCGTGACCCAAAATGCCGGTGGGAATACTGAAGAGGAAAACAAGGGTGCCATCCACTATGCCCTGGCCGCCGTCAAGAACGTGGGCCGTGACGCCATGGCAGCGGTGGTCGCAGAACGCCAGGACAAAGGCCCCTTCAAGGATGTTTGGGATTTCGCCGGCCGCCTCGACCCGCACCAGGTCAACAAGCGCCAGCTGGAAAACCTGGCCCGTGCCGGCGCTTTTGATGGCCTGAACCCGAACCGGGCCCAGACGATGGCGGCGGCCGAAATCATGCTGCGTTTCGCCGCCGCCGCCGCCGCCGACCGAGACTCCGCCCAGGTCAGCCTGTTCGGTGGCGAGGATGGCGCGGCCTCGGTGCCGCCGCCGCCCCTGCCCGTGGTTACCGAATGGCTGCAACTGGACAAACTGGCGAACGAAGCCCAGGCCATTGGCTTTTATCTCTCGGCCCATCCGTTAGAATCCTATCCCGCCCTGCTGGCCCGAAAATCAATGGTGGATTTCGCCGAATTGGCAGCCCGGGCCAATCGAGTAGGACAGCAATTCCGCATCGCCGCCACCATCGAAGGCGTTAATGAACGCAAGAGCGCCAAAGGCAAGCCGTTTGCCTTCCTTGACGTATCCGATCAAACCGGGACTTTCGATGTAGCCTTGTTTGGCCAGGATCTGGCCGCCAGCCGGGATCTGCTGATCAAGGGCAATTCAATCGTCATGACCATTGATGTGCGCGACGGCAAAAAGGGCCGGCGGATGATCGCCTCTCAAATCACCGACATTGACCAGGCCAGCCAGACCGTGGCCTCGGGTATCCGGGTCTTTTTGAAAAATCCCGATCCTCTGGCTTCGCTCCGTCATCTGTTGGAAGGTCACAAGGGGCGCGGCCAGGTGACCCTGTTGTTGGAGCTGGAGGGCAAGGGCCGCGAGGTCGAGATGGCCCTACCGGGCGGCTTCACCATTACCCCGCAGGTACGGGGCGCCCTGAAGGCGATACCCGGCGTCATGGACGTGCACGACGCGTAAATAGAGGAATGAAATTTTCATGAGCGGCGAAGTCAACGGCATCGCCCATATTCAGCTGAATGTGATCAATATCGAAAATTGCCTGCCGTTTTGGGAACGGTTTTGTTATTTCCTGGAATTGAAGACACTGATGAAATCCGACGACATGGTCTATTGCAAAGGCAGCCGCACCGGCCTGCTGGTGCGCCAAGCGCCGGAGGGCAAACGGGATCAAGCCTTTGATCAGGACCGTCCCGGCCTGCACCACATCTGTTTTTGCGCCCGCAACAACGAAGACGTCGACGCGATCCATGACTTTGTCCGTGACAAACTTGGCGGCAAGACCGTGCGCCCGCCCGAGGAAGGACCCTGGGTGCCCGGCTATTACTCGATCCTGTTCGAGGACCCAGACGGCCTGCACGTGGAAGTTAACTTCGTACCCGGTAAGGGGCATCTCAAGGACGAGCGGGCAAAAGGGAAGTAAAGATAATGAGCGCGAAACACGAGCCAAGAGGCATGTAATACGAGGACTTCGAGATAGGCATGGAGCTGGCGGCGCCACGGCGCACAGTGACCCTGACCGACATCGTCATTTTCGCTTCCAACACCGGCGATTTCAACGCGCCCCGCTGCGACCACGAAGTCTGCACAAGGAGCAGCCCTATGGCGAGCCCATCGTCCGTGGCCCCTGGTCTGATCCATAGCCGGCGGCCTGGGCTATGCCAGTGGAATAAGGGACGGCACCGTGGTGGCCACGCTGGCGGTGGATAACTGGTGGGTGCATCTGCCGGTCAAGCACGACGATACCAATCATATGGTACGAAAGATGACGTTCAAGCGCGAGGCCTCGAAACCGGACATGGACATGGGCATGGTCGAGTTCGATAGCCAAATCCGTAATCAACGCGACGAAGCGGCTCAATCCGCAAAGGCTACGAATATGTGCCCGAGACGGCCTAGCAGGCTGCTCAATTACCCAGAAAAATGCGCTAATCCGCCTTGCAAAGGCCGGCAAATGCGTCTATGTAGCGCCGACTTAGCGTAAATCGCACGTGGGCTTGCGTCGATGGGACAGACAGACCCCATCGGTGCTCCGGTGTCCGGCAACGGATGGGCGCCTGCGGAGGCATAACCGGAGAAGAAAATGACACTTTCGGACGTCCCGACATTCACAATGCGTCAGCTCTTGGAAGCTGGCGTCCATTTCGGCCATCAGACCCATCGCTGGAATCCCAAGATGGCGCCCTTCATCTATGGCGCACGGAACAATATCCATATCATGGACCTGCGGGAAACCGCGCCCATGCTGCAACGCGCCCTGGTCCGGGTCCGCGATGAGGTTTCGCGCGGAGGGCGGGTCCTGTTCGTCGGTACCAAGCGCCAGGCCTCCGGTCCCTTGACCGACGCGGCCAAGGCCTGCGGGCAGTATTACGTCAACCACCGTTGGCTTGGCGGCATGCTGACCAACTGGCGGACCATCTCCAATTCGATCAAGCGTTTGCGGACGCTAGAAGATCAATTGGCGGAGGAGACCAGCGGCCTAACCAAGAAGGAGCTGTTACAGTTGACCCGCGAGCGGGACAAGCTGGAGCGCGCCCTGGGCGGCATCAAGGAAATGGGCGGTCTTCCCGCCGTGTTGTTCGTGATTGACACCAATAAGGAAGAGATCGCCATCCAGGAAGCCAAGAAGCTGAACATACCGGTCATCGCGGTGGTGGATTCCAATTGCGATCCCGACAAGATCGACTTCCCTATTCCGGGCAATGATGACGCCGCGCGGGCCATTTCCCTGTATCTTGATCTAATCTCGCGCTCGGTGATTGCCGGTCTACAACAGGAACGTCGGACCGACGGCGAGGACCTGGGCGCGGCGGAAGAACTGCCCATTGAAGAAGTCACGGCGGCGGAGGAAGTCACGACGGTGGAGGAAGTCACGGTGGTGGAGGAAGCGGTTGCCGAGGCTGTAACGGAATCTGTGACGGAGGCCGAAGCGGCGCCAGAAGCCGCACCCGGGGCGGTCCCGGAAGCAACTGTTTCTTAATCTAGACTATAGGCAAAAACAGTAAATTACACTGTGTACTTCACCTAGGAGATTAACAGTGACACAAGTATCTGCGGCAATGATCAAAGAGCTGCGCGGCAAGACCGGCGCCGGCATGATGGATTGCAAAAAGGCCTTGGAGGAATCCGAGTGTGATGTCGAGGCGGCCGTCGATTGGCTGCGTACCAAAGGTCTGGCGGCAGCCGCCAAAAAGGCCGGACGCGTGGCGGCCGAAGGCCTTGTCGCGGTGACCGCGGTAGGCAGCAAGGGCGCCGTGGTCGAGGTTAACAGCGAAACCGATTTCGTGGCCCGCAACGATCAGTTCCAAGATTTTGCCCGCAACATGGGCAGCTTGGTGCTGGCCAGCGGTAATAGCGATCTTGACCCCTTGCAGGCGCAGCCCTATCCGGGTAGCGAACGCAATGTGGGCGAGGAACTGACCCACATGATCGCCACGATTGGTGAAAACATGTCCCTGCGCCGGGCCGATACGCTGTCGGTGGATCAGGGCGTAGTGGCCAGCTATGTCCATTCCGCCGCCGCCCCTGGTCTGGGCCGCATCGGCGTTCTGGTCGGACTCGAATCCTCGGGCGATCAAGGGCAATTGGCGGCCCTGGCGAAACAGGTCGCCATGCATGTGGCGGCCGCTTCACCGCAGTCGGTCAGCACCGATGATCTGGACCCGGAATCAGTGGAGCGGGAGCGCGCGGTCTTGACCGAGCAGGCCCGCGACAGCGGCAAACCAGAAGACATTATCGCGAAAATGGTGGAAGGCCGCCTGCGCAAATTCTATCAGGACGTGGTTCTGAGAGAGCAGACCTGGGTGATCGATGGCGAGAGCAAGGTTGGCAAGGTACTGGAACAGGCGGGCAAGGGCCTGGGCGCGCCGGTGAAAGTTGCCGGGTTTATTAAATATGTACTGGGCGAAGGTATTGAACGGGAAGAAACGGACTTCGCGGCCGAGGTCGCGGCACAAGTTTCAGGTTAATTCATTCAGCGCTTCCGCCACGCGATAGATGCCGTCTATAATGGTGCCTGTAACAAAGGGGGATCGCTTGTGACAGCGTCCGCGACAGATAAAGTATCCGCGGCAGGCAAGTCTGAGACGGCTGGTAGCGGTCAGGATTTGCGCTATCGACGGGCCTTGTTGAAGATTTCGGGCGAGGCCCTGATGGGCGCGGGCGAATATGGTGTTGATTTCGAGACGGTATGCCGTATCGCCAAGGACGTTAAGCAAGTGCATGATCTGGGCGCCGAAGTTTGCCTGGTGATCGGCGGCGGCAATATCTTTCGCGGCATATCCGGTGCCACCGTGGGGATGGAACGCTCCAGCGCCGATTATATGGGTATGTTGGCGACGGTCATGAACGCCTTGGCCATGCAAAGCGCCCTGGAAGATATAGGCTTGCCGACACGGGTCCTCTCCGCGATCCCAATGTCCACGGTATGTGAGCCGTATATTCGCCGCCGCGCGGTACGGCACCTGGAAAAAGGCCGCGTCGTTATTTTCGCCGCCGGCACCGGTAATCCATTTTTTACCACTGATACAACGGCGGCCCTGCGGGCGGCCGAGATGGATTGCGAATGCCTATTGAAGGGCACTCAGGTCGACGGCGTCTATTCAGAAGACCCCAATAGCAATTCTAACGCCGAACGATACGATCATTTAAGCTATCACCAAGTTCTGGCCCGCGATTTGAAAGTCATGGACGCGGCTGCCATTTCCCTTGCACGAGAGAACACGATCCCTATCCTGGTGTTCTCTATTCACAACGACGGTGCCTTTGCCGACGTATTGCGAGGAAAGGGCACATGCACCGTAATTGATGAGGGTGCCTAACAGGGGTAGCCGACACAATTAGGAGACAAGGGAGAGTGAACGGTGGCGGATCCTGACCTGGACGATCTGGAACGGCGTATGGGCGGCGCTGCCGAGGCATTACGGCACGAATTTGCGGGTTTGCGCACGGGGCGGGCATCAATCGGGTTGTTGGAGCCGGTCGTCGTGGATGTCTATGGCACGCAGATGCCCTTGAACCAAGTCGGCACCATTGGTGTGCCGGAACCGCGTATGCTGACGGTTCAAGTCTGGGACAAGACAGCTGTATCGGCGGTGGAAAAGGCGATCCGCACCGCAGGCCTTGGCTTAAACCCGGCTGCGGACGGCCAACTGGTACGGGTACCAATCCCGGAATTGACCGAGGAACGCCGCCTTGAAATGGCTAAGATCGCCCATAAATATGCTGAGCAGGCCCGTGTAGCCGTACGCAATGTGCGCCGTGATGGCATGGAAAACTTGAAGAAGATGGAAAAGGATGGCGAGTTGAACGAGGACGACCATCATCTTTGGAGCGACGAAGTACAGCAATTGACCGACCAGACCATCGCCAAGATCGACGAGGCCCTGGTTACCAAGGACGAAGAAATCAAACAGGTTTAGCGGAAACTAGCTTGTGACCAATCCTCCACCAGAAGCCGACGTACCCGAGCCGCCCAAACATATTGCCATAATCATGGACGGCAATGGCCGCTGGGCCAAGGCGCGCGGCCTGCCCCGCGTGGCGGGCCATCAACGCGGTGTTGATGCCTTGCGCGGCGTGGTCGAGGCAAGCCAGGAAATTGGCATCGACTATCTGACGCTATATGCCTTTTCGTCCGAGAACTGGAAACGGTCGCCGACCGAGGTCGACGACCTGATGGGTTTGTTGCGGCTGTATTTGCGCCGGGAGTTGCAGAATTTACACCGCAACTTCGTACGCATCCGCTTCATCGGCGAATGGCGGCGGCTAGCACCCGATATTGTCAAATTGATCGATGATGCGGAGCGGACAACCATCGACAACAGCGGTCTGACCCTGGTCATCGCCATCAACTATGGCAGCCACCGGGAAATTGTTGAGGCCACGCGGGAAATTGTGGTGGCGGTATTGGACGGCCTCTTGAGTGTTGATGATATCGACGAAGAAACCTTTGCCTCGCACCTTCACACCGACGGTATTCCCAATCCCGATTTGGTTATCAGGACCAGCGGTGAACAGCGCTTAAGCAATTTTCTGCTTTGGCAGGCCTGCTATGCGGAGTTGATCTTCATGGACGCACTTTGGCCCGATTTTACCAAGCACAACCTGGAACAGGCCATTGATGAATATCATCACCGCGAACGGCGCTATGGCGCAACCAGTGGCTGAGCCGATTTCCTCCTCTTTACAAACGCGGATTTTATCGGCCTTGGTCTTGCTGCCCGCGGTCCTGGCATTGTTTTATATCGGCGGTCTGGGTTTTGCCCTGTTGCTGGCTTTAGCCGCGGTCCTGATGGCTGGGGAATGGGACCTCCTGACGGAGGGGGCCATACGCGGGCCTAAATTTTTCGGGAGTTTCGGTACTCTTGGCCTTGCCACAGCACTTATTTTGCTGGCAGACCTCGCACTTGCCCATTTTGGGCAGGCCGGTTGGGCCTTGCTGTTGCTGGCGCCTGGGGCTTTGTTGCTTACCCTTCTGAGCCGTCTGACCAAGCGTGCCGCGTTATGGCCAGTACTGGGCCTATTTTGGTTGGGGTTGCCCTGCCTGGCGTTGTTGAGGTTGCGCATGGGGGATGATGGGATGCTGGCCGTTTCGTGGCTGTTTCTGGTTGTCTGGAGTTGCGATACAGGCGCCTACTTCGCGGGCCGGCGTATTGGCGGACCAAAGTTGGCGCCACGGGTCAGCCCAAACAAGACATGGTCGGGACTACTCGGCGGAATGGCGTTAGCCGCCCTGGCTTCGGCCTTGCTGGCCGTCGCGATGGGGCTGGCCGGTGTGGCGATGTTGGCTTTGCTGGGCGCATTTTTGGCATTGATCTCACAAAGCGGGGATTTAGCCGAATCCGCCGTTAAACGTCATTTTAAGGTCAAGGACAGCGGCGCCCTGATCCCCGGTCACGGTGGTATGCTGGACCGGGTCGATGGTGTTTTGTTCGCAGCCCCTGCTCTGGTTCTAATGACCCTGGCCTCTACCCTCGCGCCAACGCTGGATGTGCTGCCATGGTGATAACGGAAAAAAATATCGAGTACAGCAAAGCGCCGCGCCGGGTCTCCATACTGGGCGCGACCGGCTCCGTGGGCCGCAATACCCTGGATCTGATCAGTCGCCAGCATAATGCCTACAAGGTTGTCGCCCTGACCGCGCAGCACAACGTCGAACTGTTGGCGGCCCAGGCACGCCAGTTCAATGCCGAACTAGCGGTAATCGGTGATGCCGCGCATCATGCCGCCTTGCAAGAAGCCCTGGCCGGCACCGGCGTCGCCGTGGCCTCCGGTGTTGAGGCCCTGTGCGAGGCCGCCGAAAGGCCCAGCGATTGGATCATGGCGGGGATCGTCGGCGCGGCCGGCCTGGGACCGACCCTGGCCGCTATTCGTCAGGGCGCCGTCGTTGCCCTGGCCAACAAGGAATGCCTGGTCTGCGCCGGCGAGTTGATGCTGGAAGAAGTGCGGCGCAGCGGTGCCACCCTGCTGCCCGTGGATTCCGAGCATAATGCGATCTATCAGGTTTTTGATTTTGACCGGCCTGAAAATGTCGACCGCATTATTCTAACCGCATCCGGCGGACCGTTCCTGAACCTGGACGTAACGGCCATGGCCCAGGTAACGCCGGCCCAGGCGATCGCGCATCCAAACTGGGACATGGGTAACAAAATTTCGGTCGACTCCGCGACCATGATGAACAAGGGCCTGGAATCGATCGAGGCCTTTCACCTATTTCCCGTCACCGCCGAGCAGATTGAAATTCTGATCCATCCGCAATCCGTCGTGCATGGCTTGGTCGGCTATGTGGATGGCTCCATCCTGGCACAGTTAGGCGCACCTGACATGCGCACGCCCATCGCCTATGCCCTGGCTTGGCCGGACCGCATGGCAACCCCGACGGATCGACTGGATTTTGCCCGTATCGCCAACCTGGCATTCGAGGCACCGGACCTCATGCGCTTTCCTTCGCTGCGTCTCGCACGCGAGGCATTGGCGGCGGGCGGCACCGCGCCAACGGTTTTGAACGCCGCCAATGAAGTCGCCGTCGCTGCTTTCTTGGAGGAGCGCCTGGGCTTTCTGGAAATTGCGCGGGTGGTTGAGGAAACCTTAAATAAAGTGGCCGTAACCTCCGTCACTGAATTGGCCGATGTTGGCGCCGGCGACGATGAGGCCCGCGCGGTTGCGCGTCAACTTGCCGGTCTTCCGGCCCGGCGCGATGGCCGTTTGAGTCTGGTGCAAGGTTAATTTGGGTTAAACTAATAATGAACATGATCATGGATTTTTTCACCGGCGTCGGGGGCTATGTGCTGCCGTTTCTGGTCGTCTTGACGATCCTCGTTTTTGTTCACGAGATGGGCCACTACCTGGTCGCGCGCTGGAACGGCGTGCGGGTCGAGGTCTTTTCCATTGGCTTCGGCCCAGAGATCAAGGGCTGGAACGACAGCACCGGTACTCGCTGGAAGTTTTGCTGGATACCCTTTGGCGGCTATGTGAAATTTTTTGGCGACAGCGATGGCGCGTCCCGGCCCGATGATGAGACCCTGCAGGAGTTAAGTGAGGCGGAGCGGACAGTATCATTTCACCACAAACGCCTTGGCCAACGCGCCGCCGTAGTGGCGGCAGGACCAATAGCCAACTTCATTTATGCCATTCTCGTGCTGACCGCCATGTACATGGTCTTTGGCCAACGGGTTACGCCGGCGGAAATCGGCCGTGTTGTTGATCGGGGCGCCGGACAAAGCGCCGGCTTTCAGGAAGGCGACGTAGTTCTGGCCATTGATGGCAAAAGCATTCATCGCTTTGAACAGCTCGAGCAAGCGGTCTTTCTGAACCCTGAAACTCTTCTAGCCTTCCGCATTGAACGCCGCGCCCAGGAACTGACCATCTCGGCCACGCCGCGTTTGGTTGCAAAGGCGGACCGCCAGGGCATCATGCACAAATTTGGCGATCTGGGCCTGTGGCCGGCCAATCCGGCCATCATCGGCAAGGTTTACGAAGACAGCCCGGCGGCCGAAGCGGGCGCCCGGCCGGGCGATCGGATCATCGCCATCGACGGCAAGGCCGTCGACAATTTCGAGCGCCTGCAAGATATTGTCGCCGTGAGCAAGGGGCGGCGGCTGGCGATAACCGTCCTGCGTGATGACCGTGAAGTCCGCCTGCATATGGCGGCCCGGCGAGATGTAGCAACCGCGGCAGAAGGCAGCGGCGCCACCAAGGAACGCTGGTTGATCGGCATTCTGCGGGCCCAGCGGGAGCCAGTTCGCCTCAGCCCCGGCAACGCCGTCGTGCAGGCGGTGAGGACCTGTTACGATATGTTGGTGCAGACCTTGGCCTATGTGGGACAGATGATTTCTGGTAGGCGGGGCACGGAAGATCTGGGCGGCCCCATACGAATCGCACATGCTTCCGGGCAGGCGGCCCAGGTCGGCGTCGAACAACTAATCATGCTATCAGTTTTGCTGTCGCTTAATCTGGGCATGATTAATCTGTTCCCAATTCCCATACTGGACGGTGGACACCTGCTTTTCTATGGCTTTGAGGCTATACTGCGCCGTCCCTTGACGGAGCGGACCCAGGATTTCGCCTTTCGTATCGGCTTGGCATTGGTGCTGACACTTACGGTCTTTGCCACCTGGAATGATCTGGTAAACTTGCGCGTCGTGGAGTTTATCGCTGGCCTGTTCTCATAGCTTGGAAACTAGGTCTATTGGAGGCCGTACTTTTGCGTTTTCGTTTGATCCCCTTACCTTTCACTGCAACATTTATTGCTGCTTTTCTGACGTTGCTGGCAACTGCCGTTCCCGTTCTGGCACAATCTGTTTCGGCAGCGTCCTCGGCTACCGTGGCGCGCATCGATGTGAAGGGCAACCAGCGGATCGAGGCCTTGACGGTGCAGTCGTATATGACCATCGGCGCCGGCGACCCGTTCGATGCCAGGCAGGTTGATCAGTCACTAAAAGCATTATTCGCGACCGGCCTGTTCGCGGATATCGCCATCCGCCGTCAGGGCAATATATTGGTGGTCGATTTGGTAGAAAATCCGATCATCAACCAGCTGGCATTCGAAGGCAATAAGCGGGTCGAGGATGACGCGCTGGAGCAAGAGGTGCAATTGCGCCCCCGCATCGTCTACACCCGCAGCCGGGTACAGGCGGATGTCCAACGCATCCTGCAAATCTACCGCCGCAGCGGCCGTTACGCCGCCTCAGTGGAGCCAAAGATCATCCAGCTTGAACAGAACCGCGTTGATCTGATCTTTGAAATCAACGAGGGGCCGGTCACGGGCATTCGCCGCATTGACATTATCGGCAACAAAAAGTTTGACGACGGCAAATTGCGCCGGACCATCGCCACCAAGGAAACACGCTGGTACCGTTTTTTCTCCTCCGACGACAATTATGACCCCGACCGCGTGACCCTGGATCGTGAATTGCTGCGCAAGTTCTATCTGGAACGTGGTTATGCTGATTTCCGCGTACTCTCGGCGGTGGCCGAGTTAACCCATGAACGCAGCAATTTCTTCCTCACCTTCACGGTGGAAGAGGGTGAACTATACAAATTCGGCAAGATCGAATTGGCCACGACCTTGCGGGATCTCGACGCCGAGACCCTGCGCGGCTCGCTGACCATCACCGAAGGCGAAACCTACAACGCCGAGGCAATCGAGAAATCCATTGAAAAGCTGAATTTCGCCGTTGGTGCCCGTGGCTATGCCTTCGTGGATATCCGCCCCCGGGTCAAACGTCTGCGCGACCAACGTTTGATCGAATTGGTGTTGCAGATCAATGAAGGGCCACGGGTCTATATCGACCGAATTAGTATTAACGGCAACACCCGGACTCTGGACAAGGTCATCCGGCGCGAGATGCGGCTGGTTGAAGGCGACGCCTTCAATACCGCGAAATTGCGCCGTTCGCGGCAGCAGATCCGCCGCCTGGGCTTTTTTGACAAGGTCGATGTGGCGCAGGCACCTGGCGAAGCGCCGGACAAGGTTGTAATCGATATCGACGTGCAGGAGCGTTCCACCGGTGAATTGAGTTTCGGCCTGGGCATATCGACAACGGAAACCGTGGTTGGTGATGTCTCGATCCGCGAGCGCAATCTGTTGGGTAAGGCGCAGGACCTGAAACTATCGTTGGGCCTATCGGCCAAGCGGCAGCAGGTGGATTTATCATTCACCGAACCATACTTTCTGGACCGCCATGTCTCGGCCGGTTTTGATATTTTCAGCCTGAAGGAAGACCAGCAAGACCGAAGCTCGTTTGACGAAAAGTCCAACGGCTTTAGCCTGCGCTCTCGCTTTCCGATTACCGAAAATTTAAAGCAAGGTCTGCGCTATACCCTGCGCAAGGACACGATCGAGAACATCGACAATGACACCTCGTCCTTTATTCGCGTGGATGCCGGCGATTACGTCACCTCTGCCATCAGTTACGGTCTGACCTACGACACCCGCGACGATATTTTTCTGCCCACCACGGGCATCATTATTGGCGGCAGTCAGGAATTGGCGGGCCTGGGCGGCGACGTTCAATTTATTCGCAGTACCGCAAAATTATCGTACTTCTACCCCTTCACCCAGGACATAGTGGCCAACGCGGCCTTGAAGGGCGGGCACATATTGGGCCTAGATCAGGACGTGCGGGTGCTGAACCGATTTTTCCTGGGCGGCGATAATTTTCGCGGGTTTGAAACCGGTGGCCTAGGTCCCAGAGACAGCTCGACCGACGATGCGATTGGCGGCAATACCTACTTCGTGGCGACCGGCGAGATGCGCTTTCCCATTGGTCTGCCCAATGACTTCGGTATCTTGGGCCGGGCCTTCACAGAAGTAGGCACCTTGCTTGACCCTGACGTCAGTGGTGCGAATTTGCTCGATTCAAACGGACCTCGCGTAAGTATCGGCGTGGGCGTATCATGGCGTTCGCCATTCGGTCCAATTCGTGTTGATCTGGCCCAGGCTGTCGTGAAGGAAAATTTCGACAAGGAAGAATTATTCCGGTTTAGTTTTGGCACCAGGTTCTAAGACTCGTAATATTGTAATCTCGCCACATTCGGCTAAACCCATTGTCCCATTGGAAAGACGCACATGCGGCAATTATCTGCTCGGCCAATTCTAGCAATTGCCATATTGCTTATGATAGCCGTTGGTTCCAGGGCCTTCGCTCAAGATAGCAAGGAGATGCCAACAGCAGTTGTGGCGGTGCTGGATTTATCGCATATCCTGTGGGCCTCGAACGCAGCCAAGGACGTTCGCCGCCAGGCCGAGGAATACCGCGTCAACCTGCGCAACGTGGTCCAGGCCGAAGAGCTTACCTTGCGCGATGAAGAGGCCGAGTTGAAACGCCAGCGCGGCGTATTGAGCCCGGAGGCCTTCGCCGATAAGCGGCAGCAATTCAGGACACGGGTAATGGCGGCACAGCGGCGCGGCCAGGGGAAGAAAACGCAACTGGACCAAGCCATAAAGACCGCCATGCTGCAAGTGCAGCAGGCGGTGATACCCATTGTGCAAAAATTGACCGAGATTAACGGCATTACCCTTGTGGTGGATAAACCGCAGGTTCTTGTCGCGGATCGGGCGATTGACATTACTAAACCCGTGCTGGAAAAGCTGAATGAAACCCTGCGTACGGTCAAAGTCCCCAAGCCGCAATAACGAGGCCGTACTAATCGTGGACAAGCAGTAAACGAACATGGCGGATCCCAGATTCTTTCAACGGCAGGGCCCTTACCAATTAGGCGAATTGGCGGCGATCGGCGGCGCGGAAATCGCCGATGCGGCAACGGCGGATATCTTGATCGATGATATCGCCGCCCTGGAAACCGCCGGGCCCGGACAGTTGAGCTTTCTCGATAACAAGACATACATCAATGCCTTTGCTGCCAGCGGGGCGCCCGCCTGTATCGTCGCCGCCCAGCATGCCGGACGCGCGCCCGCCGGTATGGCCCTCCTACTGAGCGAACAGCCCTATCGGGCCTTTGCCCTGATCGCCCGGGCATTTTATCCCAGGCCGCGGCCATTGCCGTCGGTATCAGCGGCCGCGTCGGTCGATCCATCGGCGATCCTGGGCCCCGGCTGCCAGATTGAGGCCGGCGCCGTGATTGCCGCCGGCGCAAAACTGGGCCGCCATTGTGCTGTTGGCGCCAACGCGACAATCGGTCCCGGTGTCATCATTGGTGGCGACTGTATTGTCGGAGCCAATGTTTCGCTCTCTCATTGTCAAATCGGCGACTGGGTAACCTTGCATCCGGGCGCCCGCATCGGCCAGGACGGTTTTGGCTTTGCCATTGATCCGGCCGGTCATATCAAGGTGCCGCAGGTCGGCCGCGTCTTGATTGGCGATGACTGCGATATCGGCGCCAACACGACGATTGACCGTGGCTCCATGCGCGATACGGTGATCGGCGCCGGTTGCTGGATTGATAATCTGGTGCAAATCGGGCACAACGTCGAACTGGGCCGTGGCTGTGTGATCGCCGCCCTGGCCGGTATTTCGGGCAGCACCAAAGTAGGTAACTACGTTGCCTTGGGCGGGCAGGTCGGTATGGCAGGCCATCTGAATATCGGCGACGGCGTGCAGGTCGCGGCGCAAAGCGGTATCATGGCGGATGTGCCGCCTGGTTTGACCCTGTGCGGCACGCCTGCAGTACCGATCAAGGAATTCTTTCGGGGCGTAGCGACTTTGCGCCGCCTGACACGGAACAAAGATTAAGAGTGAGGGAAGCAGCGATGGCGAGGGGACATGAATGAGGCACCGGCTGGCGGCGTGATGGACGCCATCGACATCAACCGGATCATGGCGATGATACCGCATCGCTATCCCATGCTGTTGATTGATCTGGTGGTTGATATTGTTCCTGGCGAAAGCGCCGTGGGTATCAAGAACGTCACCATCAACGAACCGCAATTCCAGGGCCATTTCCCGCAGCGTCCGGTGATGCCGGGAGTGTTGATAGTCGAGGCTATGGCGCAGACGGCAGCCGTCCTGGTCGTACAAACCCTTGGTGCGGAAGTCGAGGGCAAGCTGCTCTACTTCATGTCCATCGACAATTGCCGCTTCCGCCGCCCAGTGGGGCCTGGCGATGTCATGCATCTGCACGTCAGCAAGGAACGTGCGAAAGGCAAGGTCTGGAAGTTTCGGGGTACGGTCTATGTTGATGAAATACTTTGCAGCGAAGCCAGTTTCATGGCCATGCTGGCCGATGAATAGATTGGGACGATAGGTTAGGATCATGGTGGAAATTCATCCAACGGCAATCGTGGAAGATGGCGCAAAACTGGGCACCGGCGTGCGGATCGGCCCCTATTGCACCGTCTCGGCGGACGCAAAACTGGGCGAAGGCGTTGTTCTCGACAGCCATGTGGTGATTGCCGGGCGCACCACCATCGGACCAAACAACCGTATCTATCCGTTCGCAGTTGTCGGATCGGCACCGCAGGACACCAAATACGCTGGCGAAGCTTCGGAGTTAATCCTGGGCGCGAATAACGTCGTCCGCGAACATGTCACCATGCATCCCGGTACCGAGGGCGGCGGCATGGTCACCCGGGTGGGCAACAATTGTCTGATCATGGTGGGCGCACATCTGGCCCATGACTGCCAACTTGGTGATCACGTGATCCTGGTCAACAACGTCATTCTCGGCGGCCATGTCGAGGTTCAGGACCACGCCATTTTGGGCGGCATGTCGGCGGTGCATCAGTTTGTCCGAATCGGCCGCCATTCCATGATCGGCGGCAAATCAGCAGTTGAAAGCGACGTCATTCCCTATGGCTCGGTCCTGGGAAACCGGGCCTATCTGAGCGGCCTGAATATTATTGGCCTCAAGCGCCGCGGTTTCAGCCGGGATGAAATCCACGGCCTGCGCGCCGCCTATCGGCTGTTGTTCGCACAAGAGGGCACGATGCAGGAACGCCTGGTCGATGTCGCCGCCATGTTCGCGGAGCATGAACAGGTGATGGAGATCGTGGCATTTATTCAGGCAGATTCATCACGCGCCCTCTGTCAGCCGAAATTGGACCGTGCCGCCTAAGCTGGGCATTATTGCCGGGCGGGGCGAATTGCCGCGCCGCATCGTCGAAGCCGCGCGGGCGGCCGGGCGGGAATTCTTCGTTATTGCCTTCAACGGCGAAACCGATCCGGCCACGGTGGCGGACGGCGCCGCACATGCCTGGGTCGATCTGCCTACAGTCGGACGGACTATCAAGCTATTGAAACAGGTCGGTGTGAGTGAGCTGGTCTTGATCGGCCCGGTTGGGCGGCCAAACTTCAGAAAACTGAAACCAGACTGGCATGGCACAAAGCTGCTGCCAAAGATCATCCGCGCCGCCAGCCAGGGCGATGACGCCATCATAAAGGTCCTGGTTGAATACCTGGAGAACCAGGGCTTCACTATTCTTGGCGCCGAAACGGTGCTTGCCAGTCTGGGCGCACCCACGGGCAGGCTGGGCCGCCAGGAACCGGATGCCGGGGATCGGGCGGATATTGAACGTGGCATGGCGGTGCTGGCGCAACTGGGGCAATTGGATATCGGCCAGGCCGTCGTGGTGCGGGACGGCTATGTCTTGGCCGTTGAGGCAGCCGAGGGTACGGACGAGATGTTGCGGCGTTGCCGCCAGTTCCGGGGCGAGGCCGCCGCCGGCGTATTGATCAAACGGCCCAAGCCCGAACAGGAACGCCGGGTCGATCTGCCCACCATTGGGGTTCCAACGGTGCAAGGCGCGGCAGACGCCGGCCTGAAAGGCATCGCGGTCGAGGCGGGTGGCGCCCTGGTCGCGGACCGGACGGCGGTGGCGAAAGCAGCTGATGCGGCAGGCATCTTCGTCTGCGGCGTCACAGCGGAAGAGGCACTTGGGGGGGATGGATCCTGAACGCCGCCAAGCATCATTTTATCCTGATTGCGGGCGAGGCCTCGGGCGATGTCCTGGGTGCGAGGTTGATCGCGGCCCTGCGTCAACGCCATGAGCAGAGCCCGAAATTGGGTGATATCGAATTCAGCGGCGTTGGTGGCGCCCTGATGGCGGCCCAGGGTCTGGACAGCCTGTTCCCCATCGCCGATTTATCGGTCATGGGCCTGGCCGAGGTCCTGCCCCGCCTGCCCCTGCTACTGCGCCGCCTCTCGGAGACGGCGGCCCATGTCAGAGCGGTTCAGCCAACCACATTGATTACCATCGATGCGCCGGGCTTTTCCTTTCGCTTGGCCAAACGTCTGAAGGGCGAAGGTTTTCCTTTGATCCACTATGTCGCCCCCCAGGTTTGGGCCTGGCGGCCGGGCAGGGCCCGGCATCTGGCCGGACGGATCGATCATTTGCTGGCCCTGTTGCCGTTCGAACCGGAGTTTTTTTCCGATTACAACCTACCTTGTGATTTCGTTGGTCATCCGGTGATTGAAGGCGTCGCGGAAACACCGGGCGATGGCGCCACCTTTCGCCGCGCCAGGGGCATTGCGCCTGATGCCCCGGTCTTGGCATTGCTACCCGGCAGCCGGGTGGGTGAAGCCAGCCGCCTGTTGCCGGTTTTCGCCCAGGTCGCCGGTCTGCTGCATGCCCAACGGCCCGGTTTGGAAATTATCCTGCCTACGGTAGAGCAGGTCTGGGCAACGGTCACTGATGCCGTGCGTCCCTGGTCCGTGCCGACCCACATTGTCAGGAATGGCGGTGAACGTGCTGACGCCTTCGCCGCCGCGGATGCGGCACTAGCCGCCTCCGGCACGGTGTCGCTAGAGCTCGCCTTGCGTAGAATTCCGGCGGTAATTGCCTACCGCACCAATCCGATCACGGCGGCCCTGGTGCGGCGCATGTTGACCATTCCCCGTGTGGCTTTGCCGAATATTCTCGCCAGCCGGCAGGTGATACCGGAATTCCTGCAGGAAAATTGTAAGCCCGAGCCCATTGCCGCCGCCCTGGCACAATTGCTGGATGACCCGGCCCAGCGCGCGGCGCAACAGAGCGAACTGGCGCATATTGCGGAAATGCTGGGACGGGGCGGCGTGGCGCCAAGTTTGCGCGCGGCGGACGCCGTTCTAAAAGTTGTCGGGTAGTCAACTGGACAAAAAAAGGGCCCGCGTATGCGGGTCCCTTTATCGTTAAGCGTGTCGTTAACCGCCGCCGTGATCAGCGTTTGTCCACGGGCACGAAAGAGCGTTCGATCTGGCCGGTGTAAAGCTGACGCGGCCGCGTGATTTTCTGGGACGGATCTTCGATCATCTCGTTCCACTGCGCGACCCAGCCCACTGTCCGGGCCAGGGCGAAAATCACCGTGAACATGGAAGTCGGGAAACCCATGGCCCGCAGGATGATGCCAGAATAGAAATCCACGTTGGGATACAGCTTGCGGTCCACGAAATAGGGATCGCTGAGCGCGATCTTCTCCAACTCCATGGCCAGTTCCAACAGCGGATCATTGATACCCAGATCATCCAACACCGCATGGCAGGTCGCCATCATGACTTTGGCGCGGGGATCATAGTTCTTGTAGACCCGGTGGCCGAAACCCATCAAACGGAAGTTGTCGTTGGGATCCTTGGCCCGTTCCAGGCAGGAGGCGACATTGGAGATATCGCCGATTTCACCCAGCATCTTCAACACGGCTTCGTTGGCGCCGCCATGGGCCGGGCCCCAAAGCGAGGCAATGCCGGCGGCGATGCAGGCAAAGGGATTGGCGCCAGAGGAACCCGCCGTACGCACGGTCGAGGTCGAGGCGTTTTGCTCGTGATCAGCGTGCAGGATCAAGATCCTGTCCATGGCCCGGGACAGCACCGGGTTCATTTTGTAATCCTCACACGGCACGGCAAACATCATGTGCAGGAAATCTTCCGCATATGAGAGGTCGTTGCGCGGATACATGAAGGGCTGGCCGATAGAGAATTTATAGGCCCAGGCGGCGATTGTCGGCATCTTCGCGATCAACCGATAGCTGGCCACCATGCGCTGGTGCGGATCATCGATGTCCGTGCTGTCGTGATAAAACGCTGACAAGGCGCCGACCACGCCGCACATGATCGCCATCGGATGAGCGTCCCGGCGGAAGCCGCGATAGAACATGGCCAGTTGCTCGTGCACCATGGAGTGATAGGTAATGTCGTGCACGAACTTGTCTTTTTCCGCCTTGTTCGGCAGTTCGCCGTTCAACAACAGGAAGCAAGTCTCGAGAAAATCGCTCTGTTCCGCCAGTTGATCGATAGGATAACCACGGTGGAGCAGAATACCCTCCTCACCATCGATAAAGGTGATCTTGCTTTCACAGCTCGCGGTCGAGGTAAAGCCGGGATCATAGGTGAATTGATCGGTCGCGCCGTACAATTTACGAATATCGATCACGTCTGGTCCCAGTGTGCCCGACATGACGTCAAAATCCACGCCTCCGTCCACATTGCCGAGGGAAATCGTCTTTTCCGCCATGGAATCTCTCCAGTCTTTTGTAATTTGCCTGCCCCGCGTCATCGGGCCCGGCGTTTTAGTTGATGCTATCGATGCTGCCTCCATTATAGCGGAGGTGACGTCATTAGCGTAGAGCGGATTTTGTCGCGGAGAACAAAAAGTGAATATGCGAGCGCGCCTCCTGCTTTATGCCATATGATCGCCAATTCGGTCGAGGCTTTCCTGGCGGCCAAGAAAATACAACACTTCGAAAATTCCCGGCGAGGCGTTTCGTCCCGTCAAGGCCGCGCGTAGGGGCTGGGCCAGTTTTCCTAGTTTCAGCCCCTCGGCTTCAGCCAGACCGCGGATGGCCTCGGTCAACAGCTCCAGGCTCCAATCCTCAAGCGCGCTCAAACAGCTGTGCGCCCGGGCTAGAATGGCCGGGGCCTCGCCCAGCAGCAGCTTGGCGGCTTTTTCCTCCATCGGCAGGGGCCGGCCGTCAAGCAGGAAGCCGGCCTTGTCGGCCAATTCGCTCAGGGTTTTGGCGCGTTCCTTGAGGGCCTCCAACGCCAGAGGTAGGCGCGCCAGCTCAACATCACTCAACTCCCGCTCTTGGTCCTGACAAAGCCATGCCGCCAGCAACTGGCATAATTCGGCCTCTTCCATGGTGCGGATGTAATGACTGTTCAGGCTTTCCAGCCGGGGAATGTCAAAGCGCGCCGCAGATTTGCCGACCCCTTCCAGGTCGAACCATTCGATGGCCTGAGCGGTATCGATTATCTCCTCGTCGCCATGGCTCCAGCCCAGACGCAGGAGGTAGTTACGCAGGGCGGCGGGCAGGATGCCCATGTCCCGGTATGCCTCCACGCCCAAGGCGCCGTGACGTTTCGACAGCTTGCCGCCATCGGCGCCATGGATCAGCGGGATATGGGCGAAATGCGGCGCGTTCCAGCCCATCAGGTCATAGATTTGCCGCTGACGCAGGGCATTGGTCAAATGATCATTGCCGCGAATGACATGGCTGACGCTCATGTCATGATCATCCACGACGACAGCCAGCATGTAGGTTGGCGTGCCATCCGCCCGTAATAGCACCATGTCATCCATTTCACTGTTCTGCACGGTCACTTCGCCTTGCACCTGGTCCTGGATCACCGTCACGCCTTCCTTGGGCGCCCTCAATCGGATAACCGGCACCGCACCCGCAGGCGCCTCGCCAAGGTCTCTGTCCCGCCAACGCCCGTCATAGCGCATGGAACGGCCCTCGGCCTTGGCGGTTTCGCGCATTTCCACCAGCTCTTCCGGCGTGGCGTAACAATAATAGGCGTTGCCGGTGTCCAACAGCTGTCTGGCGACCTCGGCGTGGCGGCCGGCGCGGGCGAATTGTGAGATCGGCTCGCTCTGCCAATCCAGGCCCAACCAATGCAAGCCTTCATGGATCGCGGTCACCGCCGCCTCGGTGGAGCGGGCCCGGTCCGTATCCTCGATGCGCAGTAGCATCTCGCCGCCGTGGTGCTGGGCGAATAACCAATTGAACAACGCCGTGCGGGCGCCGCCAATATGGAGAAAACCGGTGGGAGAAGGCGCAAAACGGGTAATAACGGACATGCTTTTGAGTTCCGGGTTGTGGGGCCATGATAACGGGTGGCGTTATCTATCACATCATTCTGGCGCAGGCCAACGGATCACCTTGCCCAAGCCTTCCTGGTCGAGCAGAAACGTTGGCCGTTTTGGCTGCCTGCCTTGTTGGCCGTGGGCGTGGCGTCGTATTTCTCCCCGCCTGTCGAGCCACCCTGGTAGGCGGGCCCGGTTGAAACCGGTGTCCTGATTATCACTGCCTGGATCTTGCATTATGTGCTGCTTGTTCTCCTCGCCCTGCTTGCCATGGCGCTCGGTTTTTGGGCCAACCAGGCCCATGGCGCCTGTGTTGCCAGCCCCATTCAAACGGCTAGACTGGGGTCAGTCGACCTGACCGGCGCCATCGCCGATATCGAAACCCGGCCATATGGCCTACGCCTGTCCCTGCGCCATGGCGAAATCGCCAAACGGCCCGATTGGCGTGCGCCCAGAGTTATCAGTTTGATCTTGTGTTGCAAACAGTAGCCCGCCCTGGCGGCTGGCTACTGGATCAGGCTGCGCTCGGTTCTGATGCCGCCCGCTGGACCGGCGGCGCCGGGCGCCTATGACTTCGCGTGGGCCGCCTGGTTCGAGCAGATTGGCGCCGTAGGTTATGCTGTTTCACGCGCCCAGATTATCAACGGCGAAAAGCGGGATGGTTTTGGCACCATCACCCTACAGACCGCAGGCTGGCTTTTTCTACCGTGCGCTTCTTGCTCGCGCTGATCCCATCCCTGGCATTGCGCGTATCAATCAAGGAATGGGCCGCCGCCACCGCCCCTGGTGGGCGCTTTCGGCTATATGCTGCTGACCGGCGCCACGGTGCTGGCATGGGCGCCGGTAAGCCCGCGGTCGGTCAGTTTCCAGATGTCGTTCGCCGCCGTTGGCGGGATGGCGTGATCAACATCGAAGGCGCCAACGATCATTGGGGCGATTGACCATGGAACCGCCCTAAAGGTCTGAAATTCGCCTAATATTGCCGTAGCAGGCCGATCAATTGCCCCTGGATCTTGACCCGATTGGGCGGGAAAATTCTGGTTTCGTAGCTCTGATTGGCCGGTTCCAGGGCGACGGAATTGCCCTTGGAGCGCAGCCGCTTCAAGGTCGCCTCATTATCATCGATCAGCGCGACGACAATGGCGCCGTTTTCCGCCGTATCACTACGTTTCAGAATGACCGTGTCGCCATCCAGAATGCCCGCGTCAACCATTGAATCGCCGGCGACTTCCAAGGCGAAATGTTCGCCCCGTGCCAGCATGCCACGCGGCACATCGACAAAATTGGAAGGGTCGCGCAACGCCTCGATCGGGGTGCCGGCGGCGATCTGGCCATAGAGGGGCATGGAGACGATATCATCGGAACTGGCCGTCTGAGGCACCATGCCAGTGCTGAATTCACCTTGTATGACATTGGGCGCCATTTTTTCACCGCCCGGCAGCACCGCACCGGGCAGTTGCAGAACTTCCAAGGCCCGGGCCCGGTGGGCTAGGCGCCGGATGAAACCGCGTTCTTCCAACGCCGTGATCAGCCGATGAATGCCGGATTTCGATTTCAAGTTCAGTGCATCCTTCATCTCGTCGAAGGATGGCGATATGCCGTTCTTGCGAATATGACCGTGGATGAAAGTGAGAAGTTCGTTCTGTTTGCGCGTCAACATTCCATGATCCTCATTCGTTGGGCAGATGTGCAGAAATCACATATAATTCAACCCAAAAAACCATAACTTTTCCGGAACAAAAGCAAAACGTAGCTGTATGTTCTAGTTTAGTTCTCTATCATGGTCAAGAAATAAAGTAAATTTGTGGATAATTTATCCACAGACCGGTTCCGATTCCAGTCCTAAATTCCCGTGGTTTCGCCACTCAGGGGCAGAATTTCAACCCTTTCACCGGCTTTCGCCGCCGCGGCATAGGGTGCGCGGAGGATCAGACAGTCAGCCTTGGCAAGGCCGGAAAGCATGGAACTATCCTGCTTTTCAAACGGCACAACGACGGTTTCGCCGTTTCCGTTCAGTCTGGCGGTGGCCCGCAGATAGTCCTGACGTTGATCGTTACCGGGCAGATCCTGCCCCAGGCGCGCGCTCCGGCTAGCGGCTTGAGAATCCAAACCCAGCATGGCGCGGATTGCCGGACGCAGGTAGACGATGCCGCAGACCAGGGAGGATACCGGATTACCCGGCATGCCCATCATCGAGGTTTCACCAAAACTGCCGAAAATCAGCGGCTTGCCAGGGCGCATGGCGATACGCCAGAAATCCAGTTCCAGGCCATCCTGGCCTAGCACCTTGCGCACCAGATCATGGTCTCCGACCGAGGCACCGCCCAGGGTTACCAGCATATCGGCGCCACGGGCGCCCGAAGCCAGGGCACGCAGGGAATCTTCATCATCCGAGGCGATGCCGAGATCAATAGCTTCCCCGCCCGAGGCCTTGATCAGCCCCATCAGGGCAATGGTGTTGGACGAGACAATCTGGTTCGGCCCCACGGGTTCACCGGGACGCACCAGTTCGTCACCGGTGGCCAACAGGGCGATGCGCGGGCGCCGGGCCACGGTCAGCCAGGGTACGTTCATGGCGGCGGCTAGGCCCACATCGCGGGACGACAGCACCCGGTTCGCAGTGATGCCAACATCGCCATGCTGAAAATCCAGGCCGGCGGGGCGGACAAATTTACCCGGCCAAGGGGCCACCGTCATGGTAATCTGGCCGCCGGAGACTTCGGTGTCCTCCTGCATGACGATGGCGTCGGCGCCCTTGGGGACCGGCGCGCCGGTGAATATCCGTGCGGTCTGTCCGGGCCCTACCGTGCCCTCGAAGGCATTGCCGGCGGCGGACTCGCCAATTTGCGTCAGGGTCGCGGGGACCTCGGCTACATCCGCCGCGCGTACCGCATAGCCGTCCATGGCTGAAACATCGGCTGGCGGTTGCGTTAGGCGGGCAGTCACATCGCGGGCCAGCACCCGGCCATGGGCATCCGCCAGAGAGATATTTTCGGTCGACGTCCGGTGCACCCCATCCAGGATGCGTTGCAGCGCCTCGGCGACTGAAATCATTCTATAATTCCTAATGTATTATCTTTACGATACGTCATAAATGCCTGATTTACCACCGGATTTATAAACTAAGCGTACACCGCATAATTGCATGCCGCGATCCACCGCCTTGCACATATCATATATGGTAAGGCCAGCAACACTGACGGCAGTCAAGGCCTCCATCTCAACCCCGGTGCGCCCGGTCACTTTGACCTCCGCGATGATCTCGACGCTGTTGGCGGCGGCATCACACGACAGCTGTAAACTGACCGATAAAAGCTGCAGAGGATGGCAAAGCGGGATCAGATCGGCGGTACGTTTCGCCGCCATGATCCCGGCCAGACGCGCCACGCCCAGGACATCGCCCTTAGCTATGGCACCGTCCTGAATACGGGCCAAAGTTTCGGGCGCCATCGTTACCTGCCCAGCGGCGCGCGCCACGCGTTCGCTCACCGCTTTGTCGCCCACATCAACCATATGGGCGTTGCCGGAATCATCAAAATGAGTCAGGTCCGCCATGGCTTAAACTCCCTTCATGAATTCAGCAGGTTCCGCACGGCGGCTTCCACGTTGTCCTGGCGCATCAAGGACTCGCCAACCAGAAAACAGTGACAACCAGCCTTGCTAATGCGGAGTACATCGTCGTAGCTATTCAGACCGCTTTCACTGACGCCCAGGCCATCCTTGGGCATATGTGCCGCCAACTCTTCCGTGGTAGCCAAATCCGTGACCATGGTTTTCAGATTGCGGTTATTAATGCCAAACAGCCGGCTTTCCAGACGCATGGCACGGTCCATTTCGTCCGCGTCATGTACCTCAATCAGCACATCCATGTCCCAATCATTCGCCACAGCCTCCAACTCGCCCGCCTGGCCATCTTCCAGCGCCGCCATGATCAGCAGGATGCAATCGGCACCCAAAGCCCGCGCCTCGGCGACCTGATAGGGCTCCAGCATGAAATCCTTGCGCAATACCGGCAGATCCACGGCGTTTCGCGCCTGCACCAAAAAATCGTCATGCCCCTGAAAATACGGCACATCCGTGAGCACCGAGAGGCAGGCGGCGCCGCCCCGTTGATAGGCCTGGGCCAAGGCCGCAGGATCAGAATCAGATCGGATCAAGCCCTTGGATGGTGAGGCCTTTTTATATTCGGCGATTAGACCAAAGCGGCCTGCATCCACTGCCCCGCGTAGGGCGTTGACAAAGCCACGCACGGGCGAGGCTGTCTTGGCCACCGCCTCGACCTCCGCCAAGGACCGCTCAGCCTTGCAAGCCTCGATATGCAGGCGCTTGTCGGTGCAGATACGTTCAAGAATGTCACTCATGATGCGCCCGGCACTGTACGGTTGGTAATTTCCACTAGGCGGTGCAGTTTTTCCAGGGCCAGGCCCTCGTCAATGGCTCGCGTGGCCATGGCCACGCCTTCCGGCAGATCCGCCGCCTTACCGGCAATGATGAGGGCGGCGGCGGCATTGAACAGCACCACGTCGCGATAGGCTCCGGTGGCGCCCTGCAACAGGGCGTTCAGGACAGCGGCATTTTCCTCCGCCTCGCCGCCACGCAGGTCCTCCAACGTGGCCAAAGGCAGACCGGCCTGCTCGGGCGAGACCTCGAACTCGGAAATCTCGCCATTCTCCAGCGACACCACATAGGTTGGGCCGGTGGTGGTGATCTCGTCCGTGCCGTCGGCGCCATGCACGACCCAGGCCCGCTCCGAACCAAGGGTTTTCAAGACCTCCGTCATGGGGTGCTGCCATTGCCGGTCAAAAACGCCGATCAGTTGCCGCTTCACGCCCGCCGGATTGGACATAGGCCCCAGAATATTAAAGATCGTCCGCGTGCCCATCTCGACCCGCGTCGGACCCACATTGCGCATGGCGCCATGATGGCGGGGGGCGGCCATGAAGCAGATGCCGGCCTCGTCCAAGGCCGCCTGCAACAATGAGAAATCCGCATCCACATTGATGCCCAGCGTGTTCTGCACGTCGGTGGTGCCGGTTTTCGACGATGCGGCGCGATTGCCATGCTTGGCTATGGGCACGCCGCAACCGGCTACCACGATCGCCGTGGCGGTGGAGATGTTCAGCGTGTGTTTGCCATCACCGCCCGTGCCGACGATATCCATAGCACCGGGCGGCGCCTTTATGGGCGTCATGCGATCGCGCATGGTCATCACGCCGCCGGTGATTTCATCCACTGTTTCACCGCGCACCCGCAAGGCCATCAAAAAGGCGCCCATCTGGGACGGCGTGGCATCGCCCGACATCATCACATCAAAGGCCGCGCGGGCCTGTTCCACGTTCAACGAATTGCCGTCGGCCACGATGGCGATCAGCGTTTTAAAATCTGGCATATTCCCGGCCATCAACGGTTCTCCAACCCTGAGAATTCCAGCAACCCGTATTGGCTGCGCGGCACAACAAACCGCGCCTCATGGAAGTCGTCAAGGCCCCATAGCACGAAATAGCTCGATTCGACGAAAAGATCACCACTCCCTCCGGTCCCAAACAACCCGTCCGCCCCGCGACCGCTTGGCTTTCCCCAATTTAGGCGGCCTTGCCAGTGTCATTTGACGGTGGCTATTTCATTAACCCTATTTTTCGTCTCAATATGATAGATTCTGGTTTAGAATGGACCTGGGGTCTCGATTGAGAGAGAGCTGTCCACTGGCTGAGAAAACGCTGAAAAATGCGCCACAATCGGGCAAACAGAAGCGGTCCGTACGGCAACAGCGGGCACGCAGGCGGCAGGCATTGTTAATGCCCAAGGCCCTATTCGTTGCCGTGGCCGGCTTCGCCGCCGGCCTGGACGTGACCACGGCGCTGACCTTCACCTTGCCAGGGCCGAATAGGGGTGGACCGCAAGCCACAACATTAGCAGTGAAGAAGGCGATGGCATCAAACCAATTTGCCGAACAGCGCGTCATCCTGACGCCACCGCCCACGGCGCCCGAAGTGTCCAAGGCATCCGCGAAACAGGAAACGCGGTCGCCGACCGTCGCGGTTAATATTCTATCCGCCCCCATTGTAGCGGCTGTCCCGGAGCGGGCGCCAGCACGCGAAGCAGGCCCGGCAATGCCGGCGGTCAAGCAACCGGTTATCGTGATGGCGAACCTAGGGCGAACGGCGTCTGAAGCGGGAGTGGAGGTGGTGGCGCCAGAGGCGGAAGCTAATGCGGAGGCGGGGGGCGAACTCGATGGGCTGCGGCCTATATCAGGCTCCACCATCGCCATCGACAGTGCCGAGGCGCAACGCCGGGAACAAATCGAACACGAGAATGTCTGCCTGGCGAATTTGACCACACCGCCCGTGCTGCCGCCCGCGCCTCCACCCCTGCCGCCGATGGCAACTGCGACAACCGCTGGGGCCGATGCTTTGGATGCGTCAAGATCGACCGCGCCCCGGCCGACCTGGAAACGCTTCGCCGCCCTGTCGCCGAACATTGGCGACCCGGCCCAAACCCCTCCACCAGTCAAGATCGCGATCGTGCTTGATGACATGGGACTTAGCCAATTCTGCTCGGACCGAACCATTGCGCTGCCCGGGCCCATCACGCTCGCCGTCCCGCCCTATGGCAATTATTTGGCCGGGCTGGTGGCCAGGGCGCGGACGGCGGGTCATGAAATTCTGGTGCATCTTCCTATGGAGCCCAAGGCCGCTGACGCGGACCCAGCCCCAAAAGCCCTGTTGACCGGCTTGCCGATCCCAGAACTGGACCGTCGGATAGCGGCGAATTTAGCGCGGCTGGACAGCTATGTGGGCATCAACAATCATATGGGCAGCCTGTTCACCGCCTCGGCGCGGGAGATGCGGCGCGTCAGGGCCGCCCTGCGATCACGTCAGTTGCTGTTTCTCGACAGTCTGATCACGGGCAGATCCACCGGTCGCCAACTGGCGCGGGAATATGGCATTCCCACCGTAGTGCGCGATGTATTTCTGGATAATGACCGCGACCCCGAGAAAATCCGGCGGCAACTGGTATTAACCGTGGCGACGGCGCGCCGGCACGGCCAAGCCATCGGCCATCCGTATCCCGAAACCTTGAGCGCCCTGGAAGGCTGGCTTCCGAACCTGCGCGCCCGCGGTCTGGTGCTGGTTCCCATAAGCGCGCTGGTCAAGCAAAACACGCCGGTGCAACAGGCCTTAGGGCAATAGCATATATGGGATGGCAGTATGATTGAAGTTCGGGGCCTGCGGAAGAGTTTCAACAAGATCGGAGTATTGCGCGGGATCGATTTCACGGCCCGCAATGGCGAAATTACCGGGCTGATCGGCCCAAACGGAGCCGGCAAGACGACAACCCTGCGCATGCTGTATACCGTGTTACGGCCCGATGGCGGCCAGGCCTTTGTCGATGGCCACGATGCCAACACTGAACGGCTGACGGTGCAACGGAGGATCGGCGTTCTGCCAGATAATCGGGGTCTGTACCCGCGCCTGACCGCGCGGGAGCATGTGCGCTATTTCGGCCGCTTGCATGGCCTAGGAGGGCCCGAGTTGGAGGGCCGCATAGACCGCCTGATGGAACGCCTGGGTATGGAGGATTTCGCCGACCGCCGCTCCAAGGGTTTTTCCAAGGGCCAGATCCTGAAAGTGGCCCTGGCCCGCGCCTTAGTGCATGAACCGGCCAATGTGATCCTGGATGAGCCGACCAATGGTCTGGATATCGGCTCGTCCCGGGCGGTACGGGAATTAATCCGAGAAATTCGTGACCAGGGGCGCTGTGTTTTGTTTTCCAGCCATATCATGGGCGAGGTCGAAGCCCTGTGCGACCGTATTATTGTCATCTCCGACGGCCTGATTGTCGCCGATGGAAAGCCGGAGGAATTGCGTCAGGCCACCGGCAAGGGTGATCTTGAGGAAGTCTTTCTGGCAACCGTAAGGCAGGCCGAAGCAGCCAGCGGCGGCACCGGCGATGGGGCCAATAATGGCGCCTACAGCGGTACTGGCCGTGCGTAACATCTGGATTGTTTTCCTCAAGGAAAGCACCGATAACCTGCGTGATCGGCGCAGCCTGCTCCTGGCCTTGATCTATCCGGTCATAGGCGCCTTGTTGCTGGGCATGCTGGTCAGTTTCGTAGGCGGCATGTTTCGCGGGCAAGGCGACAGCACCCTCCATCTGCATGTAACGGGGGCCGAGCGGGGGCCGGCGCTGATCAGCCATCTGGAGAGTGAAGGCGTCGTTATCCGCGCTGCGCCGTCGGATCCGAAACGCGCGGTGCGCCGCGGCGAGGTGGACGCGGTCTTGGTCATTCCCGGCGGCCATGCCGAGGAATTCGCCGCCCACCGGACCGCCCGCCTGAACATGGTGGTCAACGCCACGCGCCTGTCCACGGTCATCAAGGTCAGCCGCGTGGTCGGACTTCTGCGGGATTACGGCCATGCCGTGGGCCAGCAGCGCCTGCGCGCCCATGGCGTCGATGCCGGGGTTGCATCACCACTGGAGATACGCTCCGTCAATGTCGGGCGCTCACGCAATCTGGCCGGCTTTTTTCTGAACATGTTGCCGCCCTTCATCATATTCACGATCTTCGTTGGCGGCGTCTATCTAGCAATCGATACCACTTCGGGTGAGCGCGAGCGCGGCTCGTTGGAGCCGCTATTAGCCAATCCCGTGCCCCGTTGGCAGTTCATGCTTGGCAAGGCGTTAGCAACCTTCGCCTTTACCCTGACCGCCGTGCTGGTGCAATTGCTGGCATTCAAGATCATGTTCGAAATCGTCGCCGCCGGTGAATACGGCATTAAGATCAACCCGGATTTGGGTGCCTTCATCGGCGTAGCCCTGCTATGCCTGCCCTTGATTGGCTTCGCCGTGGCCCTGCAAATTATCGTCGCCACCGTTTCGCGTAGCTATAAGGAGACCCAGACCTATCTGGGCCTGCTGCCTCTTCTACCATCCCTGCCTGGAATGATTCTGGTTTTCGTGCCCGTGAAGGCTCAAATCTGGATGATGGCGATACCCACCTTTGGCCAGATCCTTTTGATCGGCCGCCTGATGCGTCAGGAATCGGTGGTATGGGTACATATTGGCGTATCGATCGCGGCCACCACCCTGATCAGCGCACTTTTACTTGCCGGCGCGGCCCATCTTTACAACCGGGACCGAATGCTGTTCGGTGGCTAGCGCAGTTTCGGGAAATTCCAGCCCATTTGACCGGAACTGCGCTAGCCCAAGGGCCATAACAGGAGTAAGCTGTTGCCGCCAAAGAGGGTAGTGAAGAGAGGGCCGGGCAATCATGTCGAACAATAAGGAAAGTCGACTGGCCAGCATTAGTTTGCTGGAAGGCCGTAGTGACGAGGAAAAACGAGAATTGGAAAAGCGCTGCCGCTGGTGGCGCTACAAGGCCAACGAACAGATACTGGACAAAGACAGCAATGACCGCGACGTTTATTTCGTCGCCGAAGGCACTGTTCAGATCGTCAATTTTTCCATGACGGGACGGGAAATTGCCTTGGCCCGCCTGCATTCCGGCAATTTTTTTGGCGAATTGTCAGCGATCGATGGTCAGCCCCGCTCAGCCAGTGTCGTGGCCTTGGAAGATTGCCTGCTGGGCTCGTTATCACCACAACTGTTCATCGATCAAATCATCGGCCATCCAGAACTGGCTGTCCGTGTGTTGGGCCGGCTGGCGACTATCGTGCGCAGTTGCGATGAACGGATTATGGATCTTTCCACCTTGGGCGCGGTTGACCGGGTATATCGGCAATTATTGCTCCTGGCCGACGAAAGCCCGGTCGATCCCGGTAGCTGGCTGATCCGTAACCTACCTACCCACAAGGCCATCGCGGCCATGGCCTCGACCACGCGGGAAACCGTGGCCCGCTCCATATCGCAGCTGGGTGCTGGCAATATTGTCGAGCGCAAGGGCCGCATTCTGTATTTACGCGACCGTGACCGCCTGGAAAAACTGGCTGGCGTCCTGGAAGAGGGTTTTTCCCGCTGATCAATAGCGGCTGATCATTTGCGGTTAACGGTCAGTTTCCCGCGACCGCCAATGTTGTTCCGATCAATTCGAACAAACGTATTATTTCTTCACCGATCAAGAACAAAGCCGCGATGATGGCAACGCTGATACCGGTGCCAATCAACGCTTACTCCATGGCTGTCGCGCCAGACTGATCCATTAAACAGGATCGTTTCAGGGCGGCTATCACGATGGTCGCGGTTTTGGCCCACATATTTGCTTCCTTTAACTAAAGTCGCGCTAGCATCATCTGAAAAATCCGTACATGACAGAGGACCTCCCGCCCATGTTACCTAATATTGGCTACAAAAATGTAAAACAATTATTACATCACGGTTAAGGAATGCTAAATATAATCGCTCGACCGCCCTGGCAGACGACTGGGAGCCATTTATGGCGAGATTAATACTTTGAATTGCAGCCCTTTCTCTCCTGACGGCATGTATGGCCAAGGAGCCAACATGGTACGAAGACCGCTGCCTAAGGCTCGGTTTTAAAACAGGGAGCGCGGATTTCAACAATTGCATCGAACGGGATCGGCGCTAGATTGATGACAATGAACGCCGCGCCGAAGGCACTATCGGACCGTGTTTGCAATACCGCAATTTCAATGAATTTTTTTTCCAATCACACCTACTTTTGCCTGTAATCGCTGCAGGGCCGGCTCGGGCTGGCCTCCTATACCCCGTATGGCACTGATCGTGCCTGCCAGATAACCGCGCGAGGTGCCATTGCGCCCCTCTCCCTGGGCGACCAGCATCGCGCCCCGTGCCAGCGGTTGCTTGCCAACGTAGCGCGGATGGCGCGGATCGGCGGCGAATGTTAGAGCGGAGACAATCCCCTGCCTGGTATGCACGGGCACCAGAATATGGCGATAGGCGGCTTCACGCCGGCGTAAATAGCCTTGGGTCCGCCACCAATGTCCCGGAGCCACGCGAAATACGCTGCCCAGGCATTCGCCGCCCGGTACCAGGGTCAGGATCAAGCCGGGCCGCGCCGCCGAGCCCCAGGACAGGGTGCTGTACAGAGCATGGGCACGGTGCCAGCCTGTCAGCAAGGCGGGGCGCCGCTCCACATAGGGAAAATCCGGCTGCCACATGAGCGAGCCGTAACCAAAGACCCAGTGTTCCCGCGCCATGCTATTCCCTACGCCTATTCAGGATTCTGGTTTCAAATATGACGCCAACATACGTTTGGGCTCGTCCGTTTCATAAGCATCGCCAAAGGGGTCGATGCCTGCCTCGATCGCGGCGTCCAGGCCCAATTCCTCCCATTTGCCAATCAACGCCTTTTGCGCCCTGACAACCAGGGGACCAGCCTCCAGAATCCTATCGAGCCAGGTTTCCACCCAGGCATCCAACTCCGCCGCCGGCACCAGTTTCTCGACAAAGTGCATGGCGAGAGCCTCTTCGGCCCCGTAATTCGTGCCCGTCAGCAGCAATTCCCGGGTCTTACCCCAGCCGATCAATTGCGGCAGCAGGGCCGCCTCTATAACCGAGGGCAGGCCGACCTTGACCTCCGGCATGCCCATGACAAAGCTGTCATCGGCAACCCGAAAATCACAGGCTGCCGCCAATTCCAAGCCGGCACCGAGGCAAAAACCGCGCAAACGGCCAATCACGGGCACCGTCAGGGCACGGATCGCCCGTGCCGCCAGATGCAACTGGGTAATAAAGTGACGCGCGCTGTCAGGCTGTAATGTCGCCAACTCGTTCAAATCGGCGCCCGCCATGAAAGCCTTCTCGCCGGCCCCTGTCAGCACCGCCGCACGCAATTGCCCATCCCGGGCCAAATTTTCGAACGCGGCCTTTAGATCCGCCACCAACGGCATGGACCCCGCATTCAGGCGGCGTTGATTGTCCATGCGTACCCAGGCAATGTGTCCAGCTGTCCGTTCCTGAATTTCCACATGTACTGTTGGTTTCACATCCGTCATCCACTCAACCCCGTCATTTCCTGGCAATGGTCCTTGATATCACAGCGAATGGCAGCACCAACACTTGATTGGCTCACCACCAGAGGAAAGCCGTGCTAGATTAGCGCCATGGTACGCGAAGGCAAAAGATCTGTGATGGCGCTGGTGGTCGCCGGCGGCCGAGGTGCGCGCCTTGGCGGCCCGGTGCCAAAGCAATATCAAAGCCTGGCCGGCATCCCCGTGCTGCGCCATGCTCTTCTGGCATTTTGCCACCATCCCGCCATCACCGCCGCAGCCGCGGTGATCGGTGCCAGCGACCGGGAGCTGTATGATCAAGCCGCCCAAAGTCTGGAGCTACTACCGCCAATCGTAGGCGGCGCCAGCCGGCAACAGTCGGTCTTACATGGACTGCGCGGCCTCGCCCCGCTAAAGCCTGATCTGATTTTAATCCATGACGGCGCACGGCCCTTTGTCTCGGCTTCGGTGATCAACAATGTACTGGCCGGCCTGGACAACCACCAAGGCGCCATCGCCGCCATACCGGTGGTCGATAGCCTGAAACGGGGTGATGACGGCGTGATTATTGATCAAATACCTCGCGACGGTCTTTGGCAGGCACAAACGCCGCAAGGTTTCGCCTTTTCGGCGATCCTGGCGGCGCATGAGGAAGCCTCCTGCGGCCATACCGATGATGCTTCCCTGGCGCGAGCCGCAGGTATGAACGTGGCGCTGGTAGCGGGAGCGCCGGAAAACGGCAAGATCACCACCGCCGAAGATCTGTCCCGCGCCGATGGTGCCCATGCCGCCCGGCTGTTCGATGTGCGGGTCGGACAAGGTTTCGATGTGCACCGGTTCGAGCCCGGCGACCGGGTCCGCCTATGCGGCGTTGATATTCCCCACGGCGCCCAACTGGCAGGCCATAGCGACGCCGATGTCGCCCTGCATGCGACTACGGACGCCATTTTAGGCGCCATCGGCGACGGCGATATTGGCCGGCACTTTCCCCCCAGCCAGGCGCAATGGCGCGATGCGGATTCCGCCCGCTTTGTTGCCTTTGCCGTGGATCGGGTACATGCCCTGGGTGGCCGTCTGGCACATCTGGATCTGACGATCATATGCGAGGCACCGCGCATTACGCCGCATTACCAGGCCATGGCCGCACGTTTAGGCGATATCGTGGGTCTGGAAAGCAACCGCGTCAGCATCAAGGCGACGACCACGGAGCGCCTGGGCTTTACCGGGCGCAACGAAGGTATCGCCGCCCAAGCCACCGCCACCGTGCGGCTGCTGATCTGAATGGCCCCCATCTTCTCAAAGCCGGCCCTGCCGCTTTCACATCCCGCCTGCCTGCTAGCGACCTGGTTCGGCAGCGGTCTATTGCGCCCGGCGCCCGGCACCTGGGGTTCGTTGGCGGCGCTGCCGTTCGCCTGGGGGATTGCATATTTCGCGGGTTCCATTGCCCTGGCCGCGGCAACAATCGCTGTATTTGCCCTGGGCTGTTGGGGGGCGGATGTTTACGAAAGGGCCGGCGGCGGCAAGGACCCCGGCGTGGTGGTGATCGACGAAGTGGCCGGACAATGGCTGGTGTTGATCGCGGCGCCATTGGACCCTTGGTACTATTTGGCGGGGTTTGTGTTGTTCCGAGTTTGCGACATCCTCAAGCCCTGGCCGGCCAGCTGGGCGGACCGCAACGTAACGGGCGGTCTAGGCATTATGTTGGACGATATTCTGGCCGCGTTATTTGGCTTGGCCGCCATCGTGGCATTTCGCGTTTGGTACTGATTTATAGGAGACAAAAAATGAAATTCGGCGGCATGGTGTCGACCAAGATCGATGACTGGCAAATGTTTCCCTATCTAGAGGAACTTGGATACGACTGCGGCTGGATACCGGATTCGCAGATGATCTGGTCCGATTGCTACGCCACCATGGCCTTAGCGGCGCTGCATACGTCCAAGCTACGCCTTGGCACCGGCGTGGCCATCGCAGGCACACGTCTGGCGCCTGTAACGGCGCATTCAATCGCCTCGATCAACAAGTTGGCGCCCGGACGAACTTTCCTGGGCATTGGCACCGGGCATACCGCCATGCGAGTGATGGGCCAGAACCCCATGCAGCCGACCGCGTTCCGTAATTATCTGCGTGTCGTGCGCGGCTTGCTAGCCGGCGAGGAAGTGGAATACCAGGGCAAACCGATCAAGTTTCTCGACCGGGAACTAGAATGCATCAATACCGAGCACAAGGTACCGATCTATGTGGCGGCGAACGGCCCCAAGGCGCTGGCGGCAGCGGGGGCATACGGTGACGGGCGAATCGGCGCTGGCAACGAGCCTTACGGCCTGCTGTCAAAAAATCTCGAGCGCATGCGGCAGGGCGCCGAGGGTGTCGGGCGGCGGCTTGATGCCGACTTCCACACCTCGGTGTTGACATTTGCCTGCGTACTTAAACCTGGCGAGAACCTGACATCTGACCGGGTCATTGACGAGACCGGCGCGGAAGTCGTCTCATCACTGCATTTTTGGTATGAAATCTATCGCCAAAGGGGCGACGACGGCTTCATACTGGGCGAAGTCCGCGATGTCTGGGAAGACTACAAGAACTATGTGAAGACGGAGATGCCGGAAGACCGCCGGCATCAAATCCTGCATACTGGCCATTGCTCGTTCCTTCCGCCCGCCGAACGGCGTTTCATCACGCCGGAGATGATCAAGGTCTCCGGCGGCTTCGTGGGCGAGCCGGACGAAATCATCGAACGTCTGCGGAAGTTGGAGGCCGGCGGCCTGCGGGAGATTGCCCTGTTGCCCCCTATCGCGGTGGCGCGGGAAAGCTTCAAGGACTTCGCCAAACAAGTCATGGCGAGGTATTAGCTCATGTTTTCCGATGATCTCATGACCCAGGCGACGTTGCTGTTACAAACTTGCCGAGACGCCGGCGTGATGGTGGCGACAGCAGAATCATGTACCGGCGGCCTCATCGCCGGTTGCCTGACCGAGATCGCAGGTTCCTCCAATGTGATGGATCGTGGCTTCGTCACCTATTCGAACGAAGCCAAGAACGCCATGCTGGATGTGCCCATGACCTTGATCGAGAGCCATGGCGCCGTCTCGGAACGGGTCGCCCGGGCAATGGCGGAAGGCGCCGTCGTGAATTCCGCAGCTGCTCTAGCGGTCGCCGTGACCGGGGTGGCGGGGCCGGGCGGCGGCACGACAGAAAAGCCCGTGGGCCTGGTGCATTTGGCTTGCGCACGGCGCGGCGGCGCGACCCTGCACCGCGAACAACGCTATGGCGATCTGGGCCGTGGCGGTATTCGCCAGGCGACCATCCACACCGCGCTGGAGATGTTGGCGCAACAGATCAACGGCGCCTGAGCCCAGCATGCCCCCCAGCATCGCCACGCGGCAGATGTCGCTCGCCCTCATGGGCGCCATCATTGTTCAATTGGCCGCCGCCTTGTGGGGGCGGCGTCTGCTGGGTGCCGAGCACGCACCGGCGGCGATGATGCTGGCCTATCTTGTGCTGCCCAGCCTGGCCGCGATCCTCTGGCTCTGGTTCGCGGCTGTCTGGCGGGAGCAGGATGGCTGGAGCCGCCTTGGCTTTGTCTGGATTGAGCGCCGCTGGCTGCTCCGTGCCGTTGGCTTGGGGCTGGCTTCGCTACCGGCTCTGATGCTGGTCACGGCCATCACAAATCCAATTTTCGGCCCGGCCAGGAACCCGCCCCTACCCTTCTCCGGCGCCGCAGCCTGGAACCAGCCGTCCTATCTATTGATGATGTTGCTTGGCATCGTGGTCCTGGCGCCACTGATAGAGGAAATGATTTTTCGCGGCTTGTTGTTCGGCTGGCTGCGCCGGCATCTGGGACTTTGGCAAGCCGCCGCCCTGGCCGCTTTGGGCCACGCCATTTTGCATTTTGATCTTGGCGCCATGCCTGGTCTGTTCACGCTATTTCTGTTCCTGGCCTGGATCTATGAATACTCCCAAAGCCTGTGGGTGCCAGCGGTCATTCACAGCGTGCATAATTTCATTGCATTGCAATTGCCCCAGTCTTAAGCCGTTTTTGTCATTAGTTAATGATAATTTTACAGAGAACGCCTACTATTAGAATCGCTCTCGAGAAGCGCGGCGATCGGACAGACATCGGTAAAAACGCCAGACTATAATCACTGGGCCGGTTATTCGTGCTCGCGCTGGCACTGCTGGGCGCAGTATCCGTCGCCTCCGCGCTGATTGCAGTCAACAATACATCAACCATTCAGGCCAGCTGGGAGACATTTGAACTCGGTCGATCCGAAAAGGCACGCGCGCTTGCGGGCCTGAATGTTCTGGAAAGAGTCGCCGACGCGGCGAACAGTTCCAGTGACGGGGTCATAAGTAAGCCGCGCAATTTGGCCATGCTGCGAAAATCACTCGGTTATGGCGGCAAGATCTATCAGGTTCAAGAACTATATCCTGCGCCAGGATACGACCAGACTAACAATCACCCAAGAGCATTTGGCCACAGTCCGCGGCGCCTTGGCGCTCTATAACCGGCGCCCTTTGAATGAAGTCGAGAAATTGGCGGTGGTTGAGATAACAGGAGTTATCAATACCTATGCCAAGACACTGAAGACAGTCACGCGGTTCGCCGCGACGGGGGCAACTGGATCAGAATGTCGCCCTGATCAACAAGCCCTACCAGGTTGGCGCCCTGGCCAAATGGGTGAGGGAAATCCTGGATCAGAAAACAGCACGAAATTAGCCAGCACGCGAAATCATCGTTTCTCGATGACCGAACGGTTGGCAGTGCGGCAACTATGGTGTAAAAGCCCCCTTCGTTATGCGTGTCCGCATGCCTATATACATTCTTGTATGGGATGTTGGCGGTGCGCGGCTTGTTACGCGGCCTGATCACTGGCCGTGCCGCAATCCATCAGACAGGTGCGAAATTATGCAAGAAGTGTTGTTGGTCGTTCACTTGATGCTGGCGATCGCCATTGTCATCACTGTTTTGTTGCAACGTAGCGAAGGCGGCGCGCTGGGCATGGGCGGTGGTGGTGGCGGAGGCGGTGGCGGTGGCGGCGGCGGTCTGATGACCGGGCGCGAGGCGGCCAATTTGCTGACCCGCTCGACAGCGGTTCTGGCGGCCTGTTTTTTCGCCACCTCGCTGACCCTGACCATCATGGCCAGCGGTTTGAGCGAGCGAAAATCGATCCTGGAGCAAACGGAACAGGGTGGATCTACGAATCAACCCAGCCTGCCCGCCGGACCGACGGTACCCATCGATAAATAGTTACCTCCTTTCGGCCCGGAAAAGCGGCAAAAACGGAACATTCGGCAGCCGTTAAGGAAGTAAGGCTTTGGCTCCAAGGCACGCTGGCTTAGAATGTAGTTCCATGACGCGGTATATATTCATAACCGGCGGCGTGGTTTCCTCGTTAGGTAAGGGATTGGCATCGGCGGCCCTGGGCGCTTTGTTGCAAGCGCGTGGCTATTCCGTTCGCCTGCGCAAGCTTGACCCCTACCTGAACGTTGATCCAGGAACCATGAGCCCCACCCAGCACGGCGAAGTCTACGTCACCGATGACGGTGCCGAGACCGACCTGGATCTGGGCCATTACGAGCGCTTCACGGGCGTATCCTCGCGCCAAAGTGACAATGTCACCACGGGTAGGATTTATCAGGAGATCCTGGCCAAGGAACGCCGGGGCGACTATCTGGGCGGCACGGTGCAGGTTATCCCCCACGTTACCAATGCCATCAAGGAATTCGTTCTGAACGAAACCGAGGGCACGGATTTTATTCTTTGTGAAATCGGCGGCACCGTGGGCGATATCGAGAGCCTGCCGTTTTTGGAAGCCATCCGACAATTGGGCAACGATCTGCCACGCGGCCAAACCGCCTATATCCACGCCACCCTGGTGCCATTCATCAAGGCGGCGGGCGAGTTGAAGACCAAGCCGACCCAGCATTCAGTGAAGGAGTTGCGCTCCATCGGCATTCAGCCCGATATTCTGCTTTGCCGCGCCGAACGGGAAATTCCGGCCCACGAGCAGCGCAAGATCGCCCTGTTCTGCAATGTGCGGGAAAGCGCGGTGATCCAGGGCCTGGACTGCAGCTCGATCTATGAAGTGCCTCTGGCCTATCACGAAGAGGGTCTGGACCGGGAGGTCTTGAGCATCTTCGGTATAGAGAGCCCGCCGGAGCCCGACCTGAGCCGCTGGCGGGAAATCCATGGCCGCATCTCATCCCCCGAGGGCACGGTAAAAATCGCCATTGTGGGCAAATACACCGATCTGCAGGACGCTTATAAATCACTTGGCGAGGCCTTGGTACATGGCGGCATGGCGAACCAGGTCAAGGTCGAACTGCAATGGATCGAGAGCGAGACATTCGAGCAGCCTGATGCCGTGCAGCGCCTGGAAGGCGTGGATGGCATACTGGTCCCGGGCGGCTTTGGCGAGCGTGGCTCGGAAGGCAAAATCGCCGCCGCCACTTTTGCGCGGAAAAAGAACGTGCCCTATTTTGGCATCTGTTTTGGCATGCAGATGGCAGTTATCGAAGCGGCGCGGAACCTGGCCGGCCTACCAGACGCTTCATCAACGGAATTCGGTAGCTGCAACGACCCTGTTGTTGGCCTGATGACTGAATGGAGCGACGGCAACAGCCTGCAAACACGCGGCATGGATGACGACAAGGGCGGCACCATGCGCCTTGGCCAATACCAATGCCAGCTGCAGCAGGGCTCGAAAGTCAATCAGGTCTATGCCAATGGCGCCGATGACAGCACCTCGGGAAGCATGATGATTTCCGAACGGCACCGCCACCGATATGAAGTCAATATCAACTACCGTGAAAAATTGGAGGCCGTGGGCCTGCATTTCTCGGGCCTCTCACCCGATGGCTCCCTGCCGGAAATCGTCGAACTGAAGGACCATCCCTGGTTCATCGGCGTGCAATTCCACCCGGAACTAAAATCAAAACCCTTCGAACCCCATCCCCTGTTCGCGTCTTTCATCGCCGCCGCCGTCGATCAGATGCGCATGGTGTAGGCAAATGGTTGACGTCACCATTGGAAAGGTCACCCTCGGCAATGACCTACCGCTAACCCTGATCGCCGGGCCTTGCGCCATGGAAGGGCGGGAGCATGCCCTGGAAATGGCCGACCGCCTGTCCAATCTGGCCGCGGGCCTCGGTTTTTCACTGATCTACAAATCCTCGTTCGACAAGGCCAACCGCACTTCGCTGGACAGTCCGCGCGGTATCGGGATTGAGGCGGCCCTGGACATCTTCGCCGAGATCAAGGACCGCTTTGGCTGCCCGGTGCTGACCGATGTGCATACGGAAGATCAATGCGTCGAAGCGGCGACAGTGGTCGATGTCCTACAGATCCCCGCTTTTCTGTGCCGGCAGACGGATCTGTTGCTGGCGGCGGCGGCCACGGGCCGCGCCGTCAATGTCAAAAAGGGGCAGTTCCTGGCCCCGTGGGACATGGCCAATGTAGTGGCCAAGCTGACGGGAAACGGCAACAACAACATACTGGTTACCGAACGCGGCGCCTCCTTTGGCTATAACACCCTGGTCAGCGACATGCGCGCCCTGCCTGTTCTCAAGGACATCGGCCAGCCAGTGGTCTTTGATGCCACCCATTCGGTACAACAGCCGGGCGGCCAGAGCGGCACCTCTGGCGGGCAGCGGGAAATGGTGCCCGTATTAGCCCGCGCCGCCGTGGCGATCGGTGTCGCCGCCGTCTTCATGGAAACCCACGAAGATCCCGACAGCGCACCTTCCGATGGGCCCAACATGGTGCCCGTGGATCAATTGGGGCCGTTGATGGAGACCCTGCTGGCCTTCGACCGTTTGGCCAAGGCGGGCTAGCGGTGGAGCCCGAACAGCCGCGGGCGGAGATCGACGGTCTTCTCGAAGAATTGCTGGAGCACTACGACCTGCGCTTCCGCTCCGCCCACAACCGGGCCCGGAGCGATGTCGGACCATCCCTGATGGGCTGCATACGCAGCTTTGATCACTACACTTTCAACTATGTGCGCGAGGCGGTGGGCGATTGCCTGCGCGATGCTTCCCTGATGTTGCTGGAATACGCGGGCGAGCGGAACATCGAGCCTGTGCGCCTGATCGAGGCCGCGCACGCTTTCCTGGGCCAACACTTCCAGGGGATCAAGGATTACCTGCACGACGGTATCAACCAACCTCCGGCGCGTGAATACGGCATGCGGCCCAGCCGGGAGTCCTTGGCCGAGGTCAGCCGCTATCTCGATGAACGTCTGGCCGGCGCCATGACCTCCCTGGGCCGGGGCCGTCTGGACGAACGCCTGCGGCCCAAGATCAGCTTTCTCGGCCCCGTCCTGCGGCGTCTCGGCGGCGGCCACCGGGTCGCCATGTATATCGTTGCCGCCCTGCTAATTTGAGCCTTGCTGTCAGGGCTTTGACAGCGCCGGGGAGAGGCGGTAAGAGCCGGTAACAGTATTTATGAGGACAGAAAAATGAGTGGCATTATCGACATCGTCGGGCGGGAAATTCTGGACAGCCGAGGCAATCCCACGGTGGAGGTTGAGGTGACCCTGGATAGCGGCGCCTTTGGCCGGGCCGCCGTACCCTCGGGCGCCTCAACCGGCGCCCACGAGGCAGTGGAACGGCGCGACGGTGGCAACCGCTATTTGGGCAAGGGCGTCGAAGGTGCCGTAGATGCGGTCAATGGCGAGCTGTTCGATGCCTTATCAGGCCTGGACGCCAATGATCAGGCCGGTATCGATACCATCATGTGTGACCTGGACGGAACGCCGAACAAGGCCAACCTGGGGGCTAATTCCATTCTGGGCGTTAGCCTGGCGGTGGCCAAGGCGGCCGCCGTGGATGCGGGCCTGCCGCTATACTGTTATGTGGGCGGGGTGGGTGCGCGCCTGCTGCCCGTGCCCATGATGAACATCGTCAACGGCGGGGCGCACGCGGACAATCCCATCGACATTCAGGAATTCATGATCATGCCCGTGCGGGCGGAGAACTTCCGCGAAGGCCTGCGCATGGGTGCCGAAGTTTTTCATACTCTGCGCGGCGCCTTGAAAGACGCCGGCCACAACACCAACGTCGGCGACGAAGGCGGCTTCGCACCCATGCTTAACAGCGCCGACGAGGCCATGGGCTTTGTCATGAAGGCCATCGAAGGTGCCGGCTACCGCCCTGGCGAGGATATCTATCTGGCCCTCGATCCGGCCTCGACCGAATTCTACAAGGACAGCAAATATCATCTGGATGGCGAAGGCAAGGTGTTGGACGGCCTGGAAATGGCCGCCTATTATCAGGATCTAGCCGACCGCTATCCCATTATTTCCATCGAAGACGGTATGGCCGAGGACGACTGGGCCGGTTGGGACGCCCTGACCAAGGCCATTGGCGACCGGGTGCAATTGGTGGGTGACGATCTGTTCGTCACCAACCCGGTGCGTCTGGCGGAAGGCATCGAAAAAGGTGTCGCCAATGCCATTCTGGTCAAGGTCAACCAGATCGGCACCCTGTCGGAAACGCTGGATGCGGTCGAGATGGCGCACAAGGCCGGCTACCGCGCGGTGTTGTCCCATCGTTCCGGCGAGACCGAGGATTCGACGATAGCGGATCTTGCCGTCGCGACCAATTGCGGCCAGATCAAGACCGGCTCCCTGGCCCGCTCCGATCGGCTGGCCAAATACAACCAACTGCTCCGTATCGAGGAAGAGCTTGGGGGCCAAGCCCGTTACGCCGGCGCTTCGGTATTGATGGGATGACCAAACCGGTCGCGTTGATTGCGGGTGTTGGCCGGGGCACCGGCGGCGCCGTCGCCCGGCGCTATGCCGCCGCCGGCTACCGTGTGGCCCTGTTGGCCCGCTCGGAAAGCCGCATGAAAGAATTCGAGGCGGAACTGGACGGCAGCCTCGCCATCCCCTGCGATGTCACGGATGAGGCGGCGGTGAACGCCGCCGTTGAAACCTGCCAAGCAGAATTGGGTGTCCCGGACGTTGTCGTGCATAACGCCGCCCGCGGCACCCACGGCACCTTCATGGAGATCGACCCGGCGGATATGGCGGCGAATTTCAACGTCAACACCATGAGCCTGCTGTACCTGGCCCGCGCCGTCGCCCCGGCCATGATCGAACGTGGCACCGGCGCCATCATGGTCACCGGCAATACCTCCGCCCTGCGCGGCAAGGCTAATTTTTCTGGCTTCGCGCCCACCAAGGCGGCCCAGCGTATCTTGGCCGAGTCCATCGCCCGCGATCTGGGCCCAAAGGGCATTCACGTCGCCTATATCGTCATCGACGCCGTAATCGACCTGCGCTGGACCCGCCGCAGCCGTCCCGATTTCAAGGATGAGGATTTCGCCCACCCCGATGATCTGGCCAAAAGCATTTATCAAATCAGCCAACAGCCCCGCTCCGCCTGGTCCTTCTACACCGAACTGCGTCCCTTCAAAGAACCTTGGTAACGGCAATGTACAGTGTTCAGAAAATATTTAGCCGGCTGTTAAGAAGCGTCTCTGAGTGCAGATAGCGTTATGATTGCATGCCATATTGCATTGACGATTTCGGCCAACAAGGCCTTTAGCCACTTGAGGATGAGACGGAAGTTTTAGCCTACGGCGCTCATGACGGCGTTGATCTGGTCGCCGTTGCGGCCTTTCAGGTAGTCGTGGCCTAAATGTCCGTCTTCCTTGCAAAGACCCATCACCGGCTCAATGGCAGAGCGGCACCGAAGTTCCTTTCTGATCTGGCCGTGCACGCCGCGCTTTTGCCCGAAGCGGAAGACCCGCATCGGTTTTGACGCATCATGGCCGACATAGCCCTTGTCCACATAGACCCGCTCGATCTCGCGGCCGGTCAGGGTTTCGGTCTCCGCCAACACCTCGGCCAAAGTGTGGCCGTCATAGGGGTTTCCAGGCAGGCCTTGGCATACAGGACGAACTGACCGCCCTTGCAGCGTTTGTTGGTCGTGGTCAGCGAGACCTTATGGATGCATTGCCCTATGCATGCAATGCTAGATCGACGAAGACGTCAAGCTCTTGAATCTCAGCTAGGCGCTTGACACTACTTCGAGCCGCCATCGATTTTCAGGATTGCGCCCGTCGTGTAGCTGGCGCCGTCGGAGGCCAGATATAGAGCCGCCGCCGCGACTTCCTCGGCCTCGCCACCCCGCTTCATGGCGATGCGTTCCTGGGCGCGAGCGTTGAAAGCGTCCATGTCCCAGGCCTTGGAAATATCCGTCAGGAACGGCCCTGGCATGATGCAGTTGACCCGCACCTTGGGGCCGTAGGCATCGGCGAAAGCTTCCGTCATGGCATTGACGCCGGCCTTGGCAGCGGCATAGGTGATAACTTCCTTGGTGGGTCGGATGGCAGCGGTGGAGGAGACGTTGATGATGGCGCCACCGTCACCATCCATCATGCGCTGGCCCACATTGGCACACAAACGAAACGTGCCCTTCAGGTTCACGTCCAGCACTTTGTCGTACAAACCTTCTGGAATGGAGGCCGCGGTGTCGTAATGGGGCGACATGCCGGCATTGTTGATCAGAACATCGATACGGCTAAAGCGTTCATAGGCGGCATCGACCAGGGCGTCGCATTGCTTCCAATAACCCACATGGCAGGCAAACGGCATGGCTTGACGGCCCAGGGCCTCGATCTCCCCAGCCGTGGCCTCGCAGCTTTCGATTTTGCGCGAGGTGATGATCAAATCCGCCCCCGCCTCGGCAAAGCTCAGGGCCATGGCCCGGCCCAGGCCCCGGCTGCCGCCAGTGATCAAAACCACCTTGTTGCTCATATCGATCTGATTGCTGGCCACCCGGCGTTCTCCTCGTTTCACGCAACTGCTGGGACTATCTTAGCAAAATGATCGTTGCCGCGCATCCGATGGATTGTTCACGAATGGGAATCAAAAGGGGAACATACCGTGATCATTTCAGACTCTTTTATAACTAATTGAATCAATGTGGTTTTTTATCTTGATCTGATTCGCGGTATGTGATTCGTTCGGGTTGTCATGGGGCTTTGGTATGAAATACGACGTAGTCTGCGTAGGGCGGTCACGCCCTGTCTGGGGATCTGTGCGCTGTTGTATTTCTGCTATCACACGGTCCAGGGAGACCGCGGAATCATTGCATATTTGCGCCTGAGCGCCCAGTTGGAGCGGACCGAGATGGCCCTGCGGGAGAGCAGTGACACCCGCGAGGCGCTGGCCCGCCAAGTCAGGCTATTGCGGCCGGAAAACCTGAACCGCGACATGCTGGACGAACAGGCCCGCCGTACCCTTGGCCTAACCCATCCCGATGACGTGGTGATTTATACCCCATAAGCGGCGCCGGAAACGTTTCAAGCCGGATAAGTATTGTGCGCCAACAGGTTGCCTGACGCGGCCGGCTACAATATCTTAATATTGAATTAATCATTATACAGTTAATTTATAAATTCTCCTTGTATTACAAGGAGTTTTGGCGCTTCAATTAGTTGTGAAAGCGTCACTGGGCATGAATAGAGAACGAGGCTGTCATGGCGAAAGCGGCGAAGTCGAAAGCTTTTGGGTCGAAAAGTGAAAGCTCCAGGACGGCGAGAACAACGGCACGCCGCCGCAAGGCGCCATCACCGCCCGCCATCAACAAGGACAATGCGAAAGAAGCGCTGGGCTTTTACCGCCAAATGCTGTTAATTCGCCGGTTCGAGGAAAAGGCTGGGCAGATGTACGGCATGGGCCTGATCGGCGGCTTCTGCCACCTTTACATCGGCCAAGAAGCCGTAGTCACCGGCATGCAGGCAGCCATCGAAGAGGGCGATACGCAGCTAACCAGCTATCGCGACCATGGCCACATGCTGGCCTGCGGCATGGATGCCAAGGGCGTGATGGCGGAATTGACCGGGCGCATCGGCGGCTATTCCAAGGGCAAGGGCGGCTCCATGCACATGTTCAGCCGGGAAAAGAACTTCTTTGGCGGACACGGCATCGTCGGCGCCCAGGTGCCCATTGGCACGGGCCTGGGCTTTGCCCACAAGTACAAGGACAACGGCCGCATCTCGCTGACATACTTCGGCGATGGTTCCGCCAACCAGGGCCAGGTCTACGAAGCCTTCAACATGGCGGCGCTATGGCAGCTGCCGGTGATCTTCATCGTCGAGAATAATCAATACGCCATGGGTACGGCGGTAGGCCGGGCCTCGGCCCAGACCGAATTGTACCGCCGTGGCGAAAGCATCGGCATCCCCGGGGTTCAGGTCGATGGCATGGATGTCATGGCCGTCAAGGCGGCCGGCGACGAGGCGGTCAAACATGCCAGGGGCGGCAAGGGCCCGATCCTGATGGAGATGAAGACCTATCGCTATCGCGGCCATTCTATGTCCGATCCAGCCAAGTACCGCACCAAGGAAGAGGTCCGGCGGGTGCGCGCAGAGCGCGACCCCATTGATCACCTACGCGAAATGATCCTGGGCGCCGGCGTCGCCGACGAGACCGCTTTGAAGGTCCTCGACCGGGAGGTCAAGGATATCGTCACGGAAGCGGCGGAGTTTGCACAAAATAGCCCCGAGCCCGACGCATTGGAGCTCTATACAGATATCTTGGTGGAGCTCTAGATCATGCCCGTAACCATCACCATGCCCGCGCTTTCGCCCACCATGACCGAAGGAACGCTGGCCAATTGGCTGGTCGCCGAGGGCGAGAGCGTCAATCCCGGCGACATGATTGCCGAGATCGAGACCGACAAGGCCACGATGGAAGTCGAGGCAGTGGATGAAGGCGTGATCGGCAAGATCCTAGTCGCCGCCGGTACCGAGAATATCGCCGTCAATACGCCCATCGTGATCCTGCTGCTAGAAGGCGAGGACGCCTCGGCCATTGACGGCGTGGCGATCAGCCCGGCCCCTCCCCAAACCCCTCCCCCTGCCGCGGCAGCACCGGCGGTCCCGGCGGCGGCGACGCCAGCGCCCGCTCCGTTACCGGCGCCGGTTGTAGCGGCCATGGCGGAGGAGGATATTCCCCCCGGCACCGAAATGGTCGCCATGACCGTACGCGATGCCCTGCGCGATGCCATGGCGGAGGAAATGCGCGGTGACAGCGATGTCTTCCTGATGGGCGAAGAGGTCGCGGAATACCAGGGTGCTTACAAAATCAGCCAGGGCCTGCTTGAGGAATTCGGGGCCCGTCGGGTGATCGATACACCGATCACCGAGCATGGCTTCACCGGCATGGCGGTTGGCGCGGCCTTTGGCGGCTTGAAGCCCATTGTCGAATTCATGACCTTCAACTTCGCCATGCAGGCGATTGACCAGATTATCAATTCGGCGGCCAAGACCCGCTATATGTCGGGCGGGCAGATGGGTTGTCACATCGTCTTTCGTGGCGCCAACGGTGTCGCTTCGCGCGTCGCGGCCCAGCATTCGCAATGCTATGCCTCGTGGTATGCCCATTGCCCGGGCCTCAAGGTGGTCTCGCCCTATAACGCGGCAGATGCCAAGGGCCTGCTGAAAAGCGCCATCCGCGACCCGAATCCAGTGATCTTTCTTGAGAGCGAACTGATGTACGGCCATTCTTTCGATGTCCCGGTGCTGGAGGATTATACGGTCCCCATCGGCAAGGCGCGGATCGCCAGGGCGGGCAGCGATGTCACCATCGTGGCCTTCTCCATCGCCGTCGGCTGGGCCTTGAAAGCAGCCGATGCCCTAGCGGCGGAAGGTATCTCGGCCGAGGTTATCGATCTGCGCTCGATCCGGCCGCTGGATCTGCCCACGGTGGTAGGTTCAGTGCGCAAGACCAACCGCTGCGTCACGGTGGAGGAAAGCTGGTTGAGCTGTGGCATTGGCGCGGAACTATCCGCCCGCATCATGGAACAGGCCTTTGACGAGTTGGACGCGCCGGTCAACCGGGTCGGCGGCGCGGACGTACCCATGCCCTATGCGGCGAACCTGGAAAAACTGGCCGTGCCTGATGCCGCCGCCATCATCGCCGCCGCCAAGGCCGTCTGTTACCGCTAGTCTTCGAGGCAAACACGAAAAACCAGGAAAACAAATCATGCCCATCACCATCACCATGCCCGCCCTTTCGCCCACCATGACCGAGGGAACCTTGGCAAAGTGGCTTTTGAAAGAGGGCGATACGGTACAGTCCGGCGACCTGCTGGCCGAAATCGAGACCGACAAAGCGACCATGGAAGTCGAAGCCGCCGATGATGGCGTCCTGGCCCGCATTCTGGTCGCGGAAGGTACCGAAGGCGTACCAGTGAACGCACCCATAGCCATATTCTTGGAAGAAGGGGAGGACGCATCCGTGTTTGAAGACGCCACATCCGAGACCGCCGCAGCAGCAGTGGCCGCGCTAGCGGCGCCCACCCCAACCCAAGCCCCAGCCACCGAAGCCGTGGCCGTAACCGCGCCAGCGGCGGCGCCCCCTGTAGCCGTCGCCGCCAGTGGCGGGCGCATTCTGGCCTCGCCCTTGGCCCGGCGCATGGCCACCCAGGCGGGATTGGATCTGGCTTCCGTCAGCGGCAGCGGCCCGCGCGGCCGGATCGTGAAAGCTGATATCGAGGCGGCCATGGCAACAGGCGGCACACCCGCCGCCGCACCTGTCGCTCCCGTGACGGCAACGCCCGCCGCACCGGCTGCCGATGCCTCGGCACTCGAGGGCGCTTTCGAGCTGCAACCATTGAGCACCATGCGCAAGACCATTGCCCGCCGCATGAGCGAGTCCAAGCGCGAGGCGCCACATTTCTATCTTACGGTGGATTGCGAATTGGACGCTCTGTTGTCCCTGCGCACAGAATTGAACGAACGGGCGGACGCCGCCTTCAAGCTTTCGGTCAACGATTTGGTGATCAAGGCTGCCGCCGTGGCGTTGATGAAGGTACCCGCCGCCAACGCGGGCTATTCCGAAGACGGAATAAAGCTTTATAAATCAGCTGATATCTCCGTCGCCGTGGCCTCAGAACGGGGCCTGATCACGCCAGTGATCCGCAATGCCAACGGCAAGGGTCTGGAAGCGATCTCAACGGAAATGCGCGCCCTGGCGCAAAAGGCCAATGACGGCAAGTTGATGCCAGAAGATTACCAGGGCGGCAGCTTCTCCATCTCCAATCTGGGCATGTACGGCGTCAAGCAATTCGATGCGGTGATCAACACACCGCAAGCCTGCATTCTGGCCGTCGGCGCCGGTGAACAGCGCGCCGTGGTCAAAGACGGCGCCCTGGCCATCGCCACCGTCATGTCGGTTACGCTTTCCGTCGATCACAGGGCGGTGGACGGTGCCATCGGGGGCCAGTTCCTGGCCGCCTTCAAAGGCCTGATCCAGGACCCCATGACCATGTTGCTATAAGGGAAGACCCATGGCGGAACAGGAATTTGATCTGGTCATCGTAGGCGGTGGGCCAGGTGGCTACGTGGCCGCGATCCGGGCAGCGCAGCTGGGCATGGACGTTGCCCTGGTGGAACAGGAACATTTGGGCGGCATTTGCCTGAACTGGGGCTGCATTCCCACCAAGGCCTTGTTGCGTTCGGCCGAAGTTTATCATCTAGCCAAGACCTCTTCTAAATATGGTTTTAAAATCAATGATATAGAAATTAATATTAATGCGATAGTTCAACGCAGCCGAAAGATTGCTAAGCAACTTAATGGCGGCGTCGGACATCTGTTGAAGAAGAATAAGGTCGAGGTTCTGACCGGTCACGCCCGCCTTCTGGGTCGATCTGAGGAATTGGGCCGCCTGGCGGTGGAAGTGGACGGCACGGCGGTGATGGAGCTGAGCGCCAAGAATATAATCCTGGCCACCGGCGCCCGCGCACGGGATCTGCCGGGCATGGAGGCGGACGGCAAACAGATCTGGAGCTATCGCCATGCCCTGGCCGCCGATACCATACCGGAACGGCTCTTGGTCGTAGGGTCAGGCGCTATCGGTATCGAATTCGCGAGCTTTTTTAATACGCTCGGATCCGATGTCACGGTCGTCGAAGTGCTTGACCGCGTACTTCCCGTGGAAGACGAAGAAATCTCGGCTATGGCACACAAGGCGTTTGAAAAACAAGGCATGCACCTGTTGACCGGAGCCCAGGTTAACGGCCTGGAAAAGGCGCCAGATGGCGTCACCGCCAGCATTGAATTGCCCGGCGGCAAAGTGGAGGCGATCACCGCCGACAGGGTCATCATGGCGGTGGGCATCGTCGGCAATGTCGAGGATATCGGGCTGGAAAACACCAAGACGGTGGTCGACCGAAGCCATGTGGTGGCCGATCCCTGGCTGGCTACCGGCGAACCGGGTCTGTATGCCATCGGCGATCTGGCAGGACCGCCCTGGCTAGCGCACAAGGCTTCTCATGAAGGCGTCATCTGTGTCGAAAAAATCGCCGGCGTAGCAGATGTGCATCCGCTTGAAGCCATGAATATTCCCGGCTGCACCTACTGTCAGCCACAAATCGCCTCCGTCGGCCTGACGGAGGCCGCGGCGGTAGCGGCGGGGCACAAGGTGCGGGTGGGCCGGTTTCCCTTCATTGGCAATGGCAAGGCCATCGCCCTGGGCGAACCCGAGGGCATGATCAAGACCGTATTCGATGAAGCCACGGGCGAGTTACTGGGCGCGCACATGATCGGCCCGGAGGTGACGGAGCTGATCCAGGGCTATGCGGTGGCACGCAGCATGGAGAGTACGGAGGCCGAATTACTGCATACGGTCTTCCCCCACCCCACGTTATCGGAAGCGATGCACGAATCCGTGCTTGACGCCATGGGCCGAGCCATCCATTTCTAGGGCTGATCCAATAATCATGGGCCAAGGCAGCTAAATTATCATGGCCGATAGCGACATTTCAGCGGCTCAACTACGCCATCCGGAAAAGCGCAACCGTTCGGACAATGCGCCGCGCCGCAAGCCGCCATGGATCCGCGTAAAAGCGCCCAGCGGCGCGACCTATTTCGAAACCCGCAATCTGATGCGGGACAATAAGCTAAATACCGTGTGTGAGGAGGCCGCCTGCCCCAATATCGGCGAATGCTGGGGCAAACGCCATGCCACCATGATGATTATGGGCGATACCTGTACGCGGGCCTGCGCCTTTTGCAATGTCAAGACCGGCCGGCCAGGGCAATTGGACACGGAGGAACCGGAAAATGTCGCCAGGGCAGTAAAAACGTTGGGATTGCGACATGTGGTGATCACCTCCGTTGACCGCGATGACCTGGACGACGGCGGGGCTGATCATTTCGCCCAGGTCATTGCCCGCGTACGCGCCCTGGCGCCGGAAACCACAATCGAAGTGCTGACACCAGATTTTCTTGGCAAAAGCGGCGCCTTGGAGGTTGTCGTGGCGGCGCGCCCGAACGTCTTCAACCATAATCTCGAAACCGTGCCCGGCCTTTACCCCCAGGTTCGCCCCGGTGCGCGCTATTTCAACTCCCTGCAATTGCTAGCCAAGGCCAAGGAGTTTGACCCGAATATATTCACCAAATCGGGTATCATGGTCGGCCTGGGTGAGGAGCGCCAGGCGGTGCATCAGGTGATGGACGATCTGCGCGCCGCTGATGTTGATTTCCTAACCATCGGGCAGTATCTGCAACCGACGCCGAAACATCATCCGGTTGCCGATTTCGTGACACCGGAACAATTCGCGGCCTATGAAAAGGCCGCGCGGGGCAAGGGTTTTTTGCTCGTGGCGGCAACGCCGTTGACCCGGTCGTCCTATCACGCGGATAGCGATTTCGCCGAATTGGCCCGCCGCCGAGGGCAAAATCATTCGGCCACCGCTTAATGCCAACCCACGCCGAGCGCAAAATCCTGCCCTATACACCGGAACAGATGTTCGATCTGGTCGCCGATATAGAACGTTATCCGGATTTTCTACCCTGGTGCGTGGCCTGCCGGGTGACCAAGACCGACGGGCCCGTGATCTGGGGCGACCTGATGGTTGGCTTCAAGGTTTTTCGTGAGAAATTCACCTCCAAGGTCACCTTGCACGCACCCGGCCGCATCGACGTAGAATATATCGATGGCCCGTTTCGTTATCTGAACAATCATTGGCAGTTCACACCAACGGAGGATGGCCAGGGCACGGAAGTGGATTTCTTCATCGATTTCGAATTCCGCTCCCGCATGCTGCAGGCCGTCGCCAGCACCGTCTTCAACGAAGCTGTGCGCCGCATGGTCGGCGCCTTCGAAACCCGCGCCGGCGTCATCCATGGAAAGGCGTCTCCAGGTTAATTATAGAGCAATTGCCCCGTCAGACATAAAGGCGGAATTGTGCGAGAGTTGGCAAAACATACTCGCACACGAGGATACGCCATGAGCCAGCCCATCTGGAGCGAACCCAGCGCCGAGGGGATCGGTTATGGCCTGGGCATGGCCGTGGTCATCGACGCCCCAACCACGCAGTTGACCCGCTCCACCGGCGAATATTTCTGGGGCGGTGCCGCCAGCACCGCGTTCTGGATCGATCAAGCCGAGGACATGTTCGTGGTCTTCATGGCCCAGCTGATGCCCTCGTAATTCCATCTGATCCGCGGCGAGTAGGGGGTTGCCACCTACCAGGCCCTCATCGACTGATCGACTAAAGCAGATCGGCTGAGGCCGCTTAGAGCCCGTGGCCGAAGCTGTTGGGCGCTACAGGCAAGCCTTTACGATGGGCCAGAAGTCAGCGGCGGTCAGGGAGGCACCACCAACCAGGGCGCCGTTGACGTTTTCCACCGACATAAGCTCGTCAGCATTTGCCCCCTTGACCGAGCCGCCGTAGAGCAGGCGCATCTTCACGCCTTCATCCTTGAAGCGGCGCTTCAAGCGGCCCCGGATCGAGGCATGAACGTCGGCCACGTCCGCCGCCGTCGGCGTCAGGCCGGTGCCGATGGCCCAGACGGGTTCATAAGCCACCACGGTGTTCTCCCCCGTGCTGCCCTTGGGCAGGCTATCCGTCAATTGCTTGCCGATCACCGCCAGGGTCTGGCCCTTTTTGCGCTCGGCCCCGGTTTCGCCGATGCAGATGATGGCGCGCAGGCCCGCACGGTGGGCTGCCTCCGCCTTGGAACGCACGTCCTTGCTGCTTTCGCAGTGATCAGCCCGGCGTTCGGAATGGCCGACAATGACATAGCCACAGCCTGCATCCTTCAGCATTTCGGCCGAGATATCGCCCGTGTGAGCGCCCGATACATTGGCGTGACAGTCCTGGCCGCCGATAGCGGTTCGGCTGCCTTTTACGGCCTCATGCAGAGGCGCCAACAGGGTACTGGGCGGGCAGATCAGAACGTCACAGCCAGGCTTTTTCTCCTTACCCATGCGGGTCGCCAGTTTCTTGGCCTCGCGCAGGGCGATCGATTTCAGGCCATTCATCTTCCAATTACCGGCGATCAGGGGGCGTACCTTGGCAGCCATATTGTTGTTTCCTTTTTCGGGACTTCGATGAGATAAGGTGTAGCATATGAAACGAGTGTGAAGTTTAGCGATTATGAAAACGACGGCAATATCGGAAGAAGCCATAAGCGACCATCTGTCACGTTTGGACAGGGACGGGTTCACGGTGCTGGAGAACGCCATTCCCAAGGAACTGCTGGCCGAGTTGAAAGCCGCCCTGGCAGAAATTGAGAAAGAGCACAAATTCGGTTACCGCGATACGGCGTTCGAAGGTACGCGCACCACACGGATTTATAATCTGCTGGCCTATCACCCGGCTTTTGCCAAGGTTCCCGTGTTCAACGGCGCGCTGCCCCTGGTCGAGCGTATGTTGGATCCCGGCCTGCAGCTATCGTCCCTTTCCGCGATCTGTCCCAGCCCGGGCCAGCAGCCCCAGCCCCTGCATTCCGACAGCCAGATGATCCCCCTGCCCCGCCCACACGTAACCATCGCGGTAAATTCCATGTGGGCGCTGAGTGACTTCAGAGAGGAAAACGGCGCCACGCGGATCGTCCCGGGCAGTCACCGTTTTGACCATGACCCGGACTATCACGGCACCCATGACAGCATCTGCGCCGAGATGGACGCGAGCAGCATTCTGGTCTGGCACTCCACCCTATGGCATGGCGGCGGCCATAACAAAAGCGATGCCCGCCGCGACGGTATCGCCTGTTACTACTGCGCAGGCTGGATCCGCCAACAGGAAAACCAGCAGTTGGGCATCGACATTGAGCGCCTGCGCACCTTCCCAAGGCGTCTGCAGGAGCTATGCGGCTTTTCCGTCTATCGCGGTATCTATGGCCATATCGACAATGGGGACCCGATAGAACTGCTGGGCCGCGAGCGCACCAGCAAGATGGTCTGGCAGGCCTCGGATGATAGCCAAAAAATCTAGGCATCAGCTAGACATTAGCCACGGATTGCTAATGTTATCGACACTTGCCCGAACGTCCCGTGGTTCCTATGATGCCGCGCCGTTTGGCGGTGAATTCGAACAACTGATTGGGACCGGAAGACAACATGCTGAACGCCTTACGAAAGAGTGCACGTACCTGGGTCGTTAAAGCTTTTCTGGGCTTGATCATGCTCAGTTTCGCCGCTTGGGGCGTTGGCGATGTCTTGCGGGTGAAGCCCGAAGCCGCCGTCGTCACGGTCGGCGACATGCAGATAACCGGCTATGAATTCCTCAATGATTTCAACCGCCAGGTCCGGCGCATGCAACAAAGCCTGGGCCCGACCTTTGATACCCAGCAGGCCCGCCAGCTAGGCATGGTCGATCAGGTGCTGCAACAGTCAATCACCCGGGCGCTGTACGACCAAGAGGTGGCCGAGCTGGAATTGACCATGTCGGACGCCGATATCGCCGCCTGGATCAAGCGTTCATCAGCCTTCAAGAACAGTTTCGGGCGCTTCGATAAATTGCTGTTCGAGCGGCGCCTGTCGGAAAATGGCTTCAACGAGCAATCCTATATCGCGGCCTCGCGCCGGGATCTCTCGCGGGAACAATTATTTGCCTCAATGATGGCCGGCACGCAGGCGCCTGGCGCGGTAGTCAAAACCTTTTTCCAATATCAGCAGGAAAGCCGCGCCTTCGAGGTTTTAAGCCTGCCCTACGACAAAATGACCGACTTTACCGCCCCGGTGGAGGCGGATCTGACCGCCTATCACGAGGCCCACAAGGATCAGTTCATGGCGCCGGAATACAGGGCCCTGTCCTATCTGACCCTGCGGCCCGAGGATTTGCTTGACGAGACCCTGGCCTCTCCCGAGGAAGTCGAAGAGGCCTATGAAGCGCGCCTGAACGAATTCACCACGCCTCCTGCCCGGGAGGTCGAACAAATCGTCGCCGCCGACGAAGCCGCGGCGCAAAAAATCGCCGGGCGCCTGAAAGATGGCGGCGATTTTTATGCCGTCGCCAAGGAATTGGCCGACATGGACAAGGCCTCGGTCAAGCTGGGCCGAATGGTCAAGGCGGATCTGCCGGAAGAAGCCGCCGATGGGATTTTTACTTTGGCCAAGGGACAAATCGGCGAGCCGGTGGAAACCGGCCTTGGCTGGCATATTTTCCGGGTCCTGAAAATTACCGAAGGTGGCAGCAAATCCCTGGATGCAGTCCGCGAACAATTGACCCGCGATGTCAAGCTGGAGAAAGCCAGCGAAGCCATGTTCGAGCTGGCCAATAAGGTAGAAGATCAGCTGGCGGGCGGCGCCTCGATCCGGGAGGTGGCAGAAGCCTTGGGCCTGAACCACGGCGTTATCGCCGCTGTCGATCCCCAGGGCCGGGGCCGTGATGGCCAGCCGGCGGCGGGCCTGCCCAAGGCACCGGAATTCATCAAGGACGCCTTCGAGGTCCAGCCTGGCGACGAGGGACAATTGAAGGAGTCCGGCGACGGCAGCTATTATCTGGTCCAGGTCGATAAAATCATTGAAAGCACCCTAAGACCCATCGCCGAGGTGCGCGATCAGGCGCGCAAGCTGGTGGTGGCGGAGCGGCGCGCCAAGGCGGGCGCGGCACAAGCCGGCAAACTGGCCGCCGCCGTGCGTAGCGGCAAGGATCTGTCGTCACTAGCCCGGACCGGCGTCTCCACCGTTGCGACCCTGAAATCCATGAACCGCCAACAGGCGGCGGGCGATGGGCGGTTAAGCGCGGATCTAGTGGCCAAGCTGTTCCAACTTCAAAGCGGTGGAATCGCGGAAGGTGCCGCCGCGGGCGGCAACAGCCATTCCGTGGTCCGCGTGGTCAAGATTACCAGCGCCGCCCCCAAGGACGAACCAGCACAGCTGAAAAAAATGGATGAACTTGTCCGCTCCTCGATCGCAGAAGATATTCTGGTGCAGTACCGTGCCGCCTTGCAGAAAAAATACGATGTAGAGATTAACGACGGTATTATTGATAGTCTGTTTGACGGATTGAACGTACGCGGCTAATGCGTTTTGACGAACGTTAAGAGTTGAGGTGTCATGCGGCCCGATGTCATTGATCTACGTGAATTCTATGGCAGCCAGCTAGGCAAGGTGGCGCGGAAACTTCTGCGCCGGCGCATCCGCCAGCTGTGGCCGGATGTAAGCGGCATGGACATGCTGGCGCTGGGCTATCCATCCCCTTATCTGTGGCCCTTCCAGGACGAGGCGGCGCGCGTGCTGGCCTTCATGCCGGCACAACAAGGCGTACACCGCTGGCCCACAAGGGACCCCAACCGGGTTGCCCTGGTGGATGAAACGGAACTGCCCCTGCCCGACGCGAGCGTCGACAGGGTCTTGCTGGTCCACGCATTGGAAAGCGCCGAACAGGTGACGCCGCTGTTGCGCGAGGTCTGGCGGGTTCTGGCCGATGGTGGACGCCTGATGGTCGTGGTGCCGAACCGGCGGGGCATCTGGGCCCGGATGGAGCGCACCCCCTTTGGCCAGGGTCATCCCTACAGTCCCGGCCAGCTATCGCGTTTGTTGCGGGACAATCTGTTTCAACCCAACGAGCGTGCCGCGGCACTTTACATGCCGCCCCTTCGCTCCCGCATGCTGTTACGCACGGCGGGGGCCTTGGAAAAACTGGGGCAGCGTTGGGGCCACGCTTTCGCGGGCGTGGTGTTGATGGAAGCGGACAAACAGATCTACGCGGTCTCCGCCAAGCCGCGCCACCGCCGACGGCCCATCGCGGTCGCCCTGCCCGCACCGCGCACCGGTGCCACCGGCACCATTGGCATCAACAATGCCTCTGATGGGGCATTTTCCCTGGCTGGACCGGATGCCAATTTCAACTATGATCAATGGCCGGAAGACAAGCTGGCCCTGCCGCGGAGAGATCGACGATACGGACAAATCTACGTGTTGTTCTGAGCGCCATGGCAGTTACTATCGGTTTGACCGCCGCCACCCTGTCGCCAGCCCATGGGGCGCCGCAAATGATGGGTCTGGTCGCCTTTAATACCCCACAATCCCTGCAGTGCCAGCGCGGCCATTGTTTCGCGGAGTTCACCGCCTTTTGTTTGCAGCCCGAACGGGCTTCGCCGGTCAAGGGCACCGCCTACCGCATGCATGACGGAGCCCGTATTGCCTACGGCGGCTGCATCCACTCGGACGTGCAGCAGCCGCGTCATGGCCAGCAATTGTTCGACATCATCTACCCCTTCTGTTCAAAGCAGCCGGGGACACGCAAGAAAGGGGCCGATCCAAGGATCGGCCCCTTTTTCTTGCCCGTGCTTACATGGCCGGCCGGAACGGTTGGCCATGACTATTATTCGTCGCGGTGAACTCGCTCGCGGCGCTCGTGGCGCTCCTGCGCCTCGATCGACAAGGTAGCGATTGGGCGGGCTTCCAAGCGTTTCAGGCCAATCGGCTCACCCGTATCATCGCAGTATCCATAGGAACCATCTTCAATCCGCTCCAACGCGGCATCGATCTTTATCACCAGCTTGCGCTGGCGATCGCGGGTTCGCAGTTCTATGGAGCGTTCCGATTCCGTCGTCGCCCGGTCCGCTATATCGGGCGCTTGGCCGTCATCGTCCTGCAAATTCTGCATCGTACCCTGGGCATCGCGTAGAATTTCATCACGCCAGCCTTGTAGGCGTTGGCGAAAAAACTGCTGCTGCCGGACGCCCATAAATTTTTCTTTTTCAGTGGGCCGGTAATTGGAGGGAAGACTGACTTCGGACATGAAGCGACCTCGAAGGCTGTTGACACATGGTAGGTTACGAACGGGCGGAATATAGCCATCTCGACCAGTTGCATCAAGAAACCTTAATTAAAAAATTCATTTGCCTGAAAAGCACGTTGCCACGCCTAAAAAACGGAGTAATTAGTTATCTTATACATTCTTATGTCATTTCCATTTTCGTCAACTCAATTATAACATGTAATTCAAGTCAGCAATATTATTAATAAGTGGTGGATCGGCATATTCGCCGGGACGTTCCCACAATAACTTCACCAACCGTTGCAGACGTTGCCGGGGCATGCTACCGATCAAGAAGCGAAGGCGCAGCTGGTCCAACTCGTTGAGGATATCGTTGCTTCTGTGGACGGCCTAGCGGCGCTGTTCCGTTGCATCGGGTATTTCCTGCAAAGCCAACAGAGCATCGACACCCGATACAGCGCCCGCTGCCACCGCCAGCCTTGCGTGAATGCTTATCGACCCAGATCGCGAGTGAAATAATCCCGGCCCGCATGGGCTCGGGAAGACCATTGCTTTCCCAAGCACAGTCAGCCTGTAGCTTAAGCCATAAGCGGCGGTTCTAATGCACCGCGCGCACGACTTCCGCATGATCTTGTTGTTCAGCCTTCATCATAGCCGCCGTAACCTGGGCAAATAACCGGTATTCGGTTTGCCGCGGATTTTCCGTGACATTTTGCATCTGTTGATAGGCCTGTTGGCATCCTTGCATTTTCATCTGCACACTCCGAAGTCATTCGATTTGGTTTTGCTCGGCAACATCGCGATTGCCCAGCCGTGATGGCCGTGTTGACGGTTGTTTCGCCGTTGGCCAGGGCGGTTTGCGCCGACTGTAGGCCTGCAATGTCACCGCGCATGTTTTAGGCAATGGCATAGGACGAAACGTCCTCTTTCGGACCACTGACCCGAAGGCCGGCGGTGATAGCTAGTTGTGTTTTCTCCATAGCCGCGTTGGTTTTGCCAAGATTTTGCAGCGCCAACATCGCGCCAACATTTGTGTTGACAGATAATGCCATGATCATATTCCCATTTTCTATGAAACCCGCTTCTGCGGACCAGCGCATTGTGCACCCGCAGAGAAAAATACAAGAAGCATGCCAATTGGCATTGAGAAGAACCTTCGATAAGTCTTTATTTTTACAATAGTTTTTGTAATATTATATTTACTACACCTATGAGCAGGTGAGTTTTGCCGCTTGGGAAAGGTCGTCCCGGCACAAATTGACCTCTGTTGCTATTCCGCGCCGCTTTCGGCAGGATCGGAGCCGGAGAAGGCAGAATTGGGGAATTAGGTGACGGGACCGCTAGCTGGCTACAAAGTGATTGATTTGACCACCATGGTTGCGGGCCCGTTCGCGACCATGTTGCTAGGCGATCAGGGCGCCGATGTGATCAAGGTGGAAATCCGCGGGCGCGGTGATCATGTGCGCGCGACCGCCAACCAACAGGGCGGCTTTTCTGCCTCGTTTTTGAATAACAACCGCAATAAGCGTTCCATCACCTTGGATCTGAAACGGCCCGAGGGGCGCGATCTGCTACACCGCCTGGCCGCCTCGGCCGATGTTCTGGTGCAGAATTTCCGCCCCGGCGTGGTTGAACGCCTTGGCATCGCCGAGGCCGACATCCGCCCCCTTGCCCCAAAGCTGATCTATATCTCCATGTCCGGTTTCGGCAATAACGGTCCTTACGTGCACAAACCAGTCTACGACCCCATAATCCAAGCGGTCTCGGGTCTGGCCTCGGTCCAGGGCGGCGGCGACAATCTACGGCCCCGCCTGGTCCGCACCGTGGTGCCCGATAAAGTGACGGCGCTGACTGCTACCCAGGCCATCACGGCCGCCCTCTTGGCAAGGGAACGCAGCGGTGAGGGCCAACACATCACCTTGAACATGCTGGATGCCATGATGCAGTTTCTCTGGTCGTCAGACATGGGGGGACAAACATTCGTGGACAATCCGTTTCCCCAGCACCGGGTTTCCGCCTTCAACGATCTGATCTACGCCACGGCTGATGGCCATATGGCGGTCTCGGTCATGACGGATGCCCAATGGAAGGGGTTGACCCGCGCTCTGGAACAACCTGATTGGTTGGACGATCCACGCTTCACCACCCCTGCTCTGCGAGACCGTAATTTTGACGAGCGCGTGGCTCTGACCCAAGGCGTTTTGGAAACCAAGACCAATGCCCATTGGCTGGAGCGCCTGGATGCCGAGGGCGTCGCCTGTGCGCCGGTCCTGACACGCACGGAGCTGATCGAGCATCCACAAGTTGTCGCCAATCAGGTGGTATTGCAAAGTCAGCATCCCGTGGCGGGCCCTGTACGCCAAGCCCGCCACGCAGCGCAATTCGGCGGCACACCCGCCGCGATCCGCATGCCGGCACCGGGCCTGGGTGAAAATACCGATGAAATTTTGGCCGAACTGGGCCTAGATGAAGCCGACATCGCGGATTTACGGGCCACCGGTATTGCCGGAGAAGACGGGTAGAGGAAGAGTAGATGAGCACATATGATCCACTGACCTTCAAGGCATTGACCTTTCACGACGCAGTGCCGGCGTTTCGGAATGGCGGCGATACGCCGCGCGCCTATCTTGAACGCTGCCTGGAGACCATCACCCAGCGCGACGATGTGGTGAAGGCCTATGTCAGCCTGAACGAAGACAGTGCCCGGGCGGCGGCGGACGCTTCCGCGGCCCGTTACAAGGATGATCGGCCACTGTCGGCCATTGACGGCCTGCCGATCTCCATCAAGGATCTGCTGGAGACCAAGGACATGCCGACCCAAATGGGCTGTGAGGCCTATGCCGGCAATTTCCCGAAGAATGACAACGCCGCCGTCCGGGCTTTGCGGGAGGCCGGAGCAGTGGTTCTGGGCAAAACCGTTACGGCGGAACTCGGCGGTACCCATCCTGGCCTGACCACCAATCCTTTTAATGCGACACGTACGCCAGGCGGTTCATCCTCCGGTTCGGCGGCGGCGGTGGCGGCGGCAATGGTACCGGCGGCCATCGGCACCCAGGTCGGTGGCTCCATCATTCGTCCAGCGGCCTATTGCGGCAATGTGGCGCTGAAACCGACCCAGGGCGGCATCAACCGCGGCGAGCGTCAGGCGACCTCCATGAGCACCCATGGCATCCATGCCAACTGTATCGAGGATATGTGGCAGTCCGCCATCGAGATCGCCCGCCGCGCTGGCGGCGACCGTGGCTGCCTGGGCCTGTTCGGCCCCGATACGCCACCCATTGCGGTCAAGCCAAATCGCCTGATCGTGCTGGAAACCGCTGGTTGGGCAATCCTGGACGATGCCTCCAAGATCGCCTTCGAAGGTTTGCTGGAAAATCTGCAACAGGCCGGCGTCACCCTGCTGCGACGCAAGGACAATGTCCTGGTCGAGAAACTGGAGCAGGCGATCGTGGAAGCGCCCGCTATCTGCGGCGACATCACCCGCTGGGAAAACCAATGGGCCCAGCGCAATCTGGTCGATCAAAAGGGTGAATTTGTCTCCGACCGCCTGAAGGCTGGCCTGGCCCTGGCCGAAGCCATGAGCCCCGATGATTACCGTGCCGCGCTATTGGCGCGGAAGACGGCGCAACGCTGTCACGACGCGGTCGGTCAGCTGGCCGATGCGGCAATCACCTTGTCCTGCCCCGGTCCCGCACCATTATGGCCGGGCGATATTCAGGGTCAGCCCCTGGTGGCGCGGCCCACCGGTGACGCAATTTTCAACACACCGACTTCAATGCTGTTCGCACCGTGCGTGACCATGCCATTGCTGGCCGTCGGCGGCATGCCGCTCGGCGTGCAGATCGTGGGCCAGCAGCACCAGGACGCCGGAATGACGGCAATCGCGCGCTGGATGCTGGATGAAGTGGCTCCCGTCGTAATCGGTTAATGAGCCGAAATCAAGGATTGGGAGAGCTCGCTGCCGACGCGTTTCCGGTGGCCAAGGGCAGTGAACAAGTGGCGGCGAGGTCTCGAAAACGGCGCTGTGCCGACGTATCACCAGGACCGAGGGCTGAGAGCGTATACTTGCGGTGGATGTACCGGGGATACGATGCATTAAAATCTGTTTGCCAAGGTCTGCGGCGGCCTCGCCCAACTCTACAGTCAATGGACGGAGATAATCCGTGGCATGTCGAGGTGATGTATACGTGATAGAGTATCTGGCAAATTACTGTGTGATTGGCCTGCTTTGGGGCAGTTTTTTGCTTTTGCGCTACGCACCGTCCCGCGAAGGGTTGACGGCCGTGAATTGGCTGATAGTCATTATGTATTGGCCGATCTCGACGCTGACATTCATGCAGGGCTGCATAATTGGCGCTGGCTTGGAATCACGGCCAAAACAAGCCTCATTGTCGAAGATAACCAGCTCAATATGAAGCTGTTCAACTATATTCTGCAGAGCCATGGCTACCAGACGGTGCGGTTACTAACGTGCCGCTATAAAGGGCCATATAAACGCCTTAGCCCAAAACGTTGCCTATCCGTTTTACATATTGCGCCGATACTGCCCACCCACCTCGAACAACGCATTCGTGATCTGGCCCAGGGAGCAGACCCGCACCGCATCCACCAGCACGGCGAACACATTATCGCCATTACGGGCCGCCTCCCGAAGCCGCTCCAGCATGGCGGGAGCCTCCTTGGCATGACGTTTATGGAAAGCGGCCAGACGCTTCAGCTGTGACTTCTTTTCCTTTTCCGACGAGCGGGCCAGCTCCAGCGTCGAATTCTCCGCCGGCGGTTCGGGCGAGACAAAGGTATTCACGCCAATAATAGGATAGCTGCCCTCATGTTTCAGGGTTTCGTAGTACAGGCTCTCGTCTTGAATCTTACCTCGTTGATAGCCTGTCTCCATGGCACCCAAAACGCCGCCGCGGTCTGAAATCCGCTCGAATTCCTGCAATACTGCTTCTTCCACCAGATCCGTCAGTTCCTCCATGATGAAGGAGCCCTGATTGGGATTCTCGTTCTTGGCCAGACCCCATTCCTTGCCAATGATCATCTGGATCGCCATGGCCCGGCGCACGGATTCTTCCGACGGCGTGGTGATCGCCTCGTCATAGGCGTTGGTATGCAGGGAATTCGTATTGTCATAGCTGGCGACCAGAGCCTGCAGGGTGGTCCGGATATCGTTGAAGGCGAACTCCTGGGCATGCAGGGAGCGCCCAGAGGTTTGGGTGTGGTATTTTAGTTTCTGGCTGCGTTCGTTGGCGCCATAGCGTTCCTTCATGGTGACGGCCCAGATGCGCCGCGCCACCCGCCCCAACACGGAATATTCCGGATCCATGCCGGTCGAGAGGAAAAAGGATAGATTGGGCGCAAAATCATCGACCTTCATGCCCCGCGCCAGATAACTCTCCACATAGGTAAAGCCATTAGCCAAGGTAAAGGCCAGCTGCGATATCGGGTTCGCCCCGGCCTCGGCGATGTGATAGCCAGAGATCGAGACGGAATAGAAATTCTGGACATTGTTGTCGACGAAATAGGCCTGGATATCGCCCATCACCTTGAGGCTGAATTCCGTGGAGAACAGGCAGGTATTCTGGCCCTGATCCTCTTTCAAAATATCCGCCTGCACTGTACCACGCACATTTTCCTGTACCCAGGCCCGGATTTTAGCGGCCTCCTTGGCGCTGGCTGGACGGCCTTTTTCGGCCTCGAATTCGGCCAACCGTTGATCCATGGCGGTGTTTAGAAACATCGCCAGAATGGTCGGCGCCGGGCCGTTGATGGTCATGGAGACGGAGGTCGAGGGTTGGCACAACTCGAAACCGTCGTAGAGCACCTTCATATCGTCGAGCGTTGCGATGGAAACGCCGGAGTTGCCCACCTTGCCATAAATATCCGGGCGCGGGTCCGGATCGTTGCCGTAAAGGGTGACGGAATCGAAAGCGGTGGAGAGCCGCTTGGCTGGGCTATTCTTGGAGACGAACTTAAAGCGCTTGTTGGTGCGGAACGGATCGCCCTCACCGGCGAACATCCGCGTCGGGTCCTCGCCTTCGCGGCGGAACGGAAAGACGCCGGCGGTATAGGGATAATGACCGGGCAGGTTCTCTTTCATCATCCAGCGCAGCAATTCCCCCTCGTCTTCATAGCGCGGTAGCGCCACCTTGGGGATGGCGGTGCCACATATGGTGGTTGAGGTCAGCTGGCTGCGAATTTCCCGGCCCCGCACCTTGGTGACGAATTCATCGCCTTGATAGGCCTTTTTCGTCTTGGGCCAGGCCGCTAGCATGGCGGCACCGTCTTCACCAATATTTTTATTGCGCTGGCTTGCCAGTTTTTCCAGGCGGGCCAGCTGTGCCTTGGGCGCGCCGCCCGTGGCCAGAATATCACGCGAGGCAATAAGCTGCTGGCGCTCCCGCGCCGCCGCCGCACGATTAGCGACGGATTTGTGATAACTGCGAATACCCCGCGCGATCTCCGCCAGGTATTGCACCCGGTCCGACGGCACGATGAAGTCCTGGCGCGAGGAACATTTGTTCGGATTGTCCGGCAGGCTTGAAGACAACTGCGCCAGGCCCCGTTCGGCCAAGGCGCCTAGGATGCCGTGGTACAACGCGGTCACGCCGTCATCGTTGAATTTGGAAGCAATGGTACCGAACACCGGCATCTCGTCCACCGCCTGGGTGAACAGTTCGTGGTTACGCTGGTACTGTTTGCGCACGTCGCGGAAGGCATCCCTGGCGCCCTTGCGGTCGAATTTGTTAATCGCCACCAAGTCGGCGAAATCCAGCATGTCGATCTTTTCCAACTGGGAGGCGGCGCCGTATTCCGGAGTCATGGCATAGATCGTCAGATCCACAAACGGCACGATGGCCGCATCGCCCTGGCCGATACCGGAGGTTTCAACCAACACAAAGTCGTAACCGGCCGCCTTGCAGGCAGCGATGGCGCCAGGCAGGCAGGCCGCCAGCTCACTGCCCGAATCCCGCGTCGCCAAGGAACGCAGATAGACAGAGCCGTCGCCAGGAAAACGGTTAATGGCGTTCATGCGGATACGGTCACCCAACAGGGCGCCGCCGGATTTCCGGCGCGAAGGATCGACCGCGATTATGGCTATCTTCATATCCGGCTGGTCGGTGCGCAGACGGCGCACCACTTCGTCGGTCAGTGAAGATTTGCCGGCCCCGCCCGTGCCCGTGATACCAACCACCGGCACGCCCGCCTCATTAACGCTAGTCCGTTTCTTGGCCAGCGCCGTTAGGTCCTTGCGCATGGCCTTGGACAGGGTGCCTGCCTCAAGGCCGGTGATCAGCCGAGCCAAAGCGCCCCGATCGCCCTTTTTCAACTTGGCCAAGGTTTTCGGTAGTTTTTTCGACAGGTCAAAATCGGCCCGGCCGACCAGATCCTCGATCATGCCCAGCAAGCCCATGGCCTGGCCGTCTTCCGGTGTGTAGATGCGGCTGACGCCATATTCATGCAGGGCTCGGACTTCCTCGGGTACGATGACGCCGCCACCGCCGCCGTAAACCTTGATATGGCCGGCACCACGTTGTTTCAACAGATCGATCATGTATTGGAAAAACTCAATATGGCCGCCCTGATACGAACTGATGGCGATGCCTTGGACATCTTCATCGATGGCGGCGGAAATGATTTCCTCGACCGACCGGTTATGCCCAAGATGGATGACCTCCGCCCCGGTGCCCTGGATCATTCGGCGCATCACGTTGATGGCCGCGTCATGGCCATCAAACAACGAAGTCGCCGTGACAAAGCGGATATGGTTCTTCAGCTTGAAGCCTTTCTTGACCGGCTTCGCGGCCCGCCTGCTCTTCACGGCAGCCGCTTTTCCAGAAGATTTCACCGCTTCACGCTCGCCTGTACCGATGCCATCCACCACTCTGTCTCCGCTTCATCGTCCATGATTGCCTCTTCATAACATGCGCGCTGCAAAATTTGCACGCCTAGATCATTCGGCCATCTCCCAGTACACTGCGACCAATATTTATAGCCACGAAGAATCGTACGAGGACTCCAACATGGCGGAAATAGCCAAGGTCAATCCAGGCAAGCAGCAACCGGCAGCCGATGCCGAGACATCAGCCCAACCTCATGGCCAGTATCCGCGCACGCGGATGCGGCGCAACCGCCGGGATGATTGGAACAGGCGCCTGGTCTCGGAAAATGCCGTTTCGGTCAATGATCTGATCTGGCCCCTGTTCGTGCACGACCGGGACGAAACAATACCCGTTCCCTCCATGCCGAATGTCAACCGGTTAAGCATCGATGGCGCCGTCAGGGCGGCGGAGCAAGCGGCTGAACTGGGTATCCCCGTGATCGCGGTGTTTCCCGCCGTCGAACCCGAACTGAAGAATGCCGAGGGCACGGAAGCCATTAATCCCAATAGTATTGTCTGCAAGGCCGTCCGCGCCATATCCCAGGCCGTGCCGGAGGTTGGCGTGATGTGCGATGTCGCCCTTGATCCCTTCACCTCTCACGGCCATGACGGCCTGATCCGCGATGACTATGTGGTCAATGATGAAACCGTGGCCGTGCTGTGCCAGCAGGCCTTGCTGCAGGCCGAGGCGGGCTGCCACATCATTTCGCCATCCGACATGATGGACGGGCGGATCGGCGCCATTCGTGACTGCCTGGATGGCAATGGTTTTGATGACGTCCGTATCATGGCCTATTCGGCGAAATACGCCTCCGCCTTTTACGGTCCGTTTCGCGATGCCGTGGGATCGGGCACCTATCTGGGCAAGGCGGACAAGAAAACCTATCAGATGGATCCCGGCAACTCCGATGAGGCCATGCGCGAGATCGCCCTGGACCTGGCCGAGGGCGCTGACATGGTAATGGTCAAGCCGGGCATGCCGTATCTCGACATCGTGCGCCGGGTCAAGGACGAGTTTGGCGTGCCCACGTTCGCCTATCAGGTCAGCGGCGAATATTCCATGCTAGCCGGCGCGGCGGAGCGCGGCTGGATGGACGGCGAAAGGGTGATGATGGAAAGCCTCCTATCCTTCAAACGGGCCGGCGCTGACGGCATTCTGACCTATTTTGCGGCCGAGGCGGCAGCCCTGTTACGCAAAAGCTGAGCATCGAGATAACAAATAATTAACTTTGGCCACAAACAATTTTCATTTGATCCACAAGCTGCGGTCGGCGCGACGTGTCATTATTTCTTACCAATCGCGCATAATAGGTGATTTTTCCTTAATATCAATACGTTATATATGTTTTTTCACATTTCAGATAGTTTTATTAGCTGTTGCGTTAAGCTTGGTCTCGAGCGCCGCGGAGGCAGCTGTACAGCGGGTCGGCATCGCGGCGGCGGTTACTACGCCGCGGGCATCGCCTTCGGCATACAGCCCTAATCCTTCGGCCGGAGGGAGATCATGCGAGCCAGCAGAGCCGAAGTATCCCAGCGGCTGCCACCCATGCCCTCGACCTCGGCATAGAACTGATCCACCAGAGCCGACATGGGCAATGAAATGCCCAGATTTTTGGCCTCCTGCATGCAAATCGCCAGATCCTTGCGCATCCATTGCACCGCGAAACCATGTTCGTATTCATCCGCCAACATGGTTTCGTAGCGGTTTTCCATCTGCCATGACTGGGCGGCGCCCTTAGAGATCACATCAACCACCTGGGCACCATCAAGACCGGCTTTCAGCGCTAGGTTCATCCCTTCTGCCAGGCCCTGCACAACACCCGCGATACAGATCTGGTTGACCATCTTGGTCAGTTGCCCCGCACCCGCCGGGCCCATCAGTTGACACATCTTGGCATAACTGTCGATGGCGGCACTGACCTTGTCAAAATCGCTCTGATCGCCACCGCACATCACCGTCAGGGCGCCATTCTCGGCCCCTGCCTGGCCACCCGAGACTGGGCCATCGATGAAGCCTAGGCCCCGTTCCTTGGCCTCCGCCTGCATTTCGCGGGCCACATCGGCCGAGGCCGTGGTGTGATCGACGAAGACCGCGTCTGCCGCCATGCCGGCAAAGATGCCGTCCCCACCCAAGGTGACTTCGCGCAAATCGTTGTCCGCGCCGACACAGGCAAAGACAATGGCGCGACCATCGGCCGCCTCTTTCGGTGTCCCTGCGCTGGCCCCGCCGTGCTGATTTACCCAGGCCTCAGCCTTGGCGCCGTTGCGGTTATAGACCGTGACATCGTAACCCTTGGCGGCCAAATGCCCCGCCATTGGGTAACCCATGACACCCAGCCCGATGAAGGCGACTTTCTCACTCATGGCAATTTCCATTTCCTAAATCCCCCCAGAATGCTTGTGGAATATACAGGGTGTTTTGGCGGCGTCCAGAAACCAATTCAGAGCATCGTCTCACCTTGGCAAGCAAGCGGTAACAGCGTAAGAAATTACCATGAAATGGTTCCGCCGTGGCCTTGTCGCCGTGATCATATTGCTGCTGCTGGTTGGCAGCGGCGGTTTCTATTGGCTGCGCGGTTCGCTACCCAAAATTGACGGTAGCATTTCCCTGTCAGGCCTGGGACAGGCGGTGGAGGTGGTGCGCGACCGCCACGGCATCCCCCATATCAAGGCCAATAGTGAAACTGATGCCGCCTTTGCCCCCGGCTTCAGCCACGCCCAGGATCGGCTGTGGCAGATGGAGATGAACCGCCGCATCGGCGCCGGCCGGCTGTCGGAAATTCTCGGCCAGGCAACTTTGGGCGGGGACCGGTTCCTGCGCATGCTGGGCCTGTATCGCCACGCCGAAGCCACACTGGAGCACCTATCGCCACGGGCTAGGAAAGTCTTCGCCGCCTATGCCGCCGGGGTAAATGCCTTTCTGGAAGATCGAAGCGGGCCGCTGCCGCCCGAGTTCCTGATCCTGGGCCACCAACCGGAGCCCTGGCGGATCGCCGACAGCATCGTCTGGATCAAGGTGATGGCCCTTGATCTGGGCGGTAATTGGCGCAAGGAGTTGACCCGGCTGCGTCTGGCCGGACGGGTGGGCGAGGCCGGCATCAATGATTTCATGGCGCCCTATGGCGAGGACATTCCGCGCGGGGTATTGGCGGCGACCGGACTTGATGGCGGCCTGGCCGACAAGATCCTAAGCGATAAAGATTTGGCGAGGATCCTGGTCGATGCCCATCTGCCCCTGGGCGAAGGTGCCGGTTCCAACAACTGGGTCGTCGCGGGCGCGCACAGCGCCACGGGCAAACCCTTGCTAGCCAATGATCCGCATCTTGGTTTGGCGACGCCGGCGATCTGGTACTTCGCACATCAGAACATCGCCGGGCGCAATGTCATCGGCGCCGCCCTACCCGGCGTACCGAGCATCATACTGGGCCGCAATGACCGCATCGCCTGGGGCTTTACCAATACCGGGCCGGATGTCCAGGATCTGTATTTCGAGAAACTCGACCCCACCGATCCGAACCGTTATCTGACGCCGGATGGCCCGGCCACCTTCGAAATCCACGACGAAGTCATCAAGGTCAAGGATGCCGCGGACGTGATCATGCAGGTGCGGCGCACCCGCCATGGTCCGGTGCTGAGCGACGCCCACCGCGGTGCCGCCGCCGCCCTGCCCAAGGGCTATGTTTTGGCCCTGTCCTGGACCGCCTTGAGGGATGACGATCTGACCGCACAGTCCGGCATGGAAATGGCCCAGGCTGACAATTGGCTGGATTTCCTCGCCGCCGTGCGCTCCTTTCACGCGCCGCAACAGAATGTGGTCTATGGCGATGTAGAAGGCAATATCGGCTTTATTTCGCCAGGTCGGGTGCCAATACAGGCAAAGGAAAACAAGGTCATGGGCACCATGCCGCAGCCGGGCTGGGAAAAAAAATATGACTGGCAAGGGCTGATCCCATTCGCGGAGCTACCGCGCAGCTATAATCCCCAGGATGGCATCATCGCCACGGCGAACCATAAGATCGTCGATGATAGCTATCCACATCACATCACCTTTGACTGGGCGGCGGGCTTCCGCGCCAAGCGTATTCATGGCCTGCTGCGCGCCCGCGAACGCCATTCTGTGGATGGTTTCCGTGCCTTGCAGGCCGATGTGGTCTCGCCCTTTGCCCTTGCCGCTCTACCCCATTTGCTGGCTGTCAAACCCGGCTCCGAACTGGCCCGCCAAGCCTTCGAGATGCTGGGGCCATGGCAGGGGGAAATGGACCGGGACCGGGCCGAGCCATTGATCTTCAATGCCTGGATCTGGCTGTTCGCCAAGCTGATCACGGAGGATGAATTGAGCGGTATCCAAGCCGATGTCTGGGGCCGGGGCGGGCCGTTCGTGCTACGCGTGCTGCAAGAAAGGGCCGAATGGTGCGACGATCGGCGGACAGCCGGCAAGGAAAGCTGCGATGCCATGCTGATCCGGGCCTTGGATCTGGCCGTGCTTTGGATTTCGGAACGCCAGGGCGGCGAGGTCAACGCCTGGCGTTGGGGGATGGAGCATCTGGCCCGTTCCAGCCACCGTCCGTTCGGCAAGGTCGACTACCTGCGCCATCTGTTCGATATCACCGTGCCCGTCTCGGGCAGCGTCTATACGGTGAACGTGGGTGATTTCGATATCTTCAACCCGGAACGGCCGTTCGCCTCCAAGCACGGGCCCAGCCTGCGTGCCATCTATGACCTGGATGATCCTGACCGTTCTCTCTTCATTCATTCCACGGGTCAATCGGGCAATCCGCTCTCGCCCCATTATGCTGACATGGCCGAGACCTGGTCCGAGGGCGGCTATCTGCTCATGAGCACGCGGCCGGAGGATTACCTGGTCGGCGCAACGGGAACGTTGCGCCTGCTGCCGCGATAGCGCACATTTGTGGGATATTGCTATTTTAGGGAGGGGGAATGGGTCATGGCATATTCTATTTTCGTGGGCGCGGGACAATGGGTTGGCGTGGTGGACGACGAACGGGCCCAGGGTCTGTTTGGCTTCGATGCTGATTTGTGGGAATGGCGGCCGATTGACAATGGCCTGCCCGAAAATCTGGAAGTCCGCTATATCCTGGTGCGCCCGGACCGTCCGGCAACGGTCTATGCCGGCACCCACCAAGGCCCCTATGTTTCCGACGATAGCGGGGAAAGCTGGCGCGCCCTGCCCTTGCCCGCTGGCACCTCGGCCAAGGACAAGGTGGTCTGGTCGATCTGCCTGGATCCCTCCGATGCCGAAACCATCTACGTCGGCACCCAAGGCACAACGGTCTTTCGCAGCCGCAACGGCGGCGCGGACTGGCAACGCCTGCTGATCGAACCGCCCGAAGGCTGTTTGCAAGCCAATTTTCCCATGCGGGTGATCCGCATCGCCGTCGCCAGTCACGACCCGGATGATATCCTGGTCGCCTTCGAGGTCGGCGGCCTGGTCCGCAGTGGGGACGGTGGGCAAAGTTGGACAAGCTGCAACAAGACATTGTTGGAGCTGGCCAAACAGCCGCACCTGAAAAGTACCATCCTCTCAGACAACGATATCGAGGGCATGATGGATTCACATGCCCTGGCGCTTAGCCCAAACCATCCCGGCACGGTCTGGCTGGCCAACCGCATGGGGTTGTTCCACAGTGGCGACAGCGGTGATGACTGGTCGGAATTCGGCATTGGCCGCTTTTCGCCCCTGACGTATGCTCGCGATGTCATAGTCTCGAGCCATGATCCCGAACGCATGTACGCCGCTTTGTCCGTGGCCGCCATGAGTGACGCCGGCTCCCTCTACCGCAGCGACGATTTCGGCACCACCTGGTCCCGCTTTGATCATGACGTCTCCATCGACAGCACCTTGATGGTAGTGGCCGAAAGTGTCAGCACACCCGACCGGGTCTATTGCGCCGCCCGCCGAGGGCAGGTTTTTGGCACCGAGGACGGCGGCAAGAGCTGGCAAACCTATCAACTGCCCCATGGCGTGCAAGGAGTCTATGCCCTGGCCTGTGTTTGATGCGGCTGTAGCAAATTAGGGATTTGATGGCGGTCCTGGCTCAGATTAGGAGTTGGAGCGGCGGGAACGGTAAGGAGTAGACGGTGCATGTACGGTTCGTTGTTGTTGGCCGATCCCGGCGGGGTCTTGCTCTGGGCCGGGATCACCGCCTTTGTCGCCGGTTTGATGCGCGGTTTCGCCGGTTTTGGCTCGGCCATTCTGATGGCACCGATCTTCGCCGTATTGCTGGGGCCGGTGCATATGGTGCCTATGGTGGCGGCGATCGAGCTGCCCATGAGCGTCATGCTGTTTCTGGGTTCACAAAAAGATGTGGAATGGAAATTCGTCGCACCGCTGTCGGCCATCGCCATGGCCGCCATGCCCGTGGGCCTCTGGCTGCTGGTCAGCCTGGATGCCGCCGCCATCACCAGGGCGGTCTCGGTCATCGTGCTGCTGTTCGTCGCCGTCCTGATCACCGGCTGGCGCTATCAAGGGCCGCGCCCGTTGGCATTGACCCTGGGCATCGGCGGCATCTCGGGCGCCATGATGGCAACCACCTCGGTCGGGGGGCCGCCGGTATTGTTGTATATGCTGGCCGCCGCCATGCCGGCGGCGACCATTCGGGCCAATATCGTGGCCTATTATCTGCTCACTGGTTTTATCCTGGTGACCATGGTCATGCTGGCTTCGCCCACCGCGCTGGCGGCGGTGATCGATGCCATGGTCCTGCTGCCGGTCATTCTAGCCAGTTCCTGGATCGGCAGCCGCCTGGCGGGCAAGGCGGCGGATCAGACCTATCGCTGGATCGCCTATATCTTTCTGGCCGCCGCCGGAATAATTGGTCTAGTTGGTTAGCCGGCGCAGATGCGGATCGTTGACAGTCACCGTGCCAGCCAGCAGATCATGCAGACAACGGCCACGAGGGTTAAAGAACGATACGCCGAGGATTAGGAAATTGGTGATCGCGGCGGAGGCGATAAACAGCACAGTCTGCAAGGCCGCCTGGGCATAGCCCGGACGATGGCCATTCCAGGCCACCACGCGCAGATCCATTACCCGCATCCCCACCGTGGCATTCGAAGCACCGCCGATCAGCACGGTATGATAGGCGAAGGGCAGCAGGAATGCCGCCAGGCTCAAGACCGGAAACAGCAGACCAAGGGTGATCAGCGCAAAGACACTGCCGAAGACCCATAGCGCCAGCCAGAGGCAGACAATAATCGAAATATCAATGAGATAGGCGATTAGACGCTTGACCCGGATGCCATCATAAAGTTCAGGCGCATCCAGGGGGTCCGGCGCCTCGTCAGGCCAGGCCTTGGTTTCGTTGTTGTGGTTTCCATCCAGCTTAGGAACCGATATCGCGCGCACCTTGTATCCTCCCTAATATCATCCTGCTATCATGACAGATAGGAAGCTTTGACATAAGCGCCATTCGGACTTGGCGGGCTGAAATCCGGACTAACTTCAAGGCGAATTGCCGTACAGCGTGAGAGTAGTTAGGGTCATGGTTCGGTTCATCAACAAGAGGCACAAGAACACACCGAGACAGGATCAGTAACTTTTCAATTTGACCATGTCGGAGGAATCTTGTCCGCTCATGTATGCGGTGCGAAAACACATCGCCACTGAACTTGGCAACAGCCCCCTTGCCTTCGAAAGCCTTAACTGCAGCGCGCCGGACACCGGCAACATGGAAGTGCTGGAGCGGATCGGCCCGCCGTAGCAAAAGGACAAATGGCTGACGCCCCTGCTGAATGGC
>PVBE010227359.1_pt1 | contig 78271 bp, 63 predicted proteins | sample 1631181 | NCBI WGS metagenome assembly PVBE01 (sample SAMN08397723, study PRJNA350692) | Marine metagenome, whole genome shotgun sequencing project. | isolation source: water | place: Pacific Ocean | collected 2012-04
CTCAGGTAGGCGACACCCTGACCTGCACGGCCACGGCCACCGATGCGGACGGCGGCACGCCGACGATCAGCTACGAATGGACGAACGGCTCCACGAGCGTGGGCAGCGTCAGCAGCTACACGGTGACCAGCAGCGACGACCCGGGCGACACCCTGACCTGTACGGCCACGGCCACCGACGCTGACAGCGGCACGGACACGGGCAGCGCCAGCGCCACCGTGACGAACACGGACCCGGTGATGGGCAGCGTCGCGGTGAGCGCGAGCACCGCTCAGGTAGGTGACACCCTGACCTGCACGGCCACGGCCACCGATGCGGACGGTGGCACCCCCACGATCAGCTACGAATGGACGAACGGCTCCACCAGCGTGGGCAGCGTCGGCAGCTACACGGTGAGCAGCAGCGACGACCCGGGCGACACCCTGACCTGTACGGCCACGGCCACCGACGACGACAGCGGCACGGACACCGGCAGCGCCAGCGCGACGGTGACGAACACGGACCCCGAGCTTGGGGCCGTCAGCATCAGCCCGAGCGGTGCGAACAACGACGACACTCTGAGCTGCAGCGCGTCGGCGACGGACGCGGACGGGGGCAGCCCCACCCTGAGCTACGCCTGGACCGGTAGCCTGGCAGGCAGTCTGGGCACGGGCACCAGCGTGGACTTGTCGGCCACATCGGCGGCCAGCGCGGAGACCGTGACCTGCGCCGTCACGGCCAGCGACACCGACGGTGGCAGCGACAGCGGCAGCACGACCCTGACGCTGGACAACCGGGACCCGTCGGTGAGCGTCTCCCTGAACCCCTCGAGTCCCACGCGGAACAGCACGCTGAGCTGCACGGCGAGCCCCAGCGACGACGACGACGACAGCACCACCACCACGCTGACCTGGAGCGTGGGCAGCAGCACGGTGTCCAGCGCCACGGGCACGGTGGGGACTCTGGCGGGGGTCTTCAGCGCCACGCAGACGGTGACCTGCAGCGCGGAGGTCGACGACGGCAAAGGGGGTAGTGGCAACGGCAGCGCCAGCGTGACCATCCAGAACACGCCGCCCACGGTGGGGGCGGTGAGCCTGAGCCCGTCGTCGGTGCAGACCAACGACGTGCTGACGGCGAGCGCATCGATCAGCGACGGCGACGGCGACAGCCTGACGGTGACCTACGCCTGGACCGTGAACAGCAGCCTGGTGCAGTCGGGTGCATCCGACACGCTGGATGGGGCCGCGGACTTCGACAAGGACGACACCGTCTACGTGGAGGTGTCGGCCACCGACACCTACGACATCACCACGGCCACCAGCAGCACGCTGACGGTGGACAACACCCCGCCGGCCGCGCCCACGGTGAGCATCACGCCGAGCGACCCGGAACCGGGGGAGACCCTGACCTGCGTGGTGGACACCGCCAGCAGCGACGACGACGGCGACAGCCTCACCTACAGCATGGCGTGGACTGTGAACAGCGTGGAGTACGTCGCCGATGACGACACCGGTCTGGACAGCGGGGACACCGGCGCGGTGTGGGTCGGACCGAGCACCACGACGTGGGCGGACGACACGGTCGACGGGAGCGATGTCAACGTTGGGGAGACCTGGGTGTGCACCGTCACGCCCAACGACGGGGACGAGGACGGGACCACAGCCAGTGCCAGCGAGAGCGTCTGCTATGGGTCGGAGTCCTGCCCCGGACTGTCCTGCAAGGACATCTTGGCCGCGGGGGCATCGACGGGGGACGGTGCCTACTGGATCGACCCCGATTCATCGGGCGAGTTCGAGGTCTACTGCGACATGACGACTGACGGTGGAGGGTGGACGGGGATTGTCAGTCACGATTACCAGGCGGACGCCTGCCCATCGAACTCCCTCGGATTGCCGACGTGGTCTCTCGTATCCTCGGAGTATCTTTGTTACCCGAGCACCAATCTCCAGGCTTCCGCCGGTTTTGAGACTCTGGGAGTCTCTTATACTGAGATTCTCGGGTCGATGTCTCTACGGGTCTACTACAGCATGGACGCGTTTAACCAGCCCCAGGGTCGCAGTGATCTCGATAGTGCATATGTTGATGGCATAAGTGTGACCACGGGTGCTTCCGGTTCTCGTACGCATGTCTTTACTTATGCGACGTTGATGGTGAACTATCCTGATTGTGGTAGTGCACCTTCTTTCGTTGGGGCCAATTACCTGTGTGATTCCGTCCCGACTCAGGGCGCCGTTTGGTCCAGTGACACCCTCTTTGTGTCGGATACCTTTCAAGCCTCTGCTGACGGGACCTCGCCAATCGAAGTGCGAATGCTCGCCAATGAGGGCTACCCGAATGAAGCTGTGGGGATCTCCGCTATCGATCTGTACGTGCGGTAGGCGTTCTTTGAAATTCACCGACTCCACAACCACATCGAGCCGCGGCCTGAGCGATCCCATCCGAATCTGGGCACGGTAGACGATACCAACGCCCCGGTCAGCGGTCGCAGCGCCCAGCACGCAGGTGCGCCCGCCCGGGGTCCTGAGGGCCTCGGGCTGTACAGGAGCGGGCATCTACGCTATCGAAACGCATGCATGTCGCCTTCGCTACAGACGTTGGTCGGGAGCGAGAACACAACGAAGACACCGGTCTCGTACGTTCCTTTCCCGGTGGGCACCTGCTCATCGTCTGCGATGGCATGGGCGGCCACGCGGCGGGCGACGTGGCCAGCCAGGAGGCCTGTACGGCCATCCTCGAGGTCCTGGCGGGCTCCATCAACAGCGGCAGGGCGGACGAGGATCCCGCGGGCACGCTGCTCCGCGCTCTGACGGTCGCCAACAACCAGGTGCTCGCTCGGGCCGAGGAGATCGGACAGCGCAGCATGGGCACCACCGCCGTGGTGGCCCTGGTGCTGGACAAGATGGCCTGGGTGGGCTGGGTGGGAGACAGCCGCCTGTACCACCTCCGAGAGGGTCGGGTGGAGCACCGGACCGAGGACCACACCCGCGTACAGGAGATGGTGCGGCACGGAATCCTCACCCCGGATCAGGCCGAGAGCCATCCGGACGGCCACATCCTGACCATGGCCATCGGCGGTGGCAGCGGAGCCCAGGCCCACTTCAAGCCCTCGGTCTGGTCCGAGCCCATCGCGCTGGGCGACGAGGACGTCCTCCTGCTCTGCAGCGACGGACTTCACGACCTGCTGGCCGACGACGAGATGTCGGAGATCATGGGCGGCCAGCCGGCGGACTGGGCCGTGAGGGCGCTCATCGACGAGGCGAACTCGCGCGGTGGACACGACAACATCTCGGTCGCGCTGCTCTCGGTGTCGCCCATGATCCCCAACGTTCCGGTCCCCGAGCCGACCTACGTGGAGCCGATCGCGGAGCCGGACTCGGAGCCGCCGTCGGTGCTCACAGCGCTTCGCCGGAATCTGCAGAAGCCGCAGCCTGAAGCGGTCAAGGGCCCGCAGCGCCTGGGTTGGATCTCCCTGGCCTTCGGCTTCGTCTTTGGCATTGGCCTGGGCGCCTACGCGGGGATGCCGGAGGGGGCGGAAGCGGAAGCGGAGGTGGTAGAGCCTGAGGTGGAGCCCGTCGTGGTCGCCGAAGAGCAGGCCCCGCCGATCGTGGAGGCGGAGACCCCACCGATCGCCGAGCTGGACCCCGCTCCGCCCGAGGAGCCCGTCGCGCCGGGTGGCACGGTCTGTCCGTCGAAGGCCCAGTGGCCCGCTGGAATGGTCTGCATCGAGGGGGGCTCCTTCCAGCGCCGTGCCATCCAGAGCACCTGCCGGACGAGCAGCAGCGCCTATGTCGAGACCGAGGCCGTGCTGCTGGACACCTTCTTCATCGACTCCGGCGAAGTGCGGAACATCGACTGGAAGGCCTGCGCCGAGGCGGGTTCCTGCGGGGGGCTGGATCGCGATGGCCCTGCCTGGACGAGCGACGAGCAGCCCAAGGTCAGCGTCACCTGGGACGAGGCAGGGGCCTTCTGCGAGGCGCAGGGCAAGCGCCTGGTCACCGAGACCGAGTGGGACCGCGCGCTGTGGGGACAGTCTGGTGGCCTCGCTCCCCTGGATCCCGGGGTTGCCACCTGCGCGGACGCCACCTTCAAGGGCTGCAGCGGGGCTACGACCGTGCGTGGGAAGACCCTGGACCGTGATGGACTGACGGACATGGTCGCCAACGCGCCCGAGTGGGTGGCAGACCGCTACACCGCGGACCTGGCCGCCTGCGGAGAGCCCTGTGCGGGGGAGAACCCCCAGGGTCCCGTGGAGGGCTCGAAGAGGGTGGTCAAGGGCGGCTCCTACACGGCGGGTGCCGAGTGTGCCTTTGGCGAACAGCGCCGCGGCAAGGACCCGGCCAACCCGAAGTACAACAACTTCGGCTTCCGCTGTGCGGTCAGCCTGAAAGATGTCGGGGGCGTCGTGGACTTCGTAGCCCCGGACGGTGGCTGAGTCTGCCTATTCGCAGCTGACCAGGACCCGGTTCACGGAGTCCTTTCGGGTGTTGGCGTTGATCGGCAGGTGCTCTCCCGGCGCTTCGGTGCAGGTGTAGCCGCTGGGAGGCGTCACCGAGTAGACGGTGTTTCCGGGGGCGGCGTTCACGAAGAGGACGCTCGACGCGGAGCCCGCCAGGGTCGTGTTCCCTTCGGAGAAACTGTCGCTGGAGCCCAAGTCGGAGACCAGGGCCACCTCGTAGTCTTCTGAGGAGGTCACGCGCACGTTGGCCAGGTGACCGTCTGGGCCCGTGATCTCCACGACGACGAGGTTTTCGACCTCCTCGTTGATCAGCTGGCCCAGGTAGTTGAACATGGTGGGGGAGTACATGGGCACGGAGCTTGTCCAGTGGGTCGCCTGGTCCAGCGGGCCACCGTGTCCGGAGACGGTGTGCTGGGGATAGCCGCTCGCGTCGATCCTCACCTCGAAGGGGACATCGGGGTTCAGGGTCAGCGACACGGCGCCGGTGTTGTCGCTGGTGCCGCTGTCGACGCCCGCGTTGGCCTCCGCCCCGGCGACGGGAGCATCGCTCACCAGGTCGTGCAGGAACAGATCCAGCTGCGTGATGCCCGCGTCCTGGCAGACTTCCTGGTCGCTGCAGGCCTCGTCCTGGCAGTCGGCGAAGCCGTTGCAGTCGTTGTCCATCCCGTCGATGCAGTCCTCGACGGCTCCAGGCCGGGCCTCGGCCTTGTCGTCATCGCAGTCCAGGTCGTTGCTCACCCGTCCCGGCACGAGCTCGCAGGACCAGATCGCATCACCAGCGCCGTAGCCGTCGCCGTCCTGGTCTGCGTAGAAGGCCGTCCCGTCGACCGGGGCCTCGTCGACGCGCCTGTCGCAGTCGTTGTCCCAGCCGTCGCACAGCTCGTCGGCGTCGGGGTGAATGTCCGCGCGGCCCTCGTAGCAGTCGACCCCGACGTATCCGTCGCCGTCCAGGTCGAGGCCGCCGCTGTCCTGGGTTCCGGTACAAGCAAAGAGCAGCCAGAGCATGCCGGGAGCCTATAGGATTCCCTTCATCTGGACCCTCGATGCCATCACCTTGCCCCGCCTGGGGTGGGCGGAGCAGGCCACGCCGGTGGAGCCCTGGGCTTCGGCGGCCCAGGAGCTTGGCCTGGCCAGCCTGACGGTGAAACGGGACGATCAAACCGGGCCCCTCCATGGTGGGACCAAGGTCCGGAAGCTGGACTTCCTGCTGGCGGAGGAACCCTGGGCCTCGGCGCCGGTGTGGGCGTCGTTGGGTGCTATGGGGAGCGGGCACCTGGTCGCCCTCAGCGCGGCCGCGCAGGCGCTGGGACGGCGGGTCCACGCCCACATGTTCTGGGAGCCTGTGGAAGGTCAGGTCCTGCAGAACCTGGCTGCCGTCGCCAGTGGTCCCACCGACATCGTCTACCACGGGACCCGCGTGGGCATGGCGCTGCACAGTCCCGGTCTGCTGCTGGGTGGTCGCAGCTGCGGCCGGGTGGTCATCCGGGCCGGAGCGACCTGCGGCAGGGGCACCGTGGGGACGGTGCGAGCCGGCCTGGAGCTCGCTCGCCAGGTGCAGGAAGGCCTATGCCCGGCGCCCGAGGTGCTGGTGCTTCCCTACGGGTCCGGAGGCACGGCGGCGGGGGTAGCCCTGGGTCTTGCCCTGGCGGGCCTGCCCGTCCGGGTGCTGGCGGTGGCGGCGGTGGAGCGCTGGTTCGCCACGGGACGGCGGCTGCGCGGAGAGATGCAGGCCGCCCTGGAGGAGCTGCGCCCCCTGGGCCTTCCGGCCGCTCTGGAGCTGCCGCGCTTCGAGGTGGTGTACGGCTTCCTGGGCCGCGCCTACGGGCACGCCACCCCGGCCTCGCGGGAGGCCTGCCGCTGGGCTGCGCACCTGCCCGTGGAGCCCATCTACAGCGGCAAGGCCCTGGCGGCCCTCCGCTCCCTGGCCCCGGAACTCGCCGGGCGCCACGTGCTCTATTGGCAGACGGCCAGGCGGCCGGAACTCGCCGCGGCACCCGATTGGCAGTCGCGTCTTCCGACGGCCCTGCGTCAGCGCCTGGCGGGTCATCGCCCGGGCCGTCGTCGCCTGCTCGTGGGACTGGGCGCCGCCGCTGCTCTCGGGGGAATCCGGGTGAGCGGCTACTCCACGGGTGATGGTCGGGTGCTGAAGGGCTGGGAGCTCGAGCTCGTCGCGGCGGCGGCCCGGGTCATCGTGCCCCCCGGACCTCCCTCGGCGGTGGAGGTCGCCGCGAACGTCGATCGCTACCTGGTCGGCATGCCTCCCTCGCTCCACCTCGAGGTTCATGGCCTGATGGCCCGGTTGGAGCAGGTCGGGCTGCGGCGGTTGACCCGCCTGGAGGATCCCACCGAGCGGCTGCTGCGGCTGAAGCGGCTTCCGTTGGGCTCGCTGGCCTGGCGAGGCATCCGGGATCTTTCGCTGCTCGGCTACTGGCAGGACCCGCGCACCTGGAGCCGGTGCGGCTACGACGGGCCCCGCTTGCCCTCGTCCCCCCGGGACTACAGCGAGCTCGTCGCCCCAGCGGGAGCGCGGCCGTGATCTACGACGCGGCAACCCTGGACACGCCCCTGGTGCTGAAGGCCGACCTCTGCGTCGTGGGCTCCGGACCCGGCGGGGCCACGGCGGCCATGGTGGCCGCGGAGGCGGGCCTGGACGTGATCCTGCTGGAGGCCGGGTCCTTCGTTCCGCCCAGTCGGATGACCCAGCGGGAGGAGAGGATGCTCCCGGAGCTCTTGTGGGCCAACGGCGGGCGTACGAGCCGGGACAAGGCGGTCCACATCCACCAGGGACGAGGCGTGGGGGGCAGCTCCTTGCACAACATCAACCTGTGCAAGCGCATTCCGGACGTGTTGCTCAGGGAGTGGAACCTGGAGCACCTTCCCGTCGAGAGGTGGCATGCCCTGTACGAGGAGGTGGAGGAGCTGCTGCAGGTCAGCGCGGTGCCGGAAGCAGCCTGGAGCGTCCACAACCGCATGCTGCAGCGCGCTGTCGAAGCCAAGGGCTGGCGGGGAGGAGGGCTCCAGCACAACCGGACGGGCTGTGTAGGGAGCGGCTTCTGCCTGCTGGGTTGTGCCTGGGACGCCAAGAGCAACGCCCTGAAGGTGTGCATTCCGCGGCTGGTCGCCGCCGGGGGCCGGGTGCTCACCCACGCCCAGGCCGTGCGCGTGCAGCACGATGGACAGCGGGTGCTGGCGGTCGAAGGCAGGGTGCTGGACCCGATCACCCGTCAGCCGGTGGGGGACTTTGTCGTGGAGGCCCAACGGGTGGCGCTGGCTGCGTCCGCGACTGGCACTCCGGCGCTCATGCTCCGCTCGAGCCTTCCGGGACCGGAGGTGGGCGAGGGCCTTCGGATCCACCCGGCGGTCGCTGCGGCGGGGGACTTCGACGAGGCCATCGAGGGCTGGCGCGGCATCCCGCAGACCTACGAGTGCACCGAGTTCCTGGACCTGGCTGCGGTGCACGGTCCAGGCTCCGACCCCACGGCCATCGGCAAGAGGACCTGGATCGTCACCGCCTTCGCCCAGCCTGTGGGTACCGCGACCATGCTCCCGGGTTTCGGGTCCGCGCACCTGCAACAGATGGGACGCTACCCCCACCTGGGCGTGCTCACGGCGATGATTCACGACCTCACGCCGGGCCGGGTTCGTCCTCGTGGAGAGCTGGGCGTCAGCCTGGACTACTGGCCCGACCCCCTGGACCGGCGCGAGCTGCTCTTCGGCCTGGAACGGTGCTGCGAGCTGCTCTTCACGGCGGGGGCCCGTCGGGTGTACATCCCCACCGACCCCATCACCGAGATCGAGAGGGGGCAAGCCTTCCCCTTCGACGAGCTCCACCGCTACGACCTCGATCTGACGGCCGTGCACCCCATGGCCTCCGTGCCGATGGAGGGAGGGGCGGTGGACTCCCGAGGACAGCATCTTCACCTGGAGGGCTTGTGGATCTCGGACGGGTCCCTCTTTCCGAGTTCGATCGGTATGCCGCCCCAGCTCAGCATCTACGCGATGGGCCTGCACGTGGGGCGGGCCCTGGTGGCGGCGGGTTGAGGATCGCGGGGCTGGCCAGGGGAGCCCCGGGGAGTGATAGGCGAGTGCGATGACACTGGAAGAGCTCCCCACCTGTCAGGGCCAGCTGAGCGAGGTGTCGCTGCCCGAGGACTGGAGCGCTCGCCTCCACTCCGCGCTGGAGCAGCGTCGTCGGCGGGCCTTCACCAACCTGGTGCTCGCCGCTCTTCACGCCGGGGAGGAGCTCTCTGCCCGTGTGCTGGAGCGCGGCGCTTCGCTCTTGCCCGACGCGCGGGTACTCGCGGCTGTCGCACCGCGCTGCAGCGGACAGCTTGCCGACGCGCTGCTGGTCGCGGCACGCGATGGACGCCTGGGGCCCGTGGCCCTGCTGGTGGCGCTTCGCCTGGTGGCTCGGGAGCGGCCGCTGGAGGCCGCCGCCTGGACACGCGCGATGGCTCGGCGAACCCTCCCCGTGGAGGCGGAGGACCTGCTCGCTGCCTTCGCGGATGAGCTGGGCGACGCGGATCTGAACACGGTGCTGGAAGCCGAGGGCCTGCCCTACGCCAGCCCGGAGGCTCGCAGAGACTGGGAGGCCTTCGACGCCCTGGCCACGGACGGCGTGCTGGCGTGCCTTCCCCAGGATCCACCCCCGGCGGCTGTGTCGGGCTTCACGGTGCGGAGGGAGGGCGCCAAGGTAGGACGCAACGACCTGTGTCCCTGCGGCAGCGGCAAGAAATACAAGCGCTGCTGCCTGGGGAGAGAGGGCTCCCAACCCGCACTCTCCGCAGAGATGCTGGCCGCCATGGAGGGGCCGGAGCTGGTCACCCTCGAGGGGGTTCCAGCGGACCTGGTGCCGGTGTGGATCGATGCGCTCGTGTTGCGCTTGGAGCTGGACCGCGCCACCGAGCTCATCGAGCAGCACGGCTGCAGTGAGGAGGGCCTGGCTCAGGCCCTGTCCCAGGCGGCGTGGGCGGAGCGCGACGACCTCCTGCCCCGGCTTGCTGCGGGCGCGAAGGAGCTTCCTCTGGCCGCGCGCTTGCGTCTCGCCGGCCCGAGCGAGCGCCTGGACCTGGTGGAGGAGGCCGCTCGGGACGAGCCCTCGCTGGAGCTGGCCTACGGCACACTGGATGGGGGACTTCCCGGCCTGGCGGTGCACCTGCTGCGCGGCCTGCTGCCCCTGGCCTCGCCGGAGCAGGCTCCGGAGTTGTTGGCGACCCTGTTGGAGACTCGGGACCGTGTGGGCCTGGCGCCGGTGGACCCGGTGGAGCCGGAGCTGCGGCGCTTCGCGCCCTGGGCGGGGGCGCTCGAGACCGAGGCCGATCGCCAGCGGGACGCTCGGGAGCGTGTGGAGGCCGAGCTCCGAGCAGCCCGGGTCGAGCTCAGCAAGCTGCGAGCGGAGCTGTCTGCGAGACCGCTGCCCGAGGAAGCGAAGCCGGAGTCGGAGCTCCCGGAGCAGCCTGAGCCCACGAGTGAGGACCTGGGGGAGGAGCTGCAGCGTCTCCGGGCTGCGCTCGCCCGGGAGAAGACCCTGCACAAGGCGGTCCATGAGGACCGAAACCGGCTCCGTCGGCAGCTTCGAGAGCAGGAGGCCGTGGCGGCCCCGATCCCTGAAGAGGTGCTCCAGAGTGCGGTCGAGGAGCGCGACGACGAGCCGGTCTGCAGCGAGGTCCAACCGGCGCGGGTCCCCCGCTTCGAGGCGGCCTTTCTCGACGCGCTCGCTCGCTTGCCGGAACACAACCAGCGCGGAGCCCTGGAACTCATCGGGCGGCTCGCCGCCGGCCGAGAGGAGGCCTTTCGCCTGGCGCGACCGCTGCGCGGTATGCGGGCGGTCTGGCGCGTGAGGCTGCAGCGCAGCTACCGCATCCTCTTCCAGATGGACGAGGGGGAGTTGCGGGTGCTCGACATCGTGCACCGCCAGGATCTGGAGCGCCGCATACGGGTGCTTTGGAGGCAGTAGCCGGGTGATCCTCCTGGAGATCCCCTCAAATGTGAGCACCTCTTCGCTGTGCGGAGCGGCATGCCGAAAAAAAGGTGAGCGCTGATGTGACGCTTGTTCTGGTGAACGGACCCAGTGAACGTGCCGGGATGGTCCCGGACATTCTTGGAGACATCACCATGAGAAAGTTCACCTTCGCCTTTGTTCTTCCCGCCTTGCTTCTGGGAGTCGGTTGTTCCGAGCCCGAGGAGGAGGAGGAGGAGGAGCAGGAAGAGCAAGAGGAGCCAGGGGATCTCCTGCCCCCCGAGTTGGAGGCCCTTGCGGATGGAGAGTGGGACCTGGAAGTCCCCGATGCCGACAGCTGCAGTTTTGAGCTGGACCTGGAGCAGGACGACGACGAGCTCGAGGGTGAGTCGGAGGTCGACTGCCGCGTGTGGTTCAACCTGGACGACGGGTCCTACTACTACGACTTCCAGGTCGATGATGCGGAGGTCGAAGGGGAGATCGACGACGGCGAGGTCGAGCTCGCGATCAGCTTCTACGACAGCTTCTTCGAGACCGAGATCGAGTGGGTCATCGAGGGCGAGATCGACGGCGATGAGTTCGAGGGCGAGCTCTTCCTCTTCGACGACTTCTTCGGCGACATCGAAGGCGACATCGATCGCTGAGGGCCTGGAGCCCGCGCGTACGCCGCGCACCCCAAAGCACCTGCACGGCATGGATGCCGTGCAGGACCCATGAACCGAGCCGGGAAACGCTCCCGGTTCAGCAGGAGAAACACCCCATGACGCGACTCATCAGTACCGGCCTTCTTTGTAGCCTCTTCCTGTCTGGATGTGCCCTACGGGCGCCCGCCGCGGGTGACTGGGAGCTGGAGGTCGAAGACGCCGACATGTGCGAGGTCGAGATGGAATTGGAGCAGGACGGCGAGGACGTCTTTGGAGACGCCGACGTCAACTGCCGCATCTTCTTCAACTACGGAGGGGAGGTCTACTACTACGACCTCGAGGCCCGTGGAGCCGATGTCGAAGGAGAGTTCGACTTCCAGGACAGCGAGATCACCTTGGAGATCAGCTTCTTCGACAGCTACCTCGACGACATGGTCGACCTGACCATCGAAGGCGAGATCGAGGAAGACGAGTTCGACGGTGAACTCGAGATCAACGGTGACCTCTTTGGTGACCTCACCGGCGACATCGAAGCCTGAGCGGAGCGGTCCTGGCCGATCTTGGTGCCGGTGGAAATAGAAAGCCCCCGAGCAGGAGTACACCCCTTGGAACCTCAAAGGAGAGCCGCGGGTGGAACAGTCCAGCAACCAGTACCTCGACCAGGTCATGCAGACGCAGGCCCAGGTCGGCCAGGAGTTGAAGCGCAAGCGCGGGAGCGGTCCCGCTCGGCCGGCGGCGCCGGTCGGTAGGGTCTCTCCCGCTGCGGAACCTGCCCGGGCCGTGGACTACCGGATCACCGGCTTCTGGCGGTGGAAGACCGTGTTGGTCCCGCCCAATGTCTACGTGGTGCACACCCGGCGGGGACACAAGAAGCCCCTCCACATCGGGCTGGGCGAGTCCTTCGGTTTCAATCCCTTCACGGACTCCTTCCTGGTCATCCCCGCCGCGATGCAGACCATCATCATCAACGCGAACTGCATCTGCCGCGAGCGGCAGGGAATCCTGGTCCAGGCCTACGTGCAATGGATCATCGAGGACATCGAGACCGCCTACCGGAAGCACGACTTCTCCGATCCGGAAGACCCGATGCGCATCGTCAACGTGCAGCTTCGCGAACAGGCGGAAGCCGCCATCAAGGACAAGGTGTCCACGATGGGCATCGACGACGTGCTCACCGACAAACAGCCGATCATCGAGGAGCTGACGCATCGGCTGCGGGTGCTGGCCAAGGGCAGCAGCGAGGACGGGTCCTCGGGGCTGGGCTTGAAGATCGTCACCATCCAGATCAAGGAAGCGGTGGTGAGCTCCACCCGCCTGTGGGAGAACCTGCAGGCTCCCTTCCGCGCCGAACGCCACAAGGACGCGCGCATGGCTCAGCTGGAGAACGAGCGCGTCATCGCCGCCCGCGAGCTGGCCGTCCAGCAGGAGCGCTCCACCGAGGAGATCGAGTCGGAGGACGCCCTCCAGCGGCTGCGCTCCGACAAGGAGACCGTGCGTTTCGATCGGGACATGGACGAGAAGCGACGGCGGCATCGCCTGGAGCAGGAGGCCGAACAGCAGGCCATCGAGGAGCGCAACACCACCGAGCAGGCGGATCGGGATGCCCAGATGGCCCTGGTCCTCAAGGACCTCGCTCTTGCCCTGCAGCGCACCGAGCCCGCGATCGAGCGGGCGAAAGCCCAGGCTCTTGTGAATGCCGCCGATGCGGACCGTGCTCGCGCCAAGGCGACCTCCGATGCGGAGATCGCCGAGATCACCGACCAGGCCTCCGCCACGCGACAGCAGCGTGAGCTCGCCATCGCCAGGATGCGCATGGACATCGAGAACCTGGTCTCCGATGCACACATCCGGGCTCAGCTGATCGAGCGTCTGCCCGAGATCGCCGAGAGCCTCCCCGCCCCGGACAGCTTCCGTGCGGTGACCGTGGGCGACTCGGCGGGTTCTGCCGCGCCGCTGTTGAGCTTCCTCACCACGGTGCTGGGGCTCACCGAACAGGACGCTGCTGCGTCCTGACCGGCCTGGGTCTCAGGGCCTTCAACGGACCTTGAGACCCACCATCACCTGGCGCGGCGCCACCGGCCGAGCGCCGAAGGGCCGCCAGCTGGCCAGGGCGTCGTTGCCCGCCAGGTTGGTGCCCGTCGCGTACAGGCTCGCCTTGGGATGCAGGTGCAGCTGGGCTCCTGCGTCCACCAGCAGCAGAGCCGGGATGTCGCTCTCGCCGCCGAAGGTGCCGGCGGTATCCAGCATGGGTGAGCGCCAGGTGAGCCCGACATCCAGGCTGAAGCGGTCGTGGTGCAGCCCGGTTCGCCCGGCCAGCTGGTGCTGGGGCACATAGGGCAGGAAGTCGCCGGCCTGGACCGTACCGAACTGGGGGAAGCCGCTCACAAAGCTGGTCTGGAAGCGGCTCTGGGTCCACGCGTAGCTGGCGGTCAACGGTACCGTCAGCCCGCCGGGCACGAACTCGGTTCCAAGGACGGCCTCCAGTCCCCAGATGTGCACCTCGCCGCCGTTGAACTGGGTGTCGATGGCGTCGCCTTCGCAGCCCCCGCTCAGGGTGCACTGTCCGGTCAGGTTGCGGTAGTCGTTGAAGAAGCCGACGAGCTCGGCGTGGCGAGCGCCCTCGTCCAGGCGCAGGCCCGCCTCGTAGTTCCAGCTCAGCTCGGGCTTCACCTCTTCGGGCTGCCCGGGGGCCACCGGTGAGAAGCCCCGATGGGCTCCGGCAAAGGCATGCACCCAGGGCGTGAGGCTGTACAGCACGCCAGCACCGGGAAGCAGGCTCACACGGGTCAGCTCGGTCTGGACCACCTCGGTGCGCAGGCCAGGCAGCAGCGACAGCTCACCGATCTGCACTTCGTCGTGCGCGTGGACCGCGAGCGCCGACGAGCTGACGAAGCTGTCCAGGGTGGTCACGGTGTCCTGGCCGGTCGCGCTCAGCTCACCCTTGGACATCACCCAGGCGTCCTCGGTGTGCACCCGCCACACGCGGTCGCTGTGAACACGCACCCCGACCTCGACGTCGTGCGTGGCCAGCTCGCCATAGCGTTCCGCCCGCAGCACGCTCTGTACGCCCATGCTGTGGAAGCTGCGGTGGTTGTTGCCAATCCACAGACTCTGGCTGTCCCCCACGCTGTCCTCGTCGCCCCGCAGGATGGCCAGGTAGACCGCGGACTGGCCCGAACCACCGCTCTGCAGCAGCGAATGCAGTGTGGGTCCGCCCTCGCCGAAGTGGTTCAGCTTGGTCCAGCTCCGGTCCAGGTAGTGGTGGTAGGCGACGGTTCGGATGCGCGCGTGAGAGGAGAGGTGTGCCGTCCAGGCCAACTCGAACTGGCTTCGCTTCCAGGCCATCAGCCCCAGAGAGCTGGCGGCGTAGCGCCGGTAGGGGTCCACGGCGAAGTCGTCCCCACTCAGCCCCAGGTAGGTCTCGTGGCTGGTCTCGTTGGCGTAGCCCAACTTGAGCTGCAGGTGATGCCGGGGCACCGGCTTGAACCAGGCCTTGAGCATGAACTCGCTGCGGTCGAAGCCTGTCGGGCCGCCGGTGTCCAGGGTCTTGAAGCCCGCCGAGCGCAGGTGAACTCCCTCGGCCAGGACCCCCGCCCGTTGGCCGCCATAGCCAAGGTGGGCGTGCAGTTTTCCGGTCTTGTAGCTGCCTCCGGCCAGGTCCAGGCCATAGCCCAGGCCGTCCGGGACCGGACGGGTCACCAGGTTCACTGCGCCGCCGACGGTCTGCGGGCCGTGGCGGGTGGCCGCGGGGCCCTTGAAGACCTCCAACGCCACCATCCGGGTGCTCATGGGGAAGTAGTAGGCAGCGGGGGCGGCGTAGGGCGCCGGGGCCAGCAGGATCCCGTCCTCCATCAGCGTGATCTTGGCGCTGCGGTCGCTGTTGGCACCTCGGATGCCCAGGTTCGGGCGCAGGCCCTGGCCGTCCTCAGCTCGAACGGTCATGCCCGGAATGTGGGCGACGACCTGGCCGATGTCGTTGTATTCGAAGGTCTCCAGGTCCTCCTCGTCCAGAACGTGGGCGGAACCCGCGACCCGAGGAGTGCCGTCCTGGTCGGTGATCACGATGGTGCCGCTGGCTTCCTCGTAGTCGGGAGGGATCTCGGCCTCTTGCGCCAGGGCAGGAAAGCTCAGCAGCAGCAGCAAGAGGGGAAAGACCCCCCGCAGGGGCCCAAACCAGGCGCTCAGGAGGTCGTTGCCGTGGTTGCGGTTTCGGACGCCGAAGACCTGGGGCTCGGTGTGGGCATGCTCGAGGGTGCCCGCCATGCGGTCCCAGACCGCCAGCCAGGTGCCGTAGTTGCAGCGGTCGCCGTCCAGAGCGTGGTGCATCTGGTGCTGGGCAGGAGAGATGAACCAGCGCTCCACGGAATCGGGGAAGGGGATCCACACGTGGCTGTGACGCAGGTTGCCGAACACGATGTTCAGGACGAAGCCGATGGCCGGCACACCGAGCAGCGTCACGGGGCTGAGGGTCTCGCGGAACAGCGCATAGAAGACGCCTGCGACGACTCCCGAGGACAGAGCGCCGCGCAGGTGGTAAATCGCCGACTCCACCGGATGCACCCGGTGGAAGGTGAGGGGAGTCAGCACCTCGGCCGAATGGTGCACCTGGTGGAAGGCCCACAGAGCTGGAACGCGGTGCATGAGCCAGTGACTAAACCAGCGCGAGACGTCCCAGACCACGAACAGAACCACGCTGTACAGGACCGGGGTCCATGCGGTCGCGGTCAGTCGGGGCAGGAAGTCCAGAGCGCCGACCACGGCCACGCCGATGCCCATCGCCAGACCGCTCTGAGCCGAGCGGTTCAGCAGGCCGAGCAGCTGGCGACCCAGCAGCAGTTGCGCGTCCAGAAGGTGACTTGCATGCCACCGAATCCGCCACGCGGGTCGCTTCAGCATCCAGTAGGCCGCGACCACCACGCCAAAGGGGAGAAGTGCCCAGACGAAGGTCCGGCTGGCTGCGTCGGTCCATGGAGCCAGGAGCGCCTCAAGCACTAGTCGTGGTCTCCCGCGGCTTCGTTGGGAATCTGAAGCGCGAGGACGGTCGTCAGGTCTCCCTTAAACAGGTCGGTCACGGCCTTGACGGCCTGGTAGGCCGCCTCTGCGGTCTCCAGCTCGTCCACGACCAGTTCGTCCATGCCGCGGTCCGTCGTGCAGGCCACCACCGCGGCGTCGATCGCAGACAGCAGGTCGTCCGCGAGATCCTGGCGCCCGGCTGCCATCAGCAGATCGTCCAGGCCGGCCCCTTCGCCGCCGGTGAACAGCAGCCGGAATCCCTCGAGGTTCTCCACGACGGCGTCCATGGAGGCGCCGCTCAGGATGGCTTCGGTCTCTTCGGGGCAGATCTCCGTGCCGCAGTCGACCAGCCCCATGGGGCGGGCCATCTTCAGGTCCTTGGTCACCTTGTCCAGGTAGAACAGGGCGCGGATGATCTCGTTGAGACCGACCTGATCGGACTCCCACTCGATGACCACGGGCTCCGACAGCTCGAGTTCGAGCTGGGCGCTCAGCGCCACCGCAAAGGACGCGCGGTTGGCCTGGACACCCTCCTCTCCCAGGCCGTCCCAGGCCTGGTCGATGCCGACCTGGACGGGACAGGCGTTCACGCTTCCGCCGAAGAGGACCTGCTCCAGGGCGTCGAAGCCGTAGCTGTTCACCAGGTTGCTCGTGAAGAAGTCCGGGTCGTCCCAGGCCTCTTCGACGGTCTCCTGGTCCACCCTGCAGGGATTCACGGTCGGCCAGCTGTACACCTCGTCGCGAACATCGGCACCGCCGATGACCGTGAGCGAGCTCCCCAGCGAGCCGAGCTGCATCACCTCGACCCGCTGCCAGGAAGCGAAGGCCACCCGCCAGGCCTGCTGGGCCTCCTCCTGGAGGGCCACATCGGTGGGGGACTCCTCCCAGGAGGCCACGATTATCTGGAGTGCCTCCAGGTCGACCAGGACCTGCTGGATGGACTCGCCCAGAACGACCGAAGCCTGCTGACCCACGTCGCTGAGGGGCACCGAGGTGTCCTCGATGACCTTGTCCACACAGGCGCCGATGGCTGCGAGAGCCACCAGCAGCAGGGCGCTACCAGCCGCCCGTTCCATCGTCCGCTCCCAGGTTGGCGGTGTCGAAGGCGTAGGCGTCTCCCAACAGAGCGCGCGCCCCAAGCAGGTCAGCGGCGTAGTCGGCGTCCATGCCAGGGGCCTGACCCAGCAGCTTGTGCAAGGCGACGAAGTCGGCGTCTTCCAGGGGGCTCTTCGGGTTGAACTGAAGCACCAACGCGAAGCCCTTCATCTCGGACCAGTGCTTGGCGTGGTCAGCGAAGCTGTAGTCGTCCGTGCCCAGGGTGCCCATGTCCTGCAGCGTGTCGTTGATGTAGTGCACGACAGTGCTGGAGATGGCCTTCTCCCAGGCAGCGATGGCCTCGTCCCGGTAGCCCTTGAGCTCCTCCATCTGGGTGTCGGTCAGCGCCGTACCGGCGGTGCTGGTGAGCAGCGCGCGGCCATTGAAGAAGCCGTTCCAGGCCTGCAGTGTGAAGTCCGTCGGGGCGACCGCACCCTTGTCCCGCTTGGCGGCGTTGATGCTGTGACCCCAGCTGTACTCGCTGGTCAGGTCGATCGAACCGTCACCGTTGGTGTCGAAGGCGGCCGAGTCGGAGATCTCGATGTCGCTTCGGGCGGTGTAGTCCTGTGCCGCACCGAAGTAGCCGAAGCCCTCGTCCCAGCCGTGCTCCAGAGCGGTGTAGTTGGCGTCTTCCTTGGCAGCCGTGTGATCGCTGTTCAGCCCGTGGTCCTCGGTGTCGTCATCCATGTAGTCGTCCGAGGCCTGACTGAAGGCCACCGCGCCACGGGTGAACTTGTCCAGCATCTGGATGAGGTCCACACCCTCGGGGGTCACGCCCACGTGGGGGACGGGACTGCCCTGTGGGTCCAGGGGCACGTTGCCCGAGCCCCAGGCCACCGCCTGGGCGTCCAGCTGCGAGATCCAGGTCCGCACCAGGCTCTCGGGGGTCGTCACGCCGTCCGCGGTCCAGCCCACGAAGTCTGTGCTCCAGTCCTTGTGCTGGCCCTTGCTGTCGTTGCCCGCCAGCTTGCCGAAGAGGTCCTTTCCGCTGCTGATGTCGTTGTAGGCCTTGTCGTCGGTGATGTCCGCCTTGCCGTGCTCGACCGTTCCGCCTGTGCTGCTGTCGAACTCCAGGTAGAAGTAGATCTCGCCGGCGGCCTCCCCTTCGACGGGCACCCAGCCGTTGTTCAGGCGATCCGTCATCCCCCCGATGTGGGACTTCATGTCGTCGACCAGCAGCTGGCGCAAGACCTGGCCGCTGTACGAGACTCTGCTCCCGTCGTCGAAGGCGCTGTCAAAGCTGTAGGTGTTGATCTCTGTGCCCGTATCGCCGGTGTCCGCGCTGTCGTCAGCGTGGCTGTCGCCCGTGTGGCACCAGTCGCAGAGCATGTCCTTGTCACCGCAAGCGAGGAGAAGAAGCAGAGCGGTCATGGGGGTCAAAATCCTACGGGTTGGGAAACAGCTTATTGATAATGATTTTCATTAGTATTAAGGGTCCACAAAGTAGTCCGCTGCTTAGGGGCTGTCAACTGGGTATGGTCCACGGACTTTGGAGGGAACGGATGTCGCTTGTGACCTTGCTTCTGGCCTGCACGGCGGCGGAGGCACCCGAGGAACAACCGGCTTCCGTCACGGTCTACAGCGGGCGCAGCGAGTCCCTGGTGGGCGGGCTGTTCGAGAGAGCGGAAGAGGAGCTCGGGCTGGACATTCAGGTCCAGTACGGCGACACGCCGGAGCTGGTGACGCGGATGCTGGCCGAGGGAGCCGAGAGCCCGGCGGACGTCCTATTCGCGCAGGACTCCGGGCATCTTGGGGCCCTGGCTGCGGCGGATGCACTCGCGGAGCTGCCGAGTGAGCTTCTGGAGCAGGTCGATGTGCGCTTTCGCGATCCGGCTGGCCGATGGATCGGAACCAGCGGTCGGCTTCGGGTCCTGACGCTCAGCGCGGAGCTGCCGCTGGAAGAGCGGCCCTCATCCCTGACGGAGCTCGCGGATCCCACATGGAAGGGCAAGCTGGGGTGGGCCCCGGGCAACGGTAGCTTCCATTGCCATGTCTCGGCCCTTCGGGCGATCTGGGGTGAGGAAGAGACCCGCGCCTGGCTCGAGGGGGTGCAGGCCAACGAGCCCGTGGTGTACCCCAAGAACTCACCGCAGGTGGAGGCTGTTCACCGGGGTGAGATTCAGGTGGGCTGGGTCAATCACTACTACCTGCACCGCTTGGAGAAGGACGGCTACAAGGCGGTCAACCACAGCCTGGCGCCCGGCGATGCAGGCAACGTCCTGATGGTGGCTGGTGCTGCCATTCGGGCCGGCTCACCGCAGCTCGCAGACGCGCAGAGTCTGTTGGAGTGGCTGGTCTCCGAGGGGGCTCAGACCGCCTTCGCCCAGGACAACTTCGAGTACCCGACCCGTCCCGGCATCCCGACGCACGAGCGGGTTCCTCCCCTGGATTCCGACCTGCTGGTCGAAGTGCAGCAGAGTGCCCTCGCGGACCTGGGCCCCACCCGCGCCCTGTTGCAGGAGCTCGGGTTGCAGTGAGACAGGCAGGTGCTGGGGCGACGCTCGTCGCTGCCGTCATCCTCCTGGTGCTCGTCGGGTTGCCCCTGGCGGGGCTCTTGGGTGCCGTGGTCTCACCTCCTCCCGACCCGCTGGCCAGCCAGCCCACCGTGGGACAGGTTCTGAGCCAGAGTGGAGTGGGGGAGCTCCTGGTCAGCAGCCTGTTGTTGAGCACCGTGGTCGCGGTGCTCGCCACCGGCATGGGAACGGCGCTGGCCTGGGCCGAGGCGCGCCTCGACTTCCCCGGGCGCAGGACACTGGGGACCCTGGCGCTGCTTCCCCTGGCCACGCCGAGCTACCTGCTGGCCGCGACCTTCGCACAGTCGATGCCCTGGGGCCGTCCTCGCGGTCTCTGGGCCGCAGCGCTCGTGTTGACGGTGGTGACCACACCCTACGTGCAGCTGGTCGTCGGCGCTTCCCTGGCCCGACAGTCTGCGGCCGAAGAAGAAGCAGCCCGCTGCCTCGGCGCTTCGCCGTGGACGGTCTTTCGGGTGGTCGTCTTGCCTCGTCTTCGACCCGCGATGGGCCTTGGAGCACTGATCACGGCGCTCTACGCGATCTCGGACTTCGGAGCGGTCGCGGTGCTCGATGCCCCGGTGTTGACCTGGCGTCTGTTCCAGGCGGTCCAAGCGGCCAGCCTGGCCAAGGCGGCGATCCTGGGGCTGGCCACGCTGGGGGCCACCGTGCCGCTCTTCTTCCTGGCGCGCCTGCTGCGCGGCTCGGGTCCTTCGGTGGGCGTCGCCAACCCGCGACCGCCCGCTCGACGCCGTGCGGGTCTCGCGACGACCGTGGTGGCCTGGCTGGGCTTTGGCACCGTGATCCTTCTCGGTGTTGCCCTGCCGGTGGGGACCGTCGGGCAGTGGGTCGTCGATGGGATCGCCCGCGGCCTCGACTTCGCCTCGCCCTGGGAACCCCTCCTCCAGACGGCGGGTCTGTCGCTGCTCGGTGCTCTCTTGCTGGTGCTCCTGGCCGTCCCGCCGGCGAGAGCCGTCGCTGCTCGGGCGCCCGGCGCTGGGCCGCTGGACGAGGGGGTCTTCCTGACCAGCGCGATGCCGGGTGTGCTCCTGGCCTTCGGCTTGATGCTGGCAGCCCTGGGCGTGGCGCGCATGAGCCCCGCTGCAGGGCCCCTGTACGCAGCCCTTCTGGGCAGCGGTGTGCTGCTCATGCTGGGCTATTCGAGCCGCTTCCTGGCGGAGACCTACAGCCCTGTCCGCGCCTCCTTTGCAGGCATCGATCCCCGGCTTGGGGAGTCGGCTCGGGTCCTGGGCGTGCCCCGCAGCCGCTGGCTCGCCCGAGTGGAGCTGCCGCTGGTCGCGCCGGGTCTGGCGGCCGGGCTCCTGCTCGCCACCCTGGCCATCCTCAAGGAGCTCCCGGTCACGCTGCTCCTGGGCGGAGCCATGGGCGTCCAGACGCTGGCCTTTCGGGTGTGGGACCGCTACCGCGAAGCCCTGTGGCATGATGCGGGCCTCTCGGGGCTCTTGCTCATTGCGCTGTCTCTGAGTCTGGTCCTGCTCACCCTTCGGTGGAGGCGCAGTGGCTGACGCGTTGAACATCGAGGGTCTGCGTCATCGCTTCGGTGCGGTCACCGTCCTGGGTGGAGTGGATCTCTCGGTCGCAGAGGGTGAACTCGTGGCGCTGTTGGGGGCAAGCGGGTGTGGAAAGACCACCCTGCTTCGCATCGTTGCGGGACTGCTCCAGCCCACCGATGGCACCCTCCGGATCGGCGGTGTCCCGGTGGTGGAGGCGGGGGTCGAGCGCGTGCCCTGCGAGGGTCGGCGGGTAGGGCTGGTCTTCCAGGACTTTGCGCTCTTTCCCACGCTCTCGGTTCGAGACAACATCGGCTTCGGGCTGGCGCAGCCCGACCCTTCGCGTGTGGACCGGCTGCTGGGGATCATGGGGCTCGAGGAGCTGGCGGACCGACGCCCCTCGCAGCTCTCCGGTGGTCAGCAGCAGCGCGTGGCGCTGGCCCGAGCGCTGGCACCGCAGCCGGCGCTCATCCTGCTGGACGAGCCCTTCGCCAACGTCGATGCGCAGCGTCGCCTGGAGCTCGGGCGCTTCTTGCGGCAGGCGCTGGTGTCGGAGGGAGCCAGCGCCTTGTTCGTGACCCATGACCAGGACACGGCCCTGAGCCTGGGGGATCGGGTCGCGGTGCTCGTGTCCGGTGAGGATGGTGCGACCCTGGTCCAGGTCGGCCGACCCGAGGAGGTCTACCAGGACCCGGTGAGCGAGGAGGTGGCTCGGCTGACGGGGCCTGCCTGGCGCCTGGGAGACCGCATCGTTCGCCCGGAGCAGGCCCGGTTCGAGCCCGGTGAAGGGCCCGACGAGGTGCTCGCCGCAGCCTTCGCGGGCCGCTGCTGGTCGCTCCTGGTGCGGTGCGCTGCAGGTGAGGTGCAGGTGGAGTCTTCGGCTCGCCTGGAGCCCGGCACCGCGGGTCGCGTCGTGGTGGACCCGTGAGCCCTTGGGTGACCCTGTCTCTCATGGCGTGCTCGCAGGGTGGCCTGTTCACCTTGGGGGAGGTGGACCTGGAGGTTCTTGACGAAGGCGATGTTCTGGTCCTTCGGGACGGGCAGCCCACCTTCCACCTGTCCGGTCTCGCGGTGCACGACTTCGATGAAGAGACCGAGTCGGCCCTGGGCATGTGGCGCTTCGATCGGAAGGACGAGGAGGTGCGGCGCTTCGTGGACTTCAGGGGCGTCGAGGAGCGGAATGGCGGCCTGGAGCTCCTCTACCGCACGGAGCAGGGGCAGGAAGGTCGGCTCAGCATCACCGATGAAGAGGACAGCACCCTCTTCCTCTTCGAGACCGAGGACAGCGGAAGCGCTCTGTCCATGTCTCCGATGTGCACGGAAGGGGGCAGCTTCCACGGCTTCGGCGAGCAGTACTCGGGGGTGGAGCACAGCGGTGAGTCCTTCACGCTGTGGGTGAGCGAGCAGGGGATCGGCCGCGATGGCAGTTCGTGGCAGCTCTCCGGCGACGAGTCCACCACCTACTTCCCGATGCCCTGGTACCTGGACGCACGAGGCTTCGGCGTGCTCATCGACACCGATCGCCGTGTGGAGGCCTCGGTCTGTGAAACGGAGCGTGCCGAGTTCCAGGTCGTCGGCGCCGAAGAGCTGGCCTTTCGTGTGCTTCATGGCCCCGGGCCGAAGGATGTCGTCCGTCAGCTGGGAGACCGGGTGGGACGACCGGAGGCGCCGCCGGACTGGGCCTACGGCACCTGGATGTGCATGCAGGGGGGGCAGGAGGCGGTCCTGGAGCAGGTGGATGCGATCGAGGCCGCCGACATTCCCGCTACGGTGCTCTGGGTTCAGGACTGGACCGGTCGTCGTCAGAACCTGGGGGGTGGCTACGGCGTCCAGTACCGATGGCTTGCGGACACCCAGGAGCTCTACCCGGAGCTGGAGGCCTTTCTCGGCGGCCTGAAGGACCGTGGCTACCACGTCGTCGGCTACGTGAACCCCTTCGTCGACCCGGCCCTGGAGCACTGGGACGAGATGGAGGCCGAGGGCATGCTGCCGGTCGATCCGCAGACCGGCGAGACCTACACATTCCTGGGCCCTCGGGGAGAGATGAGCACGGCGGATCTCTCGAATCCCGCCACCCGGGAGTACATCCTGGGCTTCCTGGAGGACGCCGTCGCCCTGGGCCTCGATGGCTGGATGGCGGACTTTGCGGAGTGGTTGCCGCACGATGCCGTCCTGCACACCGGCGATGCGGCCGAGGTGCACAACACCTACCCGGAGCTGTGGCAGAGCCTGTCGCGCTCGGCCCTGGGAAGCGACGGCCTCTACTTCGCGCGCTCGGGCTGGGCCGGGGTGCAGTCCCAGGCTCAGATCCACTGGGTCGGCGACCAGGAAGCGGACTTCTCGACGACAGACGGCCTGCCCACCGTGGTGCCCGCCATGCTGTCTCTCGGTCTCAGCGGTCAGCCCTTCGTCACCCACGACATCGCTGGCTTCAGCGGTGGGCCGAGCAGCCGCGAGCTCTTCCAGCGCTGGACGGAGCTGGGTGCCTTCACGCCCTACATGCGCACCCACGACGGGAATGCGCGGGACGAGAACCATCGGTGGGACAGCGATCCCGAGACCACGCAACACTTCGCCCGCATGGCTCGGGTGCACCAGGCCCTCGGCCCTGAGTTGCAGATCCTGGCCGCCGAGGCCGCCGAGACCGGAACCCCGATCGTCCGCCACCTGCTCTTCGAGTACGACGACGACGTCGAGACCTGGGCCCTCTCCGATCAGTACCTGCTCGGGCCCGATCTCCTGGTTGCGCCCATCCTTCACGAAGGCCAGACCGAGCGGCAGGTCTACCTGCCCGCGGACACCTGGTTCAACGTCTGGACGGGTGAGGCTTTCGATGGGCCCGGCTGGTTCACCATGGATGGCCCCGTGGGGGCACCTCCCGTCTTTTCGCGCGGCGCAGACCGTGAAGACCTGAGGGCCTTGTGAGACCGTGAAGCGGCTCGACGCTCGGCACCGGAAGGGCGGAGTTGCTCCTCGCTTCCCGGGGGAGCGGTAGCATTCCCAGGTGCTGTGGTCCTTCATGGTTGGCCTTGGAGGTGCGGCGGTAGGCTTTGCCACCGTCGGGCTGGCCGGGCTGCTCTGGAGCCCCGCGGCCGCACCGCCGATCGATCGGGTCGGGCGAAGCACTCGGCCCTGGCCGGAGGCCCTGCCTCCGCTCGGGGTGGGACGGCAGCGGTGGGCTGTTCCGCCGGAGCATCGCCCCGCACTGCTCAGGCTGCTCGCGGAGCGACTCGTCTTGGAGGGGCCGGTGCTCCTGCTCGGCGACCTGGAGCTGGAGGGTCCGCAGTTCTACCGGGGCGATCCGGCCGAGGCCTGTCTGTTGCCTGGGCGTCCCATGGTGCTGGCCGACCGCGAGGTGGAGGGTCTGCAGACCCCCGCGGTGTTGCTGGTGGACCAGGGGCTGCCCTTCGTGGTCAGCTCCCAGGGACTCACGCTGGAGGGGCAACTCATCTTCCGCATCGAGGGAGGGCAGGCCTCATTCGCGTGAGCCGCCGACAGCGCCGCAGGGTCTTTGCGCGAAGCGCGCACAGAGCACGACGCCTGGTCTACTCCTTTGCCCCGCTCCTGCTTCTCCTGCTCGGCCTGGAGTTGGGCTTTCGCCTGTTCTGGGAGCCACCGAGCCCCACCGAGAGCGCTCTGGAGATGGTCCCGCACCCCACACGGTTGTGGGGGTTGAACCCCGGCGTCGTGACCGCGGCTGGACTGGTCCACGAGATCAACGAGGATCAGCTCCGTGCGGTGCCGGACACGGGCGCCGCGTACCGGGTGTTCACGGTCGGGGACAGCAGCGTCTTCGGGCATGGCCTCAAGGATCCGGACACCCTCCATGTGCAGCTGTCACAGGACCTCGCCGAGGCGGGTACGCCGACGGACGTCTTCTGCGGCGCTGTGCCCGGCTACTCCACGGAGCAGAGCCTTGTGATCCTGGACGAGGTGGGCTGGGACCTGGACCTGGACCTGATCATCATCGGCAGCTTGTGGAGCGACAACAACTTTGGGGAATTCGTGGACGCGGTGTGGATGGCCGAGCTCCGCAAGCCCAGTCGACGCATCGACTTCTTCCTGTCGCACTCCTACGGCTGGCGATGGCTGCGGCTGGCGCAGAACGAGGACGACTCCAGCGAGCTTCGTATACGTTCGGGAAGCCTCCCCATTGGATGGATTCGCTCTCCCGAGAAGCCCGTACACGGACGACGTCGGGTGCCCCTCCAAGACTATGCGGCCAACCTGGACACCATGCTGCTGCAGGCCGCTGAACGAGGCGTGGGTGCGCTGGTGCTGCCGCCATGCAACCGAGGCCGTCTGGAGCTTCCGGAGCCCGCTGCCTGGGACATCTACTTCGAGACCATGGCCCAGGTGAGCGACCGGCGAGGAGTGCTCCGGGTAGACGCCTGCGAGGTTCTCGCCGCCGCTGGCCTTGATGGGGAGGAGGCCTTCCTGGACAAGATGCACCCTACGGGAGCCGCGAATGCCGCGTATTCCCGAGCCATCGTGGCCTCCTTGATGGAGGCGGGTTGGCCGGAGCGCCCCATTCCCGATGGGAGCCCCCCGCCCGTCCTCAGGTAGTGAGCAGCACCGGGTATTCGCACAGTTCCTTCAGCTCCTCGATCGCCGCGAGGGGCGCTTCTCTGGAGCTGGGTGCCTCCAGCGCCTCCGCGCCCTCGACCACGAGCACCAGGGGGCCGGCCTGAGCAAGCTGATCGGCTGCTGCCACGACAGTCTGGGGACTGGGTCGGTCGATCTCCATCCACAGGGCCGCCGGTTGATCGTGGAGGGCACGAGACAGCGCGGGACGTGAGTCTGGGTGCGGGAGCAGCAGTACGTTGGTGGTGACCGCCAGGGCCCGCACCACGGTCTCGGTATCGCTGGACTCCGTCTGGCCCTTCGCCGGGGGCGAGCCCAGGCTGCGGAGGCCGATGCGCCGCCTCCGTCCTCGCAGCAGCAGCAGCCCGCCCAACAGGGAGCCCGCTGTGAGCCCCGCGCCGGCGGCGACGGTGTGGTCCTCGGTACTGGGGGTCCAACGATCCAGTTCCGGGATCTCGTCCTCGTCGATGTACCAGGCGTCATCGTCCTCGTCTTCTCCGGTGAAGACGGGCTCGTCCTCCTGCACGCGCCAGACCGGGCTGTCGCCGCTGAGGTCCACCCGCACCGAGGGCAGCTCCAGGTCGTCGCCGAGCCTGAGCGTGTGCTCGTCCAGGAGCTCGCCGTCGACCGTGATCCGGATGCGGACCTCCTGCTGGGGCTGGCTGGGGATGTCCGCGCAGAGGAGGCCGTCGTCCGCGTGGATGTCCGAGCCGGAGCCGTCGTCCACGAGAAGCCTCGGAACTTCCCCCACGGTGGCTTCGACGATCTTCCCCTCGAGGGCGCGACTCAGGTCTTCCACCACCAACACGAAGCGGGGTGCGCGCCCCTCCGTCCCTTCTTCGGGGGGAGGGGGGTCGTCCTGGGCCAGAGCGCTGGCGAGGAGGAGCGTGAACACACAGGGATCTTAGCGAGCGGTAGAATCTTCGCCGATGACCTTGCGTCCACAGCTGCTGGTCCTCGCAGCGATGTTCGCCTTCTCGCTGATGGCGCTGTTCACCCGCGGCGCCGAGGCGTCCATCCTGGGCATCGCCGCGTGGCGTGCGGTCTTTGTGGCAGTGGCTTTCGGCGTCTGGGCCTACGTGTCAGAGGGCGGTGCGCAGGCCCTCCGACCGGAGCGGAAGACCCTCCGGCTGGGGGCCTGGCTGGGCCTCTGCCTCGCGGTGGCGAGCGCCAGTTTTGTGGGCGGCTACGCGCTGACCACGGTCGCCAACACGATCTTTCTGCACAACCTTGCTCCGCTCATGGTCTTTCCGCTGGCCTGGTGGGCCTTCCGTGAACGCCCCTCGACCGCAGTCCTCACGGGCGGCGCCGTCGCCGTCGTGGGCATCGGGATGCTCTCCGGTGTCTCGCTCTTCCAGGTCAGCCACTTTGCAAGCGAGCGGTTCCTGACCGGCGACGCTCTCGCTCTGCTCTCCGCTGCGGGCTACGCCGGCGTGCTGGTCGTCACCCGGAAGACCCGTGTCGAGAACACTCCGATCCTTGGCACGCTCTTCGTGGCCTGGAGCATCGCTGCTCTTGGCCTCCTTCTCCTGGCGGCCTTGGGCGGTGAGTTGGGTATCGGCTGGCGCGCCGTGCCCTGGGTCCTCGGCCTGGCGGTGGTTTGCACGAACATTCCCTTCTTCCTGCTCAACCTGGGCATGCGGGAGGTCAGCGCCGGCCGCGCCGCGGTGCTCTCTTTGGCGGAGGTCGTCTTCGCGAGCGCGTTGGGGCTCATGGTCTTTGGTGAGCACCTGGCCCCGGTGGGCTGGCTCGGCGGGGCTCTCGCCGCTGCCGGTGTGCTCTATGCCGTGGTCTGGAAGGACAGCTCCACCCCAACCCTTCCTCTCCATGGGGAGAGTCGCTGGCTTCGGCTGGCGCTTTGGTTGGTCGCACTGAACGTGGCTGCGGTCTGCGCGCTGGTGCTGGGATGGAAGGGTGCGGCTCTGCTGGCCTGGGCCGCTCTGGTGGCTCTGGCACGCCTGGGCCGCTCGGTCGTGGGCCACCGCGGTGCAAGGGTCTTCGTCGCGGGGATCGCGGTGCTGGCTCTGTGCGGCCTGCTGCTTCGTGGGATCGACGGTGGGGGAGGGATAGCCCTGGCGGGGCTGGCCTTCGGCGTGCTCCTCCTCGATCGCACACTCGCCGCGCGGGACACGGACAGCTGCGCCAGCCTGCACGCCGCCCTGGGTGCCCTGGCTCTCGCTGAGCTCGCGGCTTGGGCTGGTCATCCCGCTGGGGAGTGGTTGGTGGCTCTGTGCGGTGGTCTTGTCGGTCTGGGCGCTGTGCTGGTCCTGGTCGCTACGGTTCGCTCGGTGGCCGACCCGGTCGAGGGGCGTCTGCGCCCGAGAAGGCTGTTGGTCGGCGCGGCGCTGCTCTTCATCGCAGGCGGAATCCGCGCGGTTCCACCGGGTCACGTCGCCATCGTGGAACGTCTTGGCTACCCCCTTCCGGAGGCCTCGGGATCCGGGCTCCTCGTCCGCCTGCCACCGCCTGTGGAGCGCAGTGTTCTCGTGGACGTGGGCACCATGCGCCGCTCGGTGTTGAGCCAGGATGCCAGCCCGGTCCTGGTAGGAGATGAGAGCCTGATCGTCGTGGACGCCACGCTGCGGTGGCGTGTGGAAGACCCTCATGCCTTCGCCTATGGCGCGGTCGATCCGGAGGGCTTGCTGAGAGCGCTCGGCCTCTCCGCGATGGTCGAGGTGGTCGGACAGCGGGGTCAGGACGAGGTGCTCACCACCGGCCGCGCGCAGGTCGAGGCCGAGATGAAGATGCTGACCCAGCAGGCCGCGACCCAAGCGGGCCTGGGGGTGGTGGTGGAAGCCATCGACCTGGGTCAGGTCGCCGTGCCCGCCCCGGTCATGGCCAGCTTCCTGGACGTGATCAGCGCCGACGAGGATCGACAGACCAACATTCACCTGGCGGACGCCTATGCGGCGACCGTGCTTCCCAGATCGCGTGGCCGTGCCCAGGCCCTGCTGGCCGAAGCAGAGGGCACGGCGGCCTGGACGCTGGCTGTCACGGACGGCGAGGTTCTGTTGCTCGAGGAGTTGAGCAAGGGCGGCCGCGCCAGCCCCCGACTGACCCGGGAGCGTCTGAGCCTGGAAGCGACCGAGCGGTCGCTGGCAGGCGCTCGTGTGGTCGTCGTGGGTGAGGACCTAAGCCTGTGGACGGGCGAGCCACCACTTCCGGAGAGCTCGGAATGAATCAGAAGAACCTGCTGCTGCTTCTGGGAGGCGGCCTCGTGCTCGCGCTTCCACTCTCCACGCTCACGGTGCTCGACGCCCGGGAGGTCGCGGTAGTGACCGCCTTCGGCAAACCCGTGCGCACCTTGTTGGAGCCCGGGCTGAGTCTTCGCGCCCCGTGGCCCGTCAACAAGGTGGTTCGCTTCGACGCGCGCATCCGCTTGCTGCACGTGGAGCTCGGCGAGCTGCTCACCAAGGACAAGAAGAACCTCGCCGTCGAGGCCTTCGTCGCCTGGCGTGTCGCGGATCCGGAGCTCTACCTGGAGGCCGTGGGAAACACCGAGGGGGCTGAGATCCGGCTCTCTGACCTGGCGCTCAGCCGCATTGCCGCTGGCTTGGGCCAGCGGGACTTTGTCGAGCTCGTCTCGAACGAGCCCTGTGCCAGCCCGGCTCTGCCGGAGGAACTGGTTCGCGACGTCGCTGACCAGGCCCGATCCCAGCTGGGCATCGAGGTCGTGGACGTGCGTTTGGAGCACCTGGGCTTTCCGGTGCAGAACGAGCAGTCCATCTACGAACGCATGCGGGCGGAGCGCGAACGCATCGCCAACGCCTACCGTGCCGAAGGCGAGGAGAAGGCGGAGGGAATCCGAGCCGAAGCGGACCGCCAGGCTGCAGAGGTGCTGGCGGTCGCCGAGCGCGAGGCGGCAGGCATCGAGGCCCGTGCCGAAGGGCAAGCCGCGAAGCTCTATGCGGACAGCTACCTGAAGGACCCGCAGCTCTTCCTCTTCCTTCGTCGGCTCGAGGCCGCCGAGGCCGCCCTGGGTGAGGACGATCTGATCATCGTGAGCGAGGACAGCGCACTCGCCAAGCCCCTGGTGGACGGTCCGTGAGACGGCTCCTCCTCGCGCTCGGGGCTCTGGTGGTCCTGGGTTGGGCATCCAACTCCCTGATGGCAGTGGATCCCGGACACGTGGGCCTGGTCTTCCGCTTCGGTGCGGTCACGCACACGGCGCAGTCCGGCCTCGGCTTCCACCTTCCATGGCCCATCGAGCGCCACGAGTTCGTGGACGTGACCGAGGTGCGCCGTGTCGAGACCGGCCAGCAGCGGCTGCTGACGGGAGACACGAACCTGGTGGACCTGGACCTGGTCGTCCAGTACACCCCCCGCGACGCTGTGCTCTTCGCCACGGGGGTGGAAGATCCGGAAGATCTCGTCGCCTCCGTCGCCCGAGCGGTCTGTGCCGAGGTGGTGGCCTCCATGGAGGTGGAGACACTGCTCACCACCGGTCGCTCCGAGCTGCGGACGCGTGTCGCCGAGGACCTGCAGGCCCAACTCGACGCCATGGGCAGCGGCATCTTCATCAGCTCGGTCGAGCTGCGTGAGCTGCTTCCCCCTCCGGCGGTCGTCGACGCCTTCAACGACGTGAGCTCGGCGAGAGGGGACCGCGAGACCCTGGCGCTCGCTGCGGAGTCCTATGCATCCGGCGTGGTACCCCAGGCTCGGGGGCAGGCCTCGGCGCGGGTGGAGGAGGCCCGCGCATTCTCCAGCGAACGGGTGGCAGGCGCTCAAGGAGAGATCGCGCGCTTCGAGGCCCTGAGCCCCGAGGACGGACCGGGTCTGCGCGCGGAACTGTACGCACAGACCATCGATGCGCTGGACGTTCCGGTGATGGTGGTGCAGCCGGGCACCGAGGTGGTGTTGCCCGAATGAGTCCACAACTTCGCTTTGCGATCGTCGCGGCCGTGCTGGCGAACGTCGCTGTGCTGTCCTGGTTGTTGGTCCGAACGCCTGCGGACGAGGGGCCCAAGGATCCCTCGAGTGTTCTGGAGACCCTGGTCGACGACCCGACCATGGAGACCACCCGCTACGACCTCTCCGATCGCAGCCCCAACCTGATCGTCATCAGCCTGGACGCGCTGAGGGCGGACCGACTCGGCAGCGGCGCCACCCCAAACCTGGATGCCTTCGCCGAGGAGGCGGTGGTCTTCGAGGAGGCCATGACCGCGGCCCCGTGGACTCTTCCCTCTCACATGTCTGTGTGGACGGGTCGCTGGCCCAGTGTGCACGGTGTGACCAACAAGCTCAGGCTGCTGGCTCAGGACCAGATGGTGGAGACCGTCCTCAGCACGGGCATCCAGACCTTCCCCGACATCCTGATCCGGGAGGGCTGGTTGGCGGCGGGATTCACGGGGGGCGCAGGGGTGCAGGGCCGCTACGGCTTCGGTCGCGGCTTCGACACCTACGTGGACGATCGCTACTTCGCCGGGATGGACTACAGCGCTCCGGAGGCTGTGCAGTGGCTCAAGGAGCATCGTGACGAGCGCTTCTTCCTCTTCCTGCACGGCTACGACGTGCATGGGCAGTTCCCGGTGACGGAAGGGGCCTTGAGCTCGGTGAACTACGGTGGTGCGCTGGATGGGGGCATCGTGGAGCAGGCTCGGCTTCGGGAGCAGGGCCTGGGTGCCATCGATGACCCGGGAGACCCCAGCGTGCTGGGTGGCATCGACGAGGACGACACCCGCTTCCTGACCGATGTCTACGACCTGAAGGTGCGGGACGCGGACGAGCGCTTCGGAAACTTCATCAGCGAGCTGAGGGCCATGGGCCTGCTCGAGAACTCGGTGGTGGTGGTCATGAGCGATCACGGCGACGAGCTGATGGAGCATGGGGCCCTGGACCACGGCCACTCACTCTTCGAGGAACAACTCCACGTCGTGCTCATGATGCGTTTCCCTGGCTATGCACGGCGGCAGGACGTGAGTCAGGTGGTGCGCACGGTGGACATTCTTCCCACGGTCTTCGACGCCCTGGGCATCGAAGGTCCGGGAGACATCGACGGCGTCAGCCTGCTTCCGATGCTGCGGGGAGAGACGCAGACACTGATCGGTTTCGCCGAGACCGACTACCGCCTCTTCGTGCACCACCGGGCCATCCGGAAGGGGAACCACAAGCTCATCCTGGATCTCATGGACGGGCGTCGTGAGCTCTATGACCTGAGCAAGGATCCGCGAGAGCTGAACGACATCAGCAGCTCCGAGCCGCGCATGACCTACGAGCTGGAGCAGGAGCTCCGAACGTGGATGCAGTCCGTAGGGACCAACCCCCAGGACTACCTGGGCGTCGAACAGAAGCCCATCGAGATCTTCTGAGCGGAGCCGCAAAGTCGGCCTGTCAGGCTGGCATTTCCCCTTTGATGAACAACTGGGACTATCCTGGGCTCAAGTGTTGGAGCCGGTGACCGATTTAGCCTCACGATGGACCGAATCGTCGAGCAGCTGAAAGGTATCTACGGGGGGCTGGACGCAACCCGCCGCAAGGCGATGTGGATTGCGCTTCTCGGAAGCGTCATCGTTGTCTCTGCAGTCGGGTTCTGGGCCAGCCAGGGGAGCTACCGCACGGTGGTCGCCTCCGGCTCGCCGGACGAACTCAACACGGTGGCTGCGGCCCTGGGTTCGGCGGGTATCGAAGTGCGCTACGACGGCAACGCCATCAAGGTGCCTACCGGTCGCTACGGTGATGCCCAGATGGCGATCGCCCAGGCTGGCGAGTTCGAGACCATCGACATCCCCCCGAGTTGGTCCCCGCGGCAGTTCAACATGTATGAACAGGCGCGCCGCGAGTACGACATCGAGAACAGCCTCAACGCCTTCGACGCGATCGAATCCAGCCAGGTCACCGTGGTGGCCGCTGGTGAAGAGACCTGGCTGGATGAGCGAAAGCCCGCCCGCGCCAGCGTAGTGCTCAAGCTGCGACCCGGCGCGCATCTGGACGACAGCCAGGTGCGGGTGATGGCGAATCTCGTCGCCAACTCCGTGAAGGACCTGGAGTCGAAGCACATCACGATCACGGACACCCGGGGCACGGCCCTGCACATCGGTGATGGGGGTAGCGGCACGGCCCAGAAGGCCAACGAGCTGCTGAACCTCCACGCTCAGCGCAGCGCCATGTACGAGCAGAAGGTCGTGCAGGCCCTCAGCCGCATGGTGGGTCCCGAGGACCTGAGCGTCACGGTCAACGTGGAACTGGAAGAGACCACCGAGGCTCGCCGCACGCGCACAGTGGCCTCGGAAGGAACGCTCGTGAGCTCGGCGCTCAAGGAAGCGGCCTCGACCAAGGACGAAGTGGGCGGGGCTCCTGGAGCCGCCTCCAACACGGCCGAGGGCGGTCGCGCGGGATCCGGTTCGGGTCAGAGCAGCGACAGCCAGGACATCGTCGAGAACTACGATGTCGGCGATGAAATCGTGCAGGTGGAGCGGGTCGCTGGCGGCCTCAAGAAGCTCTCGCTTGCCGTGCGCGTCAATGAGGGCGTCTACACCGGAGATGACCTCCCGGCCTGGGAGGCGTCCATCCAGGAAGCCGCCCAAGCTGCGGTAGGCCTGGACGTCGAGCGCGGTGACACCATCTCCGTCGACGTGGTGCCCTTCCGCGAGATCGAGATTGCGGAGGCCTCGGCGCTTCCCTCGCTCGCCCAGTGGTCGCACCTGGTGGGCTACGCGATCGCTGCCCTCGCCCTGTACTTCTTCTTCTCCCAGGTGGTTCGCCCGGCGATGAAGGTCTTCACCAGGCCTCTCCCTCCGGTCAGGGCCGAAGACGGTGAGACCACCGAGGATCTCGCTGCCCGTCTGCGCAACCTGGTGGACAACTACGAGTCCGTGGATGCCGAGGACCTCAACCGCCTCGTCGAACGCGAACACGAGGCTGCTGCCCAGGTCATCCGCCTGTGGTCCAAGGCTTCATAGGAGCGACCTGAGATGGCCCTCGCTGCACTGCACCCTGACCTGAAAGGGATCGAGCGCGCTGCTGTGCTGCTGATGTACCTGCGTCGTCCTATTGCCCGCGATCTCCTGGAGCGGTTGAGCGCCACCGAGCTTCGTGAGATCGGTCTGGCCATGGCCAATGTCGATGGCGTGGAACCCGACCTCATCGAGGGAATCGTCGGTGAGTTCGTGAAGGACCTCTTTCGGATGAGCATGCTGCCCCAGCCGGGGCGTCGCTTCGCTCTGAAGATCCTGCCCGGACTGGTCGATGACGAGCGCCGTGACCGGGTGGAAGGCGCTCTGCGTCGCCGGCTCTCGACCGAGTTCGAGGAGTACATAGCCGGAAAGCCCCCCCAGGCCGTCACCGCCATCCTTCAGGATGAGCACCCCCAGACCCGCGCCGTCGCGCTGATGCTGATGGGGACGGCCAACGCCAGTAAGGTCGTGGGGATGATGGACCAGGAACAGCAGGCCGAGGCAGCCATGCGGATGGCCTCGCTAAAGAGCATTCCGGGCGAGCTGGCCGACGACGTGGAAGAAGCGCTGCGCACGGCGCTCGAAGAAGATCTGGACCGCTGGAAGGTTCGCGGTGTCGATACGGCAGCGCAGATCCTGGGTCGGCTTGGCAAGGAACGCCACGACCCCATCCTGCACAAGGTCGCTGCACAGGATCGAGACCTCTCGGACCAGTTGCGCCGACGCATGGTGCTCTTCAGCGACCTGGCTCGCCTCGACCGTCGTGCGGTCCAGCAGGTGCTGCGGGAAATCGAGAAGCAGGACCTCCTGTTGGCCCTCGCCGGCGCGACCCCGGACATGCAGGACTTCTTCCTGGCCAACCTCTCCAAGCGTGCCGCACAGGACCTGCGCGACGAGCTGGAAATCCTGGGCCCGACCCCGAAGGTCACCATTCTTCAGGCCCAGGAGAGCATCGTCATTGCTGCCATGCAGCTGGCCGAAGACGGCATGATCTACCTGCCCTTCGGCGACGACGAAGAAGACGACGATGGACTCATGTGACATGGGGTTCGTGTCCCTCTGGCACGCCTTCTCGGGGCCAGGACCGCAGGAGGATGCTTCGGCCTCTCGAGATGCGGACTCTTCCCTGGATCCTTTTGTGTCCGGAGACAGCGAAATCCGGGGAGACCTCCACGAACTGATCGAGAAAGCCAAGGCGGAGGGTCTCGAGAAGGGACGGGAACAGGCCGAGCTCGCCTTGGGTCCCGTTCGTGGCGAGCTGGAGCAGGAGCGCGAACAGCTGCGCGAACTGGCCGCCGAGTTGCTCTCTGCGCGGGAGCGGGAGCTGCAGTCGGTTCGGCAGGACGTCGCCGACGTCGTCCTGCTCATGGCTCGGAAGGTCGTTGGCGATGCTCTGGCACTGCATCCGGATGCGCTGCGCAAGGTCGTCCTGGACGCCATCTCCGGCGTGCCGGGCGATGAGCCGGTGACGGTGAGGGTGCCGGTTGATGATGTGGAGCGGGTAGCGGGCTGGTTGGCTTCCATGCCTCGCTTCCAGGTCCAGGGCGATCCCTCGGTGGAGGGTGGCTGCCACGTGGAGAGCCGCTACGGCTACGTCGAAGCGACCACGGACCAGGCCTTCGCTGCTCTGGAGGCCGCCACACGCGCCTGGGTGGAAGAAGGATGAACCTTCGCTCCCTCGCGGCTCGGTTGGAGACGATTCGTTTGCAGCGGGTTCGCGGTCGCGTCACCCAGGTGGTGGGCACGGTCGTCGAGGCGGAGATCCCGGGCGTAGCCGTGGGCAGTCTCTGCCGAATCGGAGAGGGCATCGAGGCCGAGGTCGTCGGCTTCCGTGCGCACCGGGCACTGCTGATGCCTCTGGAGGCGGTGAGCGGTGTGAGCTTCGGCGCCCCGGTGGAAGCCGTGGACGGCGCGATGCGGATCGGCCTGGGTCCGGAGCTGGTCGGTCGGGTCCTCGATGGTCTGGGTAGACCGATCGACGGGAAGTCGACCCCGAGCCCGGTGATCCATCGCGCGATCTACTCAACCCCCCCCGACCCGATGAAGCGAAGCCTGGTCGAGGAACCGCTGCACACCGGCATCCGCTCCCTGGATGGCCTGCTCACCCTGGGTAAGGGTCAGCGGGTCGCGGTCATGGCGGGAAGCGGGGTAGGCAAGTCCACGCTCATGGGCATGTTGGCCCGGCACACTCGCGCTGACGTGAACGTGATCTGTCTCGTGGGCGAGCGGGGTCGCGAGGTTCGCGAATTCATCGAGCGCGATCTGGGCCCGGAGGGCCTTGCCCGCTCGGTAGTGGTCGTGGTCACCGGCGATCGGAGTCCGGTCTTGCAGACCAAGGGGGCCTTCACTGCGGCCACCATCGCTGAGTACTTTCGGGATCGCGGCATGGATGTCCTGCTGATGATGGACAGCTTGACGCGCTTCGCGATGGCTCAGCGCCAGATCGGCCTGGCCGCTGGAGAGCCCCCCACCCGCGGTGGGTACACGCCCTCGGTCTTCGCTCTCTTGCCGCGGCTCCTCGAGCGTGCCGGTCCTGGGGTGGATGGGGGCTCAATCACGGCCGTGTACACGGTGTTGGTCGAAGGCGACGACATCCATGACCCCATCGGCGATGCCGCACGGGGCATCGTGGATGGCCACATCGTGCTGTCCCGAAAGCTGGCTGCCCACGGCCACTATCCGGCGGTGGATGTGCTGCAGTCCGTCTCACGAACCATGCCCTCGGTGGTCGATGCGGAACAGCTGGAGGCGGCACAGAGCTTGCGCGCCCTGCTGGCGACCTGGGAGGAGAACGAGGAGCTGGTACGCCTGGGCGCCTACCGCAAGGGAAGCTCGGCCGCCGTGGACGAGGCCATCGAAAAGCGACCGCTGCTGGATATGCTGCTCCGTCAGGGGATCGACGACACGACGCCCTATTCGGACACGCTCCTGGCCATGCAGCGAATCAAGGAGTGGGCTGGTCAAGCGGGTTAGTCCGCCTTGATGGTGCTCTTCCTCTTGGCCTGCCAGGGACCCTTCGACGTGCGGCGAAAGGACCTGGGCCCCTTCCGAATCGCGGCGATCGGTGTCCAGGACGGCCTTGCCCGAGCGGCGGTGTGGAGCGGCGAGGGGATGTTCCATAGCCACACGCCAAGCCTGCGTTGGACCCTGGACGGCGAGACCCTGGGGGAGGGCTTCGAGGTGGAGGTCAGCGAGAGCGGGCTCCTGGGGCTGGAGGTGGAGAACGCGGAGGGGGAGCTCTTGTTCGCTGGGGTCATGGTGGCTTCACCCCCCGCCTTGCCCGGCTTCGAGCGCCTGGCGGTCGACATCGACGATCTGGACCTGGCCGCGCGTCGCCAGGCGCAGGAGTCGGAACTCTCCGGGCCCAGCCTGGCGGTGCGCGTCCGCCTGGATTCCATCGAGGGTGTGGAAGCACGGTGGATGAGCGCGCTCGGCGAAGGCACGCTCCTGGAGTTGGAGCCCTTCGCGGCGGACGTGTTGGCCGAGGAGGTCCTCTTTGAGGACGGCGTGGCGGTGGACCGTGCGCCGACCGAAGCGGGCATCTACCACCAGCTGGTGTTGCTCATGGACGGAGAGGGGGGCAACAACTGGATCTGGATCGACGTGCCTCTGGGCCTCGACAGTGGGGGGCTCGTCGCCCACCACGGACGACTGATCTCGGGCGAGCCAGGGTTGATGGGCGCGACGATTGGGCCTGCGGGGGAGCTCTTGGAACTGTCTCCTGCGGAGCTCGAGGAGCACGACGCGAGCTGCGGTCCCGCTCCTTTTGAGCTGGCATGGCTGGTCGAGGGTCGGTGTGGCCTCGACACGGTGCAGGGGCAGCGCGTGGTCTTCGAGACATGGTGATCGGGCTGAGCCTTGCTCTTGCAGGCGATCTGAACGGACAGCTCCGCGAGCGCGGCACCGGCGACCCGCTGGCGGCGTGTCTGGTGCTCGTCGAAGACCAGGAAGTTGTGACGGACGAGCTGGGGCGCTTCGCCCTGGGGGTCTCCGGCCCGGGACCGTGGACGCTCACCGTGCTGTGCCCGGAGCACCAGGAACTGGTGGTCTCGGTGGCCTCCGATGAAGCGGTGGAGCTCTTCCTGCGCCGGGCCGACCCCCCGCCCATCATCGTGGTCGAGGCGGAGAGAGAGGAGCCTCACCACAGCGCGCAGGTGCTGGACCGGGAGCGGGTGACCAAGGCACCGGGTACCCACGAGGACCCGGTGCGCCTGCTGCAGTCCCTGCCTGGGGTCACCCTCACGCCGGAGTATTCGCCCGTGGCTGGGGAGCTGGCGGTGCGCGGATCGGACACCGGTGAGAGCCGCTACTACCTGGACGGGATCGAGATCCCCTACCTCTTCCATTTCCACCAGTACAGCTCGGTCTTTCACACTCGTCTTCTGGACGAGTTGGCCTTCTACCCCTCTACCTTTGGCGCTTCCTACGGCAACGCGACCGGAGCGGTGATCGAGGCTCGTAGCCGGCGTCCGGACCCGGTCCGCCTGCACGGTGGCATGCACTGGAACTTCATCATGGCGGGTGGCTGGGTCACCGCGCCGGTTGGGGAGCATGGTGGAGTGAGCGTGTCGGCACGGCGCTCGTACCAGGACCTGAAGGGCCCCAACGACCAGTACACCTTCTGGCCACGCTTCTGGGACTACCTCGCTCGCTACGACCACGATCTGGGACAGCACCACCTGGCGATGACGGTCTTCGGGGCGGGCGATGGCTATGGCCGTTTCGTGGGAGACACCCAGGACTTCGATCCTCTCGAACTGGAGACCGCGGGGGACTTTCGCTACGGGCGAGACTTCCACGCCGTCGCCTTCAGGCTGGAGGACAGCCTCGAAGGCGCCGAGCTTCGGAGCTCTCTGGCCCTGGTCCAGGACAGCTGGACCGGCCAACTGGAAGGGGGCGAGCAGGAGCGGCTTCAGCGCTACGCGTGGTTGCGCCACGATGCGCTCCTCAGCCTGGGCCCGGGTACCCTGGCCGTGGGGCTGGAGCTCAAGCCCGAGCGCCTGGATCTGCGGGCGACCGGAAGCCAAGCGCAGCCCGACATCTCCCGGGAAGCCCCGCTGCTGGCCAGCGGGCTTGCTTTCGATGAGACGATGGTCCGTGTGTTGGCGGGGACCTACACGGAGGCGGGCCTCGGCCTGGGCAGCTGGACGCTGCGTCCCGGTCTGCGCGTGCAGTGGGACAACGCCACATCTCAGGCTGGGCTGGACCCCCGCTTCAGCGCCCGCTGGACTGGCGAATCCGTGGGAGTGCGCATGGCGGCGGGCCGCTACCACATGGCGCCGCGACTGGACTGGATGTCCCAGAACGTGGGCAACCCCGAGCTGGGCTTGTCCACCTCGAACCAGGCTTCGCTGGCCGTGGACCTGGTCCTCGCGGGGCGCTGGGAGATCGGCGTGGAGGGCTGGGGAAAGAGCTTCACCGACGTGGTGATCCAGGATCCGCTGGAATCGGCTCGCGCTGTCGACGGCATGGCCTGGGGGGTCGAGTTGACCCATCGCTATCGCTTGAAGGACCACTTCTTTTCCTGGGCCAGCGTCACGGTCGGACGCGCGTGGCGCGAGGACGCGGCCTTCGACTTTGATCAGCCCTTCGCCGTGAACCTGGTCGGAAGTTGGGACTTTCGCCCGCTCTGGAACGTGGGGCTGCGCTACCGCTATGGGGTGGGTTTGCCCTACACGCCCGTCGAAGGAGCGGTCTACGACGGCACCCTCGATCGCTACGATGCGGTGCTCGGTGAGACCAACTCGGCGCGGCTACCGTCCTACCAGAAAGTGGACCTGCACATCGAGCGCACCATCGAGGCGCGCCGCTGGTCGCTGGTCGCCTACGGCGAGTTGTGGTGGGTGCCAGAAAAGAACAATGTGATGTATCTGGCCTACAGCTACGACTGGTCGGAGACCGCTACGGTGGCTGGGCCCGGACTGATGCCACTGCTCGGATTGCGCGCCGAGATATAGACTGCGCTCTCGGAGGAATCATGCTGACTGCCCTACTGCTGACCGTTGCCTGCAAAGAAGAGCCGGAGACCGCCGCCGCCAAGCCGGTGGATGTCTCGACGTCGATCACCGTGAACGTGCCGGAGGGCACCGAGGGAATCCGTGTCGTCTGCAAGGACACCGGGACCAACACGACCGTCGATGTGAGCGACAACCAGGACGTCTTGGTCGAAGGCGTGACCGGCGACGAGTGCCGCATCACCTTCCTGCCGTCGGAGGACAAGTTCGGCCCGGTGACCGGTGGTGAGAGCTACGAGTGCGTGCGCAGTGAAGGCACCCTCGGCTGCAAGTCGCGCTAGCCGCGCAGCAGCCGCTTTGCGGCCAACCAGCCTGGAATCAGGGTGGGACCCACTCCCGGGTGCTGCCCGTCACTGCCCAGGACGAGCCCGGTGATGCCTGTCTCTCCCCGCGCGAGCCGTGGGAGGGGGCGCATCACGTAGAGCTGGTCGATCGCCAACTCCACCTGGAAGGGATTGCCCTGTTGCAGCCCCCAGTGTTGCTCCAGGTCTGCAGGGGTGATCAGCTCCATGGCCTGAATCCGGTCGCGCGCACCGGGGGCGTGGTGCTCCAGCTCCGCGACGATGCGTCCCTGAAGCTCGTTTCGGGCTTCCTCGGTCCAGCCGCCGTCCAGGTCCCAGGCCGCGCAGGAGAGCAGGACGCTGGCCGCCTTGCCACCCTGCAGGTGACGAACCTCCAGCGGCGGCCTCATGGGAAGGCGCCGGTGCTTGGCGTGGTCGAAGGCTCGCTCCAGGTCCAGGGGATGGTCCGAGGTGCGGATCAGATCCTGGGCAAAGAGCCGCTCCGAGAGCCTCAGGTGCAGCTTGGCCACGAGCCCGCGGGAACGGATGTCGCCCAGATCCGCATGCAGCGAGTCCGGAAGGTGCCGCGGGTGCACCAGGTCACGCAGGGTCGTGACCGGCCCCACGCAGCTGATCACGGCGTCCGCATGAATGCGGAGGCGTTCTCTGTGGATGGGAGGAGCGGCGTTGGCCGGCAACCAGTTCTGGCTCAGCGAGCCGCTGCCGTCGTACAGATCCACCCCGACGACCCGGCCCTTCTCGACGAGGATGTCTGCCACTCGGCCCGGGGTGATCCCCGGAGCGGCCTCGGCCAGGGCTTCGATCAGCTTCTGGTGACCACCCTCGGGCTCCTTGCCGCGCAGCGCTTCCACCAGCAGCAGTCCCGCCCCAGCGGTCGGGGAGATGGGCCCCATCCAGCTTCCCAGGAGGCCGGACGGCATCAGTAGCGCCTGCTGACGCTCGTCCTCGAAGGACTCACTCAGCAGGTCGTGGAGGTTCTGAGGCATCCGCCGCAGCAGCTCCATCATGGTCGCGGTGCCGGGCTTGCGCAGCCCCAGAGCCTTCATGGCGAGGGGCCAGAGCGGTGCCTCGTCCCCGATGTCGGGGGCTTCCTCTTCGCACAGGGAGCGGATCAGCGGGCGCCAGGTGTCGATGAACTGGCTCCAACTCGGTGGTCGCTCCAGTGCCGTCCCGTCGGGCAGGTGGGGTATGGGCGCATCCGTCCAGGAGATCGGCAGGCCCAGATCCTGCACGACGGCGGGGGAGACGAGGCTGGTGTCGTGGAGCACCGGGATCTCGCCCTCGAAGCGGCCGCCCGGGGCGCCGCGCATTTCCAGCAGCGTGACCTCTGCGCCGGCTTTCTTCAGGGTCGCGGCTGCGGTGAGCCCGTTTGGCCCTGCCCCGATCACGACGACCTTCACAGCGCCCCCTTCTCGAGCATGCGCAGGGCGCAGAGCTGTCCGGGTGCGCTCATGAGGCCGCCGCCGGGGTGCGCCCCGGAGCCACCCAGCCACAGGTTCCGGATGGGCGTCTCGTAGCGGGACCAGCCCACCGCGGGTCGTGCAAAGAGGAGCTGGTCCAGGCTGAGCTCACCGTGGAAGATGTTGCCTTCGGTCAGCCCGAAGTCCTGCTCCAGGTCCCAGGGAGTGAGGACCTGGCGGTGCAGGATGGAGTCCTTCAGGGTCGGGCAGTACTCGGCGAGGGTGTCGATGACCGCATCACCGAAGGCGTCTCGTCGTTCCGGCCAGTGCTCGGGTCCCTCCTTGATGGCGTAGGGAGCGTACTGGACGAAGATGCTCATCACGTGCTTTCCCTCGGGCGCCATGCTGGGGTCCAGAAGCGAGGGGTAGATGATGTTCATGAAGGGGCGGCTGCTGAAGTCGCCGTACTTTGCCTCGTCGTAGGCTCGCTCCAGGTAGTCGGTGTCCGGCGAGATGTTCGCGTCGCCGAAGAGGTGCTCGATGCCGGGCCGCGCGCTGAACTCGGGAAGGCGGTCCAGAGCCAGGTTGACCTTGCCGCTGGAACCACGGCACTTGTAGCGCTTCATGGCCGCTACGAAGTCATCCGGGAGGTGCTCTGCGCCCACCATCTTCAAGAAGGTCAGGCGCGGCTCGCAGGAGCTGATGACGGTCTTGGCTTCGAGCTCATCACCCCCTTCCAGCACCACCCCGGTGGCGCAGCCCCCGCTCACCTTGATGGACTCCACCGCGGCGTTGCAGCGGATCTCGGCCCCGTAGCTGCGGGCCGCGCTGGCGATGGCCTCGCTCACCGAGCCGGTGCCGCCCTTGGGAAAGGCCCAGGCCCGAGAGGAGCCGTCGATCTCACCCATGTAGTGGTGCAGGAGCACATAGGCGCTGCCCGGGGACTTCACGCCCAGGAAGGTGCCGATGATGCCGCTGCACGCCATGGGAGCGATGACCTCGTCGGTCTCGAACCACTCCCGGAGGAAGTCCACGGCACTCATGGTGAGGAGCTTGAACTGCAGGGCCTCCAGGTCCTCTCCCAGCTCGCGGAAGCGCTTACCCAGACCCAGGAGTCGGGCCAGTTCGCGAGGATGCAGGCTCTCTGGATCCGGCGCCTCCTGATCGATGATGGCCTTGGCGAAGCGAGCCAGCTTGCCCATGGCGATGCCGAACTGGGGGTAGACGTCGGCGTCGTTCTCGCTGAAGGCCTGGAGCTCGCATCGGGTTCGAGCCGGATCGGCCCACCGCGCCAGGCTGCGGCCATCGGGGTAGGGCGTGAAGGTGCTCTCCAGGGGAAGGGTCTGGAGCCCGTGCTTGGCCAACTGGAGATCGCGGATGATCTGGGGGCGCAGGAGACTGACCACGTAGCTGCAGACCGTGTAGGTGAAGCCGGGGTAGATCTGCTCGCTGACCGCGGCGCCGCCCACGAGGTGGCGGCGTTCCAGCACGAGCACCTTGCGGCCCGCGCGGGCCAGGTACGCGGCCGCCGTGAGGCCGTTGTGGCCCCCACCGACAATGATGGCGTCGTAGCGCATCAGCTGGCCGTCCTCTTTTTGGAAGCGGGGGTGGAGCGCTTGCGCTCCGGGTCGAAGAAGGGTCTCGCCACCACCCGGGCCTGCACCGTCTTGCGCTGGCCGAACTCCACGGTGTGCTCAACCTGCAGGGTGGTACCGATCGCTGCGTGGCTCTTCCGCACAGTGGCCAGGCTCAGGCTCGCCTTCAGCAGGGGAGACCAGGTGCTGCTCGTGACCTGGCCCACCTGCCCGCCGGCGGTGTCGTAGACCGGGACGGTGCCGCGGCAGGCTATCGGGGCCAGGTGTGGCGGGAGCTGGTAGGCCGCGTAGAGTTCTTCCAGCCCGGCCCAGTCCAGCTCCAGGCCCACCAGGTCCCAGACGGGGCCCGTCTCACGCTCGGCCAGGAGCGCCGCCTGACCGATGAAGGGCTCGCGCTCCAGGTCCACGGTCCAGCCCAGCCCGACCTCTTCGGGTGTGGACTTTCGAGCTTCGATCATGCAACTGCGTGCGGAGACGTAGTCCACACCCTGGAGCACGAAGCCGGCCTCGATTCGGGTCACGTCCAGGGCATCCAGGCCGATGGGTTGCAGCCAGTGGGGCTTCCCTGCTTCGGTCAGGGCGTCCCACACCTTCAGAGCGTGTTCGTTGGCGGTCCAGATCTCGTAGCCCAGATCGCCGGTGTAGCCCGTGCGACTGATCCAGACGGGGTGGCCCGCCAGTGTGGTCCTGCGCACGCGGAAGAAGCGCATTCGGTCCATGTCGAACTCGACGATGGGCTTCAGCACCTTGCGGGCATTGGGTCCCTGAAGCGCCAGAGCCGCGATGCGGTCGGTCGTGTCCTCGATCTCCACCTCGTAGCCCCGGGCGTGCAGGCGGAACCAACGCAGCCAGGGCTCGGAGCTGGTCACGCGGTAGTGCTCGGGTGCCAGTCGGGCCACGGTGCCGTCGTCCAGGACCTTGCCGCGCTCGTCGCAGAGACAGCCGTAGACGACTCGCCCCACACCGATGGTGGCGATGTCCCGCGTGAACACCCGCGCCAGCATGGCGCCGGCCTCGGGGCCGGTGAGGTCCAGCTTGAAGAGGGGACTGACGTCCAGAAGTCCCACCGTGTGGCGGACTGCGAAGTACTCCCGTTCGGAGTGCCGGTCGAAGCTGCAGGTCGCGGCGTAGCCGGACCACTCCTTCCAGGACAGCGCGCCGTTCAGTGCAGCGGTTCGGGGATGAAATGGGGTCTGCCGGAGCATCGCTTCGCACTATCACGAAGGCTGCGTGCCGAGGAGGGGCTCAGATCGTGACAGGGATGAGATAATCGCTGGACGATGCCTGGAACTGGCAAGCCATCTCGCCGTGAGATTCTGATCGGGTGTCTCGGATGCTCGGCCATGGCCTGTGTGGGGCAGGCCCCAGCCGAAGACTCCGGCGGGTCGGTGACCAGAGACACGGAAGGACCGCCCTACGATCCCTGCGCCACCGAGATGGGGGCGTCCTCCGGTGGCTGGCATGCCCTGCCGCTGGAGCAGTTTCCGGGACTGGAGCAGGTCGGCGGCTCGGCCATCGTCGACCTGGACGGCCACCAGATCATCGTGGCTCAGGTGCAGGAGGGATGCTTCGCCGCTGTGGGTCGCATCTGTACCCACCAGGGCTGTGTCCTGGAGTACCGCGGTGGCGAGCGCTTCGTCTGTCCCTGCCACGGTGCCGCCTTCTTGCTGGACGGACGGGTGCAGACCGGGCCCACCTCCGTCCCGGTGGCCGGGTACCCGGCTGTGGTGGAGGACGACCAGCTCTGGCTTCAGCTGCCCTGAGCTCAGTTGCGCTGCGTGCTGCCCTGCATCACCAGCGCGCCATCGGTGCTCACGCCCTCGATCGTGGTTCGCAGTCCCCGATCCTCCCGCTCTGCCGGGACCACGATGGCGGCCTCGACCTCGTCCAGTGCCCGCCGGGCCATGAAGCTCTCGGCGTCCTGGACTTCCAGGACGAGCTGGTCGTCGTGGAGACTCACAGCCCCGGACACCTGTAGGTCCCTCGGCCTGCGCAAGCGCTTCTCCGGCCACATCACGAGCTCCAGGGCGAAGCCGTCATCCAGGCTGAGACCGACGGGTTCGGTCCAGTAGCCGTCCACCACCCCCTGCTCGCGGGCACCTCGTCGGGCGAGCCCCAGCAGCGTCTGCTCCGGCACCACCAGCGCCCAGCCCTCGGTGGGTTGCGGGAGATCGTCGGGCTCACCCCAGCGGTCCAGGTCCGAGAAGACCAGCTCCACCGCGAGCCCTGTCTCCTGGGTTGCGAAGCGAAAGTCCGCCAGCTCGGCGGGCAGCTCTGCGATGGGAAAGCTGGGCACCTTCGTCACCAGCTTGTCCAAGCTGCTCTGCAGCTCCCGTTGCGCCACCAGAGCGATTTCCGGAGGCAGCTGCTCCACCTCCAGAGTGGTCTCCAGATCCTCGATCCGGGCCTCCACCACGCCCTCCACGACCTGCAACACCACCTGGGCATCGACCACCAGGGTCCACCCCACGGTCGCCTCGAGCTGGCCGGTTTCGTTCTCCAGCAGGATCCGGGTGTCTCCGGTCAGGACCTCGTGCAGGACCAGGGTCTCGCCTTCGCCCTGCAGGCTTCGCTCCTCGAGCTGGACCTGCGGCCAGATCGTTGCATCGATTCCACTGGGCAGAAGGGTCTGCAGCGACTCGGGCCACTCACGCTCGGGTATGAGCGCCTCGATCTGGGCGTTGGACAGCACCAGCGCCGCGTGAGGGGACCAGTCCTCTGGAAGAGATGGCGGTGCCTCCCAGGGACTCACCGGCTTCGCGCAGGCCAGCAGCAGGATCACGGCTGCTCCGGGCGCAGGGTCTGCTCGTCGAAGATGGCCACCAGCGCGGGGAGCAGGAGCAGGGAGACCACCAGGCAGCAGAGCACGCCCAGTGTGGCGACCAGCCCCAGCGACGCGAAGCCCGGGTGGATGGACAACATCAGGCTCCCAAAGCCGATGGCGGTGGTGAGGGACGTGAGCGTCACCGCCTTTCCGCTGTGTTCCAGGGCCGGGGCCAGGGAACGCTCCTTTGCGATGCGGTGGTACAGGTGGACGCCGTCGTCGATGCCTATGCCCACCACCATGGGCACCGCGATCACACTCAGGATGTTGAAGCTCCATCCCATGATGCCCATGATGCCCAGAGTCCAGACCATGCCCACCACCAGGGGGGAGAGGGCCAGCAGCGTGCCCCGGACGCGGCGCAGGTCCAGCCCGACCAGCAGCACCACGGCCCCGAAGATGTAGAGGGTCATCTTCGGTACCTCGGAGAGCATGGCGGTCATCATCCGGTGGATGGCCGGAACCAGTCCGGCGACCTCCCCCCCGGTGGTGCGCAGCTCTCGCAAGAAGACATCCCGGTAGTCCGGATCCCAGACATCGCCGGTGGCGTTCACGATGACCACCCACTTTCCATCCACGCCTCGGAGACGCTCCAGGATCTGAGGGGGCAGGTCCTCTTCGGTGATGGAGGTGTTGGCGAAGGCCTCGCGCCAGATGGCAAGCGAGGTGTTCAGTTCGCCCTGCAGGAGCGAGTCGAGGTACTGAAAGCGTGAGGCGTTGGCGGGGTCGACGCGGCGGTCGATGCGGTTGATGTGGTCTCGGAGTCGTCCAATGGAGGCGTTGGTCTCGTCGCCGTAGAGCACGGCACCGCTGAGGGACAGGTCCAGAACGGCGCCCTTGAGCGTGGCAACCCGACCCTCCAACTCGTCCAGATCGGCCTCGTCGTAGTCGTGTCCCACCGGGGCTTCGGAGGGGGTGATGGTCTCGATGAGCTGAGTGCCCTGCTCCAGGAGAGGTCTCTTCAGCGCCTGCTCGGCCGGGTCGGGCACCATCAGGTCCGCGGAGATCACCTGCGCGACGGTCCCGGCTTCCTGTGCACGCACACGGATGCGCTCGGCGTGCTCCAGGTTGTCGGCCAGGATCATGACGGAGTCGTTGCTCATGCCGAAGCGGTCCAGGATGGTGTTCTGGGCCACGACGCTGGGCAGCTCCTGCGGCAGGCTGTGCATGTAGTTGGTGTCCATCTTCACCTTCGCGGCGTTCCAGCCCATGACCACCGTGGTGGCCAGGAAGAGTGCGAGGACCGCGAAACGATGCTGCTGGACGTGGCGGGCCAGGCTTCCCAGGAAGCCGAAGGGCACGTTGGGCAGGAGCTCACCCTTGCCCTTCTGCCGGCGGTCCCACAGCACCAGGATGGCGGGCAGCACCGTGGCCATGGACAGCAGGGCCATCAGGACGCCCATGCCTGCCGTGAAGCCCATCGCTCGGAGGCCGTAGAAGGTGCTCAAGAGCATGACCAGGAAGGCCCCTGCGGTGGTCACTCCGCCGGTGATCAGCCCGGGGCCGATGGTCTCGAAGGTGCTCCGCATGGCCTCTTCGGGCTCCTGACCCTGGGAGCGCCACTCCGAGTAGGCGCTGATGATGTGGATGGCGAAGTCGATGCCCACACCCAGCAGCAGCACCGGGAAGGCGAGAGAGAAGAGCGTGATGTCGCCGTAGACGATGGCTTGGAGCCCGAAGGTCCAGGCCATGCCCATGAGCAGTGGAATGGCACTCAGCGAGGGCAGGGCCACGCGCTCGAAGCCGATGACGAAGACCCCCAGGATGCCGATGAAACCCAGGACGGTGACCAGGCCGAAGCTGCTCAGGAGAGCACCGTTCTCCTCGGCGATCATCACGGGAAAGCCCGTGAGATGAAGGGTGATGTCCGCGTTCATTTTGCGGACCTCGTCCAGCACCTCCTCGACGGTTGCGGAGAAGGCCATGGCGTGCTCGACGTTGGCCAGGCCCTGGTGGCTGACGACCTCCATGGTCAGCATGCTGCCGTCGTCGCTGATGGTGTAGCGGCTGCCCCCCTCTTCCCCGGCGAGAGCGCGGTAGTCCAGCTCGCGGATCTCCAGCACCCGTGCAGAGAACTCTTCGGGAGTCAGGCGCTCACCCTGGTCGAGCACGTCCGCCATAAGGGAGAGCACCTGCTCGCTTCGCTGGAGGAAGGGTTGTACGTTCTCTTCGGATTGCGGCAGCGGTGCGGCACGGAGGGCGTCGTGGATGCGGGACTTCGCTCTCTCCTGCAAGGGGGCGGTGTCCACCTGGATTCCGGTCTGGACTCCGATGCCATCCCACGGTCCCTGGCCCAGCAGTGTGCGGCCGAAGACCCGGCTCGTCACCATCACCGAGCCGCTCTCGGTGTTCTCCAACCCGATGTGCTCCAGGACGCGCATGAGCCCCAGCAGCGAGGGGTCTGCCAGGAGCGACTGGAGCATCCCCTCCCAGCGGGAGAAGGTGGCGATGCCGATGCGCAGGTCATCGGTGGGGGTGTAGAGCGGCCCGTGGGAGACGAAGAAGTCCACCGGCTGCTCCAGGTAGACGGAGCGGACCTGCTCGTGCTTCGCCAGCATGCGCCACTCGATCTCCTTGGCCACCTCCACCAGGCGATCGTCGGGGCCTTCGATGGCGATCATCACGGCGCTGGCGGCCGGGAAGTTCTCCTCCATGTAGGCCTGCTGGATGGCCATGGGGTCCTCTGGACCCAGGGTGTCCTTGAAGTTGGTCTTCACCTCGATGGTCGTGGCCAGGCCCAGGCTGACCAGGGTCAGGGCCGTGGCGACGGCGACCACCTTCCAGGGGTGGCGTGCAGCAAGGATGGCGAGCAGTTCGAAGACGCGGGAACGGATCATCCCGCCATGCTACGCGGATGTGGGAGCCCTTTCAGGACCAGCGATCGCCCAGGGTGGGGGCGAGCAGGACGTCGGCTTCCGGTTCGCCCAGTTCCACCATCCGGAGCAGCTCGTCCACGCAGCCCAGGAGCATGCTGTTGTCCCGAGGCTGGTAGCTCTCCAGGGCCTCCTGGTGGGCATCCAAGCCACTCAAGAAGTCCACCACCACGGTCTCGTCGAGCTGAGGGGTGAAGCGTCCGTAGCCGAGCTTCTGCAGGTAGCGCGCGTTCAGTTCCTGCTCGTACTGTCCCTCGATGGGCACGCTGAGCATGGGGACGTGAAGATGCACACACTCACCCATCAGGCTGTAGCCGCCGCCGGCGATCACCGCGCGGGCGGTGCGCAGGTCGTCGACGAAGCCCTGCTCTGAGAAGGGACGCAGGGTGATGTTGCCGTCACGGTCCTCCCGCTTGAGGCCGTAGACCCGAAACTCGAAGGGCAGCTTCTTCAGCAGGGGCAGCAGCTGGTTGTAGGAATCGGCGGTCTGGTAGACCAGCACATGGTCCCCGGGTTCGCGGACGGCCTGGAGAATCTCCGGGCGCAAGATGGGGGAGACCAGGCTGGTGTTGGGCTTGCGGACCGGAGGAAAGAAGAAGCTGGAGACCAGGTAGTGGTAGCAGCCGGGGACCTTGGCCTTCACCGCCAGACTGGCGATCCGGAAGTCGAAGCCTCGGTCGTCGGTGACGAAGGAGTCGTGGGCACAGCGGTTGATGACCTGCATGTTGTCGATGCTGATCACCGGAATGCGCTGCAGCCTGCCGTAGGCCCAGGCCCAGCTCTCGAAGTCCGAGATCACCGCCTCAGCCTGGAACTCACCGACGATGCGCTTGTAGGTGGTCAGGTTCTGGCGGTAGGCCTCGGGCGCCTCCTCCAGGTTGGAGAGCACCGAGCGCCCAAGCTGCATCTCGTTGTCTTCGTAGACCAGGTGCAGGCCCGCGATCTCCTCGATCTCGATGCCCTCCTGACCCGCGAAGCGCTGGCGCAGGAAGTCGTGGGCCCTGCCGCTCACCACCACCTTCACCCGGTGGCCCCGCTCCAGCAGGTGGGAGAGCGTGACCCGGCTCCGGGTGGCATGGCCCATGCCCTCGCCCACGACGCCGTAGAGGATGTTCATGAGCGGCCCTTATCCCCGTTCTGCCGGTCTCCTGTGCCTCAACGGAAGTCGCGGCTCCTGGCGTTGAGCGGGTCCAGGGGCAGAGGCGAGAAGTGGTGGGCCACGATGGAGAAGGCGTGGCCTTCCTTCTGGAGCTGTCCGCGAACCTTCACGAGCTGCTGTCCCCGCACCACGCGGCGTTGCTTCTCGTAGAGGCTGGGCCACACGACCAGGTTCGCCAGGCCTGTCTCGTCTTCCAGGGTCATGAAGACCACGCCGTTGGCCGTTGACGGGCGCTGACGGTTCAGCACCAGGCCCGCAATGGTGACCCGCTCTCCGGAGTCGTGGTCCGCCAGGGCTGCGATGGGCACGACGCCCTCTCCATCCAGGTGTTCGCGGGCCAGGCCGATGGGATGGGCGCGCAGCGAGATGCCCGTGGCCCGGTAGTCCTGCTGGAGGTCTTCGTAGGCGGTGGGTATGGGCAGAGGGACGTCGGTGTCCGGGGCCGTCAGACCCGCCAGCAGCGGCGCCTTGCCACGCTTCCACAGTCCTTCGACCGCCCAGCAGGCCTGACGGCGGGTCAGTCCGAAACAGGCCAGCGCATCGGCTCGGGCCAGCGCCATCAGCTCGCCTCGGTCCAGCTCCGCGCGCAGCGCCAGGTCGGCCACGTCGCGAAAGGGGCGCTCGGCACGAGCCTGCTCGATGCGCCGGCCGGCCTGCTCCCCAAGGCTCGCGACCTGCCGCAGCCCGAGGCGGATGGCCACCCCTTGCGCCACGACGCCGTCGTGACCGCCCAGGGTGGGTTCACCGTCCGGCTCCAGCGTGTTGTCCCAGGCGCTGGTGAAGAGGCGTACCGGGCGGGCATCGACCCCGTGCCGCCGGGCTCCTTCCAGCAGAGTCCTGGGACTGTAGAAGCCCATGGGCTGGGCGTTCAGCAGGCCGCAGGTGAAGGCGGCCGGGTAGTAGGCCTTCAGGTAGCAGCTGACGTAGACCAGCAGCGCGAAGCTGGCGGCGTGGGACTCGGGGAAGCCGTACTCGCCAAAGCCGATGATCTGCTTCGCGACCTGCTCGGCGTAGGACGGATCCAGGCCGCGGGCCACCATGTTCGACTTCAGCCGCTCGACCAGTGGACCGAGGCCTCCACGCTTTCGCCAGGCGCCCATGGCGCGGCGCAGTTCGTCGGCTTCGCCTGGAGAGAAGCCGCCGACCACCATGGCCATCTCCATGACCTGCTCCTGGAAGATGGGCACCCCCATGGTGCGAGCCAGGATGGGCTCCAGCGCGGGGTGGGCGTAGCGCACGGGCTCCAGGCCCGCCCGGCGGGTCAGGTAGGGGTGCACCATGCCGCCCTGGATGGGGCCGGGCCGGACGATGCTGACCTCGATGACCAGGTCGTAGAAGCAGCGCGGCTTGAGCCGCGGCAGCATGGACATCTGGGCTCGCGACTCGATCTGGAAGGTTCCCATCGTGTCGGCGCGACAGATCATGTCGTAGACGAAGGGGTCCTCGGGGGGCACGGTCGCGAGGCTCAGTTCGCGGCCGTGTGCGGTGCGAACCATGTCGAAGGTCTTGCGGATGGCGGTCAGGATCCCCAGGGCCAGCACGTCCACCTTGACGAAGTTGACGGCGTCGATGTCGTCCTTGTCCCACTGGATGACCGTGCGGTCCTTCATGGCCGCGGGCTCTATGGGGCAGCGGTGGCGCAGGGGCTGCTCGGAGATCACGAAGCCTCCGACGTGGATGGACACGTGCCGTGGAAAGCGCTGGATCTGCGCGGCGAGCTCCAGGCTCTGCAGCACCCGGGAGTCGCCGGGATCCAGCCCGATCGCCGCCACGCGTTCGGCGAGCTTGTCCGTGGAGTCCCACCAGTCCAGGTTCCTGGCCAGCCGATCGACCTGGTCCAGCGACAGGCCCATGGCCTTGCCCACGTCGCGAATGGCGGAGCGCGGGCGGTAGCTGATGATCTCGTTGACCAGCGCGGCCCGGTGGCGACCGTACTTCTCGTAGACGTACTGGATGACCTCCTCGCGGCGCTCGTGCTCGAAGTCCACGTCGATGTCGGGGGGCTCGCCGCGCTCCTTGGAGATGAAGCGCTCGAAGAGCACGCGCTGGCGGGAGGGGTCGACCGCCGTGATTCCCAGGACGTAGCAGACCACCGAGTTCGCCGCGCTGCCGCGTCCCTGACACAGGATGTGCTGCTCGCGAGCGAAGCGCACGATGTCGTAGACGGTCAGGAAGTAGGCGGGAAAGCCGAGCTCCTCGATGAGCTTCAGTTCGTGATCGATCTGGCCCTGAACGGGGGCCGATACGCCCTGTGGAAAGCGCCGAGCCGCCCCCTGGACCACGAGCTGCCGCAGGTACTCCATGGGGGTGAAGCCCTGGGGAACGACCTCGCGCGGGTACTGGTAGTGCAGCTGATCCAGGCGAAAGCGGCAGCGCTCGGCCACCTCCAGCGTGCGGTGGAGCCAGCCGGGCCGGTCCTCGAAGAGCCGGGCCATCTCGGCGGGACCCTTGAGGTGCCGCTCGGCGTTGGGAAGCAGCTTGCGTCCGATGGCATCGACGGTGGAGCGGTTGCGGATGCAGGTGAGCACGTCCTGGAGGGGCTGACCCTTCGGGGTGGCCAGCAGAGGACGGTTGGTGGCGATCACGGGACACCCGACCCGACGGGCGAAGGCCGTGGCGGTGGCCTCGCGCTCGGCGTCCGAGGGCAGGAGCTGGCGGCTCGTGTGCACGTAGAGCCGGTCTCCGAAGGCATCGGCGAGCCGCTCCGCCGGCCAGGAGCCGTCCACCAGGGCGAGCAGGTCGTCGTGGTGTTCCAGCACCTGGTCGAGCTCCAACAGGCTGGAGCCCTTGGGTTGGCCCTCTCGTCCCAGGGAGAGCAGCTCGCAGAGCGAGGCCCAGCCCCGCTCGCTGGTCGCGTAGACCAGCAGCTCGCGGAGGCCTGTTCGGTCGGGTCCCTTGACCTCGCGGGGCTGCTTTCTCCAGTCCGGTCCACGCACGCTCAGCAGGGCTCCGTGCAGCACCTCCAGCCCGTGATCCTTGCCGGCCTTCCAGGCCCGCACCATGCCGTAGACACCGTCGCGATCGCAGACGCCCAGCGCGCTCAAGCCCAGCTCTGCCGCGCGCTCCACCAGCGTCTCGGGCATGGCGGCGCCTTCCAGGAAGGAGAAGGCGGTCTGGACGTGGAGCTCGACGAAGCTCAATCGAACCATCCGTGAAGCCACCAGTCGTGGTCCTGGCGCCGCATGAAGACCCACGCGCAGCGGCCGTCGGTCAGGGTGCAGCGCCAGTAGTCGCGATCGAAGGGCTCGCTCAGTGTGGAGCGGCGCTTCGAGCTCCTGGTCTCCCACCACTCACCGCAGAGGCGCTCGGGACCCCGACCTGTATGCACCGTGACCCAGCGGCCCTCGACCTGCAGCGCCTGGGGCTCGCCGCGAGGGGAGATCTCGACCCGGATGGGCAGGAGTTCACGGAGCAGCAGGTGAGGGCGGTGTCGTCGGGGAATGGGGGCGTCTCTGCGGGCGCGCAGGTCGAAGACGCCCGCCGTCCATTCCAGCTCGGGGCGGTGCCGCTCCTGCAGCTCGGGGCGGTAGAGAGCGCCTTCGCCCAGGGCGTCGGTCAGGCGCGCCAGCAGGTCCTCCGCCGGCTCTTTCTGGCGACGGTCGAGCAGATCCTGCTGGCGTCCGACGAAGCGGACCTGATCCAGCACCCGCAGCTCGATCTCGGTCATCGGGCCGGCCAGACGCAGGCCCTTCAGGCGCTGCCGGAGGACGACCATGATCTCGCCCGAGAGCCGCCGGGGCTGTCCCAGGCGTACGGTCAGCAGGAAGGGAGGGGCGTCCTCGAGATCCAGGCGCAGCTGGAGCCGCACGACCGCGGTCTCTCTCTCCCTCAGCGCGGCCTGCAGCCGCCCGACCAGTTCGTTCAGAACGAAGAGGACGGCGTCCAGCTGCTCCACCGGCTCCGGCAGCTGACGACGGAAGGCCAGGTGATGGGGACCGTGCAGGACGGGCATCGTCTCGAGACGATGCTCTCCTCGAGCGATGCGGTGCAGCCGAAGTCCCTCCCGTCCGAAGCGGGCAGCGATGCTCGCTGCGGGGATGACCGCCAGCTCCCCCAACCGCTGGATGCCCATGGCCTGCATTCTCTCGGCCACCCGTGGGTTGGGGTCCAGCGATCTGACGGGCAGCCCTGCCAGGGCCTGGGCCATCGTCCCGGGTGGCACGATGCGGTGGCCATCGCCCCAACGGGCGAGCGCGAGGGCGCCCTGGGCCTCGTCGGCAACGACGATGCGCGCTCTGTGCTCCAGCTCGTCGAGCAGGTCCAGGGCCTGTCGTACGGCCCGGCGCTCGTCGCGGTCGATCTGAACCGCGATCGCGCTGGGTGGCAGGGCTCGGAGGTGTGGAGAGAGCCTCTGGAAGAGCTGGGCCAGGCACTCGAGATCGAGGCGTTCTTCCTCGGTGTCCTCGAGCTGTTCGACCCGGATGGAGGGCTCGACGGCGCGCGCCTCGCTGACACTCATGCCCCGAGACAGGCCGAAGCGCGCGGCTGTGGGGGTCAGATCCTGGATGCGCAGGGCGTTCCCCTGGTCCGCGACCAGGATGACGGGGTCCTCCGCCCGCCAGCCGCAGCGCTCCAGGCGGAAGCAGGGGAGCCAGGCCACAAGCACACGACTCATGGGTCGGTGGAGGGCACGAGAGGAAGGCGTAGAGTCAGCCCGTCGCAGCCGCCGCGGTGACGGGCCAGGTAGACACGCAGGCCGTCGGGATGGAAGCCCCGGGTCTCCAGGCGCAGGTGTGGAGACAGGGACTGCTCGCGCTTCTCGGCGAGGACGATCAGAGCGCAGCGGCCCTGCTCGACGCCACGAAGCAGGCGTGCTGCGGAGCGACCGAGCCGCAGTCGACCGAAGAGCAGCACCAGGGTGAAGACGCCGGAGCGCGCGAGCTGTTCGGCGGTCCAGCCGGCCTGCTCCGGCGAGGGCTGTGCGACGAGCACCCGGTCGAGGCACAGCCCGGTCCAACCCGGAGGGTGCCACTCGCCGAAGGGATCGATCACCGCGACGCACTGACGCTGCTGCGTGAGCTCGGCCAGGATCGGTCGCACAAGGGCGCAGCGTCCCGAGCCGGGCCGCCCGACGATCTCCACCAGGCCCGGTCTGGGCCAGCCGCTCAGCACGCGGTCCAGCGCCGGATGGCCGGTCGGAAGGCCTTGCCGTTGAACGCGCGGCTCCCCTTCGATCGCGGCGACGAGGGCTCTCAGTTCCTCCAGGGTCTGTGCTCGGTGTTCAGACACCTGTACAGGATAACTGAACATATGTGCAGTGATGTCAAGCCTGCCCTGTGGGCGCGGAGCACCGTGACTCCGACGGCTAGCCCAGGACCACGATGTCCATGCCGGGTGTGGCTGGAACCGGAGGGCTGGCACCTCGAAGCACGAGGGTGCAGGCACCCAGGGCATGGGCCAAGGCGATGCCCTGGCTTGGGTTGGCCCGGGGTGTCCATGCCAGGTGAACCCGCAGCTGCCGCTGGGGGCTGGTCAGCCGGGCGGTGTTGACCAGTCGTCGGATCAGCTTCAGCGTGGGCCGTATGGCGTCTTGGTCCGAGAGATCGAGGTCGAGTGCAAGATCCGTGCAGCCTGCTCGCAGGAGGAGCCCGGGATCCCGGGGACTCAGGGTGTCGGCGACGGCCTGCAAGTCGTGTGACTCGTCGTCCATCTCGTTTTCGCGGTAGCCGCCGGCCGTCTGCACGTCGGTGGGGTCCACGTTGGCGGACTGGAAGCGGCCGCCCACCTGGTCGTTGAGCGCGTTGGTGCTGTTCCCGCGTCGGCCTGACAGGCCCTGGTACAGGGTGCGCAGGCTGCCCTGTACGGTCCAGACCCCGACCGCGCCCAGCCCTCCCTGCGCGCCCGGTGCGCCGCCGAAGAGCTCCAGCACCCCGTCGCCGTCCAGGTCCCCTGTCGCGATGGACCAGCCCAGGTAGGACTGAGGCGTGAAGCCCTCGATGACGAGCTGTGCCTGCTCATCGACCGCCCCCGCCTCGAAGGGAGCCTGCAGCACGTACACGGCGCCCGTTGCGTCTCCCGCGGACCCGTCCGCGAAGGGCGCACCGATCAAGACCTCGTCCAGGCCGTCCCCGTCCAGGTCGGCGCAGGCCAAGGCACGGCCGAACTGAGCGCCTTCCTGGGTCGACCACCAGGACAGGGACAGCGCGCCTACGACCATCTCCGGCTCTCGCCCCTCGCTGCTGAGAGAGACGAAGACCCGCCCGCCCAGCTTGGCCCCCGTGTGGTCCCAGGCGGCGCTCACCAGCACATCCGGCACGCCGTCATCGTCCAGCTGACACAGGGCCACCTGGCTGCCGACCTGCTGGTGGGGTTCCTCGCCCAGGAGCACCAGCACGGCGGATTGCTCGCTTCGGTCGCCGGTCCACCCTCGCCCGCCGTCCTCGGAGAGCCAGGCGCTGCCAGCGCTCGGCTTGCCCCCGCCCACGTCTCGTTCTGGTGCCCCGACCAACAACCAGTCGTCCAGCCGGGCGATGGCGGCGCCGAAGGCCCCCTCGCCGACGAGGCTTCCAAAGAGCGCGTCGTCGACGGCCACGTCCTCGCCGACGACCCGGAAGTCCACCGACAGGACCGCATCGGCGTCGAGGCTGCCGGCCAGCAGAAAGCCGGGGCCAACCAGGGCCGACCAGTCCACGCCGCGAGCGTCCCCGCCCAGGAAGACCAGCTCCGCATCGAGGGGGCTGCGCTCGGTGTCCCCCAGGCCCGCGTCGTCCCCTCGAGTCAGGGAGAGGGTCGTGGAGACGACATCGCAGGCGCTCCCCTCGCAGGGGTCACCACAGCCGAGGGCGAGGAGCAGCAAAGCCACCTCGCCAGCTTAGCTGTCTACTGCGGACTGCTCAGCTGCAGGTCCAGTCCCTCGGTGCTCGAGGTGCCGGTGGGCAGCTTGCCGGTGCTGTGCTCTCCGCCTCGACCGACGTGCTCCCCAGGCTCGTTGACGTTGCCGTCCCCGTCCTCGTCCGCGAAGGCCCACAGGTAGGCCAGGCTGTTCGCAGGCACGTGCAGGCTGTAGTCGACCGAGTCCTGTCCGCTGAGCTCGTCCCAGCTGAAGGTCTGCATGTCGTAGGCATCGGACTCGAAGTCCGCGACGACCAGGTCCTGGTCCGGACGGGTCTTCAGGGCGACCACGTGCACGCTGGTGCCGGAGGCCAGATCGTCGAAGTTTCCGCTGAGCACGCTCAACGAGCCGTTCCAGGTGACGAAGGGCACCACCGAGATGCCGGCGTCGTCGCCCAGCGGGACCTGGATGGTCATGTTGGTGAGCGCCGAGTCACCGATGGTGATGGGGTTGCCGTCGACGTCCGGCTCGGGAGCGTAGGCGCCCCAGCGGTCCAGAGGGTCGGCCATCTCGTTGCCGTTGCTGTCCCAGGCTGCGATGAGGCGCATCTCGCCCAGTCCGGAGCAGGTGGTGATGGAGTACTCGCCCTCGGCGCCTCCGCCGGCTTCCTGCGGCCAGGTCCAGGCCTCGTGGTACGGGCCCTTGCCGTCCATGTCGACCAGCATCGCGACCGCCTCGCCGTCGGCGTAGCTGGTGGTGATGGTGATGTCCCCGGACACCGAAGCGGTCGGGCAGCTTCCACCGCCGGGGTAGCACTCGGGCACGAACACGGAGATGTCGACATCGCTGTGCAGCCCGTCGGTGAGCACGTGCACGTCGTCCTGGTACGAGGAGCTGTAGTCGTCGGTGCCGATGACGCGGTCGCCCCAGTAGTCCACCGTCGCGAAGACGGTGACGGGCCCCTCGCCCCGCTTCCGGATGTCCAGGGAGAACTCGTTCTCGCCAGTCGTCGGTGCCTTGATCACCTTCTCGCCAAGGTAGTGACGGCCGTCCGCGCTGTCATCCTCCTCGTAGGCGGTGATGAAGATCCAGCCGAAGGAGTACTCGTCGCCACAGCTGGACTCGGCCCAAGGCACGACCTCGATGCTGCCGTCGTCGCCAGCATGGGTCAGCAGGACGCTGACGGTGCCCTCCAGCGTGGCGTTGAACATCGCCTGACCGCTGTCTCCGGTCTCGACGACGGGGCTGTCCTCGTGGCCGAGGGGGTGGTCGTCTTGTTCGATCGTGACGACGCAGGCGGGGAGCAGGAACAGCATGGGAGCCTCCAAGGAAGAGTCCATAATAGACTCAAAGGTCCGGAAAAGGGAAGATGAACCTTCGCGCCGGTCAAACCGCCAGGACTGGAGGATCGAGGGCCTCGCTGAAGAAGGCCCTCGAAGGCCCGGATTCGGGGAGACGGCCCAGCCGGCCCGCTGACGATCAGCCCTCGCGAATCTGGGAGGGCACCTCGTAGGGGGTGCACATCAGCTTCAACAAGGGCAGGTGCGGCTCGAAGTCCCGCATCGCCCAGCGACTCGCCTTCTGCACGTCGTCGGTCCCCGGCACCAGGTTCGCCGGGTTCAGGGTCCGGGTCAGAGGGAGGTACAGGTTGGCGTAGGGGATGTTCCGCATCACGTTCGCCCGCGCTACCTGCTGAAGCGGGTAGAAGATCAGGGCGCTGGGGCGAGGGCGGAAGCAGTCCACGCCCAGCACGAACACGTTGCGGTGCCCTCCGGCGACACGACCGTCACTGTGGCGGCCTCGGCATCGGCATCGGTGTCCCAGAGCACGACCTCGGTGCTGTGGTGGCCACTCACGACCGCGTCGCTGTCCAGACTCAGGACCAGGCTCTCCCCGGAGATCGAAGCGCTCAGCCAGTCGTTGGAGACCTGGGCCACCAGGCTGTCGCAGCCGGCGTTCTCGAGGGTCAGTGCCAGCTCATGGCTGGGAAGCTCTTGGTGTTGGGGCTCAGCGGTCTCGTGTCGAGCTCTTCCGGGCCCCTCGTCGCCCCGGTCTCCCTACTCGACTCCCCTGGGATGCGTTAGCCCGCCTCATGGCCGAGAAGCGTGACTTCGTCACCCCCACCGTGGCGCTGCTGGTGTTGATCAGCATGTTGGTCTTCGCCTACACCGGCAAGCGTGACGACAAGGCCTGGAAGGGGATGACCGAGTGGATCGGGAGCTTCACCGGCGACGATGACGCGAAGCCGGGCCTGAAGGAGAAGTGAGCATCTTCTGATGCTCAGCCGCTGGTCTCGCTCTCCACGACCAAGGGACCCGAGATGTTGTCGGTCTCGTCGATCTCTTCGATCTGGTCGTAGGAGTCGATGAACACGTAGGACCAGCAGATCCAGCAGTAGTCGTCGATGAGGAAGTCCGCGTACTCCGTCTCGCCGGGCTCCAGGCTCTCCACCTCGACGTACTCGTCGCCGTCCTCGTAGATCTCGGGTGGATCGTCGCGGTCCTTGTAGAGGTCCACGAAGAAGCTATCGACCGTCGTCGTGCCGGAGTTGTAGACGTCGATGAAGTAGTAGATGGACTCCTCGTCGGACATGTAGTTGAAGTAGGTCACCGTGAGGTTCGGGCCCTGCTGGCTTCCGCCCACGTCCACACTTCCGGAGAAGGCGTTGTTGTCCTCGTTGGACTCCGCCACGGCGTCGTCGGTGTCCACGAGGACGTAGATGGTGTGGTTCCCCTCGTCCGCGGGAATGTCGAAGCCGAGGGTGATCACCTCGTCGGGGCCCACGTAGGGGAGCAGGTCGTAGTCGTCGCCCAGATCGCCGATCTTCGGGGCGGAGGAGGGATCGACCCACACATCGACCCAGAAGTTGGTCGCGCCCTTCTCGCCCTTGTTGGTGATCTGAACCGTGAGGATGATCTCCTCGCTGGTCGCCTCGGCCTCGGCCTGCAAGATGGTGAGGTCCGCATTGGCGGACTGCACCACGGTCACGGGCACGTCCTCGGAGGAGATGCCTTCGTACTCGGCCACCACCTTGGTGGTGCCCAGACCCGTGGCGAGCAGGGTGCCGTCGGCCTCGAGCTGGGCGACGGTGCCGTCATCGGTGATCCAGCGGACCTGGGTCGATGAGTCGGCACGGTTGCCGTCGCTGTACGCGGCGATGGCCTGGAGCTTGACGCTGTCCCCCTTGGCCAGCTGCACCTTGCTGGGCTCCACGGTGAGGCCCAGCAGCTCGGCGTCCGTCACGTTCACCGTGACCGGGACCGAGCTGACGCCGCGCCAGGTTGCGGTGACCCGGGCGCCGCCGACGCGGTGTCCGTCGAGCACCCCCTCCTGGTCCAGGCCCTCGGAGACCGAGGCCACGCCGTCATCGCTGCTGTACCAATCGACGATGCGGGTGATGTCCTGGCTGGTGCGATCGTCGAAGAGCCCGGTGGCGATGAGTTGGGCTTCGTCTCCAACCGGGACGATGACCTGCTCGGGCTGGATCAGAATGCCCAGGAGTTCCTGGTCCCATTCTGCGGTGTCGTCGTGGGTGCCGCCTCGGGTACAGGCCGCAGAGCAGAGAAGGAGCGCCAGCATGGCGCTCCTTCCGGTAGTGGAGATGTTCTTCACCACGTCAGTTTAGCCGGCTCAGTGCCGCTCCACGTCGTCTCCGAGGACCTCGATGAGCTCACCGTAGTCCAAGAAGGGGTTCTCGGAGGAGCCGTTTCCGGCGGTGCGGGTGTTGTGGTAGGGGACCCAGGCGAAGTCCGGGTGCTCCTTCTCGTTCTCCCACTCGCCCTGGCCGATGACCAGGCCGGTCTCGTCGGTGACCAGCGAGTAGCGCCAGGTCTTGGTGTAGCCCTTCGGGTCGTTGAGCCCATCCACGTGCTCCTCGTCGACGCCATCGGTGGTGATGTTGACCTTCGCACTGACGTCGAAGGTGCGCTGAATCGGGTCCACCGTGATGAGGTTCTCGATGTCGTCGTAGGTACCGTTGCCCACGCCGTACACGTCGGTGATGTCTTCCTTGGCCTGGAAGGGACCGTGCCTCTCACGGTGCTCGATGATGGCCGCGGCCTTCGAGGGGCCGACCTGGTGGAGGGTCTGCAGTTCATCCATCGTGGCGGTGTTGATGTTCACCAGGTTGGCCTGGTTGGGATCGGTGGTCTCGGTGATGTCGACGTCAGCGCCCCAGGCCGGGAAGTTCCAGACCTGCTCGGTGGCGGTGGTGTCGAAGACCAGCGGGATGCGCTGCTCCTTCAGGTAGAAGGTGATGATCTTGTGGAAGGCGCTGGGGTACAGGTCAGCGACGTCGTCGCCTTCCTTGTAGTAGCGGTCGCCGTAGAAGCGGCTGTGCGTGCTGTAGTGCGCCTCGGAGAGCAGACCCTTCTGGTCGCCCACCGTCATCTTGACCTCCTCACCCTTGATGTCGATGGTGAAGGACTCGGTGGGCTCGTTGGTGAGAATGGCAGCGCCGGCCCAGCCGTTGCAGTGGCCCCACCAGCCTTCGCCGCCGGGGTTGTAGGAGTTGAGGATCTCCCAGGCGGATAGGTAGAAGGGGTTGTTCCAGGTGTTGCCCTCGGCCCACTGCTTCAGGGCGAACTTGTCCATGGGGGACAGCTCGTCGAGCTCGTAGGACCACTCGTCTTCGGTGTGGGTGATCTTGCCGTCGGCGATGGTGATCTTGCCACCGTCGAGGTCGGCGAGGATGCCCTTGTAGAAGGTCACCAGGATCTCCACGAGCTCCTTCTGCTTGTCGCTGTACTCGGCCCGCTTCTTCTCGCGCTCGGGATCGTCGTCCTCCATCTTGCGAAGTTCAGAGGACAGCGTGTCCATGTCCTTCTTGATGGGGTCGATGTCTTCCTGGATCTCCTGGCTGAAGGTCTTCTTGCCGTTGTAGCCGAAGACCAGGCCGCCGGCCTTCAGGTCCCACCAGTAGCCGGCCCAGGGCTGGACCTCTTCGTAGACCTCGGACTTCCAGCCACCCTCCATCTCCTCTTCGGTCAGGCGAAGCGCGCTGTCGATGTCGATGGAGCTTGCCAGAGCGGCGCGGTAGTCGAAGTCCTCGGGGGCCTCGGGCATCAGGTAGGGCAGGTCGGAGCGCTTGGCGTCCACCTCGGCGGGGCTCAGCAACACACTCTCGGTGTTGTCGGAGACCGTCCAGGTCGGCCAGGGCTGACCGTCTTCGTAGCGGGTGGCGACCAGTCCACCGGTCATCTCGTCTTCGAAGAGGACATCGGTGATGCCGGCGTCCACTTCGACGCTGTCGACCCACTTGCCGTTCTCGGTCTTCATGGAGCCGTCGCCCCACTTGGCGCCGAAGGGGGCGATGAAGTGCGGGGCGCTGACCAGCTCGGACTGGCCCAGCATGCTCCAGCTTCGGCCGAGCTCCTTGGAGCTGTAGGCGGTCTCCTGGCGAACGCCATCGACGTTCACGAAGGACACGATGCCGGCCAGGCGGTCGTTGTCCTCGCGGAAGACGAAGTAGACGACCGGGTCGGCCTCGAGCATGCTCGGGTCGTCGTTCAGGCTCTCGTCCAGCCAGGCGCGGACGACGGCCAGGCTGGTCATGCTGCCGTCGAACTTCTCGGCGTAGGGGGAGAGGCTGTCGCTGCCGGAGGGCACGAAGTTGGACTCGACGACTTCGTAGGTCCAGACGACTTCGTCGCTCCAGCTCTCACCGAAGGTCGTGGCGCGGTTGCCGTCGAGGTCGCTCGGGGACTCCTCGTGCATCGCTTCCGCGGTGCGGTACTTCGCGGACACGTGGAAGGTGTCACCAGCGTTCCAGTCCAGTCCGATCGTGTCGGTCCGGCCGTTGTTGCAGGCGCTGAGGAGAAGAAGAAGGGTCATTACAGGACTCCGATTCCAGGAAATTCCGGCATTGGGGTCATGTAGATACAGTTCGGTCAGGGAGGAGTCAAGAGGGGCTTCGCAAGAGGCGTGCCATCTTGTGTGGCCTGGTGTCCCAACCCCTCTAAAGCACGCTCAGAAGTGCCATACGCCGCTTGCAGTCAGGCTCTCCAGGTTGGTGGTGGCGAGATCGAGGGTGAGGTGATCGCCCGGCTCGATGCGCACACCGACGACACCGGTGCGCAGGGTGGACGTGCCCGAGGCGGTCGTCCTGCCACCGTCGCCCCCCTGGACCTCGTAGGTGTCTTCCGAGGAGAGCATCCCCCAGCTCGCGCTCCCCGCAACCCAGAGGGTCAGGTGATCGGAGAGCGGCATGAGCGCGACGGCGGGCAGGCTCAGGCCCACCACGTTCCACCGTGCGACATGCTCCTGCTCGGTCAGCGTGGTCTCGTCGTTTGCGTACACGCTCTCGACGCGGGTCCAGCCCGCGCCTGCGGTCCAGACCGCAAAGCCCAGGCCGTAGCGCAGCTCCACCCGCTCCAGTTCGTGGTGTCGCGCGACCAGTCCGCTGCCCTGGCCGGTGAGCATGCGCGCGTTCTCGAGCTCGAGATCGCGCCGGTACACGGTCTCCCCGTCGATCTCGGCGATGTCGATCAGGCTGCCGGTTGCGGTCCGGAAGGAGCCCACCCGGGCTTCGATCAGGATGCGTAGTTGCCCACCGGTCTCCAGCTCCAGCAAGCTGTCGAGCCGTAGCCCTCCGCTGTGACCCATGCGGTTCTCGATGAGCGATGCGTTCTCGTAGAGCCCCTTGGTCTCGAAGCGCTGGTTGGACTGGCTCGTGGTGGCCTGCACATAGGGCCGAAGCAGCTCGTAGCGGTAGAGGAAGTCCAGCTCAGTCGTCTGGTTGGAGTCCGAGAAGCCAAGACCCATCACGACGTCCTGCTGGAAGAACAAGGAGGTGTAGAGCCCTGTGTCGGTGTCGTCGTCGTAGATGGCCGGACCCAGCTGAGGGGGGGCGTAGAACTGCGCCGCTGCGGTCTGCCCCTGGTAGGCGAAGTTGCTGCCCAGGGCGAAACCCAGCCGCCCGTTGCCGAAGGCCAGCCACAGTTGTCCGGCGCTCAGGGCTGTGGCCTCCAGGGTTCCCGAGGTCTCTCCCTCCACCGTGTTGGAGTCGTCTTGGGAGACGCGAACTCCCGAGCCCTCGGCCCAAACGGCCAGCTGCCCCAGTCCGACGGGCCGCAGTGTCCCCGCACCAACGCCCAGGCTGCGTGCGGCCAGGGTTCCCAGGACGTGGCCACCCTGGACGCTGCCCAGCACCGCAGGCTCCCCCACGTAGTCGATGGGGTCGCGGACCAGCCCCGTCGTGGATTCGGCGATGAGACTTCTGGGCTGGGCCAGTGCGAGGGAGATCAGCAGCATGGCCCAATACTACTTCCACACCCGAGAGAGCGGGTGCGGCGCCCACCGGGAGGAGATCCCGCGCTAGTGGATGAGCTCGAGGGTGTTCGGGTCGTAGCGAAGGCCACCCTGAACCACCTCCACCAGCTTCAGCGAGTCACGGATGTCCTGGTCAGGGCGCCCATCGATGATGAGCAGGTCCGCCAGCTTGCCGGCCTCGATGGAGCCCAGATCGTCGTCCATGCCGATGGTCCAGGCACCGTTGATGGTGGCGGCCTCGAGCGCTCCCATGGCTCCCAGGCCTTCCGCCAGGGCCCAGAGCTCCCAGTGGGGGCCCAAGCCCTGGAGCTGACCGTGGCCGCCCAGGTTCACGCGCACGCCGGCATCCGCCAGGGCACCTGCGGCACGGCTCACCTCCTTGAAGTACCAGTCGTTGTCCCGAACGTTGAAGGTCTGCCGGCGGGCGTTCCGGTCCACCCATTCCGTCGGCGTGAAGTGGTTGAACTTCTCGTCCGCCAGGAGATCTTCGTTCTGGTAGTAGAAGCGTTCGCCGGCGACGCCGCCATAGGCCACCAGGAGTGTGGGCGTGTAGCTGGCTCCGCTCTTGGCCCACAGGCCGAGGACGTCCGCGTAGAGGGGTGCCTGGGGAATGGCATGCTCGATGTCCGTGTGGCCGTCCACCAGCATGTTCAGGTTGTAGAAGAGGTCACCTCCGCCCTCGGGGTAGACGTTCACGCCTTCCTTCCTGGCGGCCTGCAGGACCCACTGGCGCTGCTTGCGCGCGGGCTGCTGGTAGGACTTCACGCTGACGGCGCCGACCGCCTTCTTTCGCTGGATGTGGAAGAGAGCGTCCTCGTAGGACTGGATGTCGCTGCGGTCCTTCGACCACGCTCCATACAGGATGAAGCCCGTGGAATACACCCTGGGGCCCTTCTGCAAGCCTGCTTCGATTCGCTCGGCCGTACCGAAGACGGTGTCGTCGTTGGCGCTCGGGTCATGGGTGGTGGTGACGCCGTAGGCCAGGTTGCTCTCGTGCCGCCAGCTTGTTTGAGGTTGGGCGTCGCTGTGGCCGTAGTGCAGGTGGGCGTGGACGTCGATGAGCCCGGGCATCACCGTCTTCCCCTTCAGGTCGAAGACCTTGGCGCCCTCGGGTGGCGGCTCCTCGGTGCTCACGGACAGGATGCGCTCGCCATCGATGACGATGGTCGCGTTGTCCAGGACACCCTCGGGACCCATGGTCAGCACGCGGGCGTTGGTGAGGGCCACCAATGTGGTGCCGTGGGCGCGAGGCAGCTCGGCGTGGAGCTGCCAGGACTCAATACCCAGGGTGAACGCGGAGCCCAGGGCGAAGCTGAGGCGCTCGCCGCTCCAGGCCAGCCACTGTCCGGCGTCTTGAGCCACCTCCTCCACGGGAGTGGGACCCTTTTCGGGCCCGAACTCCAGGGCTTCACCGCCTCGGGGGGGCAGAGGAGCCCGGTAGACCCGGTAGCCCTCGACCCAGGCCACCTCGGCTCCGTCGGGCTTGACCGCGACCTCGGAAGCCTTGTCCCAGCGGGCCACGACGCGCTCGTCCAGACCCTCGAGGTCATAGGACTTCAGGACGGTTCGACCTGCGGTGTTGGGTTTCCCGCTCGGCTCGTGCTCGGCGAGCAGCAGACGCTGTCCGTCCGGGGTCCAGCCGATGCGGTCGGCGCGCATCCCGGGAGACCAGTTCATGACGTCGCGCACCCGGTTTCCGTTCCAGTGCTCCAGGCGGTACCAGAGCTCGTTGCCGGTGTCGTGTCCCCGGAGTGGAGCACCGCTGCCCCTCAGCCAGGCCAGGTGGTCTCCGTTGGGCGACCAGCTCGGCGCCAGGTACTGAGCCGGTCGCTCGGTGACGGTCTTGATGTCGCCGGTACGCACATCCAGGATGCGGACGCTTCCCTGCCGGTCATCGTGCCAGGTGGCGTAGGCGATGAAGTCGCCTTCCGGGTGCCAGACCGGGGCGAAGGCCCGTAGGCGTTCGTCGGTCACCGCGCGGGCTTCGAGCTCCCCCGCCAGCTGGAGCCACAGTCGGCCAAAGGCCTCGAAGACCACCCTTCGCCCGTCCGGGCTGGCGGAGGGCCAGCGGATGCTTCGGGCAACCACGGTCTCGGTGTCGGCCACCGCAAAGGTCGCCCGGTGGGCGCGCGCCAGCTTGAGATCGACCTTGGCCGTCCACGGGATGGTGCTGGCCGTGCCGGTGTCGATGTTGACCCGCTTGATGGTCCCGTCGTCCCAGATGACGACTTCGTCTTCGTCGATCCAGTCGTAGTGGGGGTAGAGCCCGTTCAGGACGAAGCCCTCCTGGTTGTCGTGCTCCAACACCAGGTCTCCGACCCGCTGCCGTTCACCATCGAAGAGGTTGAAGGTCTCCAGCACCGTCTCTCCGGCCACTCGGCGCAGGATTGCAACGCGGCTTCCGTCGGGGCTCACCTGGGGTGCCAGGGCTCCGCCGGCCTCGCCGGTGAGCCGAACGATCTCGCCGTTGCCCAGATCCAGCCGGTACAGGTCGTAGATGGCCTGGTTGGGATCGCGGTTGTAGTCGAAGCGCCAGGGGGTGCCGCTGAAGTAGAGGGCGCGCCCGTTCGGGGCGACGCTCACGTTGACGGGGAAGGGATGCTCATCGGTGGTCGTCAGCTGGACGCCATCGCCCCCCTCGATGTCGAAGAGCCACAGCTCGCACATGCCGATGGAGCGGGTGTCGATCACGCGCTTGCGTGCCACGATGTGCTTACCATCGGGCAGCCAGGTGGCCTCCGCGAAGCGCTCGGGTTCGCCGGTGGTGAGCTGCTGGCCTTTTCGTTCGTCCAGCGCTCGGACCCAGATCTCCTGGTTGCCGCCACGATCGCTGACGTAGAGCACCTTGCTGCCGTCGGGACTGAAGCGCGGATCCTGGTCCCAGGCGGGTCCGTGGGTCAGCCGCTCGGCCTCGCCGCCGTCCAGGGGCATCGTGTACAGGTCACCCAGCAGATCGAAGACGAGCCTGTTTCGATGGGAGTCGACGCTCATCCATGTGCCCTCCTCCAGGCTGGCCCGGAAGTGCGTGACGTAGCGGTGGTCCTTCTCGATGTCGTAGTCGTCGTCTTTCTTTTCGGCGGTGGCGACGGAGCAGAGGAGGAGCGGGAGCAGAGCCAGGAACTTGCGCATTGGAGCTTGCTAACCCGATGACGAATGCCCTCGGGGTCCAATGTGGAATGGCAACGGAAAGACCACGGATGTGCTCGGCGATGGGGACTCAGAGGCCGCTTCACTGTTCCATCGGCGCTGGCCGCGATAGCTCGAAAGCGGTGAGACGAGAAGCGCAGGCACCGCTGGACAAGCACTGCTTCTGGCGGGTCGGTGGGCCAGCGGACGTGCTGGTCGACGTCGAGTCGCTGGAGGAACTCCGCCAGGTCATGCGCGAGTCGCCGGTCACGGTCCTGGGTCGGGGCAGCAACGTCCTGGTCCACGACTCCGGGATTCGGGGCACGGTGCTGCGGATGCGCGGTGAGCTGGCCGAGCTGGACACGGAGACCGGGGTGGCCGGCGCAGGACTTTGGCTCAACGTCCTGGTTCGGCGGCTGGAGAAGGCCGGCCTTGCGGGTGCGGAGCCCTTCCTGGGCGTGCCAGGAACCGTGGGCGGGGCGGTGGTCATGAACGCGGGCACCTCGCTGGGCGAGGCCTGTGACCTGGTGGACAGCGTCACCCTGGTGCTTCCGGGGGGTGAGGTGAGAGAGTTGTCCGGCGGGGACTGTGGTTTCGGCTATCGGTCGAGCAGCCTGCCGCCTGGGGCGGTGGTCGCGTCGGCCAGGCTGCGGCTGGTCCCGGACACGATGGGACCGAAGCGCGAGGCGTTTCTTGCGCGACGAAAGGCCACCCAGCCTCTGTCCAAGCCCTCCTGTGGATCCACCTTCACGAATCCTCCAGGCGACTACGCGGGGAGACTGATCGAGGCGGCGGAGCTGAAGGGCTTTCGCATCGGGGGGGCCCAGGTGAGTGAGCAGCACGCGAACTTCTTCCTGAACCTGGGAGAGGCCACTGCAGAGGACATCGCGGCGCTGATCCGACACAGCCGAGCAGTGGTCCTGGAGCGCTTTGGGGTGCTGCTCCAGCCCGAGGTCAAGCTGCTTGGGCCCTGGGCAGATGATGCGCTGGCGCCGCGCCGGCACGAGCCGACGGGTTAGACGCGGCCGCATGCAGGACAAGCTCATCCTGGTGCTCGGCTCGCCACGCTCTGGCAGCACGCTGCTCATGCGCATGCTGAGCAGCCACAGCCAGATCTTCAGTCGTCCGGAGCCTCACCTGCTCACGCCCCTGGCGCACCTGGGCTACTGGGACAACGTCGATCGGGCCAGCTTCGACCAGCTCCAGGCGAGCCAGGCCCTGCACGACTTCGTCAGCGACCTGCCCGAGGGCGAAGCGGACTACCTGGATGCGCTGCGTGCCTACGCCGAGGTGATGTACGGCCGCATGCTGGCCACCCAGGACAAGCCCTACTTCCTGGACAAGACCCCAGCCTATGCCTTGATCCTGCCCTTCATCGCGAAGGTCTTTCCCAAGGCGCACTTCATCGTTCTCACCCGCAACCCGTGCTCGGTCTGGGACAGCTTCGCGGAGAGCTTCTACGACGGCGACTACGAGGCAGCGCGGGACTTCAACCCGATCCTGCTGCGCTACGTCCCGGCCATGGCGGACTTCCTGCGTACCGCGAGCGTGCCCTTCCTCCACGTGCGCTACGAGGACATCGTCTCCGAGCCCGAAGCCCAGCTGAAGCGCATCTACGAGCACGTCGGCGTGGAGCACGAGCCCGACACCGTCCACTACGGGAAGAAGAAGCCTGCGGTGGAAGGAGGCCTGGGCGATCCCATCGGCGTGAACCAGCACGACAAGCCGGTGACCTCCTCGCTGGAGAAGTGGGCGACCCACGCGGCCATCGACGAAGACAAGGAGCGCATGCTCCGCGACATGATCGGCGCGCTCTCGGCGGAGGACATCGCCACCTGGGGCTACGACGCAGCGACCCTCTTCGAGCCCCTGGAGCGGGTGGACGTGGATGCGGCGAAGAAGAAGCGGGCCGACAAGGACCGCAAGGACCGCTGGGAAAACTACAAGCTCCAGCGCCGGGTGCTGGTGCGCTTGCGCAAGGACGTTCACCACAACACCCTGGGCCGCTGGGTGAAGAAGGTGCGCTTCTACTGCGACGTCATCCTGCGCGGCGATGGCGGTGCCTTCGGGCGCTACGTCGATCGTCCCTACGGAGACGACTCGGACTGAGTCCGGTCGATGAGCACGACCCGTCCGACCAGCTCGGTCGGGGGATCGGTCGGCGGTGGGGAGAGCTCGAGTCGGCGGCCCACACCCTGCACCAGGCGCATGCCCTCCGCGCAGAGGACGAAGCCCTTGGTCCGCATGGCCGGTTGATCGCGCAGGCGGCTCTCGACCACCGCCTGCGGCAGGCCGTCTTCGAACTGGATCTCGCGGGCCACGAAGTCCTCGTGATGGTGCGCGTGGCTGTGGTCGTGGTCGTGATGCCTGGGCTCACGGGCTGGCCGGATGCGCGGAAAGAGCAGCTCCAGTGACACGTCGCCGTGGACGGCCTCGATGATGGGGGTGTCTGGGGCAAAGCCCGCCAGGCGCTCCTTCAGCCGCTCGACATCCGTCACCAGGTCCACCTTGTTCAGCACCAGCAGATCGGCGGAGCTCACCTGGTGCTCCCAGGTGCCCTCGAGATCCCGCCCTTCAGCGAGTTGTTCGGCGTTCACCACGACGACCGCAGCGTCGTCCTCGATCCAGTCGCTCGCCGGCGGACGCCACAGGGCCAGCTGCGTCTCGAACGGCATCGCGATGCCCGAGGTCTCGATGACCACGCGGTCGGGACGCACCTTCTCCCAGAGCATCTGCAGTGTCTCGCTGAGCTCGTCGCTCAGCTTGCAACAGACGCAGCCTCCCGCCAGCTCGACGTAGGCCTCTTCCCCTTCGCCGAGCAGGGCCTCGTCGATACCCAGCTCGCCGAACTCGTTGCTGACCACCGCAACGCGCTCACCCCGGGCCTGAGCGTCGGCGAGCAGACGCCGAACCAGCGTGGTCTTCCCGGACCCCAGGAAGCCGCTGACGACCAGCGCGGGTGCGCTAGTCCGCGGCAGGGGGGGGCACCAGGGTAGCCAGCTCGCCGGACTGGTAGAGCTCCATCATGATGTCGCTCCCGCCCACGAACTCGCCGCCGATGTAGAGCTGCGGGATGGTGGGCCAGCTCGCGTACTCCTTGATGCCCTGGCGCACGTCGAAGTCGGAGAGCACGTCGAAGGTCTCGAACTCGGTGTCACAGGCCTGCAGCAGCTGGACCGCGCGGGCGCTGAAGCCGCACCGCGGCAAGAACTTGTTGCCCTTCATGAACAACACGACCTTGCTGCCGGTGACCAGTTCCTTGATGAAGTCCTGGACGTTGCGTTCTTCGCTCATCTCTGCTCCCAGCGGGTCGGGGTGTAGGTCTTCAGTTGAAGGGCGTGGATGTCGCTCTTCATGTGGTCACCGAGTGCGGCGTAGACCATCTGGTGCTGCTTGACCAGGTTGATGCCGTCGAAGGCGGAGCTGACCACCTCCGCTCGGAAGTGTTCGCCGTCGTTCGCGTCGTCGTAGACGAGCGCGGTGCATTCGGGCAGCGCCTGCTCGATGAGGTCTTTGATAGCGTCAGCACGGAACATGAGCCGTGACCTAACCCGAGGATTTGCTTGGCGCCTTCGTGCCCTGTGGGACGAAGAGCTCCCGATGACCCGGCTCAACTTCCTGGCGGGTCTCTTCTACAGCGGTGGTACCGCAGTGCTCATCGCCAGCTTCTGGTTGGCGCTGGCCCTTCCCTTCGCTCTGGTGCCGCGAGGTCGCCGGGAGCGCCTGGTCATGTGGACCAACCGGGCAGCGAGCTGGATGATCCTGCGCTTTTCTCTCTTTTGCCGGCTCGATGTCCGAGGGTGGGAGAACCTGCCCGAGAAGCCCTACCTGGTGGTGGCCAATCACCGGGGCTTCTGCGATGTCCTCACACTCATCTGGGCGGCCAGCGCCGAGGGTGTGAGCAAGAAGGCGGTGTTCTACTTCCCCGCGATGGGTCTGCTGGGGTACCTGGGAGGAGCGGTGTTCTTCGACCGTGAGGACGCCGAGGACCGCCGGCGTGCAAAGGATGAGACCCTCTTTCTGCTGGAGCGGGGAAACGCCATGCACATCTATCCGGAAGGCACTCGAGCGCGGGAAGGCCTCCTCCGGGAGACGCTCCACTGGGGGCTGGTCCACGCGGCCTGGGCGAAGGGCTTCCGTGTGGTCCCGGCGGCCTTGTGGGGTACCGATCGTGTTCTACCGGTCAGCAACGCCGGGATTCGCTATGGGCAGAGGGTCTCCGTGCGCTTCGGTACCCCCGTGGAAGCCCGAGACCACGAAACAGCGGAGAGCTTTACCGGAGCCATCTGGTCGCAGGTGACCCAGATGGTCTCCGAGTTCTACTCGGGGGATCCGGCCTCGGCTTCCTCGACGGGGGCGGCACCGCCAACCTCGAACATGTAGGTGCGTCGGGCCTTGTCCTTCAAGAGAGCGTAGCGACCAGCGGGCAGGGCTTCGGTGGGGATGAAGCGTCCACTTCGCTCCGCCGTGGTGACCTCTTTCACCATGGAGCCATCGGCCTCGATGGTCTTGAGCTCGAACTTGCCCTTCTCGTCCATCTGGATGCCGATGTAGTCCCACTCCTTACCGAGGCTCCAGTGGGTGATGCCCTCGCGGTCAGGGCTGAAGCGGACTTCGGGGCTCTCCAGGACAGGGTGCAGCTTGAGTTGGTCCATGTTGGCGCCGGTGATCACCAGGTAGGCGCCGGCGGGCAGCTGCGTCCAGGTCTTCAGCTTGGTCTCGGGAAAGCGGACCGGCTGGGGAGGGTCGGAGCGGTGGATGGTGGCGCTGGACACGTCGCTGACGGTCTTCTGCATCTGAAGCTCGCCGTCGACCAGGAAGTAGACGGAGCTGCCCTCGGGGGTCATCCAGGCGTCGTAGGCGAGGGGTGTCGCTTCGGCGGCGCCACCCTCGATCGTGGTCGCACCTTGGAGGACCCACATCGAGTCGCCGGAGCTCAGGTCGTAGGTGTCGTTGGCGCAGACGTTCTGGATGGCGAAGTGGCCGGTGGCGTCGGTGGTGGCCTCCAGGGCCATGCAGGTGAGATCGGTCGCCTGTGGCGCCTTGGCGATGACGCGCAGACCCACCGCGGGCTCCCCGCTGAGGGCATCGGTCACGGTTCCTGTCAGGGTTCCCCGCGTACAGGCACTGAGAAGCATCAAGGAAATGGTCATGGGCTCTCCGAACGGTGGGCGAAGCTATCACGGATATCCGTTGTGAAACGTCGAGCATTGGCCCGGATGACCGTTACGGGATCCTCCTCGTAGGCGGCTTCGTCCTGGGGTCGTGGGAAGAGCACTCCCCGTGAGGAACTGACGATCGCTGCTGTGGGACCGGGGAGGAAGTTCGGGTGGGTGTCCTTCGCGCTAGCGCCCTGGGCGCCGTAGCCGGGAACGAGGATCCAGCTGGTGGGGAGCTGTGTGCGCAGCTGGGCCGCCTCGGAAGGGACGGTGGCGCCGACCACTGCTCCCACCGGTCCCAACCCGCTCGTACCCAGACGGGTCCCATTCCACTCCCGCAGCCAGGAGGCCACCCGAGGAGCTGCCAGATCGGGCTGCAGGTCTCCACCGCCCCGGTTGCTCGTGCGAACGAGCACGAAGACCCCCTTGCCCTGCTCGTCGCAGCGCCGAAGGAAGGGCTCGATGCTGTCCCTGCCCAGGTAGGGCGACAGCGTCACCGCGTCGCCCGCGAGCGGTCCATCGTCGTCCAGCATGGACTGGGCATAGGCTTCAGCGGTGCTGCCGATGTCACCGCGTTTGGCATCCAGCAGCACCAGCAGGTCGCGCCTGCGCGCCTCGGCACAGAGTTCCTCGAGCACGCCCCAGCCGTGGCTGCCCAGGGCCTCGAAGAAGGCCACCTGGGGTTTCACGATCGGGACGATTCCCTCGATGGCCTCCAGGACCTCGAGGCCCCAGGCGAGGACCTGGCGCGCCTGCGCCGCGCGATCACGGAAGCGTTCGCGTCGTCGCACTGCGAAGCGATTCAGGTGGGGGTCGAGCCCTACACAGCACGGAGCGGTAGCGGCAACGCGACGAGCCAGCGTGTCGGCGAACATGCTTCCCGGCTAACCTGGGAGCGTGCTTGTGCTCGCGGCGATCCTGGGCTGTCCCTCCGTCTTTGGAGACAAGTCCACCACCGAAACCGGCTCGGTGGACACGGAAGTGCCGGCCTGCAGCGGAAGTCTGGAGCCCCACGACCCTGCGGCGGTGTCCGTGCTCGTGTTCTCCATAGAGGGGGTGGGACGGGTGGTCACGCCACTCTCGCTGTGCATCCATCCCGATGGCACAAGGGTCGAGATCGTGGTCGACGATGACGGGAGCGAGGTCCGGGTGCAGATGGAGGCGGTTTCAGAGGGTGTCTTCAACCTGCCCAGCGAGAGCGCGACCGTTGTCGTCGAGGCCGGGGTGATCTGGAGCGGAGAGGACATCTACGCTGGCACGCTGAGCCTGGGAGCTGTCAGCGGGAGCCTGGTGGCGGATGCGACCGCCAGCGATGGCGAGTCGCTCAGCCTTCAGCTCAGCTGGGAGTCTGGCGGCGGCGCCTTCTGACCTCTTCGCTGACGTAGTCGTCGTTCGTCACCCGGGTGAGCTGGTGGACGGCGTAGAAGACCCGGTCCTCCAGGTGCTCCCGCAAGCCCGAGGGAAGGAGCCGCCCAAAACCGCGACCAAGGGCGAAGACCGCACGGGCGAGGTGCTTTGCGTGGCGCTGCTCCATCATGCCTCATAGTATGGCCGCTTCCGGAGGATGCGATGCTTCTGCTTCTAGGCTTGGCCTGTCTGCCTGAAGGCGGCGATGAGCCCTTCACCGGTGGTGACTTCCAGTTGACCACCATCGATGTGGATGACCGCTGCTACGACGGGGCCATGGCCACGGTCTTCATGCCGGAGGCCGAGCCCAGCGACTTCGCTGCGAACACCTGGATCCCCGGGGATGACGAACTGCCTGCCAGCTACGCGGTGTCGCTCCAGGAGCCCTTCACCAACATGGACGTCACCGTCGAGGCTGGTGAGGCCGAGGGGCAGATGAGCGTTCGCGGTGCGCAGCAGTCGGGCATTCTCATCAACGAGGACAGCTGGGCGGACTGCGTGGGTGACCTGTCCATCGACGTGGACATCACCGTCGTCGATGCAGACATCATCGACGGCACAGCGATCCTGGTCACGGAGAACCTGGATGGCGACACCTGCCCGGTGATCGACTCTGACCCCTGCGAGATCGTGCTCACCCTGGTGGGCACCCGCCTCGAATAGGTGTTGCTCCTCGGTCTGGCCCTCGCCCAGGACGTCGATGTGGGCGGGCGAGCAAGCACGAACCTGCGGCTTGGGCTCTGCGAGCCGCCGTACCTGGGCCTCTGTCCTTGGCTCGACTTTCATGACGCGGCCGTGGTGGGCGGCGAGGTGGATGTGCGCTTCGCCCGCAGCGCCGATGCCCGCGTCGCCCTGGATCTGCGCGCGCACTCCGGTCCGGCGGCCACCTCGCTGGAGGACACCGGAGAGGCCCGTGGGCTCCAGAACACCTCACTGAAGCTCCAGGACGCGTGGGTCGGCAGCTATGGCCGTTTCGTGGATGTGCGGGTGGGAACGCAGCGCCTGAGCTGGGGCTCGGCAGACGGCCTCAACCCCGTGGATGTGGTCAACCCCTACGACCTGGAGAACCCGACCCGCTTCGACCAGAGGCTCTCGGTGCCCATGGCCCGTGTGCGGCTGCACGGGACCGGGCTGTGGTGGCTCGAGCTGGCAGCCGTTCCGTGGTTCACTCCGGCGCTCATGCCCACAGACGTCGTCGATGTCCTGGGCGACAACGACGAACGCCTGGATCTCGTGGAGGCCGACGCTGAGATCGGGAGCCTTCAGAGCCGTCCCGACATGCCGCCGGTGCAACTCTCCGAGGTGGCCTTCGGCGCTCGCCTCTTCGTGCCGACGGGTGTCGGCGAGTTCGCCCTGAGCGGGTACCGGGGTCGCGACAGCCTGCCGCAGGTCGGTGGTGAGCTTCGCATCACGGGCTTCGCCGCCGACAACGATCGTGTGGACCTGGGGGTGCCCATCACCTGGCCTCGGGTCATTCAGGGGGGCTTCGAGTGGCGCGGTGAGTTGCCCGGGGACACCATCGGCTGGGTCGAAGCGGTGGTCGTCGTCCCCCAGCGCGTGGAGGTCACCTTCAACCAGGCTCAGCTGGAGAACCTGGAACGGCTGGGCACGATCGACGAGGTGCCGGACCCCGTTCCCACCCAGTTGATCCAGGACGGGCGTCCCTATCCGCGCCTCGTCGCCGGAGCGGATCGCAGCTTCGGGCAGGTCTACCTGAACCTCCAATACGCTTATGGATTTCCTACGGAGCGCACGCGGCTGGAGCTCAACCACTACGGTCTGCTCTACCTGCGCTGGTCCGTGACCCCCACCCTTGCGGCGGAAGTCCGCACCGTGACCGATGGCAGCGGCATGCTCGCCGACCTGCACCTCACCCGCCTCTATGGGGACGCTGTGGAGCTGACCATCTGCGGCACGTGGATGGGCGGTCCCCCGGATTCTGCCCTCGGTGCCTTCCAGGAAGTCAGCCACCTTCACACCGGCGCGTCGGTGGTCTTCTGAGGCCTTGGATCGGCACTGTAATCGTCGGGCAATCACCGACCTCGGAGCGGGTGATACCTTCAGTGTTGGAGGTACGGCATGGCACGGGCTGGCCGCGTCCAGGATCTGGGTTTCAACCCCGCCGACGTACACGGTTGTCCGGCTTGTCCGCACCCGGTCATCGGACCTGCGATCAGTGGAAGTCCCGATGTGCTGATCAACAACCTGAATGCCCTGCGGATCGGTGATCCGGGAGTGCACGCGTTGTGCTGCGGCCCCAACATCTGGGCCTGTCTCACGGGCAGCGAGACCGTCTATGTCAACAACATCGCCCACCACCGGCTCTACGATCTGAACCTCCACTGCGGGGGCATCGGCTTGTTGGTCACTGCGAGTTCGGATGTGGACGTTGGCTGATGCTGACTTGCTCAACCCATCGGTGGACTGTGGCCTCCCTTCCTTTCTCACCACACACCCGTCCAGGAGAGTCCGCGCATGGCGTGTCCATTACCGACGCCAGAACACAAGCATCCTCCAAAGCGCAAGTCCTGCAAGGAAGGGGGCGATTCCGCACCCGCAAGCTGCGGCACGGGAATGGACGCGAGCGGTTGTTCCGGCAGCTCCTCGGGACCCCGCCCGGGTTCGGGCGGCTCATAGCTTGGGAGTCTCTCCATGCCTAAAGTGACCGATCGTCTGGGTCGGCCGGTCTCCGGGCAGATGCCCGGTCTGGTCGAGGCCATCGTGGTCGACAACGTCGACCCGGCCAAGCTGGCCCGGATCAAGGTGAAGTTCCCGACGCTGCCACCTCCCCCTGGTGGAAGCGCAAAGGACATGCCCGAGAGCTACTGGGCGCGCCTGTCCATGCCCATGGCAGGCAAGGAACGAGGCTGGGTGACCATTCCCGAGATCGGGGACGAGGTCCTGGTGAGTTTCATGCACGGCGACTTCAACCACGCCATCGTCCTGGGCTCGGTGTGGAATGGTGAGGACGAGCCGCCCTACGCCAACGAAGACGGTGAGAACAACCTGCGCGTCTTCCAGTCCCGCTCCGGCCACCGCGTCACCTTTGACGACACCAAGAAGAAGGAACGCATCGAGCTCATCTGCCACAACGAGGAGATCCGCGTCATCTGGGACTCGGCAGAGAAGGTGCTCTCGCTCTACTGCGGGAAGGACATCATCATCGAGGCCAAGGAGACGATCTCGCTGAAGTGTGAGGACTTCATCCTCAAGGCCGACAAGTCGGTCTCGATGGAGGCCGGAAAGACCTGCGACATCAAGGCGGGCAAGGCGATGACCTGCGACGGCGGTCAGAGCCTGGTGCTCAACGCCTTGATGACCAAGATCAACTGCTGACGGGGCTTCCATGATTCGTGGCACCGTCGTCGGCATCGTCAAGGACAACGTCGATCCTGACAAGATGAATCGGGTGCTCGTCGAGTACCCGGTGGACGGCGAGAAGGCCCCCAAGTCCTCGTGGGCCCGAATGATGGCGCCCATGTCGGGCAAGCTGCGTGGCCTTGTCATGCTGCCGGACAAGGGCACGGAAGTGGTGCTGGCCTTCGCCTACCGCACCCACTCCCCCTACGTGATCGGAGCGGTCTACAACGGCGGTGAGGATCCGCCCGAGCCCTACAAGAACGACGACGAAAAGGACAACCTGCGGGTCTTCTGGTCCCGCAACGACCACCTCTTGATCTTCGATGACACCAAGAAGAAGGAGAAGGTCTGTCTGGGGGCCCAGGCCAGCAAGCGCCTGGATGTAAAGAGCGGGAAGATCTGGCAGATCCTGGACTCCTCGAAGAAGATCTACACAGAGTTCTGCGAGAAGGACACCATCTGGGAGGCCACCAAGAAGATCTCCTTCAAGTGCAAGGACTTCAAGCTCGAGGCAAAGGGCAAGATCGAGATCGAGGGCGGCAAGACCGTCGTGATCTGCTCGGGTGTGCAGCAGACCCAGAAGTGCCTGCCGGGTCTGGCGACCTACAAGGCCACTCGGGTGGACATCAACGGTGGCGTTCCGCTCAAGGCCAACAAGGTGTGCGAGATCCCCAAGCACAAGCACTCGCCGACTTGCGGTCCGTGTTGTGGGGAGGGCGCCGAAGAGGGTGAGCAGACCGCCCAGGCTGACTCCGGCATGGACGCGAGCGGTGGCTGCGGTGGTGGCGCTGGTGGTGGCGCTGGTGGTGGCGCTGGTGGTGGCGCTGGTGGTGGCGCTGGTGGTGGCGCTGGTGCTGGTGCGGGCGGATTCGATCTGGACTTCGGCAAGGATGGCCTCAGTCTGTCCGGCGAGATCGGCGGCACGCAGATCGATGTAGAGCTTGGACCCGACGGGGTGAAGGTCGGTATCGACAGCGACAAGGTGGACGTGAACGCCGACTCGTCCGGCAAGTTTGGCGTCGATGTGGAAGTGGGGGGCGAGCAGGTCCATATCGGTTCAGATGGCGTGCGCATTGGGGACAGCGGTGGCCAGGGCGGCGGTCAGCAGGGCGGCGGTGGTCCGCAAGGCGGCGGCCAGGGCGGCGGTCAGGGCGGCGGTCAGGGCGGCGGTCAGGGCGGCAGGATAGACCAAGGCGATCCGGAGGAGGAGTAGGAGGAGGCGGCGGAACCTGAGACCCCAATTCCCCTCAAGTTCAAGTGCGCCCTGTGCGGCGGGCGCAAGCGTGCGAAAGCGTGGCCATGCGAGACACCGTGTGAGGGCGGCGCGCGCGAGCAGGTATTGCCTGGGCATTTTGGCGCGCCGATGGC
>PVBE012345019.1_pt1 | contig 78228 bp, 70 predicted proteins | sample 1631181 | NCBI WGS metagenome assembly PVBE01 (sample SAMN08397723, study PRJNA350692) | Marine metagenome, whole genome shotgun sequencing project. | isolation source: water | place: Pacific Ocean | collected 2012-04
CGGATTTTGGGGTTGAATTGGAGCCGGAGAGAGGCATTTTCGCCGTCACCCATCGGGTGCCTCCATGATACTTACGTCATCTTACTGCAAAGTGACATGCCATGGAGTCATTATAGCTGGGTATACGCACGATGGCTTATAATTAGACGATAGTTGAAAGAACATCGACGAATTACTGATAGAGCTTTTCAATCATATGGGAAATGTGGGGTAAGTGTCGGCCAGGAAGGTCAGTGATTCACGGCTCTCCTGGGGGGCCCAGATGAGCGCTACATTACCACCCCCGGTAACGAAACTGACGGCTCCCTGTTGGGAGTTGGGTTCCGGCCCGGTCCACCCGGTAACCCGCACGCTGGCCTCTTGGTCTAGCTTGAGGGTGAGTCCGTACTCATTGACGGCGACCGGCAGCGCCGGAGTCGGCGTGGGCGCCGGCACGGCGGTCGCTTCCGGAGCGGGCATCGCCTCAGGGACCGGCGTAGCCTCCGGTGCGGCCTCGGGCGCTTCAGTGTCCATGAAGCCGAAGTGCTCGCCGCTCATGACAGCCGCCCCCTCGAATAGCTGACCGGGGTCGAACCCTTCGATCTGGGTACCGTCCATCGCCCCGAAAATGCCGGCGAGCTGTTCGCCGCCCATGCCCAGGGCCTGGTCGAACCCCATAGTGTCGAACATGGCGAAGGCGCTCTCTGGGTTCATGAACTGGAAGTCCGCGCCTCCCATGGCCCCGGCGGCGTCGAATCGCTGACTGGGATCGAACCCGGCCACCTGGCCTTGGTCCATTGCGCTGAACATCCCGGCCAGGCCGTCCCCTCCCATGCCCAGGCCTCCGATACGGTCACCGTCTACGGTCACCGTCTATGACGCCGAACATTCCGGCAAGTTGGTCCCCGCCCAGGTCCAGTGCCTGGTCGAAGCCCATGGTGTCGAACATGCCGCAGGCGCTGCCGCCGTCCATGAAGCCGAAGTGCTCGCCGGTCATGCCGGCCGCCGCATCAGGGTGGCGATCGGCGGGTGCAGGCTGCCCGGCGAATCGACGGTTTAGACAATTCGAGCCTTTTTCATTGAACCTCAGGCCTGCGTTGTCGGGTAGGGTGCGCGCACCAACTTTGGGATGGTCGCTCTGAGGCCTCTCTCGGGTGCACTTGATCGGGCTTACCCGAGTTCGGCAGTTCCTATTTGAACCTCCTCTGCTACCGGTAGGGGATTCACCCCTGGCGACATAGGTGCCTACGCCCTGTTTGGCGCCGGACCCGGAGCTTATGTTAGGCCTATGCAAATGGCGGGCGATGCGCCGACCCAGCCGAGGAAGCGGTCTTCAGGCGGACCCCGGCGGGAGGAAGTGGCAGCATCATCCTGCGGCGAAGCTGAATTCCCAAGTGCAGAGAACACGTGATAGGAGGTCAGAAATGTTCTGGTTCAGGCAATGCCCCCGTTGCTCAGGAGACATCTATGTGGACCGGGACCAGTACGGGCCGTATATCACCTGCATTCAATGCGGTTTCAGCCGAGACGTGCCCAATGTGTCCGAAGGCCCGACGGTAATCTCCGCCGAGCCCGTCCCAGTGCCGGTGGTCCCCCGGGAAGAAGGAGGACGCCGCCGCCGGATTTCCCATGGCGGACGCCACTTCGCGAAAACCTTGGAGTTCGACCCCGAGCCGGACCTCGAAATAGCCGCCTGACACCCTGGCAGCCGGCCGTGCCGGGGCTAACCAGGACTGCGAGGAACGGGCAGGAGCTTCGGGGCCGCCACCGGCATAGGCAACACACCGCCGGTGGAACCCCTCGCCTCTGCCACGACCTTCACGGGCTCGGTGTCTTGTATCGATACCCCTTGCATTCTTTCTTCCACCCGCCCAGGGGAGAGAGTGACGGGCCAAGCTCGTCGCTCTCTCTTCAGTTGAGGGGATCCCGGGTTCGACGAAGGAGGAGTCTCGACCCCAGGTCCGCCTATCTGCCCGCGCCAGCCCGCCGGCAGCACCACCCGGTTGGCTCGCCGCCACTCCATGCCCGGCTCCGTGTTCTTGACTGTCGTACCCTCCGCCGGAGCGTGTCCAGCGCCCGCCACCCTGTGTTAACATTGGGTGCGCCATTAGGCGTTCTTCCCGTCCAACGGCGGCCCATCCCCGCGGGGCGGCCGGAACTGCCCACCGGAAAAACCTTGACGGTGCCGTAGTGGTGTTGGAACGGGCTACGCTGGGGCAAGGAGACAACGGCGAGATGAAAGCGCTTCAAGGGATTCGGGTGCTCGATCTGACCCGGGCTCTGGCGGGTCCTTTTTGCACCCTGATGCTGGGTGACTACGGGGCGGATGTGATCAAGATAGAGATCCCCGGTATGGGAGATGACACCCGGCACTGGGGCCCGCCTTTCATAGGTGACGAGAGCGCCTATTTTCTCTCCATCAACCGCAACAAGCGGAGCCTGACCCTGAACTTCAAGGAGCCCCGGGCCAAGGAGATTTTTCTGCGGATGGCCCGGGAGGCCGACGTGGTGGTGGAGAACTTCACCCCAGGGGTCATGTCCCGGTTCGGCCTGGACTACGAAACGGTGAAAGGGACCAACCCCAGGATTGTCTACTGCTCAATCTCCGGATTCGGCCAGGACGGGCCCTACCGGGACCGCCCGGCCTACGACCAGATAATGCAGGGAATCGGCGGCATCATGAGCGTCACCGGCGGGCCAGACGACGATCCGCAGAAGGTCGGGATCGCTATTGCCGATATCGGGGCCGGAATGTGGGCCGCGTTCGCGATTATGGCCGCGATTCGACACCGGGACCAACAGGGTGAAGGCCAGTACATCGACATCTCCATGATGGACGCCCAGGTGGCCTGGCTGACCTATCAGGCGGGCTATTTCTTCGCCAATGGAGAGCCGCCCAAGCGCCTGGGGGCCGCCCATCCCAACCTGGTCCCCTACCAGGCATTCATGTGCGGTGACGGCAAGTACCTCAACGTGGCCGTGGGCTCCGAGCGCATCTGGCAGCGGTTTTGCCAGGGCATGGGGCTGGAAGACCTGCGGGAGGCCCCGGACTATGCCACCAACGGCGACCGGGTACGTAACCGGGCCGCACTGGTGCCCAGGCTCCAGGAGCTGTTCCTCACCCGGTCGACCTCGGAGTGGGTGGAAGCCCTCATCCCCGCCGGTGTCCCCTGCGGACCCATCAACGACCTGGCGGACGTATTTGCCGACCCCCAGCTTCTCCACCGTCAGATGTACCTGGAGATGCCCCATCCCACCCTGGGGTCCGTCAAGCAGACGGGCATTCCCATCAAGTTCTCCTTGACTCCCGGTGGCTTGGACCGGCCCCCGCCTTTGCTGGGCGAGCACACCAGGGAGATCCTGCGGGAGCTGGGATACTCGGAGTCCCAGATCGACGATATGGCTGAAGAGTCGGTTACCTAGGAGAATCAGAGGCTTCACCGTTCGCCGTCTCGACCATGCATTCTTCAACGACAGCAACCAGGGCTGGCCTGGCGCCTTCTTTGCCGCCGGCTGCGCCGGCCATAAGCCCGGCCACGGCCCCCTTTTCTGTAACCAGCCCGCCTCGCCCACCGTTGCCGGGTGAGAATTGGGGCCTTCGGGTTGATATATATCGGGGTTCAGACATCTTGCCTGAGGCCGGAGGTCCGTTTATCATGGGACGGAACCGCCGTGGGCGAGGAGGTTGACCGGCAATGGACCTGGGATTGAAAGACCGCGTCGCTATCGTGGGAGGATCCAGCAGGGGTATGGGGAGGGCCATAGCGGTAGCCTTCGCCCAAGAGGGCGCCAGCGTCACCATCTCTGCTCGAACCGAGGCCGACCTGCGCCGCACCGAGATCGAGTTGGCCAGGATTGGGTCGCAACACCACGTGCTGGCCATCCCCGCCGACCTTTCGGTGCCCAGGGATATCCGCCGCGTGGTTCGTGACACCTTCAACCGCTTCGGCCAGATCGGAATCCTGGTGACCCACGTGGGGCACGGTCCGTCCGGCCGGGCCTCCGAGTTCAGCGACGAGACCATTTTGGCGGCCCTGGAAGAGAACTTCCTCAGCGCCATCCGCCTGGCCCGGGAAGTGATTCCCTACATGAAGCAGCAGCGATGGGGGCGCATTATCCACTTGCTCCACAGCCCGGTGGGCCGCCCGGACAACGGGGCGGCCCTCTCCGCCGCCAGCCAGTCGGCGCTGGTGGGTTACTCCAAGCTGCTTTCCAACGAGCTGGCCCCATTCAACATTACCGTGAACAACTTGCTCTCCGGCCCCATCCAGACGGAATACCTGACCGCTTCGCTAGAGGCCAAGGCCAAGGAGACCGGCCGCCCGGCCGAGGAGCTGGCCAAGGAGGCGGTAGCCGCCATTCCCATGCGCCGCTTCGGCAAGCCCGAGGAGGTTGGAGATCTGGTTGCCTTCCTGGCGTCGGACCGAGCCGGGTATCTCACCGGCACCAGCGTGGTCCTCGATGGCGGCACGCTCCAGCCATTCGCCCGGCAGTCCCCAACCGATCCCTCCAGCCGGCCACCGGTGATCCCGTAGGGCGGAGACCGGCTTGGGCGTGCCGGCCCGATGGATTTGCCGGGCTACTCCGAAGATAGCGGTCGACAGGTGGCGTGCCAAGAGTACCTCCACATGGGCAGCGTCGCACCGGTGACGCTCCCTTCCCCCCGTCTTTCCGGCGAAGGCCGGAATCTAGGGAAGAGCCGGCTTTCGCCGGGGTGACGGAACGGGTATCGAGCCATTTGCGAGACGCCAAACTGGCCCAATCAGCTCGATGTCGACATTTCTCTTTGCAAGCCACGTCGGCTGAGGACTAACCCCGCGAAGTTAAGATTGGACTGTGATGCTCCGCCGGAGGTGGCGCATCACAGCCTTTTCGTTTCTCCGGCGAGAGAGCGTGGGCCGGGGAGGGCAAACGCCACTCGGAAGACGCCCCAGCCAGAGGCTCCAAGCGGTACAATGGTTGCAACCGCTTTCAGGAGATTTCGAGAAATGCCGCTGTTTCTGAAAAGACGTGCCGGTGTCGCGGTCGTGGAGATCGAGGGAGTGATCGGCACCCGCGTCCGCGTGCCGGCGTACACTCGTCTCTTCGACTCCGTCGCCCAGAGCACCCGCTACCGCGCCCTGCTGCTGGACATAGACTCTCCGGGGGGGTCCGCCTCCGGCTCGGAGGTTCTCTACCGGAGCTTGAAGAGGGTGGCCGAGCGAAAACCGGTGGTGGCCTACATTCGCGGTTTGGGAGCTTCCGGCGGCTATTACCTGGGCTGCGCCGCCAGCAAGATCGTTGCGCTGCCCACCGCGCTGGTGGGTTCCATCGGCGTCATCTACCTCCGGCCCGTTCTGGAGCAACTGCTGGGTAAGGCCGGCGTGGATTTTTCGTGTTCAAGGGGGGCCGGCTAAAGGACATGACCGGGTTCTGGCGCGGCCCAACCGCCGAAGAGGGAGAGAAATTCCAGGGGCTGATCAACGAGATTTACGATAATTTCGTCGCGGTGGTGGCCCAGGGCCGCCCCTTGGACGAGGGTCAGGTCCGGGAACTGGCCACCGGCGAGGTGTTCACCGCCCGCAGGGGGAATGAGCTGGGTCTGGTTGACGAGCTTGGGGACTTCCAGGACGCGCTGGAACTCGCGGCACGGCTGGGAAGCATCCGGCCCCGCCCGCTCATGGTGCGTCCCAAACGCTCGATAGGCCAGCGGATGTTCGGCGGCATGGGCAATCGCAGCTCCGCCCTGCCCCCCCCTCGCCGCCCAGCTCCAGCGGTTGCTGGCCGGCGGCATCTACTACCTGGAGCCGTCGTATCTGATGAGCGACTACTCGCCGGAGGGTGAGTGACCCTGGGGGCACCCAGCCGGTCCCAACGGCGTCCTCTCTGCCGGATTGCGGTGAGCTAGCTCTTCTCCAGCCGTTTCGCCTCCTGCCAGAGGGCCTCTTTGTCGGCCAGCGGAAGCTGGATGAACTCCTGGCCGCGGCCGGCCGCCAGTCGCTCCATCGTGGTGTACCGGCCCTGGAAGCGGCGGTTGGCCTGCCTCAGGGCATCTTCGGCGTGGATGTTGAGCCACCGGGACAGGTTGACCAGGGTGAAGATGAGGTCGCCCACCTCGTGGATCTTTTCTTCCTGGCTGGCGGCCCGGCGAAGCTCCTCCGCCTCTTCAACCACCTTGTCCAGCACGCCGGAGATGTCATCCCACTCGAATCCGGCTTTGCCCACCCGGTCCTGCATTAGCTGAGCGTAGGTCAAAGCGGGCAGGTCCCGGGGTATGCCGTCCACCGCCGATTTGCGGACCCCTTTACTCCGGTTCTCCTCCGCTTTCAGACGCTCCCAGTTGCGCTCCACCTCGCTGGAGTCGGCGACCTGGGCATCGCCAAAGACGTGGGGGTGCCGGCGCACCAGCTTTCGGTTGACCCGGGCCAGCACGTCGGCCAGGTCAAACTCGCCGGCCTCACTGGCGATTTGAACGTGGAACGCCACCTGCACCAGGATGTCTCCCAGCTCCTCGGACAGCGCCGGGGCGTCGTCGCGATCCACGGCCTCCAGTACCTCGTAGCACTCCTCCAGGAGGTTGCGCTTCAACGAGGCGTGGGTCTGCTCCCGGTCCCAGGGGCAGCCCCCCGGAGCGCGGAGCCGCTCCATGATGTCCATCAAGGTCTGGAATTTTCCGAGATCGCTTTCGGGGATCGGTTCGTAAGGCATGGGCGAATTATAGCCAGGCCGGTGGTTGCTTCACAAGATGTTGGGATGCTAACGTAGAACTCACCCTAGGAGGAAGCGTGCGCCGGGTCGCCTGGGTTCCAAACGCCCTTTTCATCGTTGCCGTGCCCCTGTTTCTGGTGACCGCCAGCGTTGCCTGGGCGTTCAACAGCGTCGGTGTATACGAGAGGGGATTCGACAAGTACCAGATTTCCAGCTACACCGGCATCACCCGGGCGGACCTGGTCCAGGTGGCCGCCGACATCCGCCACTACTTCAACTCCGGCGAGGAGCCCTTGGCGGTGCGGACCCGGATTTTCGGCGAGGAGCGGGACCTGTTCAACAGCCGGGAAGCCACCCACATGCGGGACGTGAAGCGCCTGATCTGGGGAGTTTACATAATCGCGGTGCTATCCACGGCCTACCTGCTGGCCACGGCGGGCTGGGGCTTGGCGCGGTACCGGCGCCGGTTCGCCGAGACCCTGGCCCGCCGGTGCCTCTGGGGTGGCGGAGTCACGCTGGCGCTGTTATTGGCGGTGGGACTCTTCGCGCTGGTGGGGTTCGACCGGCTGTTTCTGACGTTCCACCAGATCAGCTTCGCCAACGATCTGTGGCAGTTGGACCCGCGGACGGACTACCTGGTGGCGCTGTTCCCCCAGAACTTCTGGTTCGACGCGACTATGTGGGTAGCCACGCGGGCCGTTGCCGGAGCGCTGGTAGTAACCGTCTTCTCCGGTGGCTACCTGCTGTACCTCCGGCGCGCCGCCCGGGGGGAGGTGTAGGGGCACAGCATGCTGTTCCCCTACGCGTGGTGGCGCTGTTCCCCTAGAACTTTTGGTTCGACGCGACGATGTTGGTAGCCACGCGGGCCGTTGCCGGAGCGCTGGCCGTAACCGTCTTCTCCGGTGGCTACCTGCTGTACCTCCGGCGCGCCGCCCGGAGGGGAACGTAGGGGCACAGCATGCTGTGCCCCTACGGCCGCCTAGCCGCAGGCGCAGCCGCCGCCACAGCAGCCACCACCACCCATAGGGGGCGGCGGGCCGGCCTGGCCGCCGGCAAATTCGCCGCGAGTCACCGAGGCGAAGACCGAGATCGCCCGGTTTGCTGGTTGCTCGCAGACCGGACAATCGGAGCCATCGGCGCTCATGGACTGGAGTTTCTGAAACTTATTGCCGCAGGTGGGGCAGTAGTACTCATATATTGGCATCTTAGATCTTCCTTCACTAACAGGCGTCAGGCACGAACGGGCTTCGGGCGCGAACGGCTTCGCTGTTCTGACCTCGAGGCAGGACCCAGCTACTTGCCAGCTACTTGAATGTATCCGAGCCGGCGGCCCGCGTCAAGGGGCGCGCCTGGGCGCTCCCCGGTCACGGCGAAGACGAACTTTCGACTCGCCTCCGGCCCCGGCACGATGCCGCGAAGATGAACCGCTTGACAAAAAGCTGGTTTGGCCCAGAATTGGTTGCTGTTTCGCCGTTGCATACCGGGTGTCTTGAACTTCCGGAACGGGCGGGCAGCCGGGCCGGGGCCGAGGAGCTACTCATAAACAAACGCACCCAACTGTCCTGGCTGGCACGCATCCGGACCTTCGACTCTCTGCGACTGTACCGGGACTACCGTTACCTCTGGGCGGGCAACTTCTGCGCCAACTGCGCCCAGTGGCTTCAGCTACTTTCGGTAGGCTGGCTGGTGCGGGACCTCACCGCCTCCACCGGGTCCTCGGCGCTCCTGGTGGTGACCGCCGGGGGACTGAACACCGTTCCCGTCTTGTTTTTGGGCCCCTGGGGCGGGGTTCTGGGCGACCGCATCAACCGCAGGAAGCTGGTGATGACGCTCCAGGCCTTCATGGCCTGTACGGCCCTCCTGTTTGCCTTCCTGGTGCGGTCTGACTACATCGAATGGTGGCATGCCTACGTCTACGTGGTGGTGGGCGGTTCGTGCCATGCCGTGACCCTCCCGCTGAGGCAGGCGCTGGTGGCCAACACCGTGCCCAGGGAATCGGTTGTCAATGCGTTTGCTTCCAACATCTTCACCGTTACGGGAACCCGCATGCTTGGCCCGTTTATCGGCGGTGTCCTTATCGCCACGCTGGGGTTCTTCTGGAATTTCGCTTGGGAGTCCGCGTTGTACACGGGCACGGTGCTGGCTTATTGGCGCATGAGGACACCCTACTCCCACGGAAACGCTGCCGCTGTGAAGGCTTCCCTATTGTCCAGCTTGAAAGAGGGGATCACGTACGTGAGGAAGGGGGAAAGAGTGATCTTCAACCTCATAGTGTTGGGCCTGATACCCAACGCCGTCCTCAACCCGGTCATGTTCCTGTTGCCCATATTCACCACCGAGGTGCTGCACGGCGGCGCCGACCTGGGAGGGATTCTCCTGTCGACGACCGGGCTCGGCGGGTTCATCGCCGCCTTCACCATCGCTTCCGGCGGATTCAAGTCCAGGAGGGGGTTGGTTTGTCTGGGGGCGATAGCCGCGAGTTCCGTCTGCATCATTATTTTGTCCCAGGCCAGGTGGCCGGTGGTGGCGATCTTGCTGGTCGGGATGATGTCGTTTGCCCAAGGGACCTTCCGCACCACCTCGGGCTCGGTGATCCAGTACATGACGCCCGATGTCCTCCGGGGCCGGGTAACGTCGTTGCAGTCGTACGCCCAGGGGTTCTTGATACTGACCAGCTTGCTCATCGGCTGGTTCATCGACTTGACCACGGTCGTCATCGGCATCATGACCATCGGGGCCGTGGGTTTGGGCTTGGCGATTCTCTCAAGCCTCGCCTTCCGCCGGGTCCGCCAGTTGGCGTAGCGGCCGGGCAAGAGAGAGATTGTCGTTGCTGAAAGCTACAAACTCGAGGGCCGGCTCCCAGTGGTTGGGTTTTGACGCCCCGGCCGTCGGCACTTCGACTTTCGCACCGGCGGCTCGCGTCGAGGGGCGCGCCGGGATGGCCCCTGGCCGTAGCGGGGACGAACCTTCGACTCGACTCTTGCTTTCGTCCGGGGCCGCGAAGTTGAACTGCTTGACAAAAAGCTGGTATAGCTCAAAATTGATTGCTGTTCCGCTGTTGAATGCCGGGTGTCTTAAACCCCCGGCTCCGGGCAGGCAACCGGGAACGGGCGGGGCCGAGGAGCAGCTAATAAACAAACGCAGCCAACTGTCGTGGTTGGCCCGCATCCGGACTTTCGATTCTTTACGACTATACCGGGACTACCGCTACCTTTGGGCGGGCAACTTCTGCGCCAATTGCGCCCAGTGGCTTCAGCTACTCTCGGTGGGCTGGCTGGTGCGGGACCTCACCGTCTCTACCGGGTCTTCCGCGCTCCTGGTGGTAACCGCCGGGGGACTGAACACGCTTCCGATCTTGTTGTTGGGTCCCTGGGGTGGAGTCCTGGGCGACCGCATCAACCGCAGGAAGTTGGTGATGACGCTTCAGGCCTTTATGGCCTGTACGGCCCTCCTGTTTGCCTTCTTGGTGCGGTCCGACTACATTGAGTGGTGGCATGCCTACGTCTATGTGGTGGTGGGCGGATCATCCTGGGCCGTAACCCACTCCCTCCGGCAGGCGCTGGTGGCCAACACCGTGCCCAGGGAATCGGTCGTGAATGCCTATGCCTCCAACGTCTTCACGATTACGGGGACCCGGATGGTTGGCCCGTTCATCGGCGGCATCCTGATCGCCACGCTGGGGTTCTTTTGGAACTTCACGTTGGAGGCCCTGCTGTACGCGGGCACGGTGCTGGCCTATTGGCGGATGAAAACTCCCTACTACCACGGGAACGCTTCCACCGCGACGGTTTCCCCATGGGCCAGCCTGAAAGAGGGGATCAGGTACGTGAGGAAGGGGGAAAGAGTGGTCTTCAACCTAATAGTGCTGGGCCTCATCCCCAACGCAGTCCTGCACCCGGTCCTGTTCCTGCTGCCCGTATTCACCACCGAGGTGCTGCACGGTGGCGCCGACATGGGAGGGGTACTCCTGGCTACCACCGGGCTCGGCGGGTTCCTCTCGGCTTTCACCATAGCTTCCGGCGGGTTTCAGTTCAGGAGGGGATTCGTCTGCCTGGGGGCGGTAGCCGTGAGTTCTGTCTCCGTCATTCTTTTCGCACAGGCCAGCTGGGTTGTGGCGGCGATGCTGCTGATTGGGATTATGTCTTTCGGGCAGGGGACCTTCCGCACCACCTCGGGCTCGGTGATCCAGCTCCTGGTACCCGATGTCCTGCGGGGCCGGGTAACCGCGCTGCAGCAATACACCCAGGGGTTCTTGATACTAACCAGCTTGCTCATCGGCTGGTTCGTTGACTTGACCACGGTCGTCATCGCGATAATGAGCATCGGCGCCACGGGATTGGGCCTGGCAATTTTCTCCAGCCTCACCCTCCGCCGGGTGCGCCAGCTAGCGTAGCGCAAGGGCAGAGGAGAGAAGAGAGATTGTCGGTGCTGAGAGGTGGGAACTCGAAAGCCAGCTCCAAGTGGTTGGTTTTTACCGCCCTGGCCATCGGCACCTTCTTGTCGGTGGTGGACCACGGCAGCGTCATTGTGGCCCTTCCCACCATAGAGGCCCATTTCGGCACCGACCTGCCCACCGTCCAGTGGGTGATCGTGGGCTATGCCTTGACCATCAGCGTCCTGCTGTTGCCCATGGGGCGGTTGGGCGACATGGTCGGCCGGAAACGGATCTACATCGCCGGCTTCTCCATCTTCGTCGTGGCCTCCGCTCTAGCCGGCGCATCTCCCGATCTAGCGTTGCTGATCGGCGCCAAAATCCTTCAGGGAGTCGGGTCGGCCATGATCCAGGGTAATAGCATGGCCATCGTCATCTCGACTTTTGCCGAGACGGAACGTGGCAAAGCACTGGGCTCCCATCTCAGCGTAGTCGGCACGGGGGCGGTGGCCGGCCCGGCGTTGGGCGGCCTACTGATCAGCGTCCTCGATTGGCGTTGGGTCTTCTTCATCAACGTCCCCATTGGGCTCATCGGCATCGCCGTGGCACTCCTGGTCTTGCAGGGGGAACGCCACATTGAGGAAGCGGAAGATAGCGGACGGCAGTCCTTCGACTGGATGGGTGCGGTGCTCTCGGGGGTGACCCTGCTGGCCTTCCTGATGGTGGTCGGCAACGGGGACCGGGTTGGGTGGACCTCCTGGCCGGTTGTGGCGGGAACCGCGGCCGCGGTTCTCTTTTTGGCCGCATTCATCTGGTGGGAGCTGCGGATTGAATCCCCCATGCTGGAACTCCGGCTGTTCCGGCGCAAGCTGGTGGCCCTGGGCGTGGCAGCCGGCTGGATATCCTTCCTGGGCACGGCGGCAGCTCGTTTCATGATGCCCTTCTACCTCCAGCGGGTCCTGGAATACAGCCCCGGAAAGGTTGGTCTGTTCATGATCCCCGCAGCGCTTTGCATGGTGTTCGTGGGCCCGGTGACCGGCCGGCTTTCCGACCGGTACGGCTGGCGGCGGTTTACCGCCGGCGGCCTGGCCCTCTCGGCGGCCGCCTCATTTATTCTGGCCATCGGCCTGACGCCGACCTCGCACGTCATGCTGGTTATCGTGATGCTGATGCTGCTGAGCACCGGCACCGGCCTGTTCAACTCGCCGAACAATAGCTCCATCATGAGCGCGGTGGAGCGGTCCAGGTACGGCGTGATCTCGGCGCTGACCCAGTTGGTGCGCAATTCAGCGAACGTCACCAGCGTGGCCCTATCCACTACCATCGTGGTGATCACCATGGGTTCGCAGGGCGTTGAGCCCAGCCTGGATGCCGTTTCCCCCGAGGTGGCTGGAGCCTTCGTCGATGGCCTGCACAACGCGTTCCTGCTGATGGGAATCCTTCTGGTCGTGGGCATGATTATCTGCCTGGTAAGAGGAGATGCGCCCCGGCAAGTACCGGCAGAATCCGGGGCGGAAGAACATGGAACCGCCCGCCTCCATTAGCCCCCATCCAGCGGGGTCACACCTTGACCTTGACACCCGATTCCGCGGATGGCAGAATGCGGTGCTATCCGGCGGCTGATTGCAGGAACGGCCCAGGTTGCAACGTGACACCGCCTGACATTGCCTGACATTGAATGAAGCGAATGAATCCCGAAGGATGGTGAGGAGATATGCCCGACGTCAAGATAGAAGTCCGCGCCAACGCCGGAAACCGCGTCTACGGACCCTTTGAACTGGTAGACCAGGACGGCAACGCGTACACGATCCCCGAAGGTCAGTGGGTGTCTCTATGCCGCTGCGGCCTATCCAAGAATAAGCCTTTTTGCGACAGCGCCCACCGGGACTCCGGCTTCGAAGCCGCCTCGAAAGCCAGGTAACGCCCTAACCCGGACCCGCCAAGAGCCCGGCTGAACCGCCTCCGCCGGGGATGCGCGAGCTGAAGCGGCTGGGTTTGGTTTAGCGTCTTGTAGATAGCGTGACGTCGGCCCAATCGGGCGTCATTCCTTCCCCACGCCCGTCTTTCCGGCGAAGGCCGGAATCCAGGGATGTGCCGGCTGGGTCCCGGCCTTCGCCGGGATGACGATGGGGTATCAAGCCATCTACGAGATGCTGGACTAAAGGCCTGTCAACTGATTGCTGATGACGGTCTTACGTCAGTCCCCACGGTCAATATCCAAGAATGACATCCTGAAATAACCAAGTAGACTGAGTACGCGCAGTATCAAGCCCCCGGCCAACTCCGTAGAGCTGGGAAAGCCGCCGAGACTATCCGGCCCGCGCCTCGCGGCCGTCTCGGAACCGCTAGGGAGCGGCGGTGAGAGAGGCGGCCCAGGCTAGGTAGACCGGAACTTCCTCTTCATGGCCCGGACCGAAGCCAGGCGTTCCTCGGCCAGCCGGTCGGCGGCCCGGGCTGTGGGAATTTCCTCTTCCTTGGATATCTGGATTACCCGGCCCATGGTGTCGTAGATGCGCTCGGTCTTCTCCCGGGCCCGGTCGGGGTGGTAAGCTGTCCCGATTTCCATGGCGACGTTGATGATGCCACCGGCGTTGATGATGTAGTCCGGGGCGTATAGGATCCCCCGCCGGTTCAGCGCTTCCCCGTCGCCCTCCGTCAGGAGTTGGTTATTGGCCCCTCCGGCCACCACCCGGCACTTGAGCCTGGGAATGGTGTCGCCGTTCAGCACGCCGCCCAGGGCGCAAGGGGCGAAGATGTCACAATCCACGTCGTATATCTGTTCCGGCGACACGACCTCGAGGCCCAGGCTCCGTGCCCGGTCCAGTGCGTCTTCGAAAACGTCGGTGACCACTACCTGAGCGTCCTCTTTCATCAAGTGGTGTGCGGTGTAGAGTCCCACCTTTCCGAACCCCTGGAGGGCCACCTTCTTGCCCGTGAGGGAATCGGAGCCCCAAACCTCGCGGGCGCAGGCTTTCATGCCCACGTAGATTCCCAAGCCGGTCATGACGGAGGTGTCGCCGCTGCCGCCTGCGGTGATGGGAAGTCCTACCACGTGAGCCGTCTCCTGGCGAATATACTCCAGGTCGAGACCGGTGCTTCCGACGTCGGTGGTGGTCAGGTAGCGTCCACCCAGGGTGTCCACGAAGGAGCCGTAAGCCCGCAACAGGGCCTCGGTTTTCTGGGTATGAGGGTTGGCAATGATCACGGCCTTACCGCCTCCGAGAGGCACGTCTGCGGCCGCCGCCTTGTAGGTCATGGATTGGGAGAGGCGGAGCGCGTCCTGAACTGCGTCCTCCTCCGCAGTGTAGGGCCAGATGCGGGTACCGCCGCAGGCTGGGCCCAGGGTTGTGTCGTGAATGGCGATGATGGCTTTGAGGCCTACCGCCGGGTCGGCGCAGATAACCAGTTGCTCGTGTCCGTGGCAGCCCATGTAGTCAAAGATCTTCATCGCAAGGGACCTCCTCGCCAAAGGATTGGGGCCATATCGAAATCCGCTTCTACCCTAGTAGGATTCACGACAGGTATAGCCGGTTCAGGGTCGGAGTTGAGTGCCGTGGTTTACCATTCCATTATAACCCGGCGGGGCGGAAGGAGGACATAGGCGCCTCTACCCGAGAGCGCCGCCATAGGGGTCGCCCGAATCCGGAGGCTCAGGTCCCTCGTTCCACGGCCTCGGCCCGGCGGGCCTCAGGCCTCCGTAGCGACGGCTTTTTGGCAATGAAGAAGAGGATACCGCCGATGAAGTTCACTGCGGCCAGGACCACAAACGCGATGTCGTAGGTGCCCGTGGTGTCCCGGATGTAACCCGCGAAAGGGGCGGAGAGCAACATCATGATGTTCATCGGCAATGTGGAGAAGCCCAGGATCGATCCAAAGGACGCCCGGCCGAAGTACTCGCCTCGGATCGTTACGGTCATGGGATTGCGTCCTCCCCACCCGATCCCGAGCAGAACCGCGAAGAGGAAGATCATGGTGAGACTGTCCGGCGAGGTTAGCAACACCACCGCCCCCGCCTGGATCGTGGTGAAGACGAGCAAGCCCAGCCTTACCGGTATCTTGCTGCCGACGTAGCCTCCCACCAGTTGAAAGACCATCGCGAGGCCGGTGTACGTGGCAACTACCCAGGCCGTGGTCTGCACCTGAAACCCCGCGTCGCCCAACAGCAGGCCCAGGTGGACCCAGATGGCGGGAAGCGGAATGGTGGTGCATCCGTGGCCGAAAGAGATCAGCCAGAAAGCAGGGGTCCGGAGCGCCTGGGAGAGGGTAAGGTCTACGTCTGTCCCCTCGGTTTCAGCCTTTGCCTCGGCAGAACGGCGTCCCGGCGCGGCCACCACCGGGCGAGGCGCCGGCGCCGCTCCGTCGGGGAGCAGGCCGTATTCCTGGGGGCGGTTGCGGATCAGCCGGGTCAAGGGAAAGGCCACCGCCAGAATGAAAATGCCTATGATGAGGGCGGTGAGCTGCCAACCCAGCCGGTCCTGGTCCGGGTCGATGGCCCAGGCGATGGCCGGCACCAGCAGCAGAGCGCCGAAGCGGCCGCCGGCGTTGGACCACCCCACGGCGATGGCCCGGCGCCGGGAGAACCAGTGGTTCAGCATGGTCATCATCGGGACCCAACTGGCGAAGCCTTGGCCCAGCGCCATGACGATGTAGGCCAGGTAGAACATCCAGATGTTCTGGACCCGGCTGAACAGCAGGAACCCCGAGCCCCCAATGAGCAAGCCGATCAGGACCATGCGCCGGGTCCCGATCCGGTCGGTCAGGTACCCCTCGATGGGCCCCAACATGCCCCCCTCGATCCGGGCCAGGGTCATGGCGAAGCCCATTTGCGTCCGGTTCCAGCCGAACTGCCGCTCCAGTGCCACCGCCCAAACGGTCATGGATTGGGAAAGGGGTACACTGGCCAGCACCGTAACGAAACTGCTGATGGGGACCAGCCACCAACCGTAAAAAACTCCCCGCAATCTGCCGGGGAGGTGTGTCGACGGGCTCGGGGGTTCCAAAGCTAGTTTCCTTCCGGCTCGGCCCTTTGTCTTACTGCGGGCCTCGCGGTACGGCTTTTGGAAGAGTAGCATATCAAAACATTTGCTGTCGAAAGCATCATCGCCGGTGGGTCCGGCTAGCCGCCCCGGCTGACCGCCTCGGGCTGGCTGGCCGCCGGACTCCGGCGCGCCGGCTTCTTGGCCATGAAGAAGAGGATCCCACCCAGGAAATTCAACCCTCCCAGTATCAGGAAAGCCATGGTGTAGGTGCCGGTGGTGTCCCGAATGTAGCCGGCGAAGGGGGCCGAGGCCAGCATCAGGATGTTCATCGGCACCGTGGAGAAGCCCAGAATCTTGCCAAACGACTCCCGGCCAAAGTATTCGCCACGAATGCCTATGAGCAGCGGATTGCGTCCACCCCAACCGATGCCCATCAACACGGCGAAAAGGTAGATCATGAAGTGATTGCTCGGCGAGGTGAGGGTCAATATCGCGACCGCTTGGACCGACGTGAAGATCAGCAACCCGAATCGCTTGGGAAACATGTCGCCGATATAGCCCCCTATTAGCTGGAAGATCATTCCAACGCCGGTGTAGGTGGCGACGACCAGCGCAGTCGTCTGCAACGGGAAACCCGCGTCTCCCAGGAGCAAACCCAGGTGGACCTGCATTGCTGGGAGCACTATGGTGGCGAACCCGTGGCCGAAGGATATGAACCAGAAAGCGGGGGTACTGATGGCCTGGGTGAACGTAAAGTCGGTGTCCGGCCCGTCGACCGGCGTCTGGCCGGCGGTGGGCCTGCGGCCATGCACGGCCACCACCGGGTGGGGCGTCTCCTTCTCGCCATCGGGAAGCAGTCCGTACTCCTGGGGCCGGTTGCGGATCAACCGGGTGAAAGGGAAGGCCACCACCAGAACGAACACGCCAATAATCAGCGCCGTGAGGCTCCAACCAAGCCGGTCGTAGTCCGGGTCGATGGCCCAGGCGATGGCCGGCACCAGGATCAGCGCGCCCAGGCGGCCGCCGGCGTTGGACCACCCGACCGCGACCGACCGGCGACGGGAGAACCAGTGGTTCAGCATGGTCATCAGCGGGATCCAGCTGGCAAAGCCCTGGCCTATCGCCATGACCACGTAGGCCAGGTAGAACATCCACAGGCTGTGGACCTGGCTGAAAAGGATGAAGCCGATGCCCCCAGCCACCAGGCCGAACAGGACGGTGCGCCGGGTCCCAATCCGGTCGGAGAGGTAGCCCTCCAACGGTCCCAGGATACCACCCTCGACCCGGGCCAGAGTCATGGCGAAGCCCAACTGGGTCCGGCTCCAGCCGAATTCGCGCTCCAGCGCCACCGCCCAAACGCTCATCGCATGAGAGAAGGGCACGTTGGTCATCGTGGTTGCGAGGCTGCTGATCGGGACCAGCCACCAACCGTAGAAGATCCCCCGCTTCCGGCCGGGGAGGTTTTCGCTTGTATCGCTGGAACTCAAATTCAGTACACTTCCGGCTCGGCCCGTGGGCCCGCCTCACATCTGGATTGCCACATTAAAGTATCATGAAAACGTATAGTATCCCGATGATAATATCATGTCGCTCGCCTACGTGTCCGCCTCGGGCGGGCGGGTTGACGGACTCGGCGACGGTCTCTTGGCCAGCAAGAAGAGGAGGGCGCCGAGGAAATTCAGGGCAGCCAGGACCAGGAAAGCGACGGTGTAGGTACCTTGAACGTCCCGGACATAGCCGGCGAAGGGGGAGGCGATCATGAGCAGGACGTTCATCGGGACGGTGGACAAGCCGAGGATTTTCCCGAATGACGCCCGGCCAAAGTAGTCGCCACGGATCGCGACGGTCAGGGGATTGCGTCCCCCAAACCCCATGCCAAACAGGACGGCGAACAAGTAGAACGTGGTAAGACTGGTCGCGTACGTGAGCACCACTATCGCGCTCGCCTGAATCGTGGTAAAGATGAACAGAGCCACCCGCTTGGGGATTCGGTCACCGACGTAGCCTCCAACAAGTTGGAAAACCATCGAGACGCCGGTATAGGCGGCGACGATCCAGCCCGTGGTCTGTACGTTGAACCCCTTGTCTTCCATCAGCAAACCCAGGTGGGCCATGATGGCGATGATCACCATGGAAGTGAACCCGTGGCCGAAGGATATGAGCCAGAAAGCGGGGGTCCGCAAGGCCTGAGCGGCCGTGAGGTCTCCGCCGGCCCTCTCGCCCTCACCCGTTTCCCCGGCGCCGGCGCCCGCCGGGACCGGCGCCGAGGGAGAGACGGCCGGCCCGCCATCGGGCAGCAGGCCATACTCCTGGGGCCGGTTGCGGATCAGCCGGGAAATGGGGAAGGCCACCAGCAGAGCGAACAGCCCCAGGGCCGTGGCCGTGACCTTCCAGCCCAGCCGGTCGTGGTCCGGGTCGATGGCCCAGGCAATGGCCGGAACCAGCAGCAGCGCCCCGCCCCGGCTGCCCACGTTGGCCCACCCCATGGCGGTCGCCCGGCGCCGGATGAACCAGTGGTTCAGCATGGTCATCAGGGGAATCCAGCTGCCCAGCCCCTGGCCCAGCGCCATGACGAGGTAGGCCAGGTAGAACATCCACAGGTTTCTGATCTGGCCGAAGAGCAAGAAGCCGGCGCCGAAGATCAGGAGGCCGAACAAGACCATGCGACGGGTCCCCGCCCGGTCGGTGAGGTAGCCCTCGAGGGGTCCCATCAAGCCGCCCTCGATCCGGGTGAAGGCCAACGCGAGACCCAACTGGGTCCGGCTCCAGCCGAAATGGCGCTCCAACGCCACCGCCCACACGCTCATCGCGAAGAAGAGGGGCACGGTGGCGATCACCATGACGAAACTGGCGACGGGCACCAGCCACCACCCGTAGAAGACTCCCCGGGGACGGCCGGGGAGGTGTCCGCTCTGGCCTGCGTTTCCCAAGGCCCACTCCGATCTCGCTCGAACCGTTGCCCCGGTTCGAGCCGCCGCTTCCGGTCACCCCGAGACTATCAGAAGTTGGCGTGGGTGGTCTATCGGCTCATCGAAGCGGAGGAAATCAACCCACGGTGGCCAGGGATCGAGCCCGGCTAGGGCGGCTCCCGGTCAGCCCCGGTCACTCCGGGTTGTTTCGAGCCACAGTTGGTATACCGTGTTCTTGGGCATATCCAGCGATACGGCCACCTGGGCCACCGCCTCTTTCGCCCGGGTCCCGGCCTCCCGCAGCCGGGACAGCTCCCGGCGGGCCTCCTCCAGTTGGGACGGCGGTGGGCCGGCGGGCAATGGCTCTTCGGGCGCTCCCCGCACCACCAGGACCAGCTCTCCCAGGGGGGCCTGAAAGTGTTCCACGGCCTCGGATAACGAGCCTCGGAACACCTCTTCGTGTAGCTTGGTCAGCTCCCGGCACACGGCGACCTCCCGGTCCCCCAACTCCTCCAGCATGTCTTGCAGCGTGGCCCGCAGCCGGTGGGGAGCTTCGAACGCCACCAGCGTCAACGGGAGGGAGGAGGCCGCCCGGAGGGACTGGCGCCGGCCCTTTTTCCGCCGGGGCAGGAATCCCAGGAAGAGGAAAGCGTCGGCGGAGAGGCCGGAGACAGCCAGGGCGGTGGTGAGGGCCGACACCCCCGGAACCGATTCCACGCGAAACCCGGCGGCGGCCGCCCGGGACACCAACTCGCTGCCCGGGTCGCTGACCGCCGGCATCCCGGCGTCGCTAACCAGCGCCACATCGCCCAACGCCAGGGCCTCCAGCAGCCGGGGAATCCGGGCCTGCTGGTTGTGCTCGTGGTAGCTCAGCAGCGGCACCCGAATCCCCAGATGGGATAGCAGCCGGCGGGTGACCCGGGTGTCCTCGGCGGCGACGAGTTGCACCTGGCCCAAGACCCGGGCCGCCCGGAGGGTCATATCCTCCAGATTTCCGATCGGTGTTCCTACCACGAAGAGAGTGCCCATGCCTTAACATATACCCTGTAATGAGGGCTGCTGGCAAATATTGGACTGGCTCGGTCCGCCCCCAGGTCGAAAAGGCCGGGGGTGTCCCCGCCCTGGCGCTCTTGGTTCTGGTTGTCCTGGTAGCTACGTCGGGGTTCCTGTACCTGCACGAATGGGGGCACGCCTTCGGTTTTTGGCTCGACGGCCTGGCGCCCTGTGTGGGCCTGAACAGTTCGTGGCCCGCTCCGCCCAACGAAGACGTTATTACCCTGATGGGCGGCCTCTTCGGTCCGTTGCTCGGTATGGGGCTAGGTCTGCTGTTCCTGGAGTTGCACTTCCTTCTCAGCTTCGCCAAAAAGTGGACCATGATACTCAGCGTGGCGAACCTGGTGGTACACCCCTTCTTCGTCGGCGGGTTCATCTATTCGGTCCTGATGTCCGGGCGCCCTTTCTACTGGGATGATGAGAGTACCGTTTCCTTGATGCTACCCGACACTTCGAGCACTGCAAGTGCCCTCAACGATCTGGTTGGCGAAGTAGGCAGAAGCTTCCTGTTCGATGGCTGGTCATTGGCGGTGGTTTGGCCGGGGGCGCTGCTGCCACTCTTCGCCCTCATTGGCCTGACGTGGTTTGGCCGGCCTCTCGGGAACCAGCGCGCGGTCACCTGGACGCTCGTGGTTGGAGCGCTCTGTTTGGCCGGCGCTGCTTTGTGGGCGGGGGTTGCCCAGTTCGGCTGGAAAATTTGCTTCTGATCAGGCGCAAAGCGGGCTTCGAGGCATACACGCGGATTTCCCCACCCCCCCATGATTAACGTTGTGACACCCCTGCGCCTCGGGCGCAGGGGTGTCACAACTACTCTTCCCTATGGGTGGGGCCAAGCCTTGCTCGCCGCCCTTGCCGGATGGCGGCGTGGCCGGTAAGCTCAATAGAGCGATCGGATTCCAACGGCGATCCCACGGGAACAACGGACCCCGGATCAAGACCCGAAACAACACCTGAAACAACAACGGAGGGAGCATGGCGAGCCTTACCGGCGCCCATTTATTCATCCGGTGCCTGAAGCAAGAGGGCATCGAGAAGGTGTTCACCATCGTCGGCGACACCATTCTGCCCCTGGTGAACGCGGCCGCCGAGGAGGGCATCGAGTTCATCGACACCCGGCACGAGGGCGCCGCCCTGCACATGGCCGACGGCTACGCGCGGATCACCGGCCGGCCCGCGGTGGGAATGTTCACCGGGGGGCCGGGGTTCTCCAACGCCATCTCGGCGCTGCCGGCCGTTTTCACCTCGGAGAGCCCCGTGATCTTCATCGCCGGCTGCGCCGAGCTTCCGGAGAAGGGAATGACCACCTTTCAGGAGATCGACCAGACCGCCATGGCCGCGCCAGTGACCAAGGGCTCCTGGCTGATCCACGACCGGAAGCGCATCCCGGAGTTCGTGGCCACGGCCTTCCGAACGGCCATGTCCGGCCGGCCCGGCCCGGTGCACCTCACGCTGCCGATGGACGTGCAGGAGCAGGAGATCTCCGAGGATGAGCTGCCCCGGTACCTACCCCGGGAGTACCGGAGTCAGGGCCGTTCCCAGGGAGACCCGGCCCTGATCGAGGAGGCGGCGGCCCTGCTGAGCGGGGCCAAGCGGCCGGTGATCATCGCGGGAAATCCGGCTCGTTACTCGGTGGCGGAGGAGCAATTGCAGTCTCTGGCCGAGGCCACCGGCATCCCCGTCTTTACCGTGGAGCAGGCCAGGGGATTGCTGGACGACGAGCATCCCCTGTGTTTCGGCTATGCCGATGGGGCGCTGAATCCGCCGGCCCGCCGTTTTAGCGAGGCCGACGTGGTGCTGCTGCTGGGTAAGCGGCTGGACCACCGTTACCGCTACGGGGATATCTTCAGCCCCGCCGCCCAAATCATCCAGGCCGACCCCTCTCCGGCGGAGATCGGGCGCAACCGGGGCGTTGCCGTGGGGCTGTTGGGAGACCTGGGGGCGCTGGTGGACCAGTTGACCGCCGCCATCAAGCCGGGCTCTCGGGACGGTATCGCGTCCTGGGTGGACCAGCTCCGGGAGGACCGGTCGGCCTGGCTGCAAGAGATGCGGGACAAGGCTGGGGGCGAGCCGATGCACCCGATGGACGTGTACTCCAGAGTCGAGCATCTGATCGACCGGGACACGGTTATCGTCTTCGACGGCGGCGACTACGTGCAGTGGGGCCGCGGCTACGTCAAAGCCCGGAGGCCCGGCCACTTCATCCGGCTGGGACCGCTGAGCCACCTGGGAGCCAGCATCCCCTACGGCATGGCCGCCAAGCTGGCCTATCCCGGCAGCAAGGTGCTGGTGTTCATCGGCGACGGGGCCTTCGGCTTCTACGCCATGGAGTACGACACCTGCATGCGCCATAACCTGGCGATAACCACGGTGATGGGGAATGACCACACTTGGGGAATCGACAAGACCTTTCAGCTTGCTTACTTCAACCGGGCCGTGGCCACCGACCTTCGCTCCGTCCGGTACGACAAGCTGGTGGAGACCTTGGGGGGCTACTCGGAGTATGCCGAGACGCCGGAGGAAGTAGCCCCAGCCGTTGAAAGGGCCCTGGCTTCCGGGCGTCCCTCCCTGGTCAACGTGGCGATTCGATCCGAGCCGAGTCCCCTGGCGGCGGCAATGATCGCGAGGCGTGCCGGGCGTTAGAAGCCAGAATAATTTATAGCTGTTCCCTGAGGTGGTTCGACAGGCTCAACACGAACGGGGAAAACCCCTGAATTGGAGAGACCCGTTCGGCCATGTATCTTACATATAGACGTGACAGACCGCTTCGTCCTGGGTCTTGCGGACCGGCGGCTCAGCGGCTGGTGTTGATGACCGCCCGGCGGTGGGTGCCCTCTCCGAGCTTGCGGTCGCCATCGTAGGCTTCCACCCGGAAGGTCAACTTGTTGCGGTCCACCTCGGTTAGCTCCGCGTAAGCGATGATGGTGGCGCCGATGTCGGCCGGGGCCAGGTGCCGGACATCGACATTAAAGCCGACCGAGGTCTGGCCCTCTTCCAGGAACTTGTGCACCGTCGCAATGGAGGCCAGTTCCATCAGCTCAATCATGGCCGGAGTGCTGTACTTGTTCACGTGCCCCGCCACGTTGTGCTCGCAGACCATTGTCTGTTTCTCGCCCTTGATGCCGGGGACTATCTTCGAAGTCACCATTTAGCTGCGCCTCCTGATCGGCTAGGGGTTGCGGTTCTTGTCATCATAACAGATGGCTTGGCGGCACCCACCGGGCTCGCGGGTACCCCGAGACCCTCATCAGGGAGGGCCGGCGGGAACGCTTGCGGCCGCCTCGGCTTCAGGCTTTGCCTTAAAACTGTCATTCCGAGGAGAGAAGCGACGAGGAATCTGGTGAGGGGTTCCTTCATCGGAGCCTAGACCCACTACCCAGACCCCTCGCTTCACTCGGGGTGACATGCTCCAGGGTACTTTTGAGGCAAGGCCCCAGCTTCACGCCTGCCTGTTGAACGCGGCCCGATATTGATATAACATTCACCCCTCAGGAAGCTTCTGCTATGGATACCAAGAGGGACATCCTTTCGGTGACGGACCTGTGTGCCGATGAGACCCGTGGAATTATACGCCGGGCCCGGCATCTGAAGGCGGACGTGTCAGCTCAGCCCCTCCAGGGCAAGAGCATTGCCTTGTTGTTCGAGAAACCCTCGCTGCGCACCCGAGTCAGCTTCCAGGTGGCCATCAGCCAGTTGGGCGGCTACTCCGTCTACCTCGGCCCGGACGATGTGGGCCTTGGCGGCCGCGAGCCGGTGTCCGACATCGCACGAGTGCTCTCCGGCTACGTGGATTGCATCGTCGCCAGGGTCTTCAACCACCAGGACCTCGTGGAATTGGCCCGGTATGCCTCCGTGCCCGTGATCAATGCCCTGTCCGACTGGGAACACCCGTGCCAAACCATGGCCGACCTGCTGACCATGGACGAACATCTGGGCGGACTGGAGGGCGTCAAACTGGCTTTCATCGGCGACGGCAACAACGTGGCCCGAAGCTTGTGCCTGGCCCTTCCGGCGATGGGCGTAGGTTTCACCATGGCCGCGCCGGAGGGATATGAATTGGACGAGACCTCGCTCAAGCTGGCGCGCCGGCGGGCCGAGACAGCGTCGGTGGAGGTGCGAGCGGTGAGGGCCCCGGTCGAGGCAGTCACCTTCGCCGATGTGGTGTATACCGACGTGTGGGCCAGCATGGGGCAGGAAGAGGAAGCAGCACGCCGCCGGCAAGCTTTCCAGGGGTACACGGTTGACCCGGCCCTGCTGGCTCAGGCCAAGGCCGGCGCCATATTCATGCACGATATGCCGGCCCATTACGGCGAAGAGGTGCCGCCGGGAATGCTGGAGCACCCCCAGTCGGTGGCCTATCAACAGGCCCATAATCGCAAACCAGCCCACATGGCTCTCCTGGAGTTTGTCATGGGCGGAGCCGGAGCTTAGTCGTGAACGTCCCTATCGTGGCCATCGTCGGACGGCCCAACGTCGGCAAGTCGTCTCTATTCAACCGGATTCTTGGCCGCCGCCAGGCCATCGTGTCGGAGGTGGCCGGAACCACGCGTGACCGGTTGCTGGCCGAGGCCCAATGGGATGACTATCGCTTCATCCTGGTGGATACGGGGGGCCTGGAAACGAACCCGGAGGGGACCATCCGGGAAAAGGTCCAGGAGCAGGCGGACATGGCCGTGGCCTCGGCCGACGTGATCATTTTCATGACCGACGTGGCCGACGGCCTGACCCCGGCCGATCAGGTGGCGGCCGACCGGCTCCGGCGCACCCAAAAGCCCGTGATATTGGCGGTCAACAAGGTGGACAACGACGCCCGGGAATTCACCGCGTCGGAGTTCTACCAGATAGGGATGGGCGAGCCGTCGCTGATCAGCGCCTACCACAATTACGGTATTTACGAGTTGATGGACCTGGTCCTGGCCAATCTGCCCTACCAGCCCGAGGCGCCGGATGAGGCGGAAGAGACGGAAATGCCATCGCCGGCCACGCTGAAGCTGGCCATCGTGGGACGGACCAATGTTGGCAAGTCCATGCTGCTGAACTCCATCCTGGGGCAGGAGCGGTCCATCGTCAGCCAGGTAGCGGGAACCACACGGGACGCCGTGGACACCAACTTGAACTACCGGGGCAACGACATCGTGTTGATCGATACCGCCGGCATCCGCCGGCCCGGACGCGTCGGGCGCGGCATCGAAAAATACAGTGTAATCCGGGCCGTGAGTGCGGTGAATCGCAGCGATATCACGCTGCTGGTGGTCGACGCCACCGAACTGGCCACGGCCCAGGACGCCCACATATCCGGGCTGGCCTGGGATGTGTGCCGGGGTCTCATCGTGGTGATCAACAAATGGGACCTGATGGAGGAAGAGGGCTCGCTGGAGCGGGAACGCGCCCTGTTCCGCGTGCGGGAACGGCTCCATTTCATGCCCTATGTCCCCATCTGCTTCACCTCCGCGCTGCACGGGACCGGTATCCCCGGGCTGTTGCGGACCGCCCTGGACCTGTGGCAGGAGAGGCTCCGGTTGATCCCAATCCGCCAGTTGCAGTACGTCCTGGCCGACGCTCTCGCCGCCCACTCGCCCCCCACGGTGAAAGGACACGGGCGCAAGAGGCTGCGCATCAACCGTTTGCGGCAGGTTGATGTGAATCCGCCGACGTTCCTCTTTACAGTGGATAACCCGCAACTGGTACACTTCTCGTATCAACGCTACCTGGAGAATCAGTTGCGGACCAATTTTGGCTTCGACCACACTCATCTGAGGCTGGTGTTCAAGAAATGATGCGAAGGCCGTTGCCCCCGCTGTTGTTCGTCTCGGTGGTGCTGCCCCTGCTGACCGCTTTCGTGGTCGTGGCGTTCCTGACTTTGGAAGACGCGCCCGTGGCGGCCCAGTATGCCTCGGTGCTGGTCCTCTCGTATCTTCTTGGCTCGATCCCCTGGGGCTACCTCCTGCTCTTCATGACGCGTGGGGTCGACGTCCGAGAATACGGAAGCGGCCGCACCGGGATGACCAACGTACTTCGCACCGGTGGAGGCAAGCTTGCCGTCGTGGTCCTGGCGCTGGACCTGGGCAAAGGAATATTGGCGGTGCTGCTGGCCCGGGAAGTGATCGGCCCGAACGAGGCCGAAGTGGCGGCCGGCCTGTGCGTGTTGGTGGGCCACAACTGGCCTGTGTTCCTTCAGTTCCGCGGCGGCCGGGGCATCTTGACCGGCCTGGGGGGCCTGTCGATCATGGCCCCGATCCCGGCGGTTTTCGCGGCGGTGGCCTTTGTCTTCGCGACACTGTTCAGCCGGTACGTGTCCCTCGGTTCCATAACCGGAGTGGTCATCGCCTTTCTCTCGGTGCTGGCGATGACCATGGCGGGGGTGTACTCCACTACCTACACCCTCTACGTGTCCCTGGGCGGGGCCATTATCATCTGGCAGCACCGGGACAACATCCGGCGGATACGCCAGGGCAATGAGCGGCGCTTGGGTCAGCCGGCTGATAAGCTTGTCTGACCGTCGAGCAGACCTCAGGTTACATAGGGGCGATTCGCGAATCGCCCCTATGTCTGCGTGAGAGAATAGGGGATCAAGCGTTGGAAGAGAGGGTAGCGGTAGTCGGCTCCACCACTTGGGGCACCACCTTGGGCATTATCCTGGCGCGGAAGAACATCCCGGTAAGGTTGTGGGCCCGCACTTCGGAGGAGGCCGCCGAGCTTGAAGCCAAGCGCCGAAACACCCGCTTCCTTCCGGACATCGCCTTCCCCGATGGCCTCAGCGTTACCAGCGACGTTCAGGACGCGGTAGCCCCAGCCGGGCTGGTCATCGTCGGCGTGCCCTCCGACCGGCTACGGCAGAACGTTCGAAACATACGCGACGCCATCACACCTGGAACTATCATCCTGAGCGCGACCAAGGGCCTGGAGTTGCCGGCGGGTCAAAGGATGAGCCAGGTCCTGAAAGAGGAGCTTCCCCCTCACCTGCACCCCGGCATCTGCGTGCTGTCCGGCCCCAATCTGGCCAAGGAAATAATCCAGGGGAAGCCGGCGTCCACCGTGATCGCCGGAGAGGACTCGGCCGTCGTCAAGCAGGCCCAGGCCATCCTCATGTCCCGCTATTTCCGAGTCTACACCAGCCGGGACGTCGTCGGGGTGGAACTCGGCGGAGCGCTGAAGAACATCATCGCCCTGGGGGCCGGCATGGTCGACGGCATGGAGGTGGGTGAAAACGCCAAGTCGGCCTTCATCACCCGGGGGCTGGCCGAGATCACCCGCCTGGGGCTTGCCGCCGGCGCCGAACCCCTCACCCTCGCCGGACTGGCCGGGCTTGGCGACCTGATCGCCACCTGCTCCAGCCCGCTGAGCCGCAACCGCCACGTGGGGGACCAGCTGGCCCGGGGCAAGACCTGGCCGGAGATTCAACGGGCCATGGACAACGTGGCCGAAGGGGTCAATTCCACCGGCGCGGCGCTGGCCATGGCCAGCCATTTGGGCGTGGAGATGCCCATTGCCCTGGCCATCAACCGAATCCTCTTCGAAGGGTTGTCACCCCAAGAAGCCGCCACCGAGCTGATGGAGCGCCCGCCCCGCTCTGAGTGGTAGGCCGCTCCGCTTCGCCTAACGCAGCTCGCCGCGGCGGAGGGACGGCGCCCGCTCCAACAGCCACCGGGCCGCCGCCACGCGGTGACACGGCTGGCCCGCCGGCTCGAAGCACAACAGCGTAAACTTCCCTAATCCGGGCGACTCGTCGACCCATTCCCGGAATTTGTCCAGGTCGTGGTAGTCCGTGTCCAATCCCCGGCGGAACTCGCGGGAAAAAGCGGCAAAATCGATCTCTCCGCTCCGGTAGGCCAGAAGCAACTCCTGCCGGGGGTACAGGAATGGGAGCGTTTCCCACTGGACCCGCTTGCCGCGGGGATGCCTCCGAGACAACCGGTAGAGGCGGCCCTCCCAGTCATCGGGAGCGTAATAGCTGGCAGTGTACAGCATGGGCGGCTATCGGTCTTCGACACTGCCAGGTTGGACTAGGGGACGGCCGGTCCCGGAACTCCGGCGGCGGAAGGCCTGGCGTAGCACGAACACCAGCGCGCCCAGGGCGATGATGCTGGCGTAGCTGATGGCTCGGTCCACCAGCACCAGCGCCACGGCGGCGCTGCTCGCCAGGCTGGACAGACGCACGGCCAGACCGGAGACCCCCGATTCCACCGCCCCGAGTCCTCCAGGGGTTGGGAACAGGGTCAGCAGGGAGTTGGCCAGGGTCAGGAAAACGATCACGGCCAACCCCAGGTCCAGATCCAGGGCCTGGACCACCAGGTACAATCGCCCCACCTCGGCCAGCCAGCCCAGCAGGCCCAGGACGGTGGCCGGCAGGACCCGGCGGAAGCTGCCCATGGTGCCTTCCTGGAAACGGCGGTAATGCTCGGACAGCCGGTCCGGCAGCTTTCTCAGGGTCCACTCCCTGGCCCAGGTCATCGCCGCCAACACAAAGGCCAGCAGGAATACCAGGACGACGGCCAGCCCCAGCACTGCCCAGGCGGCCCGTCCGGTGTCACTGACCAGAAAGGGCACCGCCGCCGCCAGCATCAGAACAACCAGGATGGCGTCCAGCGTCCGTTCCGCCAGGATGGTGCCGATGGTGCGGGGAAAAGATGCGCCTTGCTCGTCTCGGTGCAAATAGGCGCGGTAGGCGTCGCCCAGGCGTAACCACCCCACCGCATTGGCGAACCAGCCAAGCAGCAACAGTTGGCTGCAGTAGAGCACGCCGGGAACCAGCGCGTCGTCGCCCTGAGTGTTGCGGAGAAGGAGCCGCCACCGGGCTCCTCGTAAAATGAAGGTCGAGTAGTGAACCAGAAAGGCCAGGGCCAGGTACCAGGGATTGCCCCCTCTAACCTGCTCCCAGGTTGCCCCCACGTCGACGTCGAAGCGGGTGGCGACGAAAACCAGGAAGGCCCCGGCCAGCGCCAGGGAGATCAGGGTGGGGAAGGAAAAAAACCGTCGCTTTAGATTGGTCGATTCTCCAGGGTTGCCGCCGGAGGGGGCCATTAATCCTCGGTTGAGCCCGCCGGGCAGGACTGGGCCATTTCTAGCGCAGCTCCTTCGGCAGGGTGAAGGCGACATCTTCGTCGACACCATCGAGCTGGATTACCACCTCCGGCGCCAGCGCCCGGATAACGCTCTCCACCAGCACCTCGGGGGTTGAGGCTCCCGAGGTAATGCCCACGTTTTCCTTTCCTTCCAGCCAGGCCGGGTCCAACTCCTCCGGCCCCATGATCAGGTATGACGGGACGCCCTGGGCTTCGGCGACCTCCCGGAGACGGTTGCAGTTGGAGCTGTTCTCGGCGCCGATAACCAGGACAACCTCCACCAGTTCCGCCATCCTGGTCACCGCCATCTGCCGGTTGGTGGTGGCGTAGCAAATGTCGCTGCGGACCACGGCGTCATGAAACCGGTTCCGGATTGCATCGATGGCCTGGGCCGTGTCCCGGACCGAGAGCGTGGTCTGGGTCAACACGGCCACCCGTTCTTCCGGAGGCCAATCCGGGGGCTGGCTTTCCGATTCATCATTGATCAGGGTCATCTCCACCTGGCCCATGGTCCCCCGCACTTCCTGATGGCCCCGGTGCCCCACCAGCAGGACCTTCCTTCCTTCCTGGTGGTACTTCTTGGCCTCGTTGTGGACCCGGGTCACCAGAGGGCACACGGCGTCGATTACCCGCAAGCCGCGCTCTTTGGCCTTTTCGAAGTCTTCGGGCGGGGAGCCGTGGGCGGAGAACACTACCAGGGAGCCGCGAGGTATCTCATCGACGGTCTCGACGGTAATCGCCCCTTTCCGCTCCAGATCGGCGACCACATAGGGGTTGTGGACGATCTGGTGTTTGACGTAGACGGGCGGGCCGTACTTGCGGAGGCAGATCTCCACGACATCGATCGACCGCACCACCCCGGCGCAGAACCCCCGGGGAGAGCTGAGGGTCACTTTCACTGGGCCACTCCTAATGCAGTCAGCCGTCGGCTATCCGCTCTGGTCCGCCATTAAATGCAAATACTTGTACCCGGAGCCGGTATTCAGCAGGACGATCGTCTCGTCGGCCTGCAAGAAACCCTCTTGGACCAGGCGATTGAGCCCCACAACGGTGGCGGCTCCTTCGGGACAGGCGACAACTCCCTCGGCGGCGGCGAGTTCCTGCATGGCTTCCACCATCTCATGGTCCTCCACCGCCAGTGCGGTGCCCGCCGTCTCCCGGATTATCTGAAGGATGAGGTAATCGGCGAAGGGGCCCGGCACCCGGAGGCCGTCGGCCACCGTCGCGGCTTTGGGCCAGGGCTCGGCGGCGGGAGTTCCTTCGTGAAACGCCTTGACGATGGGTTGGCAGCCGACGGCTTGCACCGCGATGAACTTGGGCTGCCGGCCTTCGACCCAGCCCAGCTCCATCAACTCCTGGAATGCCTTGTGCATGCCGATGATGCCGGTTCCGCCGCCGGTGGGATAGACGATGGCATCGGGCAACTTCCAGCCCAGCTGCATGGCGATTTCCAGGCCCATCGTCTTTTTGCCCTCGGCCCGGTAGGGTTCCTTCAGTGTCGAGAGGTCGAAGAGCCCTTGCTCCTTGGCTACCGCCACCGCTATCCGGCCGGCGTCTCCGATCAGCCCGTCAACCAGGTTCATCTCAGAACCGGTGAGAAGGCACTCCTTCTTGTTGGCGTCGGGGACATCCTTCGGCATGAACACTTTGAGCGGCATTCCACCCCGGGCGCAGTAGGCGGCGGCGGCCCCGGCGGCGTTGCCGGCGGAGGGCATCGTGAAACCGGGGGCGCCCAGCTCACCGGCCCGGGAGATGGCTGCCGATATTCCCCGGGCTTTGAAGGTCCCAGTGGGGTTCAGCCCCTCCTCTTTGATGAACAGGTGGTTCAATCCCAGACGCTTCCCCAGGTTCGGCGCCTTCAGCAAGGGGGTCCCCCCTTCGCCCAGGGTGACCACGTTCGCCGGGTCCTCCACCGGTAGCAGCTCGGCGAAGCTCCACATTCCACCGGGCCGGCGCGCCACGGCGTCCCGGTCCACCTCCCGGCCCAATTTGGGCAGGTCATAGCGGGCATACAGCACTTTACCGCAGCAAGGGCTAACCGTGCTCAGGGCGCCGGCGGAATAGGTCTTGCCGCATTGAGTGCATTCCAGGTGGGCCAGATAGCTGGACACGGGCTGGTAACCTCCATTTCTCAGACAGGCGAATAGCCTGGATACGGTGGCGATTATCTCGAAGATATCATACTCTATGTTGGGTACCTCTGGCACGGGGTGGAATCGGTCCCCGGCCAGTTTCCCCCGCTTTTGTGGTCAAACCTCCTATGCTATAATCCGTGGTGCCGCCGACCCGATCACGGAGAGAGACCATGCCGTCCTACCAACACCTGCTGCTGGAAAAAGACCCGGTCGCGCACATTGCCAAACTCACCATCAATCGTCCCGACCGGCGCAACGCCATGAACGATCAGACCACCGATGAGATGTCCGACGCCATCGAAGACGTGGAGGCCGACGACTCCATACGAGTTCTCATTCTCACCGGGACCGGCAATGTGTTCTGCGCCGGCGGCGACCTGCAGGCGCTGCGGGGAGGCAGCGAGCTGGGTACCTGGGCCGCGGACACACCGGATGAAATCCGCCGCAGTTTCCGTCGGGCCCAGCGCCTGATGCTGGGATTACAGCGGATGGAAAAGCCGGTCATCGGCATGATCACCGGCGCCGCCGTGGGCGCGGGTTTCGACTTGGCTGCCGTGTGTGACATTCGGATAGGGTGCCCCCGCTCCCGATTCATGGTAGGCTACGTGCGGTTGGGCCTGTTTCCCGGCTTCGGCGGCACCTGGCTTTACACCCGAACCCTCGGCAGTTTGGGTAAGGCGGCTGAGCTGTTGTTCACCGGCGATTTCATGGAAGCGGATGAGGCGTACCGTGTGGGGTTTCTAAACCGGCTGGTGCCGGAAGAAGACCTGGAAAGCGCAACCATGGAAATGGCCCGTAAGATCGGGGACGGCCCGCCAATCGCCCTCCGGTTGGCCAAGCTGATGCTCTACAAAGGCCTGGACTTCGACCTGGAGACGGCGATGAAGATGGCGGCGGCGGCGGAGACAATTACCTTGACCTCGAAGGACCACGAAGAGGGCATCGCGGCCTTTCGGGAGTCCCGGAAAGCCGTTTACGAGGGCCGATAATGGTTTCGGTGATCGACGACCTCAAAGTATTTACCGGCAACGCCCACCGGCAATTGGCCCAAGACGTTTGCCGGTACCTGGATTTACCTCTGGGCGAGGCTGAGGTGTTCAAGTTCGCCAACGACAACACCTTCGTCCGCATCCAAGAAAACGTCCGTCAGAGGGACGTTTTTATTATTCAGCCCACCTGCTACCCGGTCAACGACAACCTGATGGAACTCCTCATCATGATCGACGCCTGCAAGCGGGCGTCGGCGGGGCGCATAACCGCGGTGGTCCCCTACTACGGTTACGGCCGCACCGATAAGAAGGACCAACCGCGCGTGCCGATAACTGCCCGCCTGGTCGCCGACCTGTTGACCGCGGCCGGCGCCGAGCGGCTGCTGACCGTCGACCTCCACGCCGGACAGATACAGGGCTTCTTCAACATCCCGGTGGACGAGTTGACCGCGCTGCCCATTCTGACCGACTACTTCCAATCCAAAGAGATCAACGACCTGGTGGTGGTGGCGGTGGACATCGGCATCAGCAAACGGGCCAGGGACGTTGCGGAGCGGCTCCACGCTCCCCTGGCAATCATCGAGAAACGCCGATTGGGCAATAACGAGCGCACCGAGACCCTGAACGTCATCGGCGATGTGCGGGGCAAGGTGGCCCTCCTCTTCGACGACGAAGTCGATACCGGAGGCACCATTGTCGCCTCCGCCCGCACCCTGGTGGAACGTGGCGTCAAAGAGGTGTACTGTTGCGTGACCCATCCGGTCCTGTCCCGCGACGCCTCCGATCTCATGGCCCACAGCAATTTCACCGAAGTAGTGGTCTCGGACACCATCCCTCTGCCCGCGGAGAAGCGCAACGGCAAGATCACCGTGTTGTCGGTGGCCCCCCTGTTGGGCGAGGCGATCCATCGCATCCATAAAGGGCTCTCGGTCGGGGAGATGTTCAACTGACTCAGGAGGTAGGTTTCGGCATGTACGATTTGCTGATCAAAGGTGGCACCGTAATCGACCCATCTCAGGGCATCCACGGCGTCAATGATGTGGCGGTGGAGAAAGGCAAGATTGCCCGGGTCGCCTCTAGCATCCCCATCGAGGAGGCCCTCCGGGTGGTCGAGGTTCGCGGGAAGCTGGTTACACCCGGCCTGATCGACCTGCACACCCACGTCTACGACGGGGTGAACAACAATGGCGTGGCGCCCGACCTCGGTGGGGTTCGCGCCGGCGTCACCACCATGGTGGATGCGGGCAGCGCCGGGTGTGACAATATCGGAGGCTTTCCAAGACACATCATTCCCAACAACCACACCGAAGTTATCTGCTTCTTGCATATTTGCCGTACCGGCCTGACCACATCTCCCGACATCTTCAGCCCGGCCAGCATTGACCTGGAGAAGACGATCCAAGTAGCCTCGGAGAACCGCTCGTTTATTTCCGGCATCAAGGCGCGGATGGTGTCGCCGGCGCTGGAGATCATGGGAATGGAGATGCCGCGTCTGGCCAAACAGGCCGCCAAGGAAGCCGGCATCAAGCTCATGGTCCACATCGGGGACACGGAGAAGCGCTATGACGCCAACGTCATCCGCCAACTGCTGCCGATAATGGAGGAAGGGGACATCGTTACCCACTTCTTTACCGCCAACCCGGGTGGGGTGCTGGGCGCCGATGGCAAGCTGGTCCCCGAGGCCAAGGAGGCCAACGACCGGGGAGTGTGGCTGGATACGGCCCACGGCCGGATGAACTTCAGCTTCGACGTGGGCGAGCGGATTCTGGACCAGGGGCTGTCGCCCCACTGCATCAGCACCGACCTGACCCAGCCCGGCCGGCTGCGCACCGTCCACAGCATGACGGAGATGATGAGCCGGTTCCTGGCCATGGGGTTCACCATGGATCAGGTGGTCACCATGTCCACCTTGAATCCCGCCAAAGCGGTCGGCGCGGATGACCGCCTGGGCACCCTGGCCGTTGGCCGGCAGGCCGATATCTCGATACTGGAAGTCAAGGACGGTGAATGGGTGGTCTACGACGTGGTCGGCGACTCCCGGCGGCTGGACAAGGCGTTGGTGCCGGTGATGACCGTCAAGAGGGGTGAGGTGTTCGAAGCCGCCTGGGGTCCCCGCCCCTGGGGTTGGGAGCCGGACCAGTCCTAGAGCCGTTCCCAGTTATTGCCGGCCGCCTCGAATCGGGCGTCGGCCCAATAGACGCACCAAGTAGGGGCGAGGCATTTCTCGCCCCTACTCTTGTCGGCGGACCTGCCTCGAAACCGTCATTACGAGCGAAGCGCCGGGTGACATGTTCCAGCGTACTCCAGAGGCAAAGCTGCTGGGAGCCGACGCGGGGTTGGCCACAGGAGGCAACAGAGGCATTAGCTCCTAATTAAATCTCTGTGCCTCTGTGTCTCTGTGGTCATTTCCCCGTGAAGCGCTTTTGGAGCACGCGGTTCAGGAAACCGTCTTGCCGGCGGGTCGCTTCTTCCCACGGAAGGGCCGGGTCAGCCGGCGAAGCTTGGCGGAAAGCCGGAACCTGGGCCGGATGCTGTGGGCGATGAGGGGCGCCACCTGCCGGTTGCCCGCTACCAGGGGAGCCACCCAGCGCCTCAATTCCTTCATGCTTGGCGAACGTGTCTCCCAGCTGGGCACCAGGCATTCCAGGGGATTCCACCGTTTCTCGCCGGGCAGTCGCGCCATCACGGTTCCCTGGGCCTCCGTGACCGCCAGCACCCCCGCCGCCACGTCCCAGAGGTGGGGAGAGCCTTGAATCGAGTATTGCAGCACGCCGGAGGCAGTCATCGCCAACTCATAGGCGGAGCTGCCGGTGGTCCGTGGCTCTCCTCCGTTGGAGTGGCCGCTCCCAGTTAATCTGCCGGCGAACTTGGAGGTGTGGGCGAAGGAGCCCGGCAGGCCGACGAGGCGGTTGTTTACCGGTTCTTTCGACTGGTAAACGGTAACCGGTTCCCCGTCGGCGAAGCAGCCGCCGCCCCGGCGGCAGTGCATGACGAACCCGCCGCCCGGCTTGGGCCAGGGGATGTAGAGCGCACCCGCCAGGGGCCGGCCCCGGTAAAGGACGCCGATTGACGACGCGTACACCGGAAGCCCGTTGATGAAGTTGGTGGTCCCGTCCAGGGGGTCGAGTACCCAGAGGTAGTCGGGGCAGGCCGTGTCGGACGCGCCGGCGTCCTCCTCCCCAAGGATGCCGTGGTCCGGAAACCGCTGGGCTATCTCCGCCACGAGAAACTCCTGGCAGGTGGTGTCGGCAGCGGTCACCGGGTCCCGGTGAGCCTTGTCTTTGTACTCGATGGAGATCTGGCGTCCGAAGTGGGCGGAGAGGATTTCCCCGGCTCCCTCGGCCAGCCGCACGGCGAAGGTCTCGATCTCCTGGGCCAGCGTGTCAGCGGGGAACGCCACTGCTGCTTCCTCTTGTTTCAGCCATCGTGGGAAGATTCTTTGGGTAGAGCGAGGGGAACCCTTTCTTGCAGTAAAGGGTTCGCCGGAGGCGCCTTTCTTGGGGTTTTCCAGCAGGGATTATGGCCCGGCGGCGGCCTGTAAGGCCTCCAGGTGCCCGGTCCAGTGCCGGGCGATGGTGCGCATCCGGTCTTTGCCGGTGGGGGCTGAGCCGTCGGCCCGGTACATCAGCACCGCGTCGGGGTTTGGCAGGGCCCGGATCGCTTTGATCAATTCTTGATGTGACTGTTTGAGTTGAGCGACGATGTCGGCGAGGGTTGAACCGGCGGTCTTTCCGACGGCGTCCTCATTGATCGCGTCGACGGAGATCGTGTGGTAGAGTGCGGGCCCGCCCTGGCCCACGGCCAAAGCAGCTTCGGTGGTGGCCCGGTGCCAGAAAAGCATGTGGGCCGCCACCTCCCACACCCCCCAGCGATCGACGCGGGCCGATGACTGGGCCCCGGGACCCTCGAAGTACTGAAGTGTCTTCTGCACCACCTGATTCGCCAGGTCGATTAGCTGATCAATCGTTTCGGACTCGGCCATTTAGGTGCCCTCCTCATCGCAGTCTGGCGGCGAACCTCCCAGCGACGCCCGCGGTTGGAGCAGTTTCACCGGGGTTATTGCCGGGGTATTGATTGGAACTATTTGCTCCGGAACGGCGGCGCTGGGCTGGGGACAACCCAGTATAACATGGGCTGTCGGCGTCGCCGTTGCCGAACGTCTTGCCTGTCCGGAGGGAGCGGCAGCTTGCCCGGAGGCGCCGGGTCCGCCGTGACTTCCGCGAAATATGAAATAGCTCAATTCGTTATGGGGTTGGCGCATGTCAGTTGATTCCGCGCCCAAGATGCGAATTGAGGGAATGTTCGGCGGGTCAAGGCTCCGATGGAGGGACCCCGCGCCGGATTCCTCGTCGCTTCGCTCATCGGAATGAAATTTCTTGGACAAGCCCATCTTCAGGCGAGGGGTTCGGCAGGGGCGAACAGAAGTAGGGGCGGGTATGAAACCCGCCCCTTTTGATTGCGTCCAGGTTATGCGCTCAGGTTATGCGGCCGGTTTGAAGTACGGGATGGTGACCTGCTCAGTGGCCCGGACGAAGGCCACCTCCACCGGCATGCCGATCTTCACGTCCTTCGGGTTGCAATCGACGATGTTGGTGAACATCTTCACCCCTTCATCCAGCTCCACCAGGGCCAGGACGTAGGGCACTTCTTCGGCGAAACCCGGCGTCCGGTTCTGGTAGGTAACCGTATAGGTCCAGACGGTGCCTTTGCCGCTAGCCTCGAACCACTTGATATCGCTGGACCAACAGTGAGCGCAGATTCCACGGGGATAGAACTGGAACTCGCCGCAGCGATCGCACTTCTGGATAATCAGGCGTCCCTGACGGCAGGAGTCCCAGTATGGCTTGGTCTCGCCAACGATGGTCGGCAGCGGCTTCTTCCATTCAGGCATGGTCTAATCCCTCCCCAGAATCACTGTTCCGCCGCTGTGCCGGGTCGCCAGGGTGCCACCCGTTCCGTGGCATAGGGCGACCCGGCAGTTGGGGACTTGGCGTGGCGTCCCCTCGAACTGGTTGCGGAGTTGCCGCGTCGCCTCCAACAGCAAGAAGATGCCTCGCATTCCCGGGTGGTTGGACGAGAGGCCGCCTCCATCGGTGTTGATGGGCAGCTCCCCGCCGACCTCCAGCCGGCCGCCGGATACGAATGCGCCGCCCTCACCCTTCTGGCAGAAACCCAGGTCCTCCAACGTTTCGATTACCGTGATGGTGAACGAGTCGTAGACCATGGCCATGTCGATGTCCTGATGGGTCACCCCGGCCATGGCGAAGGCCGGCTCGTGGCTCTGCTTCGCGGCGATGTACATCAGGTCTCGCTTGCCCGCCCCCTGGTGGGCCAGCGCTTCACCCGTGCCCAGCACCCATACCGGCTTGTGCCGGCAGCCCCGGGCGACCTCCGGCGAGGCCACTACCACCGCGCCTCCGCCGTCGCTGATCAAGCAACAATCCGGGAGGTGCAGAGGAGACGATATCACCCTGGAGTTGACCACGTCCGCGACGGTGATTGGGTCGCGGAACATCGCCTCCGGGTTCATGGAGGCGTGCTTGCGTATCGAGACGGCCACCTCGGCCAGTTGCTCCGAGGTGGTCCCATACAGGTGCATGTGCCGCTGGGCGATCATGGCGTACATGCCCACCGTGGTCAACCCGTACAGCTCTTCAAAGCTATCCGGCGACGGCTCAAGCTTGGGGTGGCCGAACCGGGCCACACCGCCGGTGCCCACCGAGACGCCGCCCGACCGGGCCTGGGAGCTGTAGGTGATGACGGCGCAGTTGATGCGCCCGCTGGCGATGGCGTTCAAAGCGTGGGCCAGATGGAACTCGAAGGAGCCGCCACCGACGGTGGTGTTGTCCACGAACTTTGGGTAGAGGTTCAGGTAGTCGGCCAGGTTCATCCCGGTGTTGCGGCCGGCCGAGTGGGCGACGAGCAGGCCGTCAACATCTTTCTTCTCCAGGCCCGCGTCCTCCAGCGCCTTGATGACGCTCTCCCCCTTGATCTGTAGCTCACTCTTGTCGGGCGCGTAGCGGGTGACGTGCTCGTGAATGCCGACGATGGCGGCGGCGCGCCTGAGATCCACCATATTTGAGGTACCTCCGTACCAGATTGTCGCCGAGGGAGTTCGCCCTTTCTTATCTCAGAGCATCCATGGAAGGGGAGGCTCGGCATGGGTGCTGAACGCCGGCAGCGGAGCGCTGACCGCTGATCATCATGGCCACCTGGAGCGGCATTATCATAGGTGCGGGGCTGGAGGGTGTCAAGGGCCGGTGCATCCGGCGGTCTCGGGCTGGGGGCCTCTTCCTAATCCCCGGGATACCGGATATAGTTGGGTGCGAGGCATGCCTCCCTCACCCGGAGTCAAAACAGGGCATGCTGGTGGCGGCCAATAATTTCAGGAGGCTTCATGCTGGCGTTTTTGGGAGGCACCGGACCGGAAGGCAGGGGACTCGCCTTGCGGCTAGCCCTGGCAGGGCAGCAGGCGATCATCGGGTCTCGAGACGCCGGCCGGGCCGCCAAAGTGGCGGAGGAGCTGCTTCAGCTCGCCCCCGGAGCCCGCATCGGGGGAGCCACCAACGCCGATGCCGCGGCCCGGGCCGACGTGGTCTTCTTGACTTTTCCCTACGAAGGGCAGCGTACGGTGCTGGAGCAGTTGCGGGAGTCCCTTGACGGCAAGGTGGTGGTTAACGTCATCGCCCCCATGCTCTTCGAGCGAGGCCGGGGCGCCAGCGCCGTGGCGGTGCCGGCGGGCTCCGCTGCCCAGGAGGCGCAGGAGATATTGCCCGGCTCCCTGGTCGCCGCCGCTTTTCAAAACGTCAGCGCCGAGGACCTGCAGAAGCCGGAGATTATGCTGGAGGGGGATGTGATCGTCTGCTCTGGCCATCGGGAAGCCAAAACCCTGGTGATGGACCTGACGCGGGAGATCAAGAACCTGCGCCCGGTGAACGGAGGCGGCCTGGCCAACGCAAAATACGTGGAGCAGCTAACCCCCCTGCTGGTTAACATCAACCGGATACACAAGATCCACGCCGGCATCAAGATAGTCGGACTCTAGGGAAAAGTTCTTTAGGAGGGGTCTGGGGGACCCTTTCTTGGAAGAAAGGGTCCCCCAGCGTTCCAGCATTCAGGAGTTGATCGTTAAAGCCAGCTTTCTTCTTCGTCTTCCTCCGGCTCCCGGAACGTATACCCCAATCCTTCAAGCTCGGCCCGGAGCCGCCCAGAAAACTCCTCGATGGTGCCGCTCTCCGGCACGGTGATTTCAATCTTGCCGTCCGCGGTCCGGCCGATGGAGCCGGGGTCTTCCTTGGACAGTTCCACGCTGACAGACTCCCGGTGGATGCCCAAGGTATCGGTCACCGAGAAGATGACCTCCATGTCTCCCATGTCGATTATTCCTTCGGCCATAGCTGGCACCCCTTTTGACCCTAGAAGTGTGGGAAGGCATTGATCCTGAACCAAGTATACAGTCGCCGGTCGCGGACCCTGGTTCCCGGCCGGAATGGATTTCAATTTTTCCTTGATGCATGTATATTTCCTGAAAGGGTTGCGACGGCACGGCGGCATTGTGTCCCGAGGCTGCGGAAGGGCCGGGCCGCTCGCCTGACCCCTGGAATGCAACGTCACGTATAAGAATGTAACGTTACGGACAAGGTTGAGGCTCTGATACCGGGCGGCCGGCCGGCCGCCCCTACTGAGGTTTGCTAGTTATGCGACAGAGCGCCGACGTGGTCATCATTGGCGGTGGGGTTATGGGGTGCAGCATGCTGTATAACCTGGCCCGGTTGGGAGTCACCAACTCCCTGCTGGTGGAACGGGACGTGCTGGGGTCCGGCTCCACCGGCCGCTCCCAGGCCATCTGCCGGATGCACTACTCCAATCCGGTGACGGCCTCGATGGCCTGGGAGAGCCTCAAGGTCTTTACCAACTTCGACGACGCCGTCGGCGGCAGCTCGGGGTTCGTCAAGACCGGGTATCTGGTCATAGTCGAGGATGTCGATCGGCCTGGGCTCGAACGAAATGTGGCGATGCAGCAGGAGCTGGGCATCAATACCAGCCAGGTCACTGCCGCCGATCTGAGAGAGCTGGCCCCGATGCTCGCCGTCGATGAGACGGAAGCCCTGGCCTGGGAGCCGGAGTCGGGATATGCCGACCCGTACATGTTGACCACATCCTACGCGGCGCGAGCCCGTGATATGGGCGCGGAAATCATGTTGCGGGCCCCGGCTCAGATGATAGAAGTGTCGGGGGACCGGGTCCGCGCGGTGGTGACCGATCAGGGCAGGGTGGAGACACCGATCGCCGTGGTGGCCGCCGGCCCCTGGTCCAAGATAGAACTGGCCAAAGTGGGGGTCGACGTGCCTCTGGTTCCGGTCCGCCACCAGGTGGCACTGCTCACCCGGCCGCTGGACCGGATACCCGATCACCCTATCGTCGGAGACATCGCCCAATCCTTATCGTTCCGGCCTGACGGCTCTTCCATGACCATGCTGGGGGTTGGCGAGGACGAGGTGGCAGACGTCGATAGCTACAACCAGGGTGTGGAGATGTCGGGCATCGCCGATGCGCTGGGCCGGATGGCCCGCAGAATGCCCGGAATGGCCGATTCATACGTCCGTGGCGGCTGGGCCGGCCTCTTCACCACCACCCCGGACTGGCACCCCATCCTGGACCGGGTCCCAGGCATCGAAGGGCTGTACTGCGCCGTGGGGTTCAGCGGGCACGGGTTCAAATTGTCACCCATGATCGGCTTGGCCATGGCCGAGTTGATCGCCCAGGGGCGGGCCACGTCCATCGACATTTCGCCGCTACGCTTCACCCGGTTCGCTGAGGGGGACCTGCTTTCCTCCAGCTTCAGGTACCGGGTGCTTGCCTGACGCCGCCGGCCTGACGCCATTGCACAGAGGAACGGGACCGGAGCACCAGCGATGCTGAGAGGTGGCCGCAGGGTGCTGCTGGCCGTTTTCCTGGGCCTCTTGGTGCTGGCCGCCGGAAACGGCGATTACCGGCCCTCGGCGTTGGACCTGGCGGTAGCGCCCTACCGGTACAGCCTGGTCCGCTGGGAGCTGTCCCACTTCCTGGAAAAATGGGTCAACAAGCTGGAGGACCTGCTGCCCTGGGCCTCGACGCCGTCGCGTGAGGACCGAATCGCCCGGGCGGTGGAGTTCTTTGACCTGGGCGAAACGTTGCGGGGCCTGGAGCACCGGCTCCGGTTCCCCGAGTCGAACGCCGGGAGTCCGTCGCCGGAGGATCAGGGCCGGCCTCTCCGGGCCGAGATTGAGGAAATCAGAGAGCGGCGACGCCACCTGCGGGAGGGTGTGGAGGAGACGATAGAGGGCGAGATCAGCGCCGTGCTCGCCACGGAAGGGTTCGCCTCCCGGATCGGCCTCATCTTTCCGCCGGTGGACACCGTCTTTTCCGGGTCTCCCGGGGCGCTGATACTGTCGCCGAGGGACCGGATCGAGCGGCAGTTGACGGTCTTGCTGATTCCCGGCCTGGACGACGACGTCCGGGAACAGATCGAGGAGCAGATCTTCCAAGGGGAAAACATGGCGGCCCTGGTGGCAAGCACCGGCGGTGTGGCCACCTACCCCAGCGTGGTTTCCGATTCCGGCAGTCTCCACCATGCCGTGGTGACCACCGCTCACGAATGGCTCCACCATTGGTTCTTCTTCCAACCGCTGGGGCAGCACTTCTGGGACAGCTCCCAAATGACCACCCTGAACGAGACGGCAGCGACACTGGGCGGCCGGGCGATCGGGGACCGGGCCTTCACGGCCATGACCGGGGAGCGGATAAACCGCGATCCGCCACCGGAGCCCGTGGCCCCGGACCCCGAGGCCTTCGACTTCAATGCCGCCATGCGCGAGACCCGGGTGAAGACCGAGGAGCTGCTGGCCGAAGGCAACATCGAGGAGGCGGAGGCGTATATGGAGGAGCGACGCCGGTTCCTGGCGGACAACGGCAGCTTCATTCGGAAGATCAACCAGGCCTTCTTCGCCTTTCACGGGTCCTACGCCACCAGCGCGGCGTCGATCAGCCCCATAGACGCTCAACTGAGGGAGCTTCAGGACCGCAGTGGCTCCCTGGAGGGCTTCATCAAGTCCGTCGGCCGGTTCGGCAGCTACCAGGAGTTCCTGGACCACCTGGAACAGCCTCAGGCGGGGCAAGGCCGGGCGGCGGGGGACCAGGGCGCCGGCATCGAAGACCCGGCCGGCAGGCCCGAGACCTTGGCCTCCGCACCCTGATGGCTTCTTGACCGGTCAGCGCTCGTCCTCGGCCCAGAATTCCTCCGGCCGCTTGTTATACTTCCCATAGCTCAGCACATCGTCGAACCACAGCCAGAACCGGTTCAGCCACCGCCAGCGCCAGTGTTTGATGGAGATGCGAGCCGCCACGTGCACCCAGTGGGTGGACTTGGTCCAAGGGCAGGTCCGGGTGCAATTGGAGCAGGTGGTGCCGACCCGGTTCTGGTACCCCATGCACTTCTTCGCGTCGACCATCCACTGGAGGACCCCGGTGGTGTTGCACTCGTTGTTTGGCTGATAGCTTCGCTCGCCCGTCGGAATGGCCCCGGCACCGCACTTCCGGGTGCATTTCAGACAGATATCGCAGAACTCGGTGATGCCGAAGTCCCGGGCGCCGTCGGGCTCCAGCGGCAGGTCGGTGATGACTTTGGATATCCGCAGGCGGGACCCAATCTTGGGGTTGATCAGGTTGCTGTGCCGGCCCACCTGACCGAGCCCCGCGTCGACGGCCAGGGGGATGCTCAGCGCCACGTCGTTGCCGCAAGGGATTGCGTGGTACCCCAGGCCTCGAATAAACTCGGCCAGCATCCAAACGGTTGGCGCCAGCCTGGTATAGGCCATGGTGCTGAACGCCTCCGTGAGGAGGGTCGGCGCGTACTCCGCGCCCTTGGAGCCCCCGGGCCATTCGTGCAGCATCACCACCACGTACTGCATCTCCTTTGGAATGACGCGAGTCCCATCTTCCAGAAGAGTGGGCGCATCGTACTGTTCCAGGCCGGGCTCGTCGGAGAACTTGATGGGGTACTGTTTCATCGCCTTCTTGTCGAAGTAATGGGAGTACACCCAACGCCGGTCCAGCCTGGCAATACCGGCCTGGTTCGCGCCGAACACCCTGGCGGCCTTACGCACGACCTTGGATGCCTCTTTGGTGGGAGCCTCCCAGCGCTGCCCTGGCGCGGGTCCCAACTGGGACTGCCAGGCGGTGGAGGGCTGATCCGGCTCATTCTTCGAGAACCTCAGCAGATTGAGGAAGGAATCTGCCGCGGCGTCCAGGCTCCAGGCGGGCCGGTCGTAGCCGCTCCGCCCCTTTTCAACAAGCAGGTGCTGCTTGGTTTTTAGCTTGGCGCGTTCCGCGAAAGCCACCGGATCATAGAGCGCCTGGGTGCCCATATTGTTCATCTGGTTGAACCTTACGTACGAGCTTTGCACCTCGTACATTTCGGCAGCCGTGACAAAGCCGTTTGGGCTCGGGTTCTCTGGTTGTTGCACCTTAGGGGCCGGCCGCTGCTTGATCTTCATGCCGTAAGAACTCCAATGGGCGCCAAATTATCGGTCGCCGCTCCGGATACCGGATCAGGGACGTACAAATCTCTGGCCTCTCTACCCTCCAAGGCCACGGTTGCCTCCGCTAGTTTAGTGCCGTGTAATTGGCTTGTCACCCAGCCGGTAATCCCGGCGGCGCTTCTCTGGATTCCGGCCTTCGCCGGAATGACGGGAGCGGATGGGACTACCGCCCAGTTTCGCCGATTTAGATTCATTGCACAAAATACGCTAATCCCTGGTTTCGGTCACGGCCGTTAAGCTCATCCGTTGTCCCAGAGCCTGTCGAAGGGCGCCGCGCCGGTGGTTCGACAGGCTCACCACGAACGGTCGAATTTCGTCGCGGTTCGTTCTCCCGGCATCGCCCGGAGGGGCGTAACGGCGCTCACCGCGAACGGCGCCGGTGGAGCCGATTATCACGAGACAGCCGGCTAGCCGTCCCCCAGGTGTCTGATCTCCCGCAGGAACTCCGCGCCGGCGAGTGCGACAAGGTCCGACAGGCCCAGGTCGAACTTCTTGACCCCCAACTCGTATCGACGTTTGGTTGCCTCGCGATCGAACACCACGCTGAGGCTGACATCCACGCCCGCCTTGACGATCTCCACGATCATGGCGTCCATGGTCCGGTCGACCTCTGCCTGGTCCGGCATGCCCATGGACTGCCACAAGTCCCTGGGGCCGATCTGAATACAGTCGATACCCGGCACGGCGAGAATCTCCGACAGATTCTGAACCGCCTCGACCTCCTCCAGTTGGCACAGGACGAACACCTCCCGGTTGGCCATCTCGGTGTATTCGCGTCCGATGACGTCCAGCCCAAACCACGCCCCCCGGCCCTTTTCGTACACGGTACGCGAACCCTCGGGGTAGAACCGGCAGGCCTGGACCACGGCGCGGGCGTCCACGGCCGTGTTGATTCGAGGGATATGGACCCCGGCGGCGCCCACGTCCAGGTAGCGTAGTATTTGATCCTCTGAGAACGCCATCCGGATTATGACCGGGATGTTGAAGGCGTCTCCGGCCCGAATGAGGTTCTCCACCTCCCGCTCGTCCATGGGCAGATGCTCGCAGTCGATGGTCACGTAGTCATATTCCAACGCCCCAAACAGCTCGACCATCTCGGGACAATACGAACCGAGTCTCCCACCCACCACAATCTGGTTCTCTTTGAGCTTTGCCTTCATGCTATTGCTGCGTATTCTCATCATCACCCCTTGTGAGTTGCTCTTCGGCCGCTTGACCGAGCGGCAGGAACGCGACTTGCCGTCGGCCGCGGGTCAACAGTCTACAGGTACCGGCCGGCCCGGGCGCCGTCCAGCACCGCGTGGAATATCCGGCGCGGGGCCAGGCAGTCACCGGCCAAATGGAGTTCCTTGACCCGGCCTTTCAGCGCCCTCGCAAGCTGGGTATTGGCGCGGCTGCCGCACGCCAGCACGACCGTTTCTATGCCCTCTATCCGGCGCTCTCGCCTGGTCAAGGTGTTCCGGACCACGATGCTTTCCTCTCCTATCGCTTTGAGCCCAGTCAAGGGCGAGAGGGTAACTCCCTTTTCCAAGAGCCGCTTGGTCAGCAGGTACTTGGTGGCATCCTCGATACCCTGACCCACGGTCAGCAATTCCGAAATCAGTTCCACGTCTTTACCCTGGTCCGCCAGGAACTCGGCAATCGATGGGGCGGGCAGATGGTCCTCGACGCCTCCGACAACCAGCACCTTCTGCCCAACCTGGGCCTCCCCCTGGAGGACCTGCATGGAGGTCACCACCCGTGCGTCATCCACGCCGGGAACCGGAGGAACATAGGGCTCGGCGCCGGTGGCCAGCACCACGGCGTCGGGAGCAAGCTCGGCCACCAATTCCGGGGTTATCTCTTCGCCCAGTAGTAGCTCCACTCCCAGTTTCTTGAGTTGAGAGTGGAGATAGACAATCATATCTCCCAGTTGCCGGCGGTTGGGGTCACGAGCGATGATGCTAACCTTGCCGCCGAGTTCGGTCCGGCGCTCACTCAGCAGGACACGGTGTCCCCTGAGGGCGGCCAGCCGGGCCGCCTCCATCCCCGCCGGGCCGCCTCCCACGATGAGGACGAGCTTCTTGGCCCGAGCCGGCGCAAAATCCATCTCCTCTTCCCGGCCCGCCGCCGCGTTCACCGCGCACATCACCGGCCGTCGCCGCCCCACGTAATGGCATTCGTTGGTGACGATGCAGGTCCTGATGTCCTCGAGCCTGCCCTCCCTGGCCTTGTTGGCAAATTCTGGGTCGGCGATGAAGGCCCGGGCCATCCCCACCATGTCGGCGGAGCCTTCGGCGATGATGCCCTCGGCGAGCGACGGGTCGTTGATCCTGCCGGCCACGATTACCGGAATGTCCACCACCGCCTTGATCGCGGCGGCCATGGGAACGTTGGGGCCGGGCGGCACGTAGGACGGGCTCGTGTAGGCCAGCTTTAGCCCATCCTTGGTGAGTCCCATATGAGTTCCGCCGCTGATATTTATGAAATCGATGTGCTGGTTCAACCGCCGGGCGAGCCCTTTCACGTCCTCCAGCGTCAGGCCGCCTTCGAAGCGCTCGTCGCCGGTGATGCGCACCCCCACCGGGAAGCTTGGGCCCACCAGTTCCCTGGTGGCCTCCAGCATCTCCAACAGGAAGCGGAGCCGGTTGTCCGGGTTGCCCCCGTATCGGTCGTTGCGCCGGTTGGTATGGGGCGATAGGAACTGGTTTACCAGATACCCGTGAGCCGCGCCGATCTCCACGCCGTCCAGGCCCGCTTCCTTGATCCTCCTGGCGCCATGGGCGAATACCCGGACCAGCTCCGCGATCTCCTCTGCCTCCAACTCGTGAGGCACTTCCAGGTCGTACTCGTCGATCACCTCGGAGGGTCCCATAGCCAGACGCAGGGCGCCCGCATGCTGGATCGCGATCCCCAGGTGGAGCACCTGCCCAACGCAGACGGCGCCATGGCGGTGCACCGCTTCGGCCCGCCTTCGAAACACCGGAATCAGCGCATCATCGTAGTGACGGATGCCCTCAGGCGTGGCCGGATTGAGGGGCACTACGTCGGGATCCGACGCATGGCCGGGGACGAACCGCCCCGGACCCACCGAGTAATGGTGCACTCCCTCGCCCGAATTGATCCCGATCAGCCCCACTCCCCCACGGGCCCGCTCCTCCAGATAGCGGAGGTTTCTGCCTTCCGACAGGCGGGTGTGATGGGTGGTCATCATCAACCGGTTGCGCACCAGCAGGGAACCGAGATTGATGGGCTGAAAGAGATGCTTGAAATCGGACATCTTGTTGCACGCTCTACTTCGCCAGGGCGACGAGACTACCGCACTATCAATGCCAAAATTCAGGATCAGGATTCGGGCGTCGCAAAAACTCGCCTCCCCAACGGTGATGATTCTATGGACCCACCCATATCGTGTCAATCGCGGCGTCTCTCCTCTGGGCCGGACCTGGTTCGCTCCGACGTGGATGCTCGCCCGCGCCGGTACGACACCCTCCTCTGTGAGTTGCTCCGGAGAGGCCGGAAAATTACCTGAAAGTTCGGCCGGAATGCCGGGGATACCATCCCATCCGGGCATGTGCTACTATTCCGGTTGCGCCAGTACTCGAATGGGGATGTCGCCGTTTACCGTCGGCCAAGGGAACACCACGTCCGCAAAAACGGGCGCAAGAACGGCCGTTTTCCCCACATCACCGGATAATCCGGGGCGCGCCTTATGGGCAACGCGCCTCTGTACGATCACTCCAATATCCACTTGAGATACGGGATGAACCACGGGTCCTCCGATGCAGGCCCATTCATCCAACTGGAGGGCGTTCATGGCCGATCAAGCGCTGGCCGGCGTACGAGTGCTGGACCTTACCCAGGGCGTGGCGGGTCCTTTCTGTACCCGGCTGCTGGCCGACTACGGGGCCGAAGTGGTGAAGGTGGAGGCCCCCGGCGAGGGCGACAAGACCCGTCACCTGGGCCCTTTTCCCGGAGATATCCCGAACCGGGAAAAAAGCGGCTCCTTCTGGTACCTGAACTTCAACAAGAAAGGCATCACCCTGGACCTCGAGGACCCGGAGGACGTTCAGAGCTTGAGGTGCCTGGCCGGCGAGGTGGACCTGCTGGTCGAGAGCTTCCGGCCCGGGGTCCTGGCCCGGTTTGGGCTGGACCTTGGGGGGCTGCAGAAGGCGAACCCGGGCCTGGTGGTGACCTCCATCACCGACTTCGGCCAGACCGGACCCTACCGCGACTACCGGGCCTGCCAGCTGGTACTCAGCGCCCTGGGAGGGCTGCTCTGCAACAACGGGTACCCGGAGCGGCCCCCGGTGCAAACCGCCGGCTGGCTCTGCGACTACGTGGTGGGCACATTGGCAACCGCGGGAGCCCTGGCCGCCCTCTACCATCGGAACCGGGGCGGACAGGGGCAACACGTGGACATTTCCGCGATGGACTGCATCGCCGCCATAGTGGGGCGGCAGGTCACGGAGCTTTCCCTCACCGGCCAGCAGGAGGGCCGGCGCGGCTCTGGCTTCCAGCTCATCCCCTGCCCCGACGGTTACATTGGCGTCAACATCCTGAACTTCCGCCACTGGGAGAATTTTTGCCGGATTATCGGGGCCCCCGACCTGGCTCAGGACCCCCGCTTCGAGATCAGCCTGGGACGCCAGCGCCACGCCAAGGAGTTGCACCAGCGGATCTTCCAGGCCCTGGAAGGCCGCACGCGGGCGGAGCTTTTCGCCCAGGGACAGGACCAGGGTGTCCCCATGGGGCTGGTGGCCACTCCCGAAGAGATCCTGGATTTCCCTCAGCATAAGGAGCGTGGCTTCTTCGTGAAGATGGCGCAGCCCGGAGCAGACAGCCTGCTGGTCCCTGGGGCCCCATTCCGGCCCTCGGCCACGCCGTGGAGGATGTCGTGTCTCGCTCCCACCCTGGGCCAACACAATGGGGACCTCCGGGATAGCAGCCTGTTCTCTCCCCGGCGAGGCCCTGCGGCGGCCCCGGCGCCTCCGGGCCGGCTGCCCCTCGAAGGCATCCGTATCCTGGACTGCACCCACTGGGTGGCGGGTCCCTCGGCCACCCAGTACCTGGCCGCGCTGGGGGCCGAGGTGATCAAGGTGGAGTCGGTGCAGCACTTCGACGGGGCGCGAACCTCCGTGTACCAGATGGAGGGGATGGCCTACGAACAGTCGGCCAGCTACATCTTCCGCAACCGTAACAAGAAGGGGATAACCCTGAACCTCGCGGACCCCAGCGGACAGGAGCTCTTCCGGGGGCTGGTGCGGGAGTGCGACGTGGTGACCGAGAACTACACCCCGAACGTGATGCCCCGCTTCGGCTTGAGCTATCAGGACCTGAGGCCCCAGAACCCCACGATGGTGATGCTATCCATGTCCGGATACGGCGCCAGCGGGCCTTGGAGCCGCTACCCGGCGTTCGCCAGCACCTTTGCCCAGATGTCCGGAATCTACCATCTGTCCGGCTATCCGGATTACCTGCCGACACCCCTCGGTGGAGGTGGCGTGGACCCCATCAACGGGATCATGGGCACGGTGGCCGTGCTGGTGGGCCTGCTCCACCGGCAGCGTACCGGCCAGGGGCAGCACGTGGACTTTAGCCAGCTCGAGGCCATCACCACCATGCTGGGAGACTCGTTCCTGGACGTGGGGCTCAATGGACGGGTGCCGATGCGGCAGGGAAACCGCCACCCCAGGGCGGCCCCCTACGGGTGCTACCCCTGCCAGGGCGAGGACTCCTGGGTCACCATTGCCGTGTTCACCGACGACGAGTGGCGGCAGCTTTGTCGCGTCATGGGAACGCGCGAGCTGGCGGGCCAGGAGCGGTTTGCCAGCCTGGAAGCGCGGCTGGCCCATCAGGACGAGCTTGACGAGCTGGTAGGCAAGTGGACGGCGGAGCGCGAAGGCTACGAGGTCACGCGAGTGCTCCAGGAAGTTGGCGTAGCATCCGGCCCCGTTCTGCCGCCCGCGTTGCTTCCGAAAGACCCGCACCTGGAGGCAGGAGGATTGTTCGAGGAAGTGGAGCGGGCCTGGGTGGGCAAACTTCCCTACACCAAAGTTCCCATCCGCTTCTCCGCAACGCCCCTCGGCCCGTCGGCCCCCGCGCCATGCCTGGGAGAGCACAACGGCCCGGTGCTGGGGAGCCTGGTGGGGTTGGAGGAGGGAGAGCTTCAGGACCTGGAAGCGCGCCAGATTATCGGCACCGAACCCCTGACGGTGCGGGTCTGAGCGCCGGCGAGGATTGCGAGGAAATCCCCCTCGGTCCCCTTTTGCAAAGGGGGATGCACGGTGGCCCTGGTCTCATGGGCCTCACGTTGGCAAGGATTGCGAGGAGGCCCTCCACGGTCCCCCTTTGTTAAAGGGGGATACAGGGGGATTTGGCCCCAACCAAGTTCCAGAACAAGTATAACTGTCCATTCAAAAGCCGGTGATTCACGAACTGCGAATGGGTCTGCATCCATGTCGCCAGTATCAGTCGTGGCTTGGCCTGGCGGCTTCCCTGACCCGCGATAACACTGTTCGGGGCAAAGGCACGCGGGACTCCCCCATCGATACTCGGTGAGCGAGGCGGTTCTGGACAAATCTTCCCAGTTGACGCTACTATTCCTCCATCACTGTCCTGATGATGGATCCTACCCAGTTTACCGGGCTGAACGCCTGCTTTCCGGGAAGATGTTCGCGGGCGAAGCGACGGTGGTGCAACCAAGATAAGGGGGGAGTCGTATGGATAAGCTCCAGGAACGGTTGGCCACTTATGCCTGCGCTCTGAACTACGAGGACCTGCCTCCGGCGGTCATTCACGCCGCCAAGGTGAGGGTGATCGACACCATGGGCGCCCTGGTTGGGGGCTTCTCCGGAGAACCGTGCCGGATCGTACGGGCCATGGCTGCTCTTTCGTCCAGCCCCATGGCGGCCACCGTCCTGGGCACTCGGGAGACGAGTTCTCCTGAGATGGCGGCTTTCGCCAACGCCGCCACGGCCCGGTATATGGAATCCAACGACGTGTATCACTGGCCGGGGAGTGGCGGAGGGCACCCCAGCGATACCCTCACTCCGGTCCTGGCGGTGGCCGAGCCGACCCACGCCAGCGGGCGGGAGTTCATCAACGCCATCGTGTTGGCCTACGAGATCTACCTGCGGGTTGGCGATGCCACCCGGACTCCGGGCTGGGACGCCGCCACCAGAGTGGTCTTGGCCGTCGCGATCGCGGCGGGGAAGATTCTGGGCCTTTCCCAGGAGCAGATGGCTCATTGCATCTCCCTGGCAGTCGTGCCCAACAACGCCCTCGGGCAGACGCGCAGCGGCCGTCTCTCCATATGGAAAGCGGTGGCCGCGGGCCAGGCGGGAAAGGCGGGGGTGTTCGCCGCGCTGCTGGCCCGTCAAGGGATGGAAGGGCCGAACCTCCCGTTCGAGGGAGCGGCTGGGTGGTTCCGCAAGGTGTCCGGGGAGGCCTTTGCCCTGGAGAGCATGGGCGGCCGTGGCGCCCCTTTCAAGATATTGGACACTATTATCAAGGCCAGGGCTTCCTGCGGGTCTACCATCTCGTCGATTATGGCGGCTGAAAGAGCGCACGCCAGCCTGAAAAGCACCAGGGACGTGGAACGGGTCATCGTGGAGGTCTACGAGCCGGCCAAGCGAGGCATGGGCACCGATGAGGTGAACTGGCGCCCCGAGACCCGGGAGACGGCGGACCACAGCATACCCTACGTGGTGGCGGCGGCCTTGCTGGACGGCACCGTGGGGCCCCGCCAGTTCACGATGGAGCGCATCCGGGACCCGGAGCTAATGGCCCTGCTGCAGAAGGTGGAGGTGGTGAGCAACCCTGAGTTCACCAAAGCCTACGAGAGCGTTCCCGTGGGCCACTCCACTCGGGTGGAGGTGGTGACCACGAGCGGTCAGCGGCACGTGGGCGAGGTGAACAGCATCAAGGGAGACACCAGAGACCCCATGAGCGATGGGGAGATCGAGGACAAGTTCCGCATCAACACCCTGGGCATCCTGAGCGATGAGCGGGTCCGCTCCATCCTGGACCGCCTGTGGCAGTTGGAAGAGATGGAGAATGTAGCCGAGATACCGCCGGCTTTGGTTCTGTAGCCTCTGACGCCGCGGGTCCGAACGGGGCCTGGCCGGGCATCGGCAGAGAGGAGCCGGCAGGAAGCCGGAACGCAACGAAATGAGAGGAGGCACCATGGAATACGAGAACATTCTGTACGAGAAGCGGGACCACGTGGGCATCGTCACCCTGAACCGTCCCCGGAACATGAACGCCCTGGCGCCGGGGATGCACGAGGAGATCAAGGACGTGCTGGGGGTGATGCAGGAAGACGATGACGTGCTGTGCACCATCCTGACTGGAGCCGGAGACCGGTCGTTCTGCGCCGGGGCCTTCGTGAAGAGTGATAAGACGCACCACGCGGATGGCCCGGCGGACTATCTGGTCCGGCGGGGCCGCAGCCCTCTGGAGGCGCTGGACAAATACCCCAAGGTTGTCATCGCGGCGGTCAACGGTTATGCCATCGGCGCCGGGCTGAACCTGGTGGTCTTGTCCGACCTGGTGATCGCCTCAGAGAACGCCAGCTTCGGCTTCCCAATGACCAGGCTCGGCATTATTCCCGCCTACGCCGGCTCGGCGCGCCTGGCCCAGTGGGTGGGCAAAGGCAAGGCCATGGAGATGGCCATAATGTCTCGCCGGATAGACGCCCAGGAGGCGTACCGGGTGGGCTTGGCCAACAAGGTGGTGCCCGCGGAGGGCCTGATGGCCGAGGCCATGGTCTGGGCGAGGGAGATCACCGAGTTGGCTCCCATCTCGGTGCGGCTGACCAAGGAGGATATCAAGCAGGGCATGGACACCGGCCCGGACAGCGCATGCGACGCCAACTTTTTCCGCTTCATGGCCACCGTGCTCAGCGAGGACCGGGTCGAGGGCCACGCGGCCTGGCGCGAAAGGCGGACGCCGGAGTTCAAGGGCCGCTGACCGGCATACGAGCCTGGCTGATTGCGACCGCTGGGCGGTTGGTGTTCCAGCCAGCTGAGGTGTTGCCGTCCGGAGAAACGGTGGCCGGTGTGCCGGAACGGACCTGCCGGGTTCGTCCGGCACCTGGCCGGCCCAACCTGGAGTCCGGTATTGGTAACGGCTGAGGAGCTACCCTGGGGGGAGTGAATTGGTCAGGGGTTCCCTCAAGACTGTCATTCCGAGGAGCAAAGCGACGAGGAATCTGGTGCCGGGCTCCCCATTTGAAACCTGGACCCACCGCCCCAGACCCCTCGCTTCACTCGGGGTGACATTGTCCAGAGTACTTTTGGGGCAAGGCCATTGGTCAGGGACAGGCGATTGTTCGAGGTTACGCCGGGATTGGGAGGAGAGGTTGTTACCCCATGATAGTGGGGCAATTCCGCTAACCAGATGGCAGTGGATGCACTCGGGATACCGGTATGCGGTTCACGGCGTCCTAGGGCGGGGTCGCGGAAATCGAGGTTAGGAGTTCCAGCCCAATACGGTTGCCACTTCGTCAGGCAATTCGATGACATCGAAAGGTTTGGGGATGAGCCAGGTGGCCCCCAATTCCCCATAAATCCGCCGGTCTTTTTCGCCGGACAAAGCGGTCATCATGATTACCGGAATGTGCCGCGTAGCTTCGTCGTGCTGGAGTTCTTGAAGGGCCGTGACACCGTCCATCTCGGGCATTGAAACATCCAGTAGGATTACGTCCGGTTGCTCTTCTTTGGCGGCCGCGAAGCCGGCAATACCGGTGTCGGCCTGTAAGACTTTCCAGCCTTTTGTAGATTCGATTCCGATCTGAATGCAATCTCTAATGATGGCCTCATCGTCGACTACCAAGACAGTCTTATCAGGTATTGACACTATTCACCCCTAATCTTGATATGCGTCATTGCCATCCACTATTCGGATTACGACCTCGAACGCTCAGTGAACGGATTGACGGGGTCTTCCAACTCTCCCTGCTTTTTTGGCGCCTTTCCCGACTTGACATAAACATAAACCTTGATCCCGTGGCATTGTCAACGCTTCACAGGCCGAGCTAATGGCATCTTTTGGGTCGCTCCGCCCTAGTGGAAAAGCCGGACTCGATTCGTACCCCAAATCCTGACAGGCACCAGCTTCCATTTCTCTAGCCACTCCGGGAGACCTCCCCACCAGCGGTCCGGGAAGCAACTCCGCCTCGCCGTTGCCGCATATGTGCGAAACTTGAGAACCCCCCCTCCGCCTGCCCGAATTTAGCGCGTCGCCATCAATTCAGCTTCAAATGACTCGTAGACCTGATCCAAATTGAAATGCAGCCGGGCGGTTGCCTATTTCGAGACAGGTGGATACACGGAGAACAGGCTGGGGCTTTCCGGCTTTTCGGCTAGAGGGGGCCGTGGGTGGCCACTCGACGCGGTGGGCTAAGAGCAGGGCCCCGGCAGGAGCGACTCAGCTTGCGGCTCCCCGCGCCCTGCGGCTAGGCTTAGGGTGAACGGATGGTCATAAGGGCAATTTTCGATATTTGGCGTTAGATACCCGCACCGCGAGTAAACTCAGCCAACAGGGCTTCTTCACGCTCTGGGCGGTGGTTCGTTGCCGTTGCCTTTTGCACCACCCCAAGCTTCTCCTCGAGTTGACCTACTCGGTCCTGAAGTCTTTCGTGGCTGCGCAGTACCAGCGTGATAGCCTCCGCAACCGGATCCGGAAGGTCTGCATGGTCAAGAACGGCCATCGGGTGTGGTTTCTCTTGGACCACTTTGCCGGGGACGCCGACGACCGTCGCGAACGGAGGAACGGTTTTCACGACAACAGAGCCGGCGCCGACCTTCGCGCCATCACCCAAAACCACTGGGCCAAGGACAGCGGATCCACCTCCCATCACAACATTGCTGCCCACGGTTGGGTGACGCTTACCCTTATCCAGCGAAGTCCCCCCCAGCACGACTCCCTGGTACATCAAGACATCGTCGGCAATCTCCGCGGTTTCTCCGATCACGACTCCGGAGCCATGGTCGATAAAGAACCGCCGGCCGATCGTGGCCCCCGGATGTATTTCAATCCCGGTTAGAAACCGGCCGATGTGGGAAAGCAAACGGGCAAGGAAATAGATCTTGTGCCGCCACAGGTAATTCGAGACTCGGTATATCCACACCGCGTGGAGACCCGGATAGCAGAAGACTATCTCGAGTCTGGTCCGCGCGGCTGGGTCCATCTTGAAGACAGTTGCTATATCTTCTCTCAGTCTTCCAAACATCACAGGCCTGTCCTAATTGTGGTTTTACTGCTCCGGCGAAGCTTCAGACTTTATTGAGAACCAGGTTTGGATTACGCGAAGAGTCCCGTGGATAGATATCGCTCCCCGGTATCGGGTGCGATCACCACGATAAGCTTGCCGGCGTTCTCCGGTCTCTTGGCAACCTGTATGGCAGACCAGACCGCGGCGCCTGAAGATATGCCTGCCAATATCCCTTCTTCTCTGGCAAGCCGCTTGGCCGTCGCCGCGGCATCTTCGTTAGATACCTGGATGATCTCGTCAATCAGGTCCGTACGGAGGACCTGCGGAACAAACCCGGCTCCTATTCCCTGTATCTTGTGGGGCCCGGGACTTCCACCGGAAAGGACCGGCGAAGCCACAGGCTCGACTGCAATAGCTTTGAAACTTGGTTTTCGCGGTTTGATTACTTCGGCAACTCCGGTTATCGTCCCGCCGGTACCCACTCCCGACACTAGGATATCCACCTGGCCATCGGTGTCGTTCCAAATCTCCTCGGCAGTGGTGAGCCGGTGAACCTCGGGGTTCGCCGGATTCATGAACTGTTGTGGCATGAAGGCGTTCGGGTCTTCTTTCACTATCTGCTCAGCCTTGCCGATGGCCCCTTTCATTCCCTCACTTCCCGGAGTCAGAACCAACTCGCAGCCAAAAGCAGCCAGGAGTTGCCGCCTTTCCTCCGTCATCGTCTCCGGCATGGTTAGAAGCAACCGGTACCCCTTGGAGGCACAGACCAGGGCCAATCCAATCCCAGTATTGCCGCTTGTCGGTTCAACAATGACGGTGTTTGGCCCGATCAGACCGGCTTTTTCCGCCGCCGCGATCATCGACAGGCCGATTCTATCTTTGACGCTGCTGCAAGGATTGAACGATTCAAGCTTGGCCGCCACGGTGGCCGCTGCTCCGTCCAAGATGCGGTTCAATTTTACCAACGGCGTCCCACCGATCAGGCCAGTAATATCATCAGCTATTCTCACGGTTGTGCCTCCTCAAAATGATCATTACGCCAAAAACCCCCAGTGATTTCACTGAGGGTTCTGGTCTTTTCAGCCTGGTTTTCTTTGGACAATCATTTACAGGCGAAAGACCTCACCCTCAAAATACAACAAGTGCAACAAGTACAACAGGTACAACAACAACCGGGGTTTCGGTCGACTTGGCTACACATCTCGGAATCCTTCGCGGTGATTGCCATGGCGGACAGAATATATCACATTCCATGACCATTGTGAAAGTATGGTGGGGGGGCGGACCAATTGTCCGAGGTGGACTCAGCCAGTCGGAAAAGATTGGGGCAATATCAGGCGACAGTCTCGCCTTTCCGCCACAGTCTACCGCTGCTCTTTGGGCGGGCCACTTCTGCTAGCGTCTTGATGCGCCGCCCCCCTCACACCCACGGCGTGCGCTTGGAGCGCTCTTTTTCCGAAGTGTAGGCGGGAAGTCCCTGGCGTTCCAGGACCTCGGTCAGCGTTTCCTTGAACAGCCGGCGGTCGGAGGCGCCGATCACGGCCTGCTCGTGGGCCTCGGAGATCGCCACCGGGTACCCCTGGCCCCGGCGGCACTGGTCCAGGATCAGGCTGTGGCCCAGGGACAATAGCGTCTCGTCCAGCGCGACCCACCGGGGGACCTCCACCCTGGCTATCTCCTCGCCGCCGTGCAGGTAGTAGAAATAGACCTGCTGGGCCTCCCCGTAGTTCTCCCTGGGGACCGAGGAGTTGGTCCGGTAGATGGGGGAGCGCCACCCTGGGGGCAGCCGCCGCTGGAACAGGTCCCGGTCCAGGACGCCTCCGGCCAGGTCGCAAGGGGAGCGGACGGAGCGCCGGTTGCCGCAGGACTGGCGGCACACACCCAGGTCGTGGGGGCAGAGGCAGCATCTGATGGCGTTGACCACCTCGGTGCTCCGGGGCAGGGAGACGTAGGCGGCCAGGGTGACCGGACGGCGCTCGGCCAGGTGCCGTAGCCGCTCCAGCGCCGGAATCAGCCGGTCGCGAATAATCGCCTCCCTCACGAAGGGCCGGTATCCCTGGCCGGACAGTCCCCAGAGCACCAGGGAGCCGTCGACCAACGCCAGGACCGGCGTATCGGAGGGGCACTCGGCGACGACCTCGGCCAGTTGCTCCAGCTCCCGCACCGTCCGCACCAGGCCTAGAAGGGGGCCGGTTACGGCCTCTTCCTGGGCGGGATTTCCGGGGTCAACGAGGTAGAGTTCCGACGGGCCGGCCCCGAGTTGGGGATGGCTGAAGAAGCTGGCATCGGGACGTCCGCCGTAGGTCAGAACGCACCCGCCGAGGTTGATCAAGTGGCAGCTAACCGGAAGGTGCCGGTCAACGTCGATGTGGGAGCCGTCCACCGCCGTCACCGACCAGTCCGCCGGCGGTGGCGGCGGCGCGTAGCTGCCCACCAGGCGGTCTTCCACTTGGGCGGCCAGAAAAGGCCGGTCGGTGGAGGTGCGGGTGATCTCGGCGGCCTCGGCGGGGTCGACTCCCTGGGCCGCCTCCAGCAGGGCGGTCAGCCGGGCTTCCCGGTCCTCCCGGGACTGGCCCAAACCCTGGGCCACCCGGTCCAGTTGATGGAGGGTCTCACCCAGGTCCAGGGGCATCGCGGTTTACCTCAACACGCGCTCGTCGCCAACGCGACGGGTGATGTGCTGCTGGTCCAGGTATTCCAATAGGGGCAACACGTACTTGCGGCTGGAGTTGAACATGGTCCTGGCCTCGGCGACGGTGATGCTTTCGTTGGACTGAAGGTGGGAGACGACCCGGTCCGCCATCTCCCGGTAGGCGGCGGCGGTGAACACCACCGACGGGTTCACCCTCACCACCTGGCCCTGGTCGATCAGCACCCCCAGCAGCTCCGCTTCCAGGGGTTGGTCGCCGGGAGGCGTGTAAGGCTCCCGGCCCAGGATTTTCAAATATTCGGCCACCTGCTGCTGCATCTTGGGGGTCAAGGTTACCTGGTGGCCGGGGAGCCGCAGGAACGGGGCCTCTTCCACCACGTAGCTTTCGCCGGCCAGACGGGCCAACGCCCGGGTGAACGCGGGCTGAGACAGGCCGAGGCGGCTGCGGATTTCCTGGACGGGCGCCCCCCGCCGCAAGGGGTATTGGCCGTGGTAGGTCTGGAGGGACACAAACATCTTGCTCTTGAGGATGTCCCAACTCTGTGCTGAGTAAACGACCGCGTCGTTATCGGTCCCCAACTCTCCCAGGACCACCACGTCCCCGTCGTCCACGAGGCTTGCCGTACGCTCCACGACCTCGGACGCCGGCAGGTTGGAGCGCCGGGATAGGGTCGTCAGATCGCAGGGGCCCCACTGCTCGGCGACGCTGAGCAGTATGTCTTCACCGGTGCCCTGGTCCAGCATCATCAGCCTTTCTTCCACCTCTGGGCTGAAGCGCCGGTGCCGCCGCCGGGGGTTCGGGTCCACCACCTGCCCCCCGCCCAGGGTATCTTCGGCGGAGCGGATGACGAAGAAGTCCCCTTTTACCATCGGCAGGGATTCGTTCAACAGAATCTGCACCCAGCCTTCGGCGCCGGGGGCCAGCCGGTCGGCGTCCAGCAGCCGGACCCTGGCGGTAGTCTCACTGGTGAACAGATGGAAGGTCACCCCCTCGTTGTGGCGCAGGGAGTGGGGCGCTCCCCGGACCATCCTCAACTGGGCGTCCAGCCTTCTGGTGGGCCTCAACCATCCGGGGGTGGTCAAGATTTCCCCTCGCTGGACCTCGGTGCGGGCCAGCCCGGAGATATTTACGGCCAGCCGGACTCCCGGCTGGGTGTTCTCCACCTTGGTCTTGTGGCTCTGCAATCCGCGAATCCTGCCCCGGCGGCCCGAGGGGGCTAGCTCTACCTCCTGCCCCACGGCCAGGACCCCGTCGATGAGGGTTCCGGTGACCACGGTCCCGAAGCCGGAGATGGTGAAGCAGCGGTCCACGGGCAGCCGGGGACGCCCCAGGTCGCGCCGCGCCTCGGTGTCGTCGAGTATCCCGTCGAGGGCGGAGCGCAGATCGTCGAGCCCGGCCCCGGTGTTGGCCGATACCCCAACCATTGCCGAGTTTTCGAAAGAGGTCCCTTTCAGGGCGTCCTCGACCTCGGCCATGACCAGCTCCACCATCTCTTCATCGACCAGATCGGTCTTGGTGATCACCACCAGGTTGCGCCGGACCTGGAGGATGTCCAGGATGGCCAGGTGCTCCCGGGTTTGAGGCATGACGCTTTCGTCGGCGGCCACGATCAGCATAGCCAGGTCGATGGCGCCGACGCCGGCCAGCATGTTCTTGATGAACCGTTCGTGGCCCGGCACATCGACGATGCTGACCTCCCGCCCGCTGGGCAAGGTCATCCAGGCGAATCCGAGGTCGACGGTCATCTCCCGCGCCTTTTCTTCGGGCAGGCGGTCCGGGTCGATGTCAGTCAGGGCCTTGACCAGCGTGGACTTCCCGTGGTCCACGTGGCCGGCGGTGCCTATCACGTACATTAGGGCATGATCGCTATGCGGGTGTCTTCGGGTCCAAGTACGTCGATGGCATGATGAAGGCACGCACGAATGTCCTCGGCTTTGAGGCCAGGGTAGTAATCCTGGGTTATCTTCCCGAAGGAAAGACCTTCCCTCACCAGTTCAAGCACACTCAATACCGGAATCCTGGTACCTGTAACACATGGCTTCCCATAACGGATATCCTGGCTTACCGTGATTCCTTCGCTCATGTCTCCCCTTAGTGAGGGTCTGCGTCAAGAATAGCACCAATTCGACCCTCACCCCACAAACCGGGTGAAAACCTGGTTGGCGATGAAGTAGGCCGATTCGGTCAGGCGTAGGCGTCCGTCTTGCCGCTCCAGCAGGCCCAACCCGGCCAGGTCCTCAATCTCCGGCCGGTACTTCGCTTCCAGGTCGGCCCCGGCCCCGGCGGACGCCTCCGCCAGGTCCATTCCGTCCAGGAGGCGTAGCCCCAGGAACATGGTTTCGGCGCACGCCGTGTCCCGGTCGATGTATTCCTGGCCGGCCACCGGCGCGACCGTGCGCAACTCCGCCTCCGTGAGGGAGTCGAAGGGCCCCGGCTGGGTGGCCTGCCACCGCTTCACCCGCGAGATGTAGGTCCGGGGCGAATTCGCTTCCCAGAACCGGTACCGGCCCAGACGGGAGTGGGCGCCGGGCCCAACGCCGAGATAGGGCCGATTGAGCCAATAGCCCAGATTGTGCCGTGCAACGTACCCGGTCCGCGCCCAGTTGGATATCTCGTAGTGATGGTATCCGGCCCCGGCCAGCAAAACCCGGGCAAGGCCGTACATGTCGGCGGCCAGGTCCGGGTCCGGCTCCGGCAGCTTCCCCTGCTCCATCTGGTGGTGCAGGGGGGTCCCCTCTTCCAGGGTCAAGCTGTAGAGTGAAAGGTGAGTGGGGCCGAGGGACACGACGGCTTGCAGCGTCTCCCGCCATTGGGCCAGCGATTGGTGGGGCAGGCCGTACATCAGGTCCAGGCTGATGTCGGTGAACCCGGCATCGCCGGCGGCCCGGTAGGCGTGCACCGCCTCCTCGGAGTTGTGGCGCCGGCCCAATAGGGTCAGCAGGCCATCGTCCAGGCTCTGGACACCCATGCTGAGCCGGTTGATTCCCTGGGAGAGCAGTCTCCGGCAGGCGGCCCGGTCCAGGTCCCCCGGGTTGGCCTCCAGGGTTACCTCGGCATCCTCCTCGACGTTGAAGGCAGCGCGGATCGCGGCCAGCATCCGGCCGATGTATCCGTCGGGCAGATAGGAGGGCGTTCCTCCGCCGAAGAACACGGTGTTGACCGCCGGTTGTTGCAGCACCCGGCCCCAGAGGCCGAACTCGGCGGTCACGGCCTCCAGGTACGGCGCAATAAGGTCTTCAATCCCCTGGTAGGTGTTGAAATCACAGTAAGGACATCTGGTCTGGCAGAACGGGACGTGCACATACAGACCCATTCCGGTATCTGGAACGATTCGTGGGGTCGGTAGTGGTCTTGTTGCCATACAAATCCGCTGGGATCGTCGAGGTCTTGGGGCAATTACCGGAGAGGACGCCGCGATTGCCCGCCGCCGGCTCGGGCCGGGTCCGCCGGTAGGCCCAAGCCCATCGCTCAGCTGGCCAGGGTGTGGCCTGGCGGGAGGCTACTCATCGTCAAGGAGCCTGGAGGAGCCGTCCACCACCTTCGAAGGGTCTTTGTCCTCGGGTCGATCGGAGCGGGGGGGCCTCCCCAGGTGAAGGTCGACCAGGTGAGGGGGAGAAAGCTTTATCAGCATGAGGACCGCTAGGCCAAGGACGATCACGTCGTCGGCTTTACCCACGATCGGGACCTTCCAATCGTGAGCTAGGTCGATGGGCGATACGATGTAGACAAGGGCCAGCGGGACCAATGCCCTTAGCACTATGAACACCCGCTTGTCGAAAGTGAGCCGCCATACCAACCGTACATACCGCATGATGACCGGCATCAATCGTGGGGCCATGAAGAACAACAACGGGATTATCCGATGCAGCATGGTTGCAACTCCGAAAAATCGGCTACCGCATATAATTATAAGGCAGTCCGGGTGCCTTGGGAACCGGGGCCGCTTCCGCCGCGGGACCATACGCTATACTATTACTGGTGCGGGCGCGAAATGCGTCCCCGCTTTTTTCGGGGTCCCACACAACAGCCGCAAACCTCGGGCCCAAGATCGGTGTCCGAGGCGATGATGGAGCGTTGAACATGGCGCCTGTGACTCAATCCCGGACCATCGGCCAGCTTCGTAAGTCCCGTTACCAGGTGCTCCCGGTGCGGGAAGAACTGAGGAATAACCTGATTGCCAAGATCAGGGCGGAGGAGATCGTCTTCCCGGGCATCATCGGGTTCGAGAACACGGTGATCCCCCAACTGGAAAACGCAATCCTCGCCGGGCAGGACGTTATCCTCCTGGGAGAGCGAGGGCAGGCCAAGTCTCGTCTGATCCGGAGCATGGTCAATCTGCTGGACGAGTACATCCCCAAGATCGCCGGTTGTGAGATCAACGATAACCCCTACAGCCCCATTTGCCGGGCCTGCCGTGATAAAGTGGCCAAGGCAGGCGACGAGACAGAGATCGAGTGGGTGCCCCGGGAGGACCGCTACTCGGAGAAGCTGGCCACGCCGGATATTTCCATCGCCGACCTTATCGGCGAGGTAGACCCGATAAAGGTGGCCGAGGGCCATTACCTGTCCGACGAGCTGGTCATCCACTACGGCCTGGTGCCTCGCACCAACCGGGGTATTTTCTGCATCAACGAGCTGCCCGACCTGGCGGAGCGAATTCAAGTCGGCCTGTTCAACCTGATGGAAGAGCACGACGTGCAGATCAAGGGCTACCGTATCCGCCTGCCTCTGGACGTCTACGTGGTGTCGACCGCCAACCCCGAAGACTATACCAGCCGGGGCCGCATCGTGACCCCGCTAAAGGACCGGTACGGGTCGCAGATCCACACCCATTACCCCAAGGACATCGAGGACGAGATCACCATCATGGAGCAGGAGCGGTCCCGCTTCCCCGAAGAGGACACCATAGTGGTGCCCGACTATATGAAGGAGATACTGGCGGAGATAACTTCACTGGCCAGGCAGAGCAGCGAGATCAACCAACGCTCCGGGGTGAGCGTCCGGGTTTCCATATCCAACTACGAGATCCTGCTGAGCAACGCCATGCGACGGTCCATTGTCCACGGGGATCAGTGGGTCTGCCCCAGGGCCAGCGACTTGCCCTATATCGTTGCTTCTTTTTCCGGGAAGATCGAGCTGGAGACCTTCGAGGAAGGCCGGGAGAGCAAGGTGACCGACGACCTGACCCGGCGGGCGGCGCTCCGGGTATTTGGCAATTATTTCGACGTGAGCGATCTGGAGCAGGTGATAACCTCTTTCGACCTGGGGCACACGGCGGAGACCGGCAGCGAGAGGCCGGCGTCCGAGTACCCGGCATTGCTGACGAGGGTAGAAGGCCTGTCCGACGCGGTGAAGCGGTTGACCGACGACGAGCGGCCCGAGGTGCTGGCTTCGGCCATCGAGTTCATCCTGGAGGGCCTGCACCTGAACCGGCGGCTGAACTGCGAGCGGAGCCCGGAGGGGTACCTCTACCGGAGGTAGGCCTCGCCGGAAAGCAGGCTTGGCCGGCCGTTCGCCGCCCGGTCTCGGCACGACCTAATTCCCTCATGTTCTGCGTCGCCAGTTACGGCTACACCCCTCATTGGATCCGAGTATCCGAGCCCTCTTCTTCTCCTCTGCAAACCTCTTTTGCGGAACCTGCGAATGGTAAGTGGGGATTTCTACCACGCCGATTCTGACCGCCCCCCATTGAACTTAAGCCGGCCCGGATTTATGATTAGTACAGATGTTCCCATAAGTTCATGAATCAGGGAGGTTTGATGGGCGTCGCCGCAGTCCGGGCAGTCTACTGCAAAACCTTGCTGAACCGCACCGACGTTCCCGGTATGCCCTTTCGCTGGTCGCTGAACCCCTACCGGGGTTGCAGCCACGCGTGTAACTATTGCTTTGCCCGCCCCACCCATCAGTTCGGAGGCCCCGACGCTGGCCGGGAGTTCGAGCAGCGGGTATTCGCCAAGGTAAACGCGCCGCAGGTGCTGTGCCAAGAGCTTTCCCGCCCCCAGTGGCATCGAGAGCCCATCATCATCGGCACCGCCTCCGACCCCTACGAGCCGGCCGAGGCCGAGTACCTGCTGACCCGCCGAATCCTCCAGGTATTGGCGGAGTTCGAGAACCCGGCGGCAATCACGACAAAAGGGGTGCTGGTGCGGCGTGATGTAGACGTATTGCGGGACCTGGGCCGGGTGGCCGACGTGCGGGTGATCTTCAGCGTTGGGAGCATCGACGAACGGGTGTGGAGGCTGACTGAACCGGGGGCCCCGGACCCGTGGGCCCGGCTTGAAGCCATGCAATTTCTGGTGGAGAACGGCATCTCCGCCGGGGTGGTTATGGCCCCCTTGCTTCCCGGCATCTCGGATAGCTCGCAAAGCATCGACGCGGTGGCCGCCGCTGCCGCCAGTCACCAGGCCCAGTTCCTGGAGGCCAACCTTCTTTTCTTGAACCCCGGCTCCAGAGAAGGTTTTATGCCGTCGCTGGGAGAGGCTTACCCCCGCCTGGTCCCGGCTTACGCCAGGTTGTACCGCAGAACCTACGCGCCCCAGGCGTACAAGAACAGCGTGCTGAAGGTGGTCGCGGAGGCGCGGCGAAAATGGGGACTGCCGGCCAGTGCACCGTGGCGGTCGGAGCAGGCTCCCCAGCGGCAGCTACAACTCGCTCTGAGCGCGTGAAGGTCCGGCACCGGCGGTGGCGGCGCGGAGGGCGAGGCGGCAGCAGCGCTCAGTAGTTTGAAGCCTTGGTCTCGACCAGCTTGCCGGTGACCAGGAAAATGACCCTCTCGGCTATGTTGGTGGCCCGGTCGGCGATCCGTTCCAGGTCGTGTGCCACCCATAGCAGGTAGGTCGCCCTTTTGATGGTTTCCGGGTCCTTGATCATCAAGAGAAGCAGGTTCCGGTACACCTGATCGTACAACTCGTCCACATTGTCGTCGGCCTGGCACACCTGCTGGGCTTTCACAACGTCCCTAGTGAACAGGGCGTCCATGCTGTCGTGCAGCATCGCCGTCGCTTTTTCGGCCATGACGGGTATGTCGACCAGTGGTTTGACCGGGGGGTCCTCCCCCATGGCCAGACTGATTTTGGCGATCCCCTCGGCGTAGTCCCCCATCCGCTCCAACTCCACCGCGATGTGAAGCAGGGCGAGGATGACCCGCAGGTCCCGGGCCATCGGCTGCTGACTTGCGATGAGGTCGATGCATCGCTCCTCGATTTCGAACCGCTTCTGGTCGATGTAGTCGTCGTCCCGCACAACCTGGTCCGAATTTGCCAGGTCTCGCTCCTTCAGGGCGTCCACCGCCAGGTTGATCGACTTTGCGACAGTCGTGGCCAGGACCTCCACTTCTTTCTGAAGCAGATCGAGTTGAAGGTCAAAATCTGCCCTTGGCATTCCTGCCCCTCCTGATGTTCCACTCCCTGGGATGGGAGACTTGTTCTCGGGCCGCTCCGAGAGCGCCGGGGCTGAGGACCAGGTCACGGCGGCGGCGCCCTTGTCGCCTTGCGGCCTGGCGTCCCCCGGTCCACGCCGCCTGGATTACGGATTCGCCGCCAGGACCTCTAGCTAGATTGGATGCCGGAAAACGCCCGGAGACTCCAGCGCATTAATGCGAGGTCTGACCACTTCCAGACGCAACCAGTCGTTCTTGCGTCCCCTTGAGCCGTACTCCCGGACCGCTAGGGTTGGTGCTTTCGGACACCGGGTCATCCGTCCCCAAGATTGAGGAGAAAGACTCGCCCTTTATGCCCCCGTTGCGCATGCTTGCGGGCGGTAGAAGGATACTCTCGGGGGGTAGAATGAGTCAATTCGCCAGACCGGCGTTTTCCTTCTTCCCTTTGCTCGGAGTGTCTGGTATCATCTCGGATTAATCACGCCGGGAAGGCGCCCGGTTACGAATTCCAGCGAGCGACGGCGATGGCTACGTGGAACGTCATGGCCCTGCTGCGGGAGAGGAGCGGCGGACCGGAGTGGAGGGGACGCTAAAGTCTCGGCTTTTGTGTTCGAAGCGGTTGCCGCCCGGTTACTGCCGGAGTTATGATAGGTTTGCGGTCGCGGCCGAGTGAGGTTTTCGATAGGGAAACTGCGCGATAGCTCCTTTTCCAGAGGTACCATGGTTCGATATGGTGCCGTATGACTAATCCGGCCCTTTTGCTGCTCAAGCCGGCTGCTTGGCTAACGGATAAGCTGCAAGTCAATCGCAGTGTGGTTGGCGCCCTCGCCGAAGGCCGGAGCGACCAACGCTCTAGGCTGGCTTTTCGGTACTTCTCGTGGAAGAAGCTGTTCAATGTCATCCTGGTTGAGGCCCAGCTACGGATAGGGCGCGCCAAGACCTGGGGGGCGCCCTTCGAGTGGGAAATCGACACGACCAACATTTGCCAGTTGAAATGCCCCTTGTGCCACACCGGTTTGGGCACCATCCGGCGGGATAAAGGGACCATGCATTTCGACCTTTTCACGAGGACTATCGATCAGATCAAAGACTATTGTGTGTGGCTGACCCTTTATAGCTGGGGAGAACCTTTCTTAAACCGGCGAATTCATGAGTTTGTGGCCTATGCTCATGAGAATAAGATTGCTACAATTATGAGCACGAACCTCAACAAGCAGTTGAGCCCCGAGACGGCGGAGAATATCATCAAATCGGGATTGGACGTGATGATCATCTCGCTCGATGGACTCACTCAGGAAGTCTACGAGACCTACCGTGTTGGCGGGCGGCTGGAGCGGGTCCTGGACAATATCAAGCTCCTGGTGCGAAAGAAGAAGGAGTTGGGCTACATCACTCCCAACCTGGAATGGCAGTTCATCGTCATGCGGCAAAACGAGTTCCAAATGGACGACGCCCGGCGCATGGCGGTTGAGCTGGGGGTAGACTCCCTGGTGTTCAAGAAAGTAGACTTCCCTCACGGTGAAAAAACCCAGGAAACGGCGGAGCGCTGGCTCCCGCGGGAGCATCCGGAATACCTCCGGGATGATCCGTTTTCAAAGCCGTACCAGGAGGATGGGGATAGGTGTTGGCGGCTGTGGCGCAGCGCCGTGGTCAACTGGGATGGCGGCCTTGCACCTTGCTGCTACCTGACCGACAAGGCCGAGGATTTCGGCGACGCCGGCACCACCCCGGTCAAGGAAATCTGGACTGGCGAGCAGTACACCACCGCCCGGGGCCTGTTCAAGAACGGCTATGTACCGGAGAAGTGGGTCGGCTGCGCGTCGTGCGGCGTGTATCTTGGGAGCCAGGCGGCCAGGAAAAGGGGGCCGATGGCGCTGCATCCGGAGCCGGCCTATGCGGGTTCAACCGGAGTGACGGGCCGGAGCGGTGCAGGCGAGGGACCTCAAGTGCCGGGCGGCTGGCGCTTTCCCATGGCAAGCAATTGGAAAGAAGAGTCCGATGAAGAGTGACGGCGGGTTTCGTGCCGGGGAGTGGGCCAGTGTTGGGAAGTGTCGAAACCTGCGGGTCATTCAGGTATCCGCCCACGGAAGAAGGTGTCAATCCTGTTCTCCAAGGAATGGCTCGCGGTAAAACGCCGGTGGCGATACCATACCAGTCACCGCTCTTTGACGTCGACGTCAGGTCGACTGGGGTCTGGGCGGTAGGCGGGCATAGCTGAGGGTGGAGAGGCATGATGCTTCCCGAGCGCTTCAACCCCTTCAAAAAGTTCCCGTTTCGGACCTGGCTTCACCACTTCCGGGAGTTGCTCCTTGTCGTAGGTGCCTACTTCATCTACATGTACTCCAGAGCGCTGGTGTTCGATGACATCGAAGCCTCTGCCCTGGCCAATGCCAGCACGATCATTGCACTCGAAAAATCTCTGGGTTTCTTCTGGGAGCCGGATTGGCAGGCGTGGGCCATCGCCAGCGCCAAAGCCGTGGTGGTCTTCTTCAATTGGGCCTACATATTCACTTTCTGGCCGATTATCCTGACCGCCGCCCTCATCCTCTACATCGGCAACCGGCCTCGCTACATTTACTACCGCAACGTCCTGCTGCTCAGCTTCGTCTTGGCCTTACTGGGCTTCACGCTGTTCCCCTTGGCCCCGCCCCGCATGATGGCCGGGCAATTCGTCGATACCATCAAGGCCTTTGGGCCGGCCTTCTACGCCAGCAGGGAGTTTGCCAACTACTACAATCCCTACGCGGCCATGCCCAGCCTGCACTTTAGCTGGACCATTATGTTCGGCATCGTGTTTCTGCGATCGGGCAACCGGTGGGTGAGAGTCCTCGGAATCCTCTACCCATTGGTGACGCTGCTGGCTATCACCATCACCGGCAATCATTACATTATCGATGCCATTGCTGGTGGCCTCTTGATCGCGGGGGCCTTCGCCACGTTGGAGTTGGGATTCCGCCGCCGGTTCTTCTTGCCGAGGTTGCGGAAGTACCTTCGAGAATCTTCCGGTAGACGCCGGTTGCCCAAGTCCGGCGCGACCGGGCCGACGGATGCGCCTGCCGCGGGCTTCATACAAAATGGCCTGGACGGGTATCCGAATAATCCCGGCAATCCCTCGGGCCAATAGGGCGCCCGGCCTAGCCAGCCCGCGCTGAATGGACGACGACGGCGAACGGAGGCATCACCCGGCGGACCCTCTCGAAATCCGGCCTGCCCCGGCCGGAAGGTCCCGGGCCGGCAGCATCCCGATCCTCTCCGCCCTCGGGGCCTGGAAAGGCCACTTCCTTGAGCTTGCCCTGATTCTTGGGGCCTACGCCGTGTTTCTTCTCACCCGCGGCCTGGTGTTCTCCGACCTGGATGCCAAAGGGCTGGAGAACGCGGACCGGCTCATCTCCCTGGAAAAGTCCCTGGGCATTTTCTGGGAGCCGGGGTGGCAGTCCTGGACTTTGGACAACGCCAAGGGGATTGCCACGTTCCTCAACTGGGTCTACATCGTCACCTATTGGCCGGTGATCATGGCCATGGGGCTGGTCCTGTACGTCACCGACCGGCCCCGGTATCACTACGTTCGCACCGTCGTGTTGATCACCCTGCTGTTCGCGCTACTCATATTCATGTTGTTCCCGGTTGCCTCGCCGTTCAACATGACCGCATACTTTGTGAACACCATCCAGGAATTGGGCCCTTCGATGTATGGGGGGCCTGATATGGCTACCTTTTACAACTCCAGCGCGGCCATGCCCAGCCTCCACTTCAGTTGGACGGTCATCCTGGGCGCCGTCATCGTCCGGTCGTTCGGCGGCTGGATCAGGCTTCTCGGAATGTTGTATCCGGTGCTAACCTTTTTGCCATCACTATCACGGGGAACCATTTCATCGTGGACGCCATGGCCGGCGGGGCTCTCTCGGCGCAGGCGTTCGTGTTGATGGAATTGGGGGCCCGCCGCCGGTTGCTCCCCATGAGGCCGGGTTGGTTGGGCCGGCCGGGTCCCAGCCCCCGGCGGTAGACGGTTACCCGACGACTTTCTGGTCTCTCAACTGTTGGATGCGGGCGGCATCGTAGCCCAACTCTCCCAGCACTTCCGAGGTGTGCTGGCCCAAAAGAGGAGCCGGGCGGCGCAATCCGCCGGGGGTTTCCGAGAGGCGGACGGGTACGTTGAACATTTCCACCTGCCCCGCCATGGGGTGCTCTTGAAAGGTCAGCATCTCGTTGTCCCTGACTTGGGGGTGGTCGAAGACCTCATTCCGGTCCAGCACCGGCGCTGCCGGGAGGTCGTGCCGTTCCAGGATGCTCAACCACTCCTCCCTTGGCTTCGTGGACAGGATGCCTTCGATAAGCTCGCGGAGTTCCCCGCTTCGTTGCGCCCGTTTCAGGTTGTCGTCGAAAGCCGGGTCGTCGATCAGGTGCTCCAATTCGATGGCCCGGCAGAGGGCGGCGAACTGCTGGTTGTTGAGCACCACCATGATCAGGAACTTGCCATCCTGGCACCGGTACGGGGAGTAGAGGGCTTGGCTGGCGAAGTCCACAGAGCTTCCCGTGGAGCTCTCCCGCTCGACCCGTACCATGTCTACCGACTGCATGGCCAGGGCCATGTGCAGCAGCGACGTCTCCACCCGCTGGCCGCGGCCCGTCCTCTGGCGCACCAGTAGGGCCAGGGCGACGCCGTAAGCCATCGCCATCGGCGCGGAGGCGTCGGAGATCCAGATACCGCTGGAGATCGGTACGCCCTCCGGGGTGCGCCGCTTGCCGAGGATTCCGGAAATGGACTGGAAAAGCAGGTCATACCCCCGGCGCTGGGCGTAGGGGCCCCGTTCGCCGAAGGCGGAGACCCCCACATAAATAAGCCCGGGATTTCGTTGGCTCAAGGTCTCGTAGCCGTACCCCAGCCGTTGCTCCACGCCGGGGCGGAAGTTATGGATGAAGACATCGGCCCGGTCCAGTAGTTGGTACACGATCTCCCGGCCCTCGGGGCAGGAGATGTCCATGGCCATGCCTCGTTTGTTCCGGTTCACCACCAGGAAGGACCGGCTTTCTCCCTGGGCCGTGGGCGGTTGGGTGAACAACCGGCGGGCGTCGTCGCCCCAAAGGGGCTCGATCTTGAGCACCTCGGCCCCTTGGTCGGCCAGGTACATGCCAATTCCCGGTGCGGCCCAAACCTGGGCCACCTCCACTACATTGACTCCTTCCAGGGCCTGGTGCCCCATTCCAGTTTGATCATCCAGCGTCATTGCCTTGGCCCCCTCTGCCACGCGCACGGTTTGCCGATACCGGGTTCATAATTCCTGCGAATACTAGGCGCTAGGCACCCCAACCGGGACGCATTCCACCCCAGTTGGCGAGCCCGCGCCGGCACCAAGTCTACCAGCTTGCCCTGTCTTTTCCCACCCACCCGCACTTGCCGGCTCCTCACGCCATTCGGGAAGATTTGGGCGCAGACTGAAGCCGGCCGGGGCCGTGGATTGGCGAACGCCGCACGTCAGGTTGCGAAAGCCGCCGGACAGTCCTAGAATTGGGGCGCCCATGCTGGCGGAGGAGTTGATTGACCACGGCACCTTCTACTGAAGAGAAAGTACGGCGCCCCCGGAGCGGCGCCTTCATCCTGACCAACCTGTCCATCGGCCACGGTATCACCCACTGGTACATGGCCAGCATGATGTTCTTGCTCCCACGCATCCAGACCTCCCTTGGCTTCAGCGACTTTCAGTTTGGTGCGCTGAACGCCATCCGGCAGGTTTCCAGCGGGTCCGCCACCGTCCCCGCGGGCCTGATCATCGATATGGCGAAGAACCAGTGGGGGGCGATCCTGGTCGGGTGCATGCTTATGCAGGCCATTTCGTTCGGTTTGATCGCGGTCAGCCCCAACTTCATGGTCCTGGCCTTCGTGATTGTGCTTCTTCCCCTCCCCGGCACCATCTGGCACATGCCCGCCATCGCCGCCATATCCCAGCGCATGCCGGACAGGCGGGGGTTTGGGCTGTCGGTTCACGGGATCGGGTCCCAGGTGGGGAGCAGCCTCGGCCCAGTGGCAACCGGAGCCCTGATCACGCTGATAGCGGGCAGGTTGGCGATGGCGGCCTGGCGGAGCGTCACGCTCCTGTACGTCCTGCCGGCGATTGTCATGGCGGTAGTGGTCTGGTGGTCCCTTCGAGACCTGGGCACCAGCGGCACCACGGCCAATGAGCCGACGCCGCTGAAGGACCGGCTCCGGGGTGTTCGGAATCTGCTGCGAGACCGGACCATCCTGGCGCTGATGCTGGCCATCCTGCTGCGTAGCATGGGATTCAACTCCCTGAACATCTGGCTGCCCAAATACCTGCAGGATTCGGTCGAGCAAGGCGGGCTGGGAATGTCAGCATTCATGGCCGGTCTGAACTTTTCGCTGCTCACTACCCTGGGAATAATCTCTTCCCCAGTACTGGGCATGCTCTCGGATCGATACGGCCGGAAGATGGTGCTGCTCCCCTGCCTCACCGTCGCCGCGCTTTTGGCCCTGGCCATCGGACAGGCGGGCGACGGGGTCCTGTTGACCCTGACGATTCTGGCTTCAGGGATGTTCACCTATTCGCTGGCCCAGATAATGCAGGCCACGGTGTTGGACCAGGTAGGCCGGGGCACCGAGGGCGCCACCATGGGAACGGTGATGGGTCTGACTCACATTTTCAGCGCCATGTCTCCATTGATCGCCGCTGGGATCGTCGATGCCTACGGGCTCGGCTCGGTGTTCTACTACAACGCCGCCCTGTGGGCCGCAACGGTGGTGGTGCTTGTGTTCACTCCCTTGAGGCCGCCGCCTCGGCTAGCCGGCCCGGCGCCGGCAACCGACGGCTAATTTCTCCCTTGGGGTCACCGGGACTCCGCCGTGGGTGAGCGGCCTGACCCCACCGTGGTCTACCCGCCCTCGTCGTCACGGACTCTCCGACAGTTGCAGCAGAGGTTTTCGCCGTGCCTCATCGTTGCGAGGCGGCGGGTTGAAGAGATGCCTCGCCCGGTGCTCCGAGGCAGCGAGAACCGCGTTGCGTGTTGCGAATACCGATGGACCGCCATAGAATGGGGATTGCGATTTTGCGGAGGCACTGATTGAGCACGGCATCCCCTGCTGAAGAGAAAGTCCGGCGCCCCCGGAGCGGCGCCTTCATCCTGACCAACCTGTCCATCGGCCACGGCATCACCCACTGGTACATGGCCAGCATGCTGTTGATGCTGCCCGTCATCCAAAAGTCTCTGGGCCTCAGCGATTTCCAGTTCGCTTCTCTGCACACCATCCGGCAGGTCTCCAGCGGCTCCGCCACCATCCCCACCGGCGTTCTCATCGACATGGCGAAGAACCAGTGGGGGTTGATTCTGACCGGGTGCATGATCATGGCCGGAATAGCATCCGGCCTGATCTCGCTCAGCCCCAGCTACCTGTACCTTGCCGTCGTAATCGTTCTTCTTCCTCTCCCGGGCACCATTTGGCATATTCCGGCCATCGCCGCGATATCCCAGCGCATGCCGGACCGGCGGGGGATGGGACTGTCCATCCACGGTATCGGGTCCCAGCTGGGGACCAGCCTCGGTCCCTACGGCACCGGCCACTTGCTGGCCTTGATGGCAGGGTGGTCGGCGATGGAGGCCTGGAGGAGCGTAACGCTCATCTACGTTGCGCCGGCCATCGTCATGGCGGTGGTGGTGTGGTGGTCTCTGCGAGACCTGGGCAGCAGCGGCACCTCGCCCAACCTGCAGACGCCGCTCCGGGAACGGATCCGGGGTGTTGGGGGCCTGCTGCGGAACCGGACCATGCTGAAACTGATGCTGGTCATCATGCTGCGCAACATGGGGTTCAACTCCCTGACCATCTGGGTGCCCAAGTACCTGCAGGATTCGGTCGAAGATGGCGGCCTGGGGATGTCCACGGTCACGGCCGGCATGAACGTTTCGTTGCTCACAGCCCTGGGGGTGCTCTCTTCCCCCTTCCTGGGCGCGCTCTCCGACCGCTACGGCAGGAAGAAAGTGCTGATTCCTTCTCTCAGCCTGGCCGCCGTGCTGGCCCTGGCTATCGGGCAAGCGGATGACGGGGTGTGGCTGACCCTGACGATTCTGGCCACTGGGCTGTTCACCTACTCACTGGGCCAGATACTGCAAGCCTCGGTCTTGGATCAGGTTGGAAAGGGCACCGAGGGCGCCACAATGGGGTTGGTGATGGGCCTAAACAATATATTCAGCGCCCTGTCTCCAATCGCCGCGGCGTTCGTCGTCAGTGCCTACGGTCTCAGCGCGGTGTTCTACTACAACGCCGGCTTGTGGGCTGCCGCCGTGGCGGTTCTCTCGTTGATTAGCTTGAAACCGCCTCCCCTGGCAGCCGGCACGAAGCCGGTAGCCGCCGGCTAGCCGCTGGTCAGGTTGTCGGAGGGATCTCTGCCCTGAGGCCCTAATCGATCGGAAAATCCGGCTGCCGCATCGAGCCGGCCGCTCTTTCTGGTATACTACCCCGACGAATCATCCACGGGCCCCACTTACCACTTTGGCATGGCCTTGAAACCCGGCCCAAAACCTGCAATAAAGGAGCAACCATGGCTCTGTTTGTCGTTACGCATCGGCATACCGCGGATAGGTGCCCGGCAGGGGACCCTCGGAAGGCGCCCATGCTGCTGCGGTGCCTCACCAATGAACACGCCGCCAAGTTCGGCGTTCAAATCCTGGCCGAGGCGATGGTGGGTGGGCAACACTCCCTTCACCTGATTTTGGAAGCTACCGACACGGACGGGGTTCAGAAATTCATGGCCCCCTTCGCCCAGGGTGGGAGTGTAGCGGTACTGCCCGCGAGCCCCTGCGAAACCGTCGTCTCACGGGGAAAATGCTAGCAGGGGAGGGTCTCCGCCCTACTTGATCCCCACAACCATCGAGTCGGGCCCCACCAGGTGTTCCACGTAGGTGTCGTGGAACCCCGCGTCGCGGAGCCACGATTGGCAATCGGCGCCGGTATAGTCGAATCCGTCCGGCGTGTCGATCAGCATGTTCAGGCTCATCAGCAGGCCGAAGGCGTTCTGGCTGCGGCCGTCGTCGATCACGGCGTCATAGACGATGAGGGCGCCTCCCGGTTTCAAGGCCTCATACGCTCTCGCGATGAGTTTCCGCTTCCCATCAAGGTCCCAGTCATGGAGAATATGGCCCATCAGGAGCACGTCCGTCTCCGGCAGTGGAGCCTTGAAAAAGTCCCCCAGATAGAAACTCAGGCGTTGGGCCAGGCCGAAGGAAGCCACGTATTCTTCAAAGACAGGGGCCACCTCGGGCAAGTCGAAGCCGCCACCGGACAGGTGGCCGTGGGCCAGGGCGATCTGGACCGCGGTGCAACCCTGGGCCGTTCCGACATCAATGAAGCTCTGGTACCTGCCCCAGGGGAATTTCTGTCCAATGGAAAGACAGAGGTCCGGGGCTCTTCAGCCGCCGCCGGTGGTGGCGTAGCCGCCAAAGAAGTGCCGCACCAGCACCCGGAGCCGCGCCCAGTGGTCTTGCAGCGCCTCCAGTTCCTCCGGTGAGAGTTGGTTGTAGGTCTTGCCGAACTGGGGGAAGTACCACACGGAGAAAGCCCAGAACCCGGTCGCCCGGGCCGTGTCGCCGGGGCCGTCCGCGATGACGCCGGTGGCGCCCCGCAACTCCCACGAAGCCAGCACCTTCCCTCGGTCGGCGATGGCCACGGCCTCAATCCACGAGGCTTCACGCTGGGGACCCTGGTAGGGCCGCATCAAGTTCAGCAGCCGGCGCAACCGATGGGCGTCGTCCGCCTCCGGACCGGCAAACCTGTGGGTGTGGCGGCTGTCCCACCGGGTACCCAGAGCCGGCAGCAACAGTCCCCCGTCGGAAGCGATTGCCAGCGCCGAGGCGGCCCGGGACCAATCACGCGCCTTGGCCCGCGCGATAGCTTCGTGGGTATCGCCCCTTTCCCGTGGGACGGTGCGCAGGCCGAGCCGGCCGGGCGTCACCGGGGAGAGAGGCAGGCCTTCCAGCAACCACTGCAAGGTTTGCTGCTTTGCCGGGTTACCGGTGCCCAGCAGGATGGGCGTTGCACCTAGGGGAGCGGGTTGACCGGCCATGTTGATCCGTTGACCCACGCTTCGTTCACCGAACAACAGCCACTATCCGCCCACTTGCGAGACCGCGGGTGACGCCCCATGCGCCCGGCACTACAGGATTCGAGCCACGGCGCGGGCGGCGGCGCCGTCACCGCCCTGAAGCTTGATGGGCAGGGCCCAGAGTTCGAAGGTTTCTCCCACCAGCCGGTCCAGATTTATCAGGTTCTCGATGAGGGGTATGTCTTGGCCCAGGAGCAGCCGGTGCACCGGAAAATCATGAATGGTGGATGGGGCCGTCTGAGGATGCTTGTCGATGGGAAAGTCGACGGCGACGGCGTTGACCGAGCACTCGGCCAGGTAGCCCGCGCCCTCGCTGCTGAGGTAGGGGCCCGCAGTGTAGTAGCGGTCGCCGCCGGACTCCCGTTCGGCCCAGCCGGTGAACAGGACGGCGATCTTGTCCCGCAGGGTCCCCTCCTCGCCGCCGGCCTCCCGCAGGTTGGCGACGGAGATGGGGGTGCCGCGACGCGCCAGCTTCCGTAGGTCCAGAAGGAGGGCCGGCCCCATGTACCTCTCCAGGGGCATATCGTCCACGGTAATGCCGCCGGGGTGAAAGTGGTATGGGGCGTCCACGTGGGTGCCGACATGGGTCGCCAGGGTTAGCTTGGTATTGGACCGGGCATGGCTCTCGTGGGTCATCAGCGGTTCCATTTCCACCGAAACCAGGCCGGGCACGGCGGTGATCCGGTTGCCGCCCAGGGTCAGGGTCAGGTCAATCAGCTCGGGCATGATACCCCCTCAATTTGACCGTCTATGGTGCACCGGTCCCCCACGCCGTTGAACCGCGGGCGGGTAACCGGCGCTGCTGTTCGCCCTGTTGGCTTCGCCTAGTCTACCCCAGGCAGCAACTCCAGGAGGTCGGCCCGGTCGGCCTCGGCCCTGGCCCTGGCGGACGTGGACCGGGCCTCCACCGGCAAAGATTGCTCCCAGTCTGGAATCAGCAGGCGGGTACTGGGCGCCAGGCTCAAGATTACCAGAACCCCGACAAAGCTGAAACCCATGGACAAGACCAGGATCACGGTGAAAGAGCCGGTTGCGAAGATAACGAAGCCCGCCAGAATCGTGGCCACGGCGTGGCCCAACAGAGCGCCGGTTATCTCGATGCCGTAGAAAGTGCCCAAAGGTCCGGAGCCGAAGTATTGGCGGTTCACCACGGGATAGGCAGACATCTCGCCTCCATAGCCGATGCCGAAAAGAACGGCGAAAGCGTAAAACACCGAAGAGTCTTGGGCCCAGAACAGGACCAGCACGGTGAGCCCCTGGATGCCCAAGGCCGCCGCCATCACCGGTTTGCCGCCGAAGCGCTCGGTCATTATGGGGGTGACGAAACGGCTGCCGATGCTGAAGATGTTGATGAGGCTGAGAATCAGGGCGGCCCCGGTCAGGCTGATTCCCTGCTCGACGGCCAGGGGAATCGAGTAAATGAGTATGACCCCGTGGCCGGCGCAACCCAGGCTGTGGATGAGGGGCAAGTTCCAGAACTCTTTGGTGCGCCGCAGGTGGCGATTGAACACCTTGAGCCGGAGCTTCAGTACCTCTTTGGCCCAGACGGCCTCCAGGGGGGCACCATCGACGGCCCCATAGGGCTTGATGCCCAGTTGGGCGGGACGGTTTCGGAAGAAGGGCGCCGCCAGGAATATGGCGCCGCCGCCCGCGACACCGATGGTCGAGAAAGTGGCCTCCCACCCGACGCTTTCCAGGAGGTATCCCACCGTGGGCGCGATTGCGGCGGACCCCAGGCCGCCGGCGGCCCATAGTATCCCGACGCAAAGGCCCAGCCGCCGCTCGAACCACCCGTCCAACGCTGCGATCAGCGGGACCATGGCTATCGTCTGGGTCAGGGCGAGCATCACGCCGAAAACCAGGAAGAATTGCCACAGGGCGACGATCTGCCCCAACAGGACCATGCTGGCGGTGAAGAGGACCGCGGCCGTAACCATCATCTTGTGGGCGCCGTACCGGTCGGCGAGCCACCCGGCGATGGGAGAGAAGATGGCCCCGGTGAGATAGTAGGTCGCCAGGCCGGCGCCGATGGTACCGATGCTCCAGCCGAAACCGCCATCGGGATCGTTCAGCGGCGGAACCATCACTCCGGCCGCCATGCCGACGGACTGGGCGACGATCTGCACCACCGACAACACGGCCACGATTACCCAGCCGTAATGAATCCCGCCGGGCAGCCTGACTGCCTTGACCGATGGTTTAGGTTTTGCGTCGATGGTCATGTTTCGAGTCCGTTTTCGCTTCCCAGGCCGGAGGGGGTCCAATTGCCGGGCTTGGCGACTATTCGAGAATGTGGTTCGACAAGCTCACCACGAACGGTGGAGGAGGGTTCCCACCTGACCAGGTGGTTCGACAAGCTCACCACGGACGGTGGTAGAGTTCCCCGTCCGTTCGTCCCGGGCGTGTCGAAGGACCGTCCGCGCCGCATCCCGCGGATTTGCATGGCTGATCAATGAAGGGGGCACGCGGTGAGAAAGGCCTTCCCCCACCAGGTATCGCCCGTGCTGTCTTCGCCGGCCTCTACTGGTGTGGGGCTACTCTGGGCCGAGTCCAGGGGACTCGCATCGGTGCTTGCGCCACGGTTGGCGAAGCCGAAGGACAGCTTCCTATCTTGCTCGTCCACATCGGCGGAAACCGCCCAGGCGCCGAAGAAAATGATGAGGAATACCGTCGCCGCCGCCACCACCAAGAAGGTGGCGGGGATGGGAAAACGCTTCACTCCTTGCCTCGCGTCCTTCACCGCGTCTTCCCCGTTCATGAGGCGCACCGTGCCGCTAGCCCGGCTGCGCCGCCCGGTTGGCGGACGGCCGCCGGGGCGGCCTGCAGGGCGGGATGGCCGTATGGGTTACTATCAACACCGGGCACTATCCGGTCCGCGCCCGGTATGAGAGTCGTCGCCTGTGTGGTCGAGCGGGTGTGCAGCAAGCTTCCCTTTCGGATTTGGCGGTCAGCTAGTTAATCACGATGATAATTAATGATACAGCACCAACGACTGTCGATACCAGTCACGCTTAAGTGCAAATTCTTGGACTGGGGGATGTTGCCACGATCGTTGCCTTGGTCGAGTCTCACCGCCAAGGCAACGATCGGTCGAAAATCTCAGAGGGCTTTGAATCTGGGCTGATCCTGGTGTCCCCGGTTGCTTGGCTGCCGGC
>PVBE012415177.1_pt1 | contig 78057 bp, 68 predicted proteins | sample 1631181 | NCBI WGS metagenome assembly PVBE01 (sample SAMN08397723, study PRJNA350692) | Marine metagenome, whole genome shotgun sequencing project. | isolation source: water | place: Pacific Ocean | collected 2012-04
TTCCCTTGCTTCGGCAAACGGCCAGGACTTGGCGTTGAGGGCATTTTCCTTGAGGTCGGTCATGGTTTGGTTGTTTCCGGGCGTTGAAACTTTATAGCGCCGGAACCTACGGGCGGGGTGCAGCGCCGTCAACCGGCCATTGGAAAAGGTTAGAGAAAACCGAGGAATTCACCATAGCGTTTGGTCAGCGGTTGGGGGCCGACGGCGGTGGCGATCTGCCTAAAGGCGCCGGTGGTCCTGGGGCCGATGTTGCCGTCCAGCTTCAGCGGCTTGAAGGTGTCGTGGCCGAACTGAGCGCCGCCCAGGTCGTTGAGGGTTTCCTGCAAGGTCGTCGCCTCGATGCGGTCCGCGGGTTTCTGGATCGGTTTTGCCGGGTCGCGGAACAGCGGCGCGAAGCTCTTCTCGGTCGCCTCGGCCAAACCCCGAAAGCCGTCCTTGCGCCCCGCGCGGGCGTATTGGTTGAAGCGGCCCAAGGCCAGGACTTCCTCGACCTTCGGCGTACCGAGCGCGGTGACCGCGCCCTTGAGCCCGGATCGGGTCTTCGCCCCGAAGACGCCGTCTTGCTTCAGTTTCGGGAAAGGCGACGGCGCGGTCTTGGCGTTGTCGGCCAGGATATTGATGCCGCCCTGCAGGTGTTTGATGGTGGCAGCCAGGCCGTCGTCCTTGGCGTTCTTGAGGACATTGAGACCGATGCGCCTGAGGGCGTCTTTCAGGGGGTTGCCATCGGCGGCGGCCAGCGGCTTCGGCGTCTCCGGGATGGCGTTGACGGGCTTCGGGTCGATCATCCGCCCGACGGCGTCATATTTGACCGGTTTGGTGCCGAACCGGTGCTCGAGAAAAGCCGTCGCCGCCTTATCCAGGCGTTCCTGCTCCGGCCCGGCGGGAAGATCGAACATTGCTTTTTTAAGCGCGACGAATTCGCCCTGGGTCAGGTCTTGCGGTTTCTTCAGCATGATTTCATCGACCGGGTTGCCCGGCTGCATCAGGTCATCCATGAACTTGCGGTTTTCCGGCGAGGCGTTCTCAAGGTCATCGTCGCCGGCTTTTTTGCCCTCCTTTTTATCATCTTCGCGATCCGGGCCTTTCGGTTGTTCCGGCTCGGGCGGCTTGTCGTCTTCTGGAGACTTTTCCGGCGGCAGGGATTCGAGTTTCTTCTGTAACAGGTCAAGTTCCTCGTGCTTTTGCCTTAGTATTATTAAAAGATCATTGCGTTTTTCCATGGCATCAAAATATGCTTTGCTGCTTTCGTGCGTTACGTTTGATTTATCTATTTCATTCAATTTTTTCATTTGGTCGCTTAAGGTTTGCCTTTCCGCGTTGATCTCGTTGATGCGGGCGTTAATCCTCTCGATTTCGGTCCGGATTTCTTCGCGCTCCATGGATGCGTCGGATGGTGTTGTGGTAATGGTCAAGTTCCTTTATTTGGGGGCGGGTTGTCGGGTTAACGGGAAACGTGTATAAATTTATTCACTACACGTATTATTAGGGCTTCTCGATGTTCGAAATTTTTACGGATCAATGGTCCAGCCGCCGCAAACGGTGGTTGACCCTAGCCGGGGTGCTGACCGCCTTTTTCCTGTTGTCGGGTTTTGAACATCAGAAATTGCTTGAGAAAGCGGAGGCCGGCGACCGTTCGGTGTTTTTTAGTTTGGGGTACTATTATTATGATAAGAAAAACCCCGATCACAGTTTCGAAAAGGCGTTTCATTGGTTTCTGAAGTCTGCCGAAAAAGGCGTCACAAGGTCGCTCGTCATTGTCAGCCGTTTCTATCGGGACGGTCTGGTCGTGAAAAAGGATCCGGACAAGGCGGCGGCCTATCGGCAGCGTGCCATAGACGTCATCCGGAAAATCGCGCCGACAACGGATTTTCAGTTCGAGGAAGACCTCATCGCCTTCTTTTTCAGGCCCATGTGGTCGGATGAGGAGAGCCGGGATGCCGATCACAAAGAAGAGCTATTCTGGCTTCAAAAAGGCGCCGAGAAGGGTGCGAGCAGTTCCCAGTGGAGAATTGGCATAATGACAAAAAATGGCTGGGGCGTGAAAAGGAATCCCAAGCTGGCCGCTGAATGGTTCCGAAAAGCAGGCATGGGGGATTCAAAAAATCAACAAAAAGGGGGGCATAAAAAAGCTCAAGAGTATTTTTGCGATTTGGCGGCAAAGGTCGATTTCATTCCCCGGGACGACCCCCAGTTTATTCAATGGTGTAAATAAATTTTCAGAAATAGGTTTCCCTTTCTTTTCAGTTCGCGAAAACGACCTAAAAGAAGCCCAGGAATTCGCCGAAGCGTTTGGTCACGGTTCAGGGCCGGGGACGGAACAAGTTAAGGTCTTTGTTTGAAAGGGGAAGGCGCCGCGTAGACGCACGTGTGGCGTTCGATGCCGCTATATTTAATGGTTCCGGTGGGCCTTGTCAAGGATAAATCACCTAATATAGGTAATAAAATAAATAATATTTTTATTTTATGAACTATAACCTGTATATTGTGGATATAGGGAATTGAATGCGCAAGATGAAGCCTGGCTTCGAAGAATAAATAACCCCGGTTATTTCCAGATCGGTTTGCCGGAACCGGGAAGGCCGTAGGCTTTCCATTTCTTGGTGACTTCTTCGATGATGTCATCGGTCATGCGGATTTTTCGGCCCCATTCGCGTTTGGTTTCGGGTGGAATTTTTGTCGTCGCGTCGATGCCCATTTTGGATCCCAACCCCGATTCCGGCGACGCGAAGTCCAGATAATCGATCGGTGTGTTCTCGATCACGGTAATGTCGCGGGCCGGGTCGACGTTGGTGGAAACCGCCCAGATCACATCCTTCCAATCGCGGGCGTCAATGTCGGAATCAACGACGATCACGAATTTGGTGTACATGAATTGGCGCAAATACGACCACACCGCCATCATGATTCGCTTGGCGTGACCGGGATAGGCTTTGTCGATGGAGACCACCGCGACCCGGTAGGAACACGCCTCCGGCGGCAGCCAGAAATCGATGATTTCAGGGAATTGCTGGGTGAACAGGGGGACGAACACATCGTTCAGCGCCTCGCCCAACACAGAAGGCTCATCGGGCGGGCGGCCGGTATAGGTGGACAGATAAATCGGGTCCTTGCGCATGGTAATGGCGCTGATGGTGAATACCGGGAAAGGCTCTTGGGCGTTGTAATACCCGGTGTGGTCGCCATAGGGGCCTTCGTCGCCATACTCTTGCAGCGACACATGCCCTTCGAGAACGATTTCGGCTTCGGCGGGCACCTTTAAGGGCACGGTCTTGCAATCAACCAGTTCAACTTTCTTGCCGCGAAGCAGACCGGCAAAATGATATTCCGAAAGGCTATCGGGAACCGGTGTAACGGCGGCCAGGATGGTGCCAGGATCGGCGCCGATAACGACCGCCGCGGGCAGCGGCTCAGACCGCTTGTCCTTCCAGCGGGCATGATGCTGGGCGCCGCCTCGGTGCTTGAGCCATCGCATATAGGTGGTTTTCGGTCCGGTGACCTGCATTCGGTAGATGCCGAGGTTGAAATCGTCACGGCCATCGCCGCCGTTTTTGTCCGCGTCGGGGCCACGGGTGACGACCAGCGGCCATGTGATTAGCGGCGCCGGTTCCCCGGGCCAGCAGGTCTGCACCGGTAGCCGCTTGAGGTCGATGTCGTCGCCGCTCAACACCACGTCCTGACACGGCGCCGATTTCACCGTTTTCGGTTTCATGGTCATCACGGTTTTCAAAAGCGGCAGCGCTTTAAGGGCGTCGCGCCATCCGCCCGGTGGTTCCGGTTGGCGCAGAAATGCCAGCGTTTCGCCGATTTCACGCAATTGGTCTGGTTCCCGGTTCATGCCCCAGGCGACCCGCTCAACCGTGCCGAACAAATTAACCAGGACCGGCATGTCAAAGGTTGAGCCATCGTCCCGGATGACGTTCTCAAAAAGAACCGCTGGCCCGCCTTCGGCTAACAGTCGGGTCTGGATTTCAGTCATTTCCAGGTAGGGGGAAACCGGTTCGCCGACACGCACCAACCGTCCGTCCCGTTCCAGGCGGTCAATGAAGTCGCGTAGAGATGAAAAAGCCATAGCGCCGGTTCCTTTGTTGGCGGCCGCCTATAGACACAGCATGGAGCCGGCAGCGTCAAGGCCCATGACGCTTGCTCCAGTTGTTTTTAAACCAAAAGACCGATACGATTTTGAGATCACGGGCCTAGGTATAAAGGCAGGGTGCAAAACTATCTATTGGGGCGATACCCTCTGCATTAAATTGTAGTCAGGGACGGTGAAATGCGCAGTAGGGGTTCCTTTCCGATTTAAGTTCTTTGAGCTTTGTCTGGGGTGAGAATAGGGCGATGGCGAAGAAAGCTAAAAAACCGCCGGAAAAACAAGAGGCCTCAAGTTTCGAGAGGCTGATTGAGGTCGGCATCGCGCTTTCGGCGGAGCAGGACCCTGACCGTCTAATGGAAACCATCCTCCTTGAAGCCAAGAGCCTTTCCAACGCCGATGGCGGCACCCTTTACCTGTCTGATGAGAACGGCAATCTGAAATTCGAAATCATGCGTACAGATTCGCTCAATATCGCCATGGGCGGAACCACGGGCAAGGAAATCACATTTCCGCCGGTACGTCTTTGCGACCCGGAGACGGGGGAGGAAAACAGGGGTAACGTAGCCAGCTGCGCGGCGTTGACGGGGGAATCCATCAATATCCAAGATGCCTACGAATCCGATGAATATGATTTTACGGGCACCAAGAAATTCGACGAGGGCACGGGCTACCGGTCCAAGTCCTTCCTTACGGTTCCGATGAAGAATTCCAAGGAGGAAATCATCGGTGTCCTTCAACTTCTCAATGCTCAGGACAAGGATTCCGGCGACGTAATTTCCTTCGGCAGCGACATTCAGCCATTGATCGAGGCCTTGGCCTCACAGGCCGCCGTCGCGCTGGATAACAAGCAGTTACTGGATGCGCAAAAGCTGCTACTGGATTCCTTTATCAAACTGATCGCGTCCGCCATTGACGCCAAGTCTCCTTATACCGGCGGCCACTGTCAGCGCGTGCCGGAATTGACATTGATGCTGGCCCGGGCGGCGTGTGAAGCCAAGGAAGGGCCATACACAGAATTCGACCTCAACGATGATGATTGGTACGAACTTGAAATCGCAGCGTTGCTTCACGATTGCGGCAAGGTGACGACGCCGGAATACGTCGTCGACAAAGCGACCAAGTTGGAAACAATTTATGACCGAATTCACGAAATCCGGACCCGGTTTGAAGTCGTCAAGCGGGAGGCGGAAATCGAATATTACAAGGCCATCGTGGACGGCGACGGGGACCCGGATAAACGCCGCGCCGAACTGGATGAGCGCTTGGCCCAGCTTGATGATGATTTTGCCTTCATCGCGGAATCGAATATCGGTGGTGAGTTTATGGCCCCGGAACGGATTGAGCGGGTCAAGGAGATCGCCAATATCACGATGACCCGGACCCTCGATAACCGCCTAGGCGTGGCTTATGAAGAAAAAAAACGGTGGGACAGGACCCCGGCGCCGGAATTGCCGGTGGTTGAAAACCTTCTGTCTGACCGTGAAGACCACGTTGTCTATCGCGAAACGGAGGATCCGGCGGCGAACAAGGATAACGAGTACGGCTTCAAGCTTGATGTTCCGGAACATAAATTCAATCTCGGGGAAGTTTATAATCTTTGCATTGCGCGGGGCACGTTGACGGCAGAGGACCGGTACAAAATTAATGATCACATCGTTCAGACGATTATTATGTTGGAAACGCTTCCTTTTCCGGAACACCTAAAGCGGGTTCCCGAAATGGCCGGCGGCCACCATGAAAAGATGGATGGAACCGGATATCCGAAGAAACTGAATGATAGCGACATGTCGGTGGCAGCCCGAATCATGGCCATCGCCGATATATTCGAAGCCCTCACCGCCGCTGACCGTCCCTACAAGTTACCGAAAAAATTAAGCGACAGCGTAAAGATCATGTCCTTCATGAAGAAGGATGCCCATATTGATGCGGGCCTTTTCGAACTGTTTCTAACCTCGGGTATATACAAGGAATATGCCGAAAAATTCCTAAAACCCGAACAAATCGACGATATCGATATCACCGAATACATCAAGGCTGATGAATAAGACTTAAATGTCCCCAGATTCCCTCCGCCGCGCCAAAGCCTATCCCTACAATATTCCGGCACGTTCATACGTTGTCGCCGAAGGATCCCATCAGGAACTGGCCCCATGCGCGCCGGCACCAGATGTTGAAGGATGCCGGGCGGTATTGGCTGTCGGCTCCAACCAGTCGCCGGAACAACTTTTGCGGAAATTCCCCGGCTCAGGTTGGGGGGCAATTCCGGTCATCCGGGCCCGGTTAAGTGATTTTGATATCGTTTATTCGCCGCATGTGTCGTCCTATGGGTCGATTCCGGCAACGCTTTTTCCATCGCCGGGAACCACGGTCACTCTTTTCGTGAACTGGCTGACGCCGGCCCAGGAAACGCACATGCATGAGACCGAGGTGGCCACGGGCAACTATCATTTCGGCCGGCTGGATGGCATCGAAGTGCAAATGGAAATGGGCCGGGCGCTTTCTTCCGTCTACGTTTATTGCTCCAGTCGCGGATCCCTGGTTCATAACGCCGCGCCCATCGCCTTGGCCGAAGTGGGGGCGACGGGCCGTAAATGGCCGTCACTCAATCAGGAGGACATCCAGGCCCATGTTCGTGACCGTTTGTCCCCCGGCTTGGCGATCGACCAATTTATTCGAGAGGCGATCGCCGATCACTCTACCAGGCGAACCCGAACCGAAGCCCTGATGGCCGACAGCCTACCCTTCAATTTTTTCGGTTTCACACTGATTGAAGTTTAGACTCTAATTCGGACCGAAACGGGATTATCATTAAAGTCAAAGAAAGGGAGTGCGTCCAATAAAACAAAGGCGATGTCATGAAATTTAAATTCGCTTCGGAATCATCCGATCTAGCCGACGTCGTTGATGCCGCTGAGGCCTTGGGAATTTCTGAATACGATTTCTTTCGCTTGGCATATCGCCGCTGGTTCTGCCAGGAGCCTGAGGAGGAAGAATTGGAGGAGACCTATGTCTCTTACATGTTCCACCAGACCATTCCGCATTGGGTTCGGCATTTTACCCGGGACGTCAAAGCTCAAGCCGAAAGCGGGGAATTAGATGCCGCCAAGCTCGGCGCCCTGGACTACCGGCGCAGATTACCGCCACAACGTCATGGCGGTCTGTTAATAGGGCTGATGGGGGCTTTAACGGTGCTTTACTGCGTCGCCTTGACCGGCACCACTTATTTTGACCCTCAATCGTTGGCGCCGATGCCATGCAATGGAGGGCCGGGCTTCAAGGTTCTGTCCAGCATGGCCTATGCGGTAAGCGGCAAGGATGTACCGGCCTGTGAGGATCTAAGGTCCCCACGTTGATCTTTAGCCGATCACCTGGGCGGCGATGATGCCGGCCAGAAGGATCAGTCCAAAATCCCGGTTGGATTTAAATCGGCGAAGACAGTTCTTGGGATCGGCGATATCCACGCTTTTAATCTGCCAGGCCAGTTGCCAGGCGGCCAAAGTTAGGCCCGAATAATACGGCCAGGCCAGATTCGCCAACAACCCGGTCGCCGCCAGTAAAATGACGGTGATGGTGTAAAACCCGACAAGCCAGGGTTTGGTCTGGGCGCCGAATTTCAACGCCGTTGATTTCACGCCGATTAAAATATCGTCTTCCTTGTCCTGATGGGCATAGATTGTGTCATAGCCGAGCGTCCAAAAAATTCCGGCCGCGTAAAACACAAGGGCCGGGGCCGCCAGTTCCCCTTTCACTGCCGCCCAGCCCAATAAAGCCCCCCAATTAAAGGTGAAGCCCAGAAACAATTGCGGCCAATAGGTGATCCGTTTCATGAATGGATAAAGGACGATCAAAACCAAGGAACTCACCCCCAACGCCACGGTAAAGGCGTTGAACTGCAACAAAATGCTCAATCCAAAAAATAGCTGCAGAGCAAGGAAAACGAAGGCTTTCAGGACGCTGATCTGGCCGCTGGCAATCGGTCGGGTCGCGGTGCGGGCGACGCTGGCGTCAAATTTCCTATCCGCCAGGTCATTGACTGTGCACCCCGCACCCCGCATGATCACGGCGCCGATGGCGAATAATACGAACATCTTGGCATCGGGCCATGTCGGGGTCGCAAGGGCCGCGCCCCACCAACAGGGTAATAACAACAGCCACGTTCCAATGGGGCGGTCCGCCCGGGCCAACCGCAGATAAGGTCTGATGGCCGCAGGGACAAACCTATCGATCCAGCTTTCGGAAGGAATATCGATAGCGGTATGTTCAGATGTTTCCGTCATGGTGAAACTATACCCGAAACCGCCGGCCCCTTATTATACTATCCATGAAATTTAAAATTTTCCGGTCATGATGAATTCAAATACCAGCCCCCGCCTGTTTGTGGATGACGCCCTCGAGTCGAAATCCGCCGTGGTCCTTGATCCTGCCCAGGCCCATTACCTGGGCCATGTCATGCGATTGCGGGCCGGTGACGAGGTGCGGTTGTTTAATGGGCGGGACGGCGAATGGTCCTCGGCCATCGAAAAGTTGAAAAAAAATAGTTGTTTAGTGACCATCAAGGATTCACTCCGTCCCCAGGAGGCGGATTCCGGGCCGTGGCTGGCCTTCGCGCCGGTGAAAAAGACTCAAACCGGTTTCATCGTCGAAAAGGCGACGGAATTAGGGGTGTCGCGTCTTTGCCCGGTGTTCACCGCCCACACCAATTCGGCGCGGGTCAATCCCGACAGAATGCGTGCCCGCGCCATCGAGGCCTCGGAACAATGCGGGCGGTTGACCGTCCCCGAAATCGACTTGCCGGAGACGTTGCAACGCCTTGTAGACGAGTGGCCGGCGACAAGGCGGCTTCTGGTGCTGGATGAAAGCGGTGCCGGCCAGCCCATTGCCCAGGTGCTGGAAGACTTGCGCGGCGGCGATGGCGGCATATCTCCTGAATGTGGATTTCTCAGCGGTCCGGAAGGTGGATTTGAAGCCAGTGAACTTGAAGCCCTTCGAAAACTGGATTTTGTTACCGGCGTTGGCTTGGGGCGGCGTATCCTCCGCGCTGAAACGGCGGCGATGTCCGCCCTGGCTTGCTGGCAGGCAATCCTCGGTGAAGCTCAATGATCCTGTTTGCAGGAAAACCCACTGAAAGAGAACGCTATGGCTGATGAAACGCAGGCAATAAAAGAACCCGTAAACGGAAAGGCTTCCCTGGTTGAATACATGGAAGCCGGGTGCAAACCTAAAAATAACTGGCGCATCGGCACCGAACACGAAAAGTTTGCCTATCATCTGGCCGACCTCAGCCCCCTTGAATACGAAGGCCCCTCGGGGGTTCGCGCCCTTCTGGACGGCCTCACCCGTTATGATTGGGTTCCGGTTCTGGAAAACGGCAACCCCATCGCGCTTTCAAAATCGGACGGCAGTTTCATCAGCCTTGAGCCGGCCGGACAGATCGAACTTTCCGGCGCTGCGGTGGAAACCATTCATCAGACCTGCGATGAAGTCACCGGCCATCTTCAACAGGTAAAAGCGATCGCCCGCGAGCTCGGAATCGGTTTTATTGGGTTGGGCTATCACCCTAAATGGGTCAGCGCGGACCAGCCGTGGATGCCGAAGGGCCGCTATAAGATCATGCGCAAATACATGCCAAAAAAAGGCGGCCTGGGGTTGGAGATGATGCAGAACACATGCACCGTTCAGGTCAATTTGGACTTTGAGTCAGAAGCGGCGATGGTTGAAATGTATCGAATTTCGCTGGCCCTGCAGCCGGTGGCGACGGCGTTGTGGGCGAATTCCCCGTTCAAGCAGGGAAAACCCGTCGGCTATCTGTCTTATCGCAGTCATATCTGGTTGGATACCGATCCTGATCGCAGCGGCATGCTGCCATTTGTTTTCGAAGACGGATTCGGGTTCGAACGCTATGTGGATTATTTGCTCGATGTGCCCATGTACTTCGTATACCGCGACGGCACCTATATTGATGCCGCCGGGCAATCGTTCCGGGATTTCATGGATGGAAAATTACCGGCCTTGCCCGGCGAAAAGCCAATGATGTCCGATTGGATCGATCATATGAGCACGGCCTTCCCCGAAGTTCGCCTCAAGCAGTTCCTGGAAATGCGGGGCACCGATGGCGGGCCGTGGAGCCGGCTTTGCGCGCTTCCGGCCTTTTGGGTCGGATTGCTTTACGATTCCGAAGCCCGCGCCGCTGCCTGGGACCTGGTCAAGGACTGGAGCGTTGATGAGTTGCAGACCTTGCGCAATGAAGTGCCGCGCCACGCGCTCACCACCCCCTTTAGAAACAGAACCCTGAAGGAAGTGGCACTGGACGCCTTACAAATCTCTCACAAGGGACTACAAAACCGGGAACGCTTCGATACCCTCGGCATGGACGAAACCCATTACCTCAAGCCTATGTTTCAAACCGCCCATTTGGGTTTTACCCCGGCCGATGAATTGCTGGCGGCATACGAGGGCCGCTGGGAAGGGTCCATTGATCCGGTTTTTCAGGAATATCCTTACTAAAGATATGTTCGGCGGACCGGTTAAACCGCCGTGCCGCCGACGGTCAGGTTGTCGATCTTGATCGTCGGTTGGCCGACGCCGACGGGCACGCCCTGGCCGTCTTTGCCACAGGTGCCGATGCCGGGATCCAGCGCCATGTCGTTGCCGATCATGGAGACCCGGGTTAACACGTCCGGGCCGTTACCAATCAATGTCGCGCCTTTGACCGGGGCGGCCTTTTTACCGTCCTCGATCATATAGGCCTCGGTGCAAGTGAACACGAACTTGCCCGATGTGATATCGACCTGGCCGCCACCGAAATTGACGGCATAAATGCCGTTGTCCACGGATTTAAGAATTTCCTCGGGGTCGTGCTCGCCGGCCAGCATGTAGGTATTGGTCATCCTCGGAATCGGCGCATGGGCATAGCTTTCCCGCCGCCCGTTACCGGTGCTTGCTTTGCCCATCAGCCGCGCGTTCATGCGGTCCTGCATATAGCCTTTTAAGATGCCGTCTTCGATCAACACCGTGCGTTGGCTCGGTGTGCCTTCGTCATCAATGGTCAAGGATCCTCGGCGGTCATCCATGGTGCCGTCGTCGATGACGGTAACGCCGGGGGCGGCGACCCGTTCGCCCAAAAGGCCGGCGAAAGCGGAAGTCTTCTTGCGGTTAAAGTCGCCCTCCAGCCCATGGCCGATGGCTTCATGTAGAAGTATGCCCGGCCAGCCGGGGCCAAGAACCACCGGCACCTCACCCGCCGGCGCCGCAACGGAGTCCAGGTTCACCAGGGCCTGGCGAAGCGCCTCATCCACCGCCGCCTTCCAGTTGCCGGGCTCGAGATAACGGTCATAGGTCACGCGTCCGCCAACACCGTGAGAACCTTTTTCCATGCGACCGTCTTTTTCCACCACCACCGACACATTAAGCCGCACCAAGGGACGGATATCGGCGGCCCGCTCGCCGCCGGCGCGGATAATTTCCACCGCCTGCCAATTTCCGGTCAGAGACGCCGTAACCTGGGCGACTCGTTCATCCTTGGACCGGGCATAGGCGTCCATGTCGGCCATTAGTTTCACTTTGGTTTCAAAATCGACCAGGGAAAGCGGATTGTCGTCGCCGTAAAGGGTCTGGTTGGTGCCGGGCGGGGGGCTAAGCAAATCACCTTTGCCGCTGCGAATGGTTTTCACCGTTTCACCGGCCCGGCGAATGGCGTCTTCGCTCAATTCGGAGGCCTGAGAATACCCTGTTGCTTCCCCGGAGATGGCGCGCAATCCGAATCCCTGAGTGGTGTCGAAAGAAGCGCTTTTGACCTGACCGTCGTCAAAAACAACGCTTTCCGATTGCCGGTATTCCAAAAACAGTTCACCGTCGTCGGCGCCCTGCAACGCATCATCGACGATGCCTTCAACGCGGCTCCGGTCCATCCCGGCGCGGGTGAAAAACAAGTCATCTGTTGCGGCAAGATCGGTCATGATTTTGTCCTTGGTTTAACGGCGCCGGACAGCCGGGACGCCCGTTCGCGGTAAACGTCATCGAACTAGGTATATAGGAAGAAATAGAGGCAATAGCGATCAAAACCGAATCTTCTTTTCCGGCCTGCTTCGAATTTAAACTTGACCTTTTGCGCCCATGCGCGCTTTACTCGACGCCGTTACGTGGTGATTTGGTCGACCGGCTTGCGCCCACGTTAAAAAAATCGCTAAAAGGTCGGAGCTTGAGGAAGCCCTGGCCCGCGCGGTTGGGGCTTTTTTATGCCGGGACGCCAAAAGACGGAAATAGATGGGGGAGACCCGATGATAGACAAAACGGGTGACAAAAAATCCAATCCGGCGAAATGGCGCCAGAGAACCCGGCTGGTGCGGGGTGGCCAGGAGCGTTCGGCATTCGAAGAAACCAGCGAAGGTCTATTCCTGACCTCCGGTTACGTCTACGGGACGGCTGACGAAGCGGAAAAGGCGTTCAAGGGCGATATCGAGCGTTATATGTACTCGCGCTACGCCAATCCTACCGTCACGATGTTCGAAAAACGCCTGGCGCAATTGGAAGGGGCGGAAAAATGTATTTCCACGTCAAGCGGCATGGCGGCAGTGTTCGCGGCCTTGGCCAGCCAACTTCAGGCCGGGGACAGAGTCGTCGCTTCCAGGGCTTTGTTTGGGTCATGCCTTTACATCATCGATGAACAACTTCCGAAATTCGGGATCGAAACCGTCCTCGTGGACGGTACCGATCTGGATCAATGGAAGCAGGCTTTGTCCAAAAAAACGCAGTGCGTATTTCTGGAATCACCGTCGAACCCGTGTCTTGAAATTATCGATATCCGGGCGGTTTGCGATCTTGCCCATGAAGCCGGGGCCAAGGTGATCGTCGACAATGTCTTCGCGACGCCGGTTCTGCAGCATCCGTTAGAACTGGGCGCCGATATCATTATGTATTCGGCGACCAAGCACATCGACGGACAAGGCCGGACCATGGGCGGCGCCATCCTGACCAGCGACATGGAATTCTTTGAAAATTCGTTGACCCCGTTTTTCCGCCACACCGGCCCGACCCTCAGCCCCTTTAACGCTTGGGTGATGGTGAAGGGGCTTGAGACTCTCGATTTGCGTGTCGCGCGCCATTGTGAAAACGCCCTCGCCGTTGCCGAATTTATGAGCGACCAAAAGGGGGTTAACAAGGTGCTTTATCCCGGGCTTGAAAGTCATCCCCAACACGAATTGGCGATGACCCAGATGAGCAGCGGCGGCACCATGGTTTCCTTTGAGATCGATGGCGGCAAAGAGGCGGCGTTCGGGTTTTTAAACAGGCTCGGGCTGATCGACATTTCGAACAATCTGGGCGATGCCAAAAGCCTGACCACCCACCCGGCGACGACGACCCACCAACGCCTAACCCCGGAAGAACGCCATGCCATCGGCATTTCCGATGGCCTCGTCCGCCTGTCGGTGGGGTTGGAAGATATCGAAGACCTGAAAGAAGATCTGGATCAGGCGCTGGGCTAGGCGCACGGGTACTATAAGGGTTTGGGAAAGGCTCTTATTTATCCCTGTTTCCAGGGAAGCCCGTCCACCTTCCAACCATTGACGCCGCCCCGGTGGCCTTGGGTGTTTTTATCGCCTTCGAATCCGCCGGCGATATTGTAGCATTCCGTATATCCGGCGGTGGTCAAAGCTTCGGCGGCATATAGTGAGCGCACCCCTGATCGGCATATCAACAATAATGGCGTTTCCTTGTCGGTGATGGCTTCTCCGATTTGGGCGACAAAGTCCGGGTTGACGTCCATGGCCGGGAAAACCTGCCAGTAAACCTGGACAACCTCCTTGCTGATGGAGGAAAGATCGGGGTTGCCGACATAGGCGAATTCGGCGTCGGTCCGGACGTCGATCATCTGGGCCTTTGGGGTTTCGGACAGCATATCCCAGGACTGTTGGGGGGAGAGGTCGCCAGCGTAGGTTTTCTTGGTCATGGCGGTTATGGTCCGGCGTTGTCTTCAGGTGTTGCCGAGAACATCCAACATATCTGGGATTGTTACAAACTTTTTCCGTGGCCGGCCGGCTTCTGCGTTATTGATTTCGGCGGCCTCGATTTTCTTCCAATCATCATAACTGACGAAACGGACTTTTCGTTCTCGCAAAAGCGGTTCCATCGCTTCGCGTCCGGGCTTGCCCCCTTTGCCGCCAGTGCCGTGATCATTGAGAATGTGTTCCGCGGCGGTAACGCCGTCGGGCCGGTTGGTGGAAATGACGCCGGAAGGGCCGCGTTTGATCCAACCTGCGGCGTAGAGTCCATCATCGACGCGGCCATCGTCATTGGGAATAATCCCGCGGCTTTCGTCAAATGGTGCGCCGTCAAGCGGGGTTCCTCGGTAGCCAATGGCCGAAACCACGAGACCGCAGGCAACATTAAAAAATTCACCGCTGCCGACGGCACGGTCGTCTTCAACCCGAGTTCGCTCAAGTCTGATACCTTCGACCTTGTCTGTGCCCAGGATTTCGACCGGCGCGGCAAAAAATTCAAAATGAACACGGTTTGGTTTTTCGTCCGGGTGGCGCTCGGAAAACTGACGGAGGTTTTCAAGGTTTCTTTCCTTCAGGCGCTTGTCACGATCCGATAGGTCGCCGACTCCGTCAGGAAGTTGTTCCGCTTTGACCTGGGGAACGCACTCGGAAAGATTCCCCATTTCGCGCAGTTCCACGTTGGTGAACTTGGCTTCGACCGGGCCGCGACGCCCGAACAGGTAAACGTCCTTGATGGGAGAACCACTCATCGCCGTTTCGGCGTAATCGGGAAGGTCGGTGACGGCCAACCCCTTATCGGAACGGCTGAGCAACCGTGCGATATCGATGGCGACATTGCCGACACCGATCACCGCCGCTGCTTGGACACCCAAATCCGGGTTCAGGGTACGAAAGTCGGGATGGGCATTGTACCAGCCGACAAAAGCGGCGGCGCCGAAGACTCCGGCTTTGTCGGCGCCGGGAATGTTAAGCACGCGGTCCACCGGCGCACCCTGAGCCAGAACAACAGCGTCATACATCTCCCGAAGTTCCGCCAGGCTGATATCACGACCGATTTCGACATTGCCATAGAAGCGGACCTGATTCATCAGCGCCGTCTTTTCGAATTTTTTGGAGATGTTCTTGGTGGTTTGGTGGTCAGCCGCCACCCCACCACGGATGAGGCCAAACGGCGTCGGCAGCCGTTCGATGATATCAATGCTGATATCCACCCCCGAATCGATCAAGGCGGCAGCAGTATAAAACCCAGCCGGGCCGGATCCTATAATGGCAATATTGACTGGCACAGTTTCCCCCTAAAAAATAAACTCTGCTCAGCCCGAAATGGTCCAGGTATGGCCGCGCCTCAACAGCGCATTAATGTCTTTCCCGGCGCCAAGCTTCTTGGCTTCTTCAATGTGGCCTTTGACGCCGTCTTCATAACTGGGGGTCGGATGACAATAAATAACGCCGATGGCGACGGGAAATGTCGGCGGTTCCATCCGGGCCAGCATATCGGCAAGGCCCCGGTTGGTCTCATCGTGGACAAGGATATCCTTTTCGGTGATGCCGTCCTTGCCGATGGTCACCACTTCCAGTTCGAAAAAGCCGGGCTTGACCCGAAGGCCCAGGGTTTTCTCCTTGCCGAAGATAAGAGGCTTGCCGTGCTCAAGGAGTATTTCGGAATCATCGGCGACGTCCCTTGCCGTGAACTGGGCGAAGACACCGTCGTTGTAGACGATGCAGTTCTGAAAGATTTCCACGAACGATGTGCCGTTGTGTTCATGGGCACGCTTGAAAATTTCCGGCAGATGCGCCTGCATAGTGTCGACGGAACGGGCCACGAATCGGGCGCCTGCCCCTAACGCCAAGGCGGTGGCGGATACCGGGTTTTCAATGGACCCCCAGGGCGTTGACGGTGACCGGGTGCCGGCCCTGGATGTCGGTGAATACTGGCCCTTGGTCAGGCCGTAAATTTCATTGTTGAACAGCAGGATTTGCAGATTGACGTTGCGGCGAAGGACATGCAGCAGATGATTGCCGCCGATGGACAACGCATCGCCATCACCGGAAACCACCCACACGTCTAGGTCCGGGTTGGCCAGCTTGATCCCGGTCGCGACCGCCGGCGCCCGGCCGTGAATGGTATGGAAGCCGTACGTCGCCATGTAATAGGGGAACCGGGCGGCGCAGCCGATGCCGGAAACGAACACGGTATTTTCTTTCGTCGCCCCGATATCCGGCAAGGTCCGCTGCATCGCTTTCAGGATGGCGTAATCGCCGCAGCCGGGGCACCAGCGAACTTCCTGGTCGGTGGCAAAATCCTTAGGCGTCAGTTTGTCGGGAGGCGTTACGACATTCATGTTAATTTTCCAACCGCTCACGGATAGCGGTTTCGATTTCTGAAATCTTAAACGGCTGCCCGGAAACCTTGTTTAAACCCTGGGCGTTGATCAAATATTGGCTTCGCAGCAGGGTTACAAGTTGACCGTTGTTCATTTCGGGTACGAGGAACTTTTTGAATCCGCCGAGCAATTGACCGAGATTCTTAGGCAACGGCCAGATATGGCGCAGGTGGATATGGGAAACATCCAGGCCTTCTTCTCGAAGGGCGCTGACGGCGCGGTTGATAGGTCCATAGGTGGATCCCCAGCCGATGACGGCTAAATCGCCTTCTTTCGCGCCGTCTTCGACCATTTGAGCCGGCAGATCATTGGCGATACCGTTGATCTTTGCGGAGCGGACGTTCGTCATGCGCTGGTGGTTTTTCGGGTCATAGGAAATGTGGCCGGTCTCGGAATCCTTCTCCAGCCCACCGATGCGGTGTTCCAGTCCCGGCGTCCCCGGTATCGCCCAGGGGCGGGCCAGCGTCACTTCATCGCGCAGGAAGGGCGTGAAACCTTCAGGTTCGGTACGGAACTTGACCGGGGTCTGCTCGTATTCCTCCACATCAGGGATCAGCCAGGGTTCCGCAGCATTGCCGATATAACCGTCAGTCAGCATGATGACAGGAGTCATGTACCGGGTTGCAAGACGGACGGCCTCAATGGCGACATCGAAACAATCCGACGGCGAACGCGCCGCCAGGACAACCAGCGGGCTGTCGGCATTACGGCCGAATACGGCCTGGAAAAGATCCGACTGTTCGGTTTTGGTGGGCATTCCCGTCGATGGCCCGGCGCGTTGGGAATTAATAATAACCAACGGCAGTTCGGCGTTGATGGCCAGGCCCATGGCTTCACCCTTGAGTGCGATTCCGGGGCCGGAACTTGACGTCACCCCCAGGGTGCCGGCGTAGGACGCCCCGATGGCCGAACAGATGGCGGCGATTTCGTCTTCCGCCTGGAACGTAACCACATCGAATTCCATGAGATTGGACAGGTAATGCAAGATCGAGGTCGCCGGTGTAATGGGGTACGAACAAAATGTTATCTTCAAATCCACCAGCTTCGCTCCGGTCACGAGTCCCCAGGTCAAGGCCTCGGCACCGGTCACGGTGCGATATTCGCCCGGTTGGATGTCGGCCTTGCCGATGGAAAACCCATGGATGTCATGGGGTATCTCGGCAGTTTCGCCAAGCGCATGGCCGGCGTTAAGGGCTGCGATATTGGCGCCTGCCACGTCGGGTTTGTTGGCAAACTTCTCATTCAGCCAATCAATGGTCGGCTGACGATTGCGGTTGTACATCCAATAAACGAACCCCAGCGCCCACATATTCTTACAACGCAAGGCGCCTTTCTTGTTGAGGCCGAAGTCCTTGACGGCCTCCAAGGTCATTTTGGAAATATCGAGCTCGATTACCCGATAGGCGTCCAGTGATCCATCCTCCAGGGGGTTGGAGTCAAAATGCGCCTTGTGAAGGTTCCGTTCGGTGAAGGTGGCAGTGTCGGCGATGATATACCCGGCCTTCTTCAATTCCGGCAGTTCCGCTTTCAAGGCCGCCGGGTTCAAGGCGACAATCATGTCACAGTCGTCGCCGGAAGTTTTGATGACGTTGGCGCCGAAATTGATCTGAAAGGCCGACACCCCGAACGTGGTTCCCGCAGGCGCACGAATTTCCGCCGGAAAATCCGGAAAAGTAGCTAGATCATTGCCAGACATAGCAGTTGATTGGGTGAATTGGCTGCCGATGAACTGAATGCCGTCCCCCGAATCACCGGCAAAGCAAACAACAGCCGACCCCAATTGCTGGCGGTCGTGGGATTGTAGGGATTCTTCGTTCAAGGTTTCTTGCCTTGGCATGGCCTACCCATTAGGACGTCTATCGATCATTGTTATCGTTGATGAGAGTTAGTCCTGAGATTCTTAAACCAAACGATCTATATTGATATGGTATCTTTCTCTTAATCTGGAGAACACCTCAACTCTTTTCACAACATTTTGAGATTTTTTTTTGCTCCTGATTAGGGCCCAAAACCCCGGCAACCACATCGGAAAAGAAAATTATGGCCGAAAATAATAAATCGTTGACCCTGCTGGACAGCATTATCGGAAAGGCCACCGCCGCGGGGGCCGATGCCGCGGATGCGGTTTTCATGGAAAGTGTTTCGTTATCTCTGGCCCAGCGGTTAGGAAAACGTGAGCATTTGGCTCGATCGGAAAGCGCTGATTTAGGCCTCAGGGTATTTATAGGGGCGCGCCAGGCCATCGTATCCTCTTCGGACTCCTCGGTGCCTGTGATGGATGAATTGGTCGAACGCGCCGTTGCCATGGCCCGTTCGGTCCCCGAAGACCCCTTTTGCGGGCTCGCCGACCCAGGCCAGTTGGCGGTAGATTTTCCGGACCTAGAGGTTTGCGACGAACAGGAACCCGATGCCGAAACTCTTTCAGAGAGAGCGGCGGAGGCGGAGGATGCAGCGCGTGCCGTTCCCGGCGTTACCAATTCCGAGGGCGCCGAAGCGAGTTGGGGCCGGAGTCGCATTGCCATTGCCTCTACCAACGGGTTTTCGCAGAGCCGGTCCGGGTCTCGGCATTCCCTCAGCGTCTCGGTGCTTGCCGGCGAAGGCACCGCAATGGAACGCGATTACGATTACGTCACCACGGTCCATGGCGACGACCTACCTTCGCCCGCCGACATCGGCCGCAGCGCGGGTGAAAAAACCGTCAATCGGTTGAATCCTCAAAAGGCTTCTTCGGCCTCCGTGCCGGTTGTCTACGACCCCAGGGTCGCCAATTCTTTGGTCAGGCATTTGGCCGGTGCCGTCAACGGTACCACCGTTGCACGTGGAACAACCTTTTTGAAGGACAAGACCGGAGCGCAAATTTTCCCCGCCGCGATCACCATTGTTGATGACCCCTTGAGGCCGCGTGGTCTCGGGTCAAAAAGTTTTGACGGGGAAGGGGTCGGAACAAAGCGTCTGGATATTATTGAAGCCGGCGTATTGACGTCTTGGATAATGGATTTGCGCTCGGCGCGGCAATTGGGACTTTCGACGACCGGTCACGCGGGGCGCGGCATTTCTTCACCGCCGTCGCCGACGACGACGAATTTATATATGCAGGCCAGTGACGTGACGCCCGGGGAATTGATGTCCGATATCAAGGCCGGTCTTTATGTCACCGAGATGATGGGTTTCGGGGTCAACACAATCACCGGTGACTATAGCCGTGGAGCGAGCGGGTATTGGATCGAAAACGGGGAGTTGGCCTATCCGGTCAATGAAGTGACCATCGCCGGAAATCTCGAGCATATGTTCGGCCATCTGAGCGCTGCCGATGATTTGGAGTTCCGTTACGCAACAAATGCGCCGACGCTCAGGGTTGAGGGAATGACGGTCGCCGGGCGCTAATTCAGTGGCCAACCATTGGCGCAGGCCCATGGCCCGTGGTAGTGTCCGCCTCGTCAAGAACGGGTCGGAAAATCTTGAGCGACAAAACCGAAAAAAAGTCACCGCAACATACTTCAACCCCGGCGCTGATGGGCCGCCTTTGGCGCGAAAGCATCCGCCATTATTTCGGCTGGCTTGTCCTTGCTGTTTTTTGCATGGCTCTGATGGCGGCGGCGACCGCGTTCAGCGCCTGGTTGATGGAGCCCGTGGTCAATGAGGTGTTCATCGCAGAAAACCAGGCCATGTTATGGCCGCTGGGCATCGCCGTTTTTGTCACTTTCCTGGTAAAGGGCGCCGCAAATTACGGTCAATCGGTGTTGATGAGTTTGGTCGGTTTCCGGATCATCGCCGATAATCAGAACCGCCTGTACGCCCACTTAACGCGGATGGACCTTGGCTTTTTCCACAATAATTCCACCGGCAAGCTGATTTCCCGATTTACCGTCGATATCAATCAAATGCGGGTCGCGGTGTCGAATGCGCTGACCGGTTTCGGCAAGGATCTTTTGTCATTTGTCGGTCTTGTCGTGGTGATGTTTGCCAAGGATTGGCAATTGGCGGCGATTTGCATTTTCATTTTCCCCATGGCTGCCTTGCCGGTCTTGAAGCTGGGCCGGCGGATGCGGAAAGTCACCGCCAACACCCAGGAAGAAATGGGTCTGTTCACTACCTTGTTGGAACAGACATTCCAGGGTATCCGCGTGGTTAAGGCCTACGGGATGGAGGGCTATGAGAAAAGCCGGATCGCCGATGTGGTCGAGCGAGTCTTCGGTCTCAGTATCAAATCGGCCCGGACCCGGGCAATGTCCAGCCCGATTATGGAAACCCTCGGCGGCGTCGCGGTTTGTATCGTCATCATCTACGGCGGTTATCGTGTGATCGATGGCGCCACCACATCGGGCGCCTTTTTCTCTTTCATCATGGCGTTGTTGTTGGCCTATGAGCCGATGAAGCGGTTGGCCAATCTTAACGCCAGCCTTCAGGAGGGATTAGCTGGGGCGCAGCGCTTGTTCCAGCTACTGGATACGGAACCGGGTATTCTGGAAAAACCCGACGCCGCCGATTTGCCGGCGGTCAAAGGCAATATCCAACTGGAAGATGTCGGCTTTTCTTATCAACCCGGGAATCAGGCCTTGAAGGGGGTGTCTCTGGAAGTGGCGGCGGGCAAGCGGGTCGCGTTGATCGGCTCGTCCGGGGCCGGTAAGTCGACTATTCTCAACCTGATTCCCCGTTTTTACGACGTTGATACAGGCCGCGTTAGCATTGACGGCAATGATGTTCGCGACGTCACCTTTGCCTCTCTTTACGCAAACGTCGCCCTGGTTAGCCAGGAAATTACTCTTTTCGATGACACGGTGCGCGCCAACATTGCCTATGGCCGGGCCGGGGCCAGCGACGACGACATTGTCGAAGCCGCCAAGAATGCCGCCGCCCACGACTTTATTAAAGGATTGCCCGAGGGCTATGACACCATGGTCGGCGAACAAGGCATAAAATTGTCGGGCGGTCAGCGCCAGCGTCTCGCCATCGCCAGGGCGATGTTGAAGAATGCACCTGTTCTTCTGCTTGATGAGGCAACCTCGGCTTTGGATACGGAATCCGAACGTCAGGTCCAGGCGGCTCTGGATAAACTGATGGCTGGCCGGACGACCTTGGTAATTGCGCACCGTTTATCCACCGTCACCGGCGCCGATCTTATATATGTCATCGATGAAGGCCGCGTCATCGAACGGGGAACCCATAACGAACTGATGGCTCAGGGCGGCGCTTATAAGCGGCTTTATGACTTACAATTCGCCGAAGACGCGCAGGCTACTGATTCCGTCCAAGCGGCGGAAGCCTGAAAACAAGGCAGGGGGCTCTAATAGCGTGAGGCCACTGAAGCGAGTCCTTCAATCGGAATCCGTGCGCCGGATTTTCTGCTGGTTGGCATCACTGTACATCCGTTTGGTCCACCATTCGGGGCGGTGGCAGGTTGTCGGTGGTGATGTCCCGAAACGGTTCTGGGATGAGGGCAAGCCATTCATTCTCGGCTTTTGGCACGGCAGGTTGTTGATGATGCCCTATTGTTGGGACCATGGAAAAACCATTTACATGCTGATTTCTCAACATCGTGATGGCCAACTCATTGCTCGTACCGTTGGTCATTTCGGGATCAGGACGGCGGCGGGATCATCCACCCGTGGCGGCGCTCAGGCGTTGCGCACTATGGTCAAGGCATTAAATAACGGTGATTACGTCGGGGTGACGCCGGATGGGCCGCGCGGCCCCCGGATGCGAGCCAGCGAGGGGATTACCAGCGTCGCCCGGCTCTCAGGCGTTCCGATCATTCCCGCGGCCTTCGGAAGCGCGCGTGGACGTGTCCTTTCGAGTTGGGATCGGTTTCTCGTCGCCTGGCCTTTCGGGCGCGGCGTTATCGTCTGGGGAGATCCCATTTATGTTGACCGAGACGCCTCTCCGGAATTGGAAGAAACCGCCCGGCGCCAGGTTGAAGACGGCCTCAATGCCGTCACCGCCGAGGCCGACCGTCTCACCGGACGGACGCCGGTTGATCCGGCCCCAGAAACATCGGGGGAAAGAAATTCGATATGATGCTTTCCCTTTACCGTTTGATTTCCGCCGCAGGCGTGCCGGTGATCCGGCTTTATCTTGTGCTTCGGAAGGCCAGGGGCAAGGAAGACCCGGCCCGTTTTCATGAGCGTCTGGGCCACCCCGGCAAGGCGCGGCCGCAAGGTCCGTTGGTTTGGGCCCATGCCGCCAGTGTCGGCGAGTCCCTCTCCCTTCTGCCGTTGGTGGAACGGTTGGTTAAGGATCGGCCCGGTCTCAATGTATTGGTAACCACCGGCACCCTCACTTCTTCCCGTCTGATGACGGAACGGTTACCCGACGGCGCTATTCATCAATATGTTCCGGTCGACCGGGTTTCTTACGTCAGGCGCTTTCTCGACCACTGGCGCCCGGGCTTGGCATTGTGGGTGGAATCGGAATTCTGGCCGAACCTGATTATTGAAACGGCGGGCCGGAACATTCCCATGATCCTGATCAATGGCCGGATATCGCCGCAGTCATTTATGGGCTGGCAACGCTTCGGTGGGCTGATCAAAAAAATGTTGTCTTGTTTCGACCTTTGTTTGGCCCAAGCCGAAGCCGATGCCGAGCGCCTTCGCCGGTTGGGTGCCGTCTCGGCGAAATGCGTCGGCAACCTGAAATTCGCGGCCCCGCCGCTTCCCGCTGACGCCGAAGAGCTTTCCAAAATGCAAGATGCCGTCGGCGACCGGCCCCGATGGTTGGCGGCAAGCACCCACCCCGGTGAAGAGATCATCGTTGCAAGGGTACATCAACAGTTGGCAAAGACTCGTTCCGGATTGCTGACGGTGATCGTGCCACGCCATCCGGACCGTGGCGCCGAAATCGCTGCCATGCTTCAAGAGCAAAAGCTGGCCGTGTCCAGGCGTTCGGACGGAGAGGCCATCGGACCTCAGACGGAAATTTACCTGGCCGATACAGTTGGCGAAATGGGATTGTTTTTCCGTTTGGCGGGGGTCGCGTTCATGGGAAAATCCCTAGTGCTACTTGGCGGACAGAACCCGTTGGAGGCGGCAAGGCTCGACTGTGCCATCGTCCACGGGCCGCACATGATGAATTTCGAGGATATGACCAAAAATTTAAAAAAGGCTGCGGCGGCGGTCGAGGTGGCTGACGAGGGGGCCTTGGAAACCGTGATCGGGCGTTTGCTTGATGACGGTGTCGAACGCAGTCGAATGATTGCCGCCGCAGGGGATTGGGCCGCTGCCGAAGCCGGGGTGCTGGACGCCGTTGTCGGCGAGTTGACGCCTTTTCTCATCACTCTATCCGAGGAGGACGCCCCCCGTGCGCGCGCCTGACTTTTGGAAAAAAGATGATAGAACGCTGAGCCGGGGGCTGATGCCGTTGGCGTGGTGCTATGGTCTTGGGGGCCGTCTGCGGCGGTCTCTTGCCCGGACTGTTAAGGCCGACGTTCCCGTGCTTTGCGTCGGAAATTTTGTTGCCGGCGGTGCGGGAAAGACCCCCGTGGCCTTGAGCCTGGGTAAGCGACTGATCGGGCGCGGGCGCAAGGTCCATTTTCTGAGCAGGGGGTATGGCGGCCGGGTGGCGGGGCCGTTCAGGGTCGATCCCGAAGCCCATAAAGCGGCTGAAGTCGGTGACGAGCCTCTGCTGCTGGCTGCCGTCGCGCCGACCTGGATATCCCGCAACCGCGCCGCCGGGGTTCGCGCCGCCGCCGAAGGCGCTGACGTCATCATCATGGATGATGGCTTCCAAAATCCTTCCGTGGAGAAAGACATTTCCCTGCTGGTGGTCGATGGACGCTACGGCTTCGGCAATGGACGGGTGATCCCAGCAGGGCCTTTGCGGGAGACCATTGCTTCGGCGGTCGAACGCGCCAACGCCCTGATTGTGATTGGCCCGGACAAGGCCCATGCCATGAGTCATCCCGCCCTTTGGAAGACGCCGCTTCCTGTCCTCAAGGCATCAGTCAAACCCGGCCCGGAGGCGGAGGAACTGGCCGACCAGCCCGTCGTCGCTTTTGCCGGCATCGGCAATCCGGAAAAGTTTTTTCAGACGTTGCATGAGATCGGCTGCAAGGTTAAGGCCACCCATGCTTACGCCGATCACCACCCTTATACTGATGATGAGATTGAACGCCTCAAGGAGGAGGCCGAAAAATGGGGCGCCCAATTGGTAACGACGGAAAAGGATGCCATGCGCCTTTCGAAGGAGACCCTGGCGGGGGTATTGGTTTTGACCATATCTCTGGAATGGGGGAACGAAAAATCCTTGGATGATCTTTTGCTGCCGTTCTTGGGGGGCTGATTCTAGCCATGCTTGCAATACCGAAACCCGTTAATCGGTACCTCTTCCATCCCATTCAGGCGCTGGCGGCGGTTGTTGTCTATAGCCTGTTCCGGGTTTTGCCCATCGATGTGGCCTCGGCCCTGGGCGGCTGGTTCGGTCGCGCCATTGGCCCTCATTTGAGCCTTTCTTCCCGGGCAACCAAGAACCTGAGCGCGGCCTTTCCGGAAAAAAGTCCCGCCGAGATCGCGGTGATCGTTCGTGGCATGTGGGACAACCTGGGCCGGGTGGCTGCGGAATACCCCCATTTGAGCGAAATCAACGTTTATGACCCGGATGGAAGGGTAGAAACCATTGGCGGCGAAAACGTCGACCTGCTTAGAGAAGACGGTAATGCCGGGGTTTTCTTTTCCGCACATCTCGGCAATTGGGAGATCGTCTCCCTGGGTGCTACCCAACGTGGCTTGCCCTTGGATAGGGTTTACCGGGAAGCCAACAACCGGCTGGTGGAATGGCTATACCAGCACGGCCGCGCCGCCGTCGAAGGGGCGTTAATTCCGAAAGGCCCTGCCGGCGCCCGGTTGCTGTTGAAATCAATCAAGGGCGGCAATCATCTCGGTATGCTGGTGGACCAAAAGATGAATGACGGTATCCCGGTGGCGTTTTTCGGCCGCGATGTGATGACGGCGCCGGCGCTGGCGGAATTGGCCCTTCGTTACGATTGCCCCGTGGTTCCAGCCAGGGTCACACGTCTGAAAGGCGCGCGTTTCAGGTTGACGATATTTCCACCGCTGGAACTGGTTCGGACTGGCGACCGTCAGGCCGATGTCGCCGCCAATATGACTCAGGTCAATGCCGTCATTGAACAATGGGTTCGCGATACCCCCGAACAATGGTTGTGGCTGCACAACCGATGGCCTGAATAATTGAACAGATCAAAAAAAGAAACGACTGGGAAACCCAGCCGTCTCAGTCGATAGAAAAATTTCGTTCCGAATAAAAACGCGGATCGCTTAGCCTTATCAGCGGGGCCTCAGTCGGCGGGTTTCGTGCTTTGCGGCCCGTCGGACTCGGCGACACTTTGGTCATGAGTTTCGTTTTCAACGGAAAGAGTCTTGTATCCATCGCAACCCATGCCGGCGCTCACTGGCCCAGCGAAGCTAACCGCAAACAAGGCGGCTACGAAGGAAAGGGCTATTAACGTACGCATCAAACTGTCTCCCGCTTGAGAAAGAAATGCCATAGGGAGACGATAGGGTATTTCGCGGCGAATTTCAACAAAACCCTTCAGTTTCCCTTATTTGGGGCACCGGAATCGTTCATCGACCCGGCCAGAAGCGCCGGGTCCAGGTGGGTGCCGAACAGGGTGACTCCCCAGTGTAAATGCGGACCAGTGACGCGCCCGGTCTTGCCAACGATACCGATGGGCTTCCCCTGAGTGACCCGCTGGCCGTCGGCGACCAGGATATCGTCCATGTGAACATAGACCGACGAAAGCCCATGGCCGTGGTCGATTATCACGGTTTTGCCGGTGTAGAACATATCCGGATGCACCAGCGCGATGACGCCGTCGGCGGCCGCGGTGACGGTTGATCCCCGGGGGGCGGCGACATCGATGCCGTTATGGGGGCGCTTCGGTTTGCCGTTGAGGATGCGTTGACTTCCGTACACGCCCGATATGGGGCCTGTCGCCGGCCATTGGAAGCCGGAAGCAAACCAAGTCTGGGCGGTATCCTTTTTGCGCACGGCGGCGATTTTGGCGTTGTCGTCACGGATGCGCGCCAGGTCTTCGGGCTTTCGGGGCGTGACTTGGCGTTCCGGCAGTCCGTCGATCCGCTGCACTTGATATTCCCGGCCCTTAATGCTCAGGATTTTCTCGATCCGGGTGCCGTCGGGATGATCGAGGCGAAGGCGGACGGCCTTTTTGGCGTCGCGCCCGAACCCCATCAGGAAGGTGCCCTCGCTGGAAACCCGCACGGGCCGGCCATCGATGCTGACTTTGGCACCGGGGTCGGTCTTGGCGATCACCAGTCCGCCCTGGGTCAGCGGACCGTCGAAGGAAAGGCTTCCGGCGGCGGCGTTTCCCACCAGCAGGAAGATGCTGAGAAAAATCCCCGCCCCGGCCGACCGCCCCGCTGTCAAAGTAGTGATCCTTGCGGATCATCGCCCGGGTCAGGCTTCCGTTTGGCGGGCGGCTTCTTTTTTCGCCGCCGGCTTCCGCCCCCGACTGTATCTACCGTATCGACGGTGGCCTCGGCCCTGCCATCGTGGAAGCGCATGGTGACATCCGACCCGGGCGAAAGTTTTTTCACCGAGACCACCGGCTTATCGTCACGATCGGCGACCAGCACGAAACCGCGTTCCAGCACCCGTTGGTAGGAGTAGCTTTCCATCAGCGCCGATGCCTGCCTCAAAGCTTGGCGGTGTTCGCCGAGGATGCTTTTCCCTACCGCCTTTAGCGCCCGGACTTCCCGTCTCAGTTGGCTTTTGGCGTGCTCCAACCGTTGTTGGGGTTTGGGAATGGCCGCCGCCAATCCCGCCAGTTCGGCGTGGCGGCTTTTCATGCCGCCTCTAACGGCATTGCCCAACCGTTCGGTCCAGTCGTCCAGTCGCTGGATGAAGTCTTCGACCAGACGACCGAGGTCGGGCAGTCCCCTGGCAATGCCGTCGAGCCGCCCGCGCCCGTCCATCACAACCCTGTTGACGGCGCCGATCAGGCGGGCGCCGCCGTCTTCCACCTGGGCGACAAGGTCGGCCCGGACCGGCACCGCCATTTCAGCCGCCGCGCTCGGCGTCGGCGCCCGTTGGTCGGCGGCAAAATCGATCAGGGTGGTATCGGTTTCATGACCGACCGCCGAGATCAGCGGGATGGTGCTGGCGTGGGCGGCGCGGACCACGGATTCTTCGTTGAACGCCATCAGGTCCTCGAGACTGCCGCCGCCGCGCGCCACGATCAGCACATCGGGTCGGGGCACCTTGGATTTCTTCCCCAGGGCGTTGAACCCTTTGATGGCGGCGGTGATTTCAGCGGCCGCGGTGTTGCCCTGCACCGTCACCGGCCATAACACCACATGCCTCGGGAAGCGGTCGTCCAGACGATGCAGGATGTCGCGAAACACGGCGCCGGTTTCCGAGGTCACCACGCCGATGACATTGGGGATAAACGGCAGTTCTTTTTTGGTCTCAATGTCGAACAGGCCTTTCGCCGCCAACTTCTTGCGGCGTTCCTCCAACAGCTTCAACAGGGCGCCTTCGCCCGCGACTTGAATGGAGTCGACGACGATTTGGTAGTTGGACCGGGCCGGATAGGTCGTCAGCCGTCCCGTCGCCACCACCTCCATGCCGTCTTCGGGACTGACGCCCAGCCGTTCGGCGGTGCCGCGCCAACAGACTCCGTCCAGCACCGCCTTGTCGTCCTTGAGTTTGAAATACAGGTGACCGGAGGCGGCCCGCTTGAAGCCGGAAATTTCGCCCTGAACCCGCACCCGGCTGAATTCTTCCTCGACGGTGCGTTTCATCAGCGCCGAAATTTCGGTCACCGTCAGGATTGCCGGTCCTTGATCCCCATCAAGGCCAAAACCGGTGTCTTCATCAATGCTAGACGGAGGCTTAATCATGATTACAGTATGTATGATAGAAGTGGGTTCTGAAACCAGGCAGCCGTAATAAAAGGCGGGAGACAGGCGACATGAAGGTTTTGGTGATCGGTTCGGGAGGCCGCGAGCATTCGCTGTGTTGGGCAATTGCCAAATCGCCCAAATGCGATGAGTTGTTCTGCGCGCCGGGTAACGCCGGCATCGATGAGGTCGCCATCACCATGCCCATCCAAGTCGACGATCTTGACGGGATCATGGACTTCGTCGCCGCCAACGCCATTGATTTTGTCGTCGTCGGACCGGAAGGGCCGCTGGTGGCGGGCCTTGTCGACCGGTTGGAAGCGGCTGGCGTCAAGGCCTTCGGGCCATCGGCCAGGGCGGCGGAATATGAAGGGTCCAAGGGCCTGACCAAGGACCTATGCGCCAAATATCTGATTCCCACCGCCGAATACGCCCGCTTTGACGAACCCGATTCGGCCAAGGAATACATCCGCGTCAAAGGCGCCCCCATCGTCATCAAGGCCGACGGCCTGGCGGCGGGCAAGGGGGTGATCCTGTGCCGCAACGAGAACGAGGCCTATGCCGCCATCGACCACATCATGACCGAAGCCGCTTTCGGCGATGCCGGCGCCGAAGTCGTGATCGAGGAAATGATGGTCGGCGAGGAGGCCAGCTTCTTCGCCCTGGTCGACGGCAAAACGGCGCTGCCGTTGGTCGCCGCCCAGGACCATAAGGCCGTCTTTGACGGCGATGAAGGTCCCAACACCGGCGGCATGGGGGCCTATTCGCCGGCCGCCGTTATCACCGAGGAAATGTCGGTCCGGATCATGGATGAAATCATCAACCCGACCATTCGCGGCGCCGCGGCGGACGGCCGCCCCTACAAGGGAGTGCTGTACGCCGGCCTGATGTTTACCGAAAAAGGCCCGCAATTGATCGAATACAACGTCCGTTTCGGCGACCCGGAATGCCAGCCGATGATGATGCGGCTCAAGTCCGACGCGCTGGAAATGCTTCTCGCCTGTGCCGAAGGCCGGTTGGATAAGATCAAGCTGGAGTGGCACGATGACGCCGCCTTGACCGTGGTCATGGCGACCGAGGGCTACCCCGGCGCCTACGGGAAAGGCTCCGAGATCAAGGGCCTTGAGGCCGCCGGTAAGCTCAGGGACGTGGTCGTCTTTCACGCCGGCACCACCGAAGACGGCGGCCGTATCCTCGCCAACGGCGGCCGGGTGCTGAATGTCACGGCGCTTGGCAAGACGGTCAAGGCGGCGCAAAAACGCGCCTATCAGGCGGTCGACCTGATCGACTGGCCGGAAGGGTTCTGCCGCACCGACATCGGCTGGCGGGCGGTCTAGCACCGGCGTTATTTGGGCGGCGTCAGACGCCTTGGTTTTTTCTCATCGCCGCCTATATATTTCACAGGGTACTAAAAACACCGACAGCGGAGGTTTCGCCATGGAGGATCAAACACGAACGGAGCTGGAGGCTGCCGCCTTTCGCGGCCTGGTCGCGCATCTGCAAAAACGCACCGACGTACAAAACATCGACATCATGAACCTGGCCGGTTTCTGCCGGAACTGCCTGTCGAAATGGTACCGGGCGGCGGCCGAGGAAAAGGGTCTTGAGATGACCTACGATGAGGCCCGCGAGATCGTCTACGGCATGCCCTATGACGATTGGAAGGGCCAGCACCAGGCGCCGGCGTCCGACGAACAAAAACGCCAGTTCGAAGAAACCAAGCCGCTCCACGCCGACATCAGCGGCCACAACAAATAATCCGGCCCTGCGTCCAATCATGGCCAACCTGACCAACGACGGGATGATCAGGCCCGAATTGTGGCCCAATTCCGGCTTCAAGCTGCTTGAGCGGGACGATGCCGGCCGGCTTGTCGTCACCAAGGGTTTTCTCGCCGCCTACCTGGGCCGCCCCGAACTGGCGCCGGTACAAGAATCCTGTGACGCCGAACGTGCGCTGCACGAAAGTTTGTTGGCCGACCCCGGCCGCGCCGTCGGCGCCGACGAATTGGCGGTGCTCGCCGATGCGGACGCCCGGGAAAACTACGGCGTCCTGCTCGGTTTCCGCGACCGGTTATTGGCCGCCGGCACGGTGGAGGCCTGTTACCTGGGCCTGTTCCAGGGCGGCGACGTCACCCTGCCGGGGCTGTTCATCGACCAGATGGCCCACGTCATCGTTCGCAATATCCTGGACGACGTCACCGATCCGTTTCAGGCCCGCGCCGGCGAACTTCTGTTCCGCGAGCAGACCGCCACCGCCGGCGAAGGCGGCATCCTGCTGGGGGATACGGAAATCATCGAAATGCTGGCGACGACGGCGGGCATGGGCAGCCTCGGCCAACTGGTCAGCGAAAGCGGCATCAAGCCCAAGCAGGTCGACCTGGATGTGTTGCAGCCGGAAACCGCCGATATCTATTGGGACCGTAACGAGCGTTTCGACACCGTTCTGGACCTGACCTTTGCGCGGCCGGGCCTGGATGCGTTGTCGCGCGTGCTGGAAGCCTGGATCGCGCATTTTATCGAGGCCAAGGTCAATATTCAGCCGGTGCAGAGGATCGACGACGAACGCTGGGTCTGGCACGTCGGCCTCGATAGCGAGGCGTCATCCCTGCTCAATGACCTCTATGAAGACAACGACGTCGCCGAGGACAGAATGCAGCGCGTGCTCAGCCTGTTCCGGCTCGAATTCGAAGACGCCAGCCTGATGCGGTCCGACATCGCCGGCCGGCCCGTCTATCTGGGGCTGTCGATGACGCCAAACAATAAGGTCCGCCTGAAGCCGCAGAACCTGCTGGTCAACCTGCCGCTGGCGCCGGAGTCCTAGGGCCTGCCGGTATTATGGAAAATCTCAAAATAATTGTCAGCAAATGTATGTATTCGTCTACTTGCGTCTACATTTTGTCTACAGATGTCTACATTTTCCGTATTGGCGGCTTCCACCGCTAAATCACTGGAAAAACCCGGGCACGGCGAAGCGGCGCGTAACCATATTGGCCCCGTCTTTTCCTGGGCCCAAACCCGCGCGCGGGCACTGTAATCCTATTCACCATGTCAAAGAACAAAAATAGAACATAGTGTTGTGAGATGAGCGTGTCAAGGGGCGGGGGGAAGCGGTCCCAATGGCCCGTGTTTTTGAGCCTTTACCGGATGTCCGCTTTGCCCCCGTAAGCGGACATTCGTTGGATTGAGAGGATAGGCTTAAATTAGGCCACCCCATTGGGCAACATCACCGTGACCGTCGTTCCCTCGCCGACCTTGCTCTTGATGTCCAATGTGCCGTCGTGGAGTTCAACCAGGGACTTGGTGATCGTCAGTCCGAGACCCCAGCCCTCCTCGGCCAGATAGGGATCGGTATCTTCCCTAGTAAAGGGATCGGTCAGTTTTGGCAGTTTCTCGGCCGGGATGCCCTTACCCGTATCGGCGATCTTCAAGGTCGTTTCCCGTTTTGACGTCTTCACTGACACCGTGACCTTGCCGCCCTCGGGCGTGAACTTGACCGCATTGGACAGCAGATTGAGAAGGATTTGCCTGGATGCCCGCTTGTCGGCGTAAAGGGGCGGCAGGTCTTTGGGAACCTCCGTTACCAAATCGATGCCGCTGGAACGCGCCTTGTTTTCGACGATCCTCTTGCACTCTTTGACAACCTCCTCGGTGGACAGTTTCTCTTTGACCAGAGATTGCTTTCCGACCTCGATGGCCGAGAGATCGAGGATTTCGTTGACCAGTGTCAGCAGGTGTTCACCGCTGGCATGAATGTCATGGGCGTATTCCCGGTATTTGCCTTCCCCCGGCGGTCCGAAGTACTGGTGGCTCAGAATATCGGCAAAGCCAAGAATGGCATTCAACGGCGTGCGAAATTCGTGGCTCATGGTGGCCAGGAATTCAGACTTGGCTTGGTTGGCCTGCTCTGCATCCACGAGGGCGAGGCGTCGGTCTTCCTCGGCCTGCCTTCGCTCGCTGATGTCCAAGGCTACCGAGACCACGTGTGACGCAGCGCCGGATTCGTCCTTTAGCGGCACCTTGTTGGTCAGCAGGGTGTGCGAGACGCCATTTTTGTCCACCCAGGTTTCTTCGTAATTCGATTTTGCCTTATTCGTCGAAAACACTTCGGCATCGATGGCTTCCGTATGTGTACCGTGATCCGTGCCGACAAGTTCGGAAGCGGTCTTGCCGATGGCATTGTCCGGCGAGACGTCATAACAGTCCGCTTGGTAACGGTTCATGAATACGTAACGATAACGATGATCCTTCGCGTTGATCATCGCCGGGACGGCATCGATTACGCCTTGCAGCATCCGCCGGCTCTTTTCCTTCGCCTCCTCGGCGCTCTTGCGGGAAACGGCCGAGGCCAGCACGTTGGCAACCGCCCGTAGGAAAATGACATCATCCTCGGTGAAGGCACGGGGGATGTCGTATGGACGCCCAGCACGCCGTAAGGTTGATCGTTGTCGCCGATGATGACGCTCATGCCACTGATCACATCGTGGTCGTGGAGGAGCGGTGGACCATCGAACCGTCTTTCGGTACGGAGGTCCTCGACAATAACCGGCTCACTGGACAACAACGTGAAACCCGCCTGTGAGCCTTTGTCCGCACTGACCGTGGCATTGCCGACCAATCCCTGCTTCCAGCCCACTCCGGCCCGCAACAGCAATTCGTCCTTGTCCGGCAACAGTTCCAATACCTTGCAATACTCGGCCCCTAGGGTCCTTGCGACACGCTCTACGGCTGTATTCATTACTATCGAAATGCAGGTGTTCCCCAACGCCTGTTGGCCGAGTTCGGCCACCACCGCTTGCTGATGGGCGCGGGCGGTTATTTCCTCCTCCGCCCGCCTGCGCTCGATGAGATTACTTTGCCGTTCCATCTCGACGCCGATGCGCTGTCCAAGGATTCGCAGCAAGTGAATGTCTTCTTCTGAGAAATCATGCGGCTTGTTGTCGAGCAGGCAGGTGATGGCGACGACATTGCCGTTGGAGTCGAGAGATGGGAATCCGCAATACGAAACAGCGTCTTGCGCCTTCAGGAAAGACGCATCGGGAAACTTCTCCGCCACGCGGTCGTAACAGAGCAGCTTTTTGGCCTTCTCCACGGTAGCGCAGGGGGTGATGGCAAGAGGGCAGTGGCCGGCATTTCTTTTCACCTTTCCGTCGGTCCAAACGCTCAAGAAATTAAGCTCCTCGCCGCGGATTTCCGACAGGCATACGCTGTGCACATTCAGCAATTCGCCGATCATGGAGACGACGAGATCGAACACTTCCGCCGGTTCACCGGTAAGGGTCATGCTGATCTCTGACACCTTTTGCAGGCGTTTGACCCGTTCGGCGGCCTGCCTTTCCATCCTCTTGCGCTCGGTTATGTCGGTGCGGACGGTGACGGTGCCGCCGTCGGATGTCCGGAATTCCTGGACCGCGATCCAAGTGCCGTCGGTGAACTGCAACTCGAAGGGTGCACCCGGATCGCGATGCCACTTCATCCGCTCCTGGATCCATTCCTTCTCTCGGCCAAGCGCGTCCATTCGAAGTTCTCGTTCGGCCAGCGCCCGGATCATATCCTCAAATTTCAAACCCGGTTTCAGGATGTCGGTGATTCCCGACATGGATTGTAAGTATTTTTCGTTGTGAAGCACGAGACGGTCTTCGGAATCCCAGAGCGAAAATCCCTCGCCGAGGTTCTCGATGGCGTCCTTCAGTAACTCCTCTACGTGTCTGCGCTCACTGACGTCGCTGATGGAACCGGCCATGCGTGTTCTTCCCTAAATCAATCCCGGTCATTTTATATCATACGCAAAATATGGTTACTATCATGTGTCATGATATTTCAGTTTATGTCGAGGTGGTTTTGGAAAAATGATTACACGGAAACCCGCTTCCTTAGGTCCGCTTTTGGCTATTAACGGACTCTTTGCTGCCTAGTGAATTACGTCCGCTTCCCCCCCCCCCGAAAGCGGACATCAGAAAACCACTTATGTAAGTCCGCATTGCGCCGAAAACCGAAGTCTTAAAAACAAGTTGTTTTCGTGCTCGGTCATATGACGCTATAGGTTTAGCTGATGTGGAACACCATTAAGTCGATCTCCTCGCTGATGCTGAGTTACGGCATGCTGTTGCTGGGCAACGGCATGATCAGCATTCTGCTGGGACTCAGAAGCCGGCTGGAGGGTTTTTCCACGGAAATTATCGGCTTCATCATGTCCGGTTTCTTTGTCGGCATGTTGATGGGCGCGCTGTTTGCGGTGCGTGTGGTCGCCGCCGTTGGCCACATTCGCGCCTTCGCCGCGTTTGCCTCGATCATGTCCGTCGCCGTTCTCGCCCACGTTCTCTACATCGACCCTGCCGTCTGGTTCGTGCTGCGTGTCGTTGCCGGGTTCTGTATGGCCGGCATGGTGATGGTCGTTGAAAGCTGGGTCAATGAGCGCGCCACCAATGAGACGCGGGGCCAGGTGTTGTCCCTCTATATGATTATCAACTATCTAGGCGCCGGGCTTGGCCAGTTTATGATGCTGGTCGGGGACCCGGCTCAATTCCAATTGTTCATCGTTGCCTCGATCATCTATTCCTTCGCCCTGGTGCCGATTTTGCTAACCCGGGCCAGCGCCCCCAAACCCAGTTCGCCGCAGCGCATGAAGTTCCGGGCGCTTTTTGCGATTTCGCCGGTCGGCGTGATTGGGATGGTTTGTGCCGGCATGGCCAATTCGTCGCTGAACGGCATGGGCGCCGTTTTTGCGAAAGAGGTCGGTCTTTCGGTCGCGGAAGTTTCGGCGTTCATGGCGACGGCCATTTTGGCCGGCATGGTCTTGCAGTTTCCGATCGGGCGCCTTTCAGACAAATTTGACCGGCGCATGGTTCTGATGATTGCCTCTTTGGGAACCGGCCTCGCCGCCCTTTCGGTGATCTGGGCAACCGGCCAGAGCGTGGGGGTGCTGATTTTAACCGGGGCCGTTTACGGCGGGTTCTGCTTCACCATTTATCCGCTATCGGCATCCCAGGTGAATGATTTGGCGGACCCCGACCGTCTGGTGCAGGTGGCGGCGGGGCTGCTGATTGCGTATGGGGTCGGCGCCAGCATCGGTCCGATCGCGGCGGCGCAGTCGATGGCGATGTTTGGACCGACGGGTATTTTCATGTTCATCACGGGCATCTATAGCGTCCTCATCCTGATTACGATTATCCGGATCATTCAGCGCCCGCGGGGGGAGAAAGCCAAGGCGCCGTTCATGCCCTTGGGAAGTGTTGGCGTGTCGAGCAAGGAATTGTACACGGCGGCGCTCGACAGTGCCGAGCGGATGAAGCCCGACGAGACGCCGTAGGCCGGCCGCCAGGTCCGCTTTTGGCAATTAGCGGACATGTTCTCCCACGGCTTTTCCCTATTCGAAGAAGGCGAAGAAACGTTCCAGCACCTCGCCCGGCGCTTCTTCGGCGAGATAATGGCCGCTGTTGACGGCGCCGCCGGTGACCGCGGCGTCGGCGTAGGCCTGCCAGATCTCCAGCGGCTCGTACCATTTGCCGATTTTGCCCTTGTCCCCCCACAGCACCAGCAGCGGGCAGCGGATCTTTTCGCCGCCGGCTCTGCTTTCGCGGTCGTGGTCGAGATCGATGGTGGCGGCGGCCCGATAGTCTTCGCACATGCCGCGGATCATCTCCGGATTATTCACCGCCGCCAGATAATCGGCCAGGGCATCGGCGTCGAAGAAGTCGCCGCCCTTGGGCTCGCGGGCCGTATGGGCGCGAAACCAGGCCTCGGGCGCGGCGTTGATGAGGGTTTCCGGTTTCGGGTGCGGCTGGGCGAGCCAGAACCAGTGGTAATAGCCCATCGCGAAGGCCATGTCGGTGCGCTCGAAATGCTCAATAGTCGGGACGATGTCGAGAACGGCGAGCTTTTTCACGTGATCCGGAAAATCCAGCGCCATCCGGTGCGCCAGCCGGGCGCCCCGGTCATGGCCGGCGACGACAAATTCATCATGGCCGAAATGCGCCATCACCTGCGCCATGTCGCGGGCCATTTCCTTTTTTGCATAAGCCGCGTGATCGGCGGTGGCGTCGGGCTTGAACGAGCCGCCATAGCCTCTGAGGTCGGGGCAGATCACGGTGAACCGTTCCGCCAGCGACGGCGCCACCGCGTGCCACATGGCATGGGTCTGCGGATTGCCGTGCAGCAGCAACAGGGGCGGGCCGTCGCCACCGTGGCGCAAGCGGATGTCGCCGCCGGCAAGGGAGACGGTATCCAGGGTGAAGTTTTCGAAAAACGGCATGGCGCAGGCGCTATCGTTTATCTTTGAAAAAGTTTTTCAACAGGCTGGCCGCGTCGGTCTCCTGCATACCGCCGATGACTTCCGGTTTGTGGTGGCATGTGGCGTGGTCGAAGACCTTGGCGCCGTGCTCGACGCCGCCGGACTTGGGGTCATAGGCGCCGAAATATAGCCGGCGCAAACGGGCGCCTGAGATCGCTGCCGCGCACATGGCGCAAGGCTCAAGGGTGACGTAAAGATCGCAATCGGCCAGCCGGGGGCTACCCAGCGCCTTCGCCGCCGCCCGGATCGCCAGCATTTCGGCGTGCGCGGTCGGGTCGGCCAGATCCTCGGTGCGGTTGCCGGCGCCGGCGATCACGGTGCCGCCGGCATCGACGATGACGGCGCCAACGGGAACTTCGCCGCGACTGGCGGCGGCCGTGGCTTCGCGAAGGGCCAGGTCCATGGGCGTGGGGTCGGGCTTGCTCATGATCAAACGGTGCCCTGCCTCGCCGCCGCCGTCAAGGGAGGGACATGTATGCCATTAAGATATTAAAAATAACATGTATATACACTTAAAATAACGGTAAAATGGGAAAAATATTGGAAAAATATGCCCATTTAAAACAAAAATTAATTGTAATTACAAATAAAAGGCATTCCGCGTTGATGGGGGCGGGTGGGTTCATCGGACTTGCGGGGGGTCTTTGCGGGCCATAGAGTGCGGCCATGAACGCCAAGCTAAAAAACGATGGGCCGCCGAAAGGTGAGCAAGAGGCGGGGACGGGCCTCGGGGGAGCGGGGGTGTCCCCCGAAACCCCCAGGGCCCGGACAGGGAAACCAATGAGAATCGCCAAGGTGATGGCGCGGGCCGGCCTGTGTTCCCGGCGTGAGGCGGAACGCTGGATCAACGCCGGCCGGGTCGTCGTTGACGGCAAGGTCCTGGTCACCCCGGCGGTGACGGTAAGCGCCGATAATGTCGTCCTGGTTGACGGTGAGGCCTTGCCGGCGGCGGCCCCGTCGCGGCTGTGGCGGTATCACAAGCCGACGGGCCTGGTCACCAGCCACGGCGACCCGCAAGGCCGCCCGACGGTGTTCGACCGCTTGCCCGACACCCTGGGCCGGGTGATTTCCATCGGCCGCCTGGATTTGAATTCCGAAGGCTTGTTGCTGCTCACCAATGACGGCGAACTGGCGCGGCGGCTGGAACTGCCGGAAACCGGCTGGACCCGGCGCTACCGGGTGCGGGTGCATGGCCAGCCGGATGAAAGAAAACTGAAGGCGCTGGAAAAAGGCGTCACCGTCTCCGGCGTCACCTACGGGCCGATCAAGGCGGCGCTGGACAAACAGGCGCGCGCCAACGCCTGGCTGACGGTGTCGCTGGAAGAAGGCCGCAACCGTGAAATCCGAAAAGTCATGGAACATTTGGGGTTGGAGGTGAACCGCCTGATCCGGCTCGCCTACGGGCCGTTTCAATTGGGCAACCTGGACCGAGGCCAGGTCGATGAAATCAAAGGCAAGGTGCTCAAGGAACAGTTGGGCCATGGGGTCGGGAAAAAGGGGCCCGAAAAATGAGGATCGGACCATGAGGATCGTGGGGGGCCGTCTCAAGGGGCGCACGTTGAACGCCCCGCAAGGAAAAGAGTTGCGGCCGACGGCGGACCGGGTCCGCGAGTCGGTTTTCAATATTCTCGCGCACGGCATCGAGGGCTTCAATTTTGACGGCGCGACGGTGATCGATGTCTTTTCCGGCACCGGGGCCCTGGGGCTGGAGGCGATGTCCAGGGGCTGCGGCCACGGCGTCTTTATCGACTTTGATGCCGGTGCCCAGGCCTTGGTGCGCAAGAACGCCGGCCCCATGGGCCTGGGACGGGCGGTGACGTTGCTGAAGCTGGACGCCACCCGGCTGGCGCCGCCGCCAAGGGCTGCCAAGGCCCCGGCGGCGCTGGCGTTCCTGGACCCGCCCTATGATCAGGGCCTGGTGGTGCCGGCGCTGTTGGGACTCAAGGACAAGGGCTGGCTCAAGGACGGCGCGGTGGTGGTGTGCGAGGTCGCGGCCAAGGAAGAGTTCGAGCCCCCACGGGGTTTCGCGATCATCGACGAGCGCAGCTACGGCGCCGCCCGGGCGGTGTTCCTGAAATACGGTTAGGGCAAGCGCTCAATCCGTAATCGGGCCGCTGCCGACACGGGGATGAGGCCGGGGACCATCGGAAACTGCCATGCACAGCACGATTTCGTCGGGACGCGGGGCGTCGGCGACCATCACGGTCATGGTATCGAAATGATCGAATGACCAAGCCTCATCCTTGTGTCCGAGCGGCAGGTCGATCGGAACGCCGGCGGATGCGACTTTGGCGTTTGATGGTATCAACGCCTTGCCGCCGCCGACGGCTGCACGCATCGGTTTGCCCAGTTTCGGATGCAGCACGGCTCCACCGTGCTCCATTTCGCCGTCAACGCCGACGATGGCGGCCTTGCCGTAGCTGACGGGGGAACCGCCAAGCATTTTTACGGCGTCGCCCATGAGTCGTTCGCCAAGCTGGCCGCTGACGTCGAAAAGAGGCGATAAATCCTCGACGAATTTCCCGGCGAAAGGATTTTGGATCACCGCGACGGCGGCGACCCGGGTGATGGGATCGCAGGCTTTGCCAAAGCCGTCGGATTCGATGGTTTCTTTGATAATCAGTGTTTTGCGAACGTCCATTTCAATTCCCCCTCAAATCCCGGTTCGTTGACTGTTTACGGGGACATATCTTAGCCGATGGCGGCTTTCAAATCGACAATCCCGGTCATCCGGAAACGCAGGTCAATGTGGGGGTTGATTTCCGGCCGCGGCGCGATGTTCCAGATCCATTTTCGCCCCGATGCCGGGATCGCGGCGCCGAACAGCGGGTCGATTTCCTCGATCATCTCGTCGCCCCCCCCATTATTCGAGGGGCCGCCGTATATCACCCGCTGGGTTTCGGTCACCAGGCAGACCCGGCCGGGAAGCGCGCCCAGAAGCGCCAAATGGTTTTCGACGATATGGCGGGCGAAGGTTTTTATCGCGTCGTCGGGATAGCCCTTGGCTTTGTCCATCAGCAGCCCCAAAGGCATTAGCGGCAGTTGTGTCAACAGGTTGGCGGAAATCACCAGATCGGAATCCGCATAAAGCCCGGCGTCGGCCCGGGGTGAGGGCAGGGCGTCGGTGCGGCCATGGGTGACATGATCCCATGTCGCTTCGGCGATGCCGGCGACGTCGGCGCTGACCAGCCGCACGTTGGCAAACGCCCGGACCCGCTTTTGCACCGCCGGCAGGTGCACGATATCGACCAGCACCACGTCGTCGAAGCTGTCGGCCAGCATGTCCAGGGAGAAGTCCAGCAGCAGGCCGGAGCCCAAAACGGTAACTTTTTTGTGGCCGATGTCTTCGGTGGCTTTGTCGATGACGGCGCGGCATTCCCGCAGATGCGGCGCCCAGGCGTCGTGGCAGCGCCGGTGGCGGGCCTGCATGGCGATCAATTCCTTGAGATAGCCCATCGCCTTGAGCGGCGGCGGGCACGGTGTGGTCAGATGCTTGAGCCATTCGGCCAGCATGGCTTAACGCCGGCCAAACAGTTTTTCGATATCGGCCAGTTTCAGTTCCACATAGGTCGGGCGGCCGTGGCTGCACTGGCCGGAATGGGGGGTCGCCTCCATCTCGCGCAGCAGCGCGTTCATCTCGTCGCCGTTGAGGCGGCGCCCGGCGCGAACACTGCCGTGGCACGCCATGGTCGCGCAGACGTCGCCCAACCGCTGGGTCAGGGCCAGGCCTTCATCGACTTCGGCGAGATCATCGGCGAGATCCTGGATCAGCCCCTGGATGTCGGTCTCGCCCAGCAACGCCGGAATCTCGCGGACGACGACGGCGCCGTCGCCGAAGGCCTCGATCACCAGTCCCAGCTCGGCCAGTTCCGCGGCCCGCGCCACCAGCCTCGCCGCGGCGGCCTCGTCGAGTTCTACCACTTCCGGGATCAGCATGCCCTGGCGCTGGACGCCGCCGGTATCCAGCGCCGTCTTGATGCGTTCCTGAACCAGCCGTTCGTGGGCGGCGTGTTGATCGACGATAACGATGCCGTCGCCGGTTTGCGCCACCACATAGGTCTCATGGACCTGGGCGCGGGCGACGCCTAAGGGGTAATCGTTGGCGTCATCTTCAATGACTTGGGCCGGGGCCGAGGGCTGCGCATCCAGACCGGCCAAAGGGATATCGAGCGGGCTGTGGAAGGCATCGGCGCGTTCGTGCAGGCCGGGGGAAATGCCGCCGCCATATCCGCCGCCGCCTCTATAAGAACCGCCGCCCAATCCACCACCCAGCCCACCGGGGCGCGCGGCGCCGAGCGCGGTTTCCGACACCGTCGTCGAGGCCCGATGGCCGGCCTCGGCCAGGCCATGTTTAAGGGCGCCGACGATCAGGCCCCGCACCAGGCCGGCGTCGCGGAACCGGACCTCGGTTTTGGCCGGGTGCACGTTGACGTCGACGGCGTCCGGCGAAACGTCCAGGAACAGCGCCACCAGCGGGTAACGGTCCGACGCCAGAAATTCGCGATAGGCGCCCTTCAGCGCCCCGTACAACAGCTTGTCGCGGACCGGACGGCCGTTGACGAACAGGAATTGCATCATCGAATTGCCGCGGTTCAACGTCGGCAGCCCGGCAAAACCGGTCAGCCGCATGTCTTCGCGGCTGGCGTCAATAGCCAGCGAATTGTCCCGGAAATCCCTGCCCATGACGGCGGCAAGCCGGTCCAGCCGGCCGTCGGGGCCATCATGGGCGGGAAGCTTGAGCATGTCGCGGTTGCCGTCGCCGAGGCTAAAGGCGATGCCGGGATGGGCCATGGCCAGCCGTTTGATGGTATCGACGGCATGGGACTGTTCGGTTTTTTCCGTCTTCAGGAATTTGAGCCGGGCCGGGGTGGCGAAAAAAAGATCGCGAACTTCGATCCGGGTGCCCTGGGCGTGCGCCGCCGGGCCGACGGCGCCGATGGTGCCGCCTTCGACCGTGATCAACCAAGCATCTTCGCCGCCTTCGGCGCGGCTGGTAAGGGTGAGCCGGGCGACGGCGCCGATGGACGGCAGCGCCTCGCCGCGAAAGCCCAGCGAATTGATGGTCAGCAGATCATCGGACGGCAGCTTCGAGGTGGCATGGCGCTCAATCGCCAGGCTCAGCTCATCGGCGGTCATGCCGCGGCCGTCATCGGTGACCGACATGAAGGTGCGGCCGCCGTCGCGGACGGTGACGTCGATGCGCGCCGCCCTGGCGTCGATGGAATTTTCGACCAGTTCCTTGATCACCGAGGCCGGCCGTTCGACCACCTCACCGGCGGCGATGCGGTTGATGACGGTCTCAGGCAGGCGGCGGATGGTCATGGTGACTTCGCTTTGTGGGCGTTGAGACGCGCAATCAACCCCAGGGTCGAGGAACAATGCTCTTGGGAAGCCGTATCACCGGCGTCAGGGTCCATTTCGGTCAGAATCTGGGCGGCCAGTTCCTTACCCCATTCGACGCCCCATTGGTCGAACGGGTTGATCCCCCAGACGACCGCCTGGACGAACACCTTGTGTTCGTAGAGCGCGATCAACTGGCCGAGGGCGAAGGCGTCGAACCGATCGGCGACAATGGAATTGGTCGGGCGGTTGCCTTCGAAGATTCGGTGCGGCAACTGGCCTTTCATCTCGCCGGAAGGCACGCCTTGGTCCTCCATCGCCGCAAACGCTTCCAGCTCGGTGCGCCCTTTCATCAGGGCTTCGGTCTGGGCCAGGAAATTGGCCAGCAAATGGTCGTGATGGGTGGCGGTGGCATGGCGGCTTTCCTGATGACGGCTTTCCAGCGGAGCGATGAAATCACAGGCGATCAATTGGCGGCCCTGGTGCAGGGCCTGGTAAAACGCATGCTGGCCGCGGGTGCCCGGATCGCCGAACACCACCGGCGCGGTGCCGACATCGACCGGGCGGCCCTTGGTGTCGAGCGCCTTGCCGTTGCTTTCCATCTCCAGCTGCCGCAGATAGTTGGGCAGGCCCCGGAGGCCTTCGTCATAGGGCAGGATGGCGAGCGACTGTGACCCCAAAAAGTCGGTGTTCCAAACCCCGATCAGCCCCAGAATGACCGGCATGTTGGCGTCCAGGGGCGCGTCCTGGAAATGACGGTCCATGTCGTGGCCGCCGGCGAGAAAATCTTCGAACACGTCCATGCCCAGCGCAATGGCAATGGGAAGCCCGATTGCCGACCACACGGAATACCGCCCGCCGACCCAATCCCAAAGATCAAAAGTGTTGTCCGGCGGTATGCCGAATTCCGACACCGCTCGCGCGTTGCCGGAAACGGCGATGAAGTGTTTGGCGACGGCGTCTTGACCCAAGGCGTCCACCAACCAGGCCTTGGCGGTGCGGGCATTGGTGATGGTTTCTTCGGTGGTGAAGGTTTTCGAGGCGACGATGAACAGCGTCGTTTCCGGCGCGAGACCGTTCAGGGCGGTGGCGATCTGAACGCCGTCGACGTTGGAAATGAAATGCATGGCCGGGCCGCCAGGGCCTGGCGGGTTAATCGGGGCCAGCGCCTGGGTCACCATTTCAGGCCCTAAGTGAGAACCGCCGGTGCCGATATGAACGATGGCGGCGATGGCTTTGCCGGTGGCCCCGGTCCAGGCGCCGGAGCGAATGGCGGAGGCCATGGCGCGCATTTTATCCCGCAGGGCGCGGACATCGGGCATGACGTCTTTGCCCATCGCCTTCATCGGCGCATGATCGAGCGGATTGCGAAGCGCCACATGCAGCGCGGCGCGGTCTTCGGTGGTGTTGATGGCCTCCCCCGCCAACATGCACCGCCGCCAGCCTTCCACATCGGCGGCCTTGGCCAGGTCCATCAAAAGGCCCATGGTCTCCGTGGTGACGCGGTTTTTGGAATAATCGAGTAACAGCCCGCCCCGGCTTATGGAAAAGTCCTCGAAGCGGTTTTCGTCGGCGGCGAACAGGTCACGCATATGAAGCCCGGCCGCTTTCTTGTGGTGGGCTTTTAGCGCCTTCCAGGCGGGGGAACTTTGCAAAGACGCCATATGAGATTAACCGGTCGGCTGAAATTTGGGATTGTCGGTTGACCCTAACAAAGATTGCCCCGGCCAGCCAGTACCGGTGGATAAAACCTATTCGCTGCTTTTGACGCCCTTGGGCGCGCCGACAACGACGACGGTGAGATTATCCGCTTGCAGCAGGTTGCCCGCAATCTGATTGACGTCATTCAGGCTCACCGCTTCGATCAGGCCGTTGCGGCGGTCCATGTATTCAATACCGAGATTGTCCCGCTGAATGCCGACCAGCATCGCGGCGATGGAGCCGCTGGAGGTGAACCTCAAGGGGTAGGATCCGGTCAAATAGGTCTTGGCGTCGGCCAGTTCCTTTTCGTTCATGCCGTCCTTGGCCATGCGGGCCCATTCCTGGCGGAGCAGACGAAGGGTTTCGCCGACATTGGCATTGGCGGTGCCGGCGGCGCCGAAGATCAGCCCGGCATGATCGAGGGGGTGAAGCCCGGAATAGACGGAATACGCCAACCCCCGTTTATCGCGGATGGCTTCATAGAGCCGGGAGGTAAAACCGCCGCCGCCGAATACATAGTTCATGATATAGGCGGCATAGAAATCGGGATGTTTACGCTTCAATCCCTTCTCGGCGTAGACGATGGAACTTTGCGGGATTTGCTTTTTGACGACGATGGTCCGCCCCGCCCCTTGAGGATTTGCCTCGGGTAAGGACCAGGCTTTGGCTTTGTCAGGCAAGCCGCCGAAGGTGGTGTCCAAAAGGGTGGCCAGGGTTTCGGCCTTGATGTCGCCGACGACGCCGATGATCAGGTTGTCCTTGGCCAGACGCTCAGCCGTAAAGGCCTTGAGGTCGGCCCGGGTGATGGCGGCGACGTCGTCTTTTAGCCCATCCGTGGGACGGCCGTAGGGGTGCTTGGGGAAAAGCGTCTTGAACAGGGTTTTGCCGGCGATGGCGCCGGGATTTTCGGTGTCGCGGCGGATTTCGGCAAGAAGTTGGCTGCGGATTCGTTCCACCGGCTCGGAGTCGAACCGGGGCTTGGTCAGCGCCAAGGAAAGCATGTTAAACGCGGTGTCCCTGTTTTCGGCCAAGGTCACCAGGCGGCCGGTGAGGGAATCGCGCCCGGCCCGGAACCGAAGTCGGATAACCAGGTCTTCCAGCTGTTGCTGAAAGGCCTGGCTGCCCAGATCACCGGCGCCTTCGTCCAGCAGCGACGCCACCATGTTGGCGAGGCCGACGCGGTTTTCCGGGTCAAGTCCGGCACCGCCGCGAAAGGCAAACCGCATGGAAATGATCGGGTTGGAATGATCGCGCACCAGCCAGGCCATGATGCCGCCGGGCGACTCGACACGCTCGATCGTCACCGCCCCGGCCGCCCCGGCGGACAGAATGCCGCCAACAAGCAGGAAGGCGGCAACAACGGGGGCGATCAATAAGGACCGGATGATGCGTGTCATTGGGCGCTCCTTCCTCAACCGGTTTTCTTGCCGAGCAGATAAGACGTCACCGAGCGGCCTTCCTTCAGGACCGCCTTGGCGGCGGCCTTAATTTGCTCGACGGTGACGGCGCCGATGCGTTCCGGCCAGGCTTCCACATCCTCGACCTTGAGCCCGATGGCCAGCGCCGCGCCCAAGGTGCGGGCACCGCCGGATAGGGAATCGCGGGCAAAGACGGCTTGCGCCTGCATGCGTTTTTTGGCGCGGGCCAGTTCCGATGCGGTGACGCCGCCATCAATCAGCTTGGCCAGCTCTTCCTCGATCTTACTCTCCAGGGTATCCATGCTGACACCGGGCTTGAGGCCCGCGTAGATGCCGAAGCGGCTGGGCCCGCGGTCATCGGCGCCGTAATAAGCGCCGGCCGAAAGGGCGAGCTTGTTTTCAACCACCAGGGTGCGGTAGAGGCGCGAGGAAGAACCGCCACCGATGATGTCGGCCAACACCTCAAGCGCGTAGGCGTGTTGGGTCTCCCCGCTGAGCAGGCTGGGCGCGAGGTACGCCCGGCCCCATGACGGTTGGCGGACACGCTTGTCTTTCAGGGTCACCGTGCGCTTGGCGCTTTGCGGTGGTTCCGTCGGCCTGGTGCGCGGGGTCGGGGGCTGGGCGGGAATAGCGCCATAATATTTTTCCGCCAGGGGCTTCAGTTTGGCGGCGGTGATGTCGCCGGCGACGACAAGGATGGCGTTGGAAGGCGCATACCATTTTTTGTAAAACGCCATCACGCCCTTCAGGCTGAGCGCCTGGATTTCGTGCGCCCAGCCGATCACCGGCCGCCGATAGGGGTAGTTCAGATACAGAGCCGCAGTGACTTGTTCACCGAGAATGGCGCCCGGGTTGTTGTCGGTGCGCGACCGGCGTTCTTCCAACACCACCGCCTTTTCCGTTTCCACGCCTTTTTCGGTGAGCACCAGATTGGTCATCCGGTCGGCTTCCATTTCCATAAACAATTCCAGCCGGTTGACGGCGACGGTCTGGAAATAGGCGGTGTAATCCGAAGAGGTAAAGGCGTTTTCCTGGCCGCCGTTGCGGGCGAGAATCTTGGAAAATTCGCCAGGGGCGCGCCTTTTGGTGCCCTTGAACATCAGGTGTTCGAGAAAATGCGCGATCCCGGATTCGCCCTGGCCCTCGTCGGCGGACCCGACGCCGTACCAGACCATGTGGGTGACCACCGGAACCCGGTGATTTTCGACCACCACCACCCGCATGCCGTTGGAAAGGGTGAAGGTATCGGGATTGAAAACACCGGCCTGGGCCGGGGCGCTAATCCCGGCGGCGGTCAACAGCGCCGCGAATAGGAGGATAGGAAAGCCCCGTTTCATTGATGGAAGCCCTTTTGTCATGTAATCCGTTTTGTGTTCGCCAAGATAACACGGACGTGGTGTTTTGGGTTTCACGAACGCGTCATTTCCCGGTTCGGTGCGGGACAATCGCCGCAAATCATGGCGACATCAAGGCGCGGAATTCAGCCGGGGGCTAAAAGTCCAGAAGACCCTTTTTGCCGCGCTTGACCTTGATTTCGGGGCTTTCGCCGTCGTTGATGGATTTACCGAGCGCCTGGTTCTTCTGGATGCGTTTTTGTTCATTCTTGGCATCGACGATGGTGCCGCCGGCTTCTTTTTCATCGACCCAGAAAATCAATTTGTCGACAAATCGCTGGTCCTGGCTGCTGAGGATGGAGGTTTCCTCGTTGATGGTGGCACGGATGTCCGGCGTTGAGTTGAGGCCGCCGGTATCGCGCAGCAAGGCCAAGACGCCGGGGCTACCCTTGGCCGGTAACGGCTTCGCCTGTCTGCGGACCGTCTGATTGATGATCGCTCTTTTCGCCAGGGTGGTCGACGCCTCGCCGCGTTGAAGCTCTTTGCCCGGTGTCGGCGGGCGGAGTGTGTATTCGGGCGGCAGGCTTAAGGGCGGCCGGGAATAGACGGCGAATTCATCGGGCGCGGTTTTGTCGGTGCTGAACGCCTTGCGCGCCGATTCGCAAGCCCCAAGCAGCGCCACGGCCAAGGCAAGGCAAACTATGGTGGTTGTCGTCTTCATTGTTTTCATCATCCGCCTGCTATTTTAAGGCTTTTCGTCACCTATACCAAGGACCGATGACAATGACCCATAGGGATCGCCCATTCGGCCCGTCGGAGGGCGTCTAAAAGCCTTGATGATGCACCACATCACCTGCGGCTTTTCTCCTACCCGACGGGCCGAATGGGCGACCGGAACGGCGGCCTGCCAAGGCTTTCGGACAGCGTCGCGAACGGCTTCCGATGCCCCGCATCGCCACGCCGCACGCTCCTTGCCGAAAACCTTGGCAAGCCGTCCCTACGGGTCATTGTCATCGCTCCTTGGTATTGCAAAACAAGGATTCTAGGATCACCACGATGGCGCCGACAGTGATGGCGCTGTCGGCGGCATTGAACGCCGGCCAATGATAGCCGAAGGCGTGGACATCCAAAAAGTCCGCGACCGCACCAAAACGCAGCCTGTCGATAAGGTTGCCGACGGCACCGCCGATGATCAAGCCGAGGCCGATGACGGTCCAGCGCCGGTTTTCCCGGAACAACCAGTACACCAGCCCCCCGGTGATGGCGACGGTGAGCAGTGGCAGCAGCCAAGTGTTGATCGCCGGCGTCGAATTCAGCATCCCGAAGCTGACGCCGAAATTCCAACCCAGCACCAGATTGAAAAAGGGCGTCACCTCGATCACCCGGGGCGGCTGCATGACGGTGAAGACGATCCACCATTTTGTTAGCTGATCGACAGCCAAAACCGCCGCCGCCAGGGCGAGGCCTTTTCGAACGTGCGGGGGGATTTTCATGCTTCGGGCGTTGCCGCTGACCCTTGACCGACCGCGTCAGCGCAGCGCCCGCAAACGGTTGGATGATCGGCGTTGCTGCCGACGTCGGGCAGCACTTTCCAGCAACGTTCGCACTTTTCGCCTTCGGCCGGCTTCCAGACAACCTGAACGCCGGGAACCTCATCAAGGGTAAAGCCCGGTTCCTGGTCGCCGTCGCCGAAGGATGCCGCCGACGTGATGAACAGTTCGGCCAGATCAATGCCGTTGAAGGCCTCCTGGTGCTTAACGTCTGCAAACACGACCGTATCCGCCTGCAGGCTGGAGCCGATTTTTTTCTCCGCCCTGGCGACTTCCAGGGCGCCGGTAACGACGCGCCGAACGTCGCGCACGGTTTTCCATTTTTCCGCCAAATCATCGTCGCGCCAAGCATCGGGGATTTCTGGGAAGGTGCGAAGGTGGACGCTGTCGCCCTCAGTTGTTCCATTTCGTGCCAGCCAGGCTTCTTCGGCGGTATAGCAGATAAACGGAGCCATCCAGGCGCACAAGCAATCGAAGACCGAATCCAGGACCGTGCGGGCGGCGCGGCGGCGCTCATCCCCGGCATGGTCGCAATACAGCGCGTCCTTCCTGATGTCGAAATAAAACGCCGACAGGTCGACGGTGCAGAAATTATGCAGCTCGGCGAAGATGGGATGGAAATGGAAATCGTTGCAGGCTTGGCGCAACTTGCCGTCCAGTTCCCAAAGCCGGTGCAGGACCCAGCGTTCCAGTTCCGGCATTTGGGCCAACTCCAGGCGTTCGTCTTCGGTGAAACCGTTGAGGTTGCCGAGCATGTAACGGAACGTGTTGCGCAGCCGGCGATAGATGTCGGACTGGCTTTTCAGGATTTCCGGTCCGATCCGCAAGTCTTCCGAATAATCGGACCCGACTACCCACAGCCGCAGGATATCGGCGCCGTGTTGATCGATGACGTCCTGGGGCGAGACGATATTGCCCAGCGATTTGGACATCTTCTGGCCGTCCTCGGCCATCACGAAGCCATGGGTGAGGACAGCCTCATAAGGCGCGCGCCCCCGGGTGCCGCAGGATTCCAGCAACGACGAGTGGAACCAGCCGCGGTGCTGGTCGGTTCCTTCCAGATACAGCGATGCCGGCCACTGCAAATCGTCGCGGCCCTCAAGCACGAAGGTGTGGGTGCAGCCGGAATCAAACCAGACATCGAGAATGTCGGTGACCTGGTCAAAGTCATCGGCGTTGAAGCCGCTTCCTAAGAACCGCGACGGGTCGGACGCGAACCAGGCGTCGGCGCCCTCGGCCTCAAACGCCTCGATGATGCGGCCCATGACGCCCTGGTCGCGAAGCGGCTCGCCGCTTTCCTTGTTGACGAAAACCGCGATCGGCACCCCCCAGGCCCGTTGCCGCGATACGCACCAATCGGGGCGGCTTTCGATCATGCCCCTGAGCCGCTTCTTGCCGGTGTCGGGGACGAAGCGGGTCTCGTCGATGGCGTTCAGCGCCTTGTCGCGCAGGTCCGTGGTCTCCATGGAGATGAACCATTGGGTGGTGTTGCGGAAGATCAACGGCGCCTTCGAGCGCCAGGAATGGGGATAGCGATGCGACAATTTTCCCCGTGCCAGCAGCCCGCCGGCGGCTTCAAGGGTGTCGGCGACCTCGTCGTTGACCTTGTAGACGTGTTTGCCTGCGAACACCGGCACGTGGTCGTAGAAACAGCCGTCCTCGCCGACGGTCTGGGGAATGTCGATGCCGTTGGCTTGCCCCAAAATCCAGTCATCGGCGCCGTGCCCCGGGGCGATGTGGACGATGCCGGTGCCTTCCTCGGTGGTGGCGAAGTCGGCGCTCAGCGCCGGGACCTCGAAGTCATAGCCCTGACCATTGAGGGGGTGGCGGCAGACGGTGCCGGCCAGCGCCGCGCCCTTGAAGGTGGCGTGCGCGGTCAACTCCTCGATCCCGCATTGGCGGATGAAGTCTTCCAGCCGGGCTTCGGCGACGATCAGTTTTTCTCCCGCGACCGCCAGGCTTTCGTCGGCGGTTTTGACGACCTCGATCGCCACATACGGGATTTCCGGGCCAAAGGCGACGGCGCGGTTGCCGGGCATGGTCCAGGGCGTCGTCGTCCAGATGACGATGGACGCGCCCTCGATCTCCGGTGTCGATGCGTGTGAGACAGGGAAGCGGACGAAAATGGTGGTCGAGGTATGGTCGTGGTATTCGATCTCGGCTTCGGCCAGCGCCGTCTTTTCCACCGGTGACCACATCACCGGCTTGGCGCCCTGGTACAGCGATCCGTCCATCAGGAACTTGCCCAGCTCACGAAGGATTTGCGCTTCCGCGGCGAAGCTCATGGTCGTATAGGGATTGTCCCAGTCGCCGATCAGGCCCATGCGCTTGAATTCGACGCGTTGGATGTCGATCCATTGCTCGGCGAATTCGCGGCATTCCTGGCGAAATTCGACGACCGGCACCTCGTCCTTGTCTTTTTTCTGGTCGCGGTACTTTTCCTCGATCTTCCATTCGATCGGCAGGCCGTGGCAGTCCCAACCGGGAACGTAATTGGCGTCCTTGCCCATCATTTGCTGTGAGCGCACGACGACATCTTTGAGGATTTTGTTGAGGGCGTGGCCGATGTGCAGGTGGCCGTTGGCATAAGGCGGGCCGTCGTGAAGGATGAAGGGATCGCGGCCCTTGGCGACGGCGCGGTGGCGCGCCTGAATATCCATGGCATCCCATCGCTTCAGGGTTTCGGGCTCGCGCTCGGCCAGCCCGGCTTTCATGGGAAAGTCGGTCTTCGGCAGGAACACGGTATCTTTGTAATTGGTCATATCTTGTTTTAGTCCCGGTCGCGGCCCCGCCGCTCCTCGCCTCTTGTGAGTATTTCTTTTGCCTTGGTTACATCCAGGGCGATTTGTGCCTTCAAATCATCGATGCCGTCAAACTTCTTTTCTTCGCGCAGGAAATCAATCAGGCGCACGCGCAGCCGCCGGCCATAAAGATCGTCGCCGAAATCGAACAAATACACCTCCAAAATGATGCTTTCGGCGCCGAACGTCGGCCGTACCCCGATGTTGGCAACGCCGTTCCGCCATTCAACGTCGGCGCCATTTTCGATGCCGGCGCGAATGGCGTAAACGCCGTTCACGGGCCTGAGGTAGGAGCCTAACGATATATTGGCGGTCGGAAAACCGATGGCGTGGCCGCGGCTTTCACCGGCAATAACCCGGCCTTCGATTTCAACATCGCGGCCGAGGATGGCGGCGGCGCCTCGGGGATCGCCGGCCATAAGCCTGTCGCGGATGCGGGTCGATGAATAGGGCTCGCCGGTGCCGTCTTCGATGGCGTTGACGGCGGTAAACCCGAACCCCTGTTCGGCGCCCATGGCCAGCAGCAAATCGCAATGGCCGCCTCGGCCCTGGCCGAAGACAAAATCATAGCCCGAGACCACGTGGCTGGCGCCGAAACCCTGTACCAGGGCATCGTTGACGAAATCTCTCGCCTCAAGTTGGGAAAAGGCTTTGTTGAATCGCTGCACGATCAGCATATCAACACCCAAATTTTCGATCACCTTAGCCTTGGCGCGGAACGGCGTCAGCCGGAACGGCGGCTGGTCGGGGGCGAACAGTCTGCGGGGATGGGGCTCGAACGTCAGCACCGCCCACGGCCGCCCTGAGTCACGGGCGATGAGGCCGGCCTCGTTGATGACCGCCTGATGGCCGGGGTGCACGCCGTCGAAGTTGCCAATGGCGATGACGGCGCCTCTGACGTCTTCGGGCAGGGTTTCAAAATGGCGAAAAATTCGCATGGCGGGAAAGTGTCAGCGGCCTTCCCCGTGGTCAAGGAGAAAGGGCGCTACGCTTTATTGGCCTTCAAGGGCACCAAGATGGTGGCCTCGCCGTCGAGAACCGGCTTGCCGCCGACGGAACACACCGTTTCCATTTCGATCATGCGCTTTTCCGGGAACATTTTTTTCACCGTACAGGTCGCCATAACCGTGTTACCGACCTTGACCGGGGCCTTGAAGCGCAGGCTCTGGGACACGTAAATGCAGCCCGGTCCGGGCAGTTTGGTGCCGATGACGGTGGAGATGAAGCTGGCGGTCAGCATGCCGTGGGCGATCTGGCCTTCGAACATGGTTTCGCTGGCGAATTCATGGTTCAGGTGGGCCGGGTTGGTGTCGCCGGAAATCCCCGCAAAGGTGATGATGTCGGCGTTGGTAATGGTCTTGGCGTAGGCGTCTTTCATGCCTTCTTCGAGGTCTTCAAAATAGAGCCCGTGAAGCATTTCGTTGGCTTCCTTGACCCTTTTGGCTTCTATGGCCTGTTCCATTTGCATTGATATTTCCTTTGTGCGACGCAAAATATATTATTGCAGTGCAATATATGCCTTAAGCGACATTTCCACAAGCGCGGCTTTTACTTTCAGGCCGGAGTTGCTATGGGAGGAGATGGGTTTTTCGTTACCAAAACCGGCGGCCGCCCTTGCTTTTGCGGTTTTCCTCCAGAGTGTTGCGGCGTTCGTCCTGTTGGCGTTATCCGCGGGCCCGGTCAGGGCCCAGGAACCCGCCCCGCCGCCGGAATTGAGCCTGCCGATTCGCTGCCAGCCAACCCGCGACTGCTGGCTGGTTAATTATGTCGATGTCGATCCGGGGCCGGGCATCACCGACTTTGCTTGTGCTAAGCGGTCTTATGACGGGCACAAGGGCATCGATCTGGCGATCCGGGATTTGGTTGCAATGAAAAAAGGCGTGCCGGTGGTGGCGGCGGCCGGCGGCATCGTCAAGGCTGTCCGCGACGGCATGAAGGATATCGACGTCTCCATCGCCGGGGTCAAATCCGTCGAGGGCAGGGAATGCGGCAACGGCCTGGTCGTCACCCACCGGGGTGGCTGGGAAACCCCGTATTGCCACCTGCGCCGGGGCTCCGTCGCGGTTAAGGCCGGTGACGCCGTTACCCAAGGCCAGCGGCTGGGCCTGGTCGGCAATTCGGGCCGGGCGCAGTTCCCGCATGTGCATCTGTCGGTACGCAAAGGCAAAAAGGTAATCGATCCGTTTATCGGCGTCGGGCGCGTTAAAAGCTGCGGCCTCGGCCCGGCGCCGTTGTGGGGTAAAGCCGCCCTGGCGGCGCTGAGCGTACCGTCCACGGCCCTCTATGCCGCCGGTTTTGCGGCGGGTGCGCCGAAGCCCAGGGTGGCGCGAAGTGGTCTTTTGGCGGCGAAACAAATGCCGCGCGACATCCCGGCGTTGGTGTTGTGGGTTGATATGTATTAGGCCGAAGCCGGCGATCAACTTCGCTTTCGCATCACCGGCCCCGGCGGCAAGCCGTTCGCCGCCAAGACCGTCACCGTCAACAAGACCCAGGCCCGGCGTTTTACCTTCGTCGGCAAGAAACTGAAGGCGCGATCATGGCCGCCGGGGGTTTACCGGGGCGAGGTCGTGCTCATCCGTAAAAAAGGCCGGTTCGGCCCGTTGCGGTTGGCGGTGGCGCGTGAGGTTGAATTGCGCTAGGGCTCAGCTACGGGCACGCTACTTTTTCAGTTTCCGTTTTGAGACCAGTTTCGGGCCGGTGCTGAGGCCGGGCCGGGTCTTTTTGCCGCCGGACTTTGCCTTATCCTTAGCCTTGCCCTTCGATGGCGCTGCTTTTTTGGCGGTTTTTTTCTTTTTCGATTTTGCCGGCGGCGTCGGATCAAGGATGTCGTCGTCGGGGAACAGCGGCGGGGTTTTGTCCTTGGCCTTTCTTTTTTCCTTAGCCTTTTTTTCCTTCTCCCGTTCCTCAATTTGGCTGAGCGTGCTGACGACCAGCGGGTCGCGGTCCGGCCGTTTGCGGGATTTGGCGCCATGGACCCGAAAAATGGTCTTGAAGGCTTTGCCGATGTCCTCGCCGGATTGTTGGTGTTCGCACCAGCGGGCATAGGCGGCCAGGGTCCAGGGATTGGCCGGCATCGCCGAGACGCCGCGTTCCTGGCACCAGGATACGAACGCGTCCCAGGCCGTATTATCTTCCGTCTTTTTCTTTTTCTTCGCTACCGCCACCGTCACCGTTCCCGATCCTGAACTTAAGTAGTTTATCAGGCCATGAAGCGGGACCAAACCCCTAGTTCTATTATGGTTGTAATGAATGGCCTCAATCGTCATGGTGCCCCCGATTTGAGGACCAGGAAAGCAGAGGATTCAGCGCGTTGACTCCACCAAAAGATCAATCCGGGCATTGGCAGGGCATGCGGACGTTCGTTGTCGATGCTAAGAACAAGGAAAGCGAAACCGTTACCTCCTTCATCCTGGTGCCTGAAGACGGCCAGCCGCTGGCGGCCTTTAAGGCGGGGCAGTTTCTGAGCTTCCAGCTCGATATTCCGGGCCACGACAAGCCGGTGTTGCGCACCTATACCATTTCCAGCAGCCCCAATGCCGCCGGCTTGGATGACGGCGCCCATTACCGGCTGTCGATCAAGCGCGAACCGGCACCCAAGGGCAATCCCGATGTGCCGCCGGGGCTGTCGTCGAATTTTTTCCATGATCATGTCGATGTCGGATCCACCCTTCGGGTCGGCGCGCCCGCCGGTGACTTTTATCTGCATGACAACCGCAATGGCCCGGTGGTGTTGCTCAGTGGCGGCGTCGGCCTGACGCCGATGATCAGCATGCTCGACCATTTGGTTGATCAACTCCGCCGCCGCCCCATTTGGTTTATCCACGGGGCGCAGGACGGCAATGAGCACGCCTTCGGTGCGCATGTGCGGGAACTGGCGCAAGCCCATGACAACGTCACTGCCCATGTGGTTTATGCCGAAGCCGGGCCGGACGACGTCGAAGGCCGGGATTTTGATGCCACCGGGTTTATTACCATTTCGATGCTGGAACGCCTGTTGCCGGGACCGATTTGCGATTTCTATCTTTGCGGCCCGCCGCCCTTCATGAAGGCGTTATTCAACGCGCTGTTGAAATGGGGCGTCGACGAGGCCCGGATTCATTACGAATTCTTCGGCCCGGCGACGGTGCTGAAAGAAGGCGGCGAACCCACCGAACCCGCCCAGGATGACAAACCCAACAAGGCCCCCGAAGCCGCCGCCGCAAACGGCATCATGGTGACGTTTAGACAATCGGATATCAGCGTCCCCTGGGATTCGGCCAAGGAGACCATTTTGGACCTGGCCGAGGCCAACGGCATGTCCCCGGCGTTTAGCTGCCGGGGCGGGGTCTGCCAAACCTGCATTTTGAATTTGATCGAAGGCGAGATCGAATATGTTGTCGACGGCGCCTTCCCGCCCGAAGAAGAGGGCAAGGTGCTGATCTGTTCGTCGGCCCCGAAAACCGACATCGTTATCGACGCCTGAGGGTATTACTCAGGCGCAATCGGCAGCGCCGTCCGGTAGGCGACCTGCTTTAGCGCGAAGGACGATTTGATCGAGGCGACGCCGGGAATCCGGGTCAGGTGTTCCAGCAGGAAGCGCTTATAGGCGCCCAGGTCCGAGGTCACCACGCGCAGCAAATAATCGGAGTCGCCGGTCATCAGGTAGCATTCCATGACTTCCGGGCGCTCCCGGATTTTCGCCTCAAAGGTCTCCAACGCCGGCTCGATCTGTTTTTCCAGGGTGACGTTGACGAAGATGCTGACCGGCAATCCCACGGCTTCGGCATCGACCAGGGTGGCGTAGCCGCGAATGACGCCGGTATCCTCCAGCGCGCCGCGCCGGCGCAGGCACGGACTGGGCGACAGCCCGACCTTTTCGGCCAGGATGACGTTGGAGATTCGGGCGTCGTTCTGGAGCGTCTCCAGAATTCGACGATCTATCGTATCTAGGTCCTGTTTTGACATAATTATTCAAATTTCTATATAAAATTTAGCACTAATTGCTAATTATTGACATTTTTCGGCGTAATTCGCAAGGACATGCGGGGGCTTTCGGGGCTATGGTTGGCCTATGCCGCCTCTCGATAACCCAGCCCTGAGTGTTTCCGACCAAGGCGTCGATCCCGGCCCGTTGACGGTTCTCCGCGAGCTTGAAAAAAAGGTTCTGTGGCTTTCGACCTGGATGATTCACCACGCCAATTCGCTGCGCGAAAATTCGGACGGTATCAAGGTCGGCGGCCATCAGGCGTCCTCGGCCTCGGTGTCGGCGCTGATGACGGCGCTGTATTTTCATGAACTGCGGCCTTCCGACCGGGTTGCGGTCAAGCCCCACGCCAGCCCGGTGTTCCACGCCATCCAATACCTGCTGGGCAATCAAAGTTTGGATCAACTCAAGAATTTCCGTGCCTTCGGCGGCGCCCAGAGCTACCCGTCCAGGACCAAGGACGCCGACGATGTGGATATTTCCACCGGTTCGGTCGGTTTGGGCCCGGCGATGACGGTGTTCGCGTCGCTGGTTCAGGATTACCTGCGCCGCCATGTGAAAAGCGTTAAGGCGCAAACGCCGGGACGCATGATCGCCGTCGTCGGCGATGCCGAAATGGACGAAGGCAACATGTACGAAGCGTTGCTGGAAGGTTGGAAGCACGATCTCAGGAACTGCTGGTGGATCATCGACTATAACCGCCAGAGCCTGGACGGTGTCGTCCGGGACCGATTGTTCAGGTGGATCGACCGCACCTTCCGAGGCACCGACTGGACGGTGGTGACGCTGAAATACGGCAAGCGGATGATGGCCGCTTTCGAAAAACCCGGCGGCAAGGTACTGAAGCACTGGATCGGTGATTGCCCCAACGATGTCTATTCGGCGTTGACGTTCCAGGGCGGCAAGCACTGGCGGGCGCAATTGACCGCCGACATTGGTGATCAAGACGGCGTCGGCGACTTGTTGGCATCCTATGATGACGACGCGCTTCAGGACCTGATGACCAACCTGGGCGGGCATTGCCTGGAAACCATTTTGGAGGCCTTCGCGTCGATTACCGACGACAAACCGGCATGCTTCATCGCCTACACCATCAAGGGCCACGGCTTGCCGTTGGCAGGTCACAAGGACAACCACGCCGGCATCATGAACGCCGAGCAGGTCGCCACCTTGCGCCAACGCTTCAATATCGCCGAGGGAGACGAATGGCTGCCCTTCGCCGGCCTCAACAGCCGCCCGGATGATCTTTCGCGTTTTTTGGATACGGTCCCCTTCAATGCGCCAAACACAAATGGCAATACGGGAAGCCGCCGGAAATCCGCGGCCTCGGTTCCGGTGCCCGCCCCGTTGCCGTTGCCGGCCAAGGCCAAGACCAGCACCCAGGAAGCCTTCGGTAAAATCCTGTTCGAAATTGCCGGCACCGATGAAGCGCTGGCCGACCGCATCGTCACCGCGTCGCCGGACGTGACCCAATCCACCGGTCTTGGCGGCTGGGTCAATCGCCGCGGCCTATTCGCCCGGGATGCGGTCGCCGACACCTTCAAGGCCCATAACGTCGTCTCGGCGCAAAAATGGGGCGCCGATGACGCCGGCCAGCATATCGAGTTGGGGATCGCCGAAAACAATCTGTTCTTGATGCTGGCCGCGATGGGCTTGTCGCATGACCTGTTCGGCGAACGGCTGCTTCCCATCGGCACCGTTTACGATCCGTTTATCCAACGCGGCCTGGATGCCTTGAACTACGCGTGCTACCAGGATTCGCGGTTCATGCTGGTGGCGACCCCGTCCGGCTTGTCGTTGGCGCCCGAAGGCGGCGCCCACCAGTCGATCGCGACGCCGCTGATCGGCATCGGCCAACCGGGACTGGCGTCGTTCGAACCGGCGTTTGCCGATGAGCTTCGGGAAATCATGGCTTGGGGGTTCGGCCATATGCAGGATGCCGACGGCGGCGCCGTTTATCTGCGGCTTTCGACGCTGGCCCTGGAACAACCTAAACGACGGATGACCAAGACGCTCCGCCGTGATCTTTTGGCCGGCGCCTATTGGCACGGGAAGCCCGGAAAAAAAGGCGCCATCATCTATTCCGGCGCCCTGGCCAAGGAGGCGGAACGAGCCCATGGCCGTCTCGGCAACGCGGGAAAAGGCGACACCATCGGCCTGATGGCGGTGACCTCGGCAGACCGGCTCTATCATGATTGGCAGGCCAACGGGGTTAAGTCGCACGTGGCCAAGCTGCTGTCCGGCCTCGGCCCCGATGCCCGGCTGGTCACGGTGCTGGACGGCCACCCGTCGGCGTTGTCATGGATCGGGTCCGTCGCCGGGCACCGGCTTAGGCCCCTGGGCGTCGAGCGATTCGGTCAATGCGGTAGTCTCAATGATCTCTACCGCGCCTACGGCATCGATGCCGGGGCCATCGAGGGGGCTTTCAAAGAGCCTTGAAATCGGTGTGATCGGCCGCCGTTTTTGCGTGGGCCGGGGGTGGCCTAAGAAATCTCGTCGCGCCAGTTGCTCGAGCCCAGCAATTCCGACAAATCCTTCAATCGATTCTGCCAGATTTCCAGATCTTCGGGATCGGCGTCTTCGTCGTCATCCTTGATCAGTTGGGTGTGCATGGCGACTTGGGACTCAACGACGCCGATGACTTCTTTCAGGTGCGGCTCGGTGATGGCGTTGATGGTCAGCTTGCCATCGAACAGCATATCGGCGCGTTCCATCATCGGCAGTTCTTCAAGCCGTTCGTCCAACGCCTTCCATTGCGCGTACCATTCGTTGTACACCGAACCCTCAGGCGCGTTTTTGCCCGCCAGGTTTTCGTCCAGGGACCCCATGATGGCCATGAACTCGTGGACCGTGAATTCCAGTTTATCCAAGGGTCGTTCCCTTCAAAATGCGTATATCTTCGGCGTTTCATATAGGATTGCTTGGCTTTGCTCAACCTTGGATAAAATCAGCCCTTAAAAGGACCGGCAAATGAGCCCCACCGATTCAAGCGATACCGCCCCGGATATGTCCCTTGGCCCGCCCCTGGACCCGCGCGTCCATCCCTATCGCGACGATATCGCCGCCGATTTTCTGGAAGGCCGCATTGAGGCCAAGAATTTCGTTGCCGGCAAGCCGTGCCGTCTCGGCGCCGCGTTCGCGCCGGTGATGAGCAAACCGGTTATTCCCCAGTCCACCCCCGGCGAACTTCAGGCCAGCGAGCTGTTGTTTGGCGAGGAATTCACCGTATTCGAGGACAGCGCCGGCTGGTCCTGGGGCCAATGCGGGCATGACCGTTATGTCGGCTACGTGCGCACCAAGGATCTGTTCGGCAATTTGCCGGAACCGACCCATTGGATCAGCGCCGTCAGGTCGCTGGTGTTTCCAGATAACAAGGGCGAATACCCGGCGACCATGAGCCTGAGCATGACCGCCAAGGTCGCCGTAGAATCCGTCGATGGCGACTTCGCCAAGCTGGTTTCCGGCGGCTGGATGGTTGCCGGGCATCTGGTGGCGTTGGATGAATCGCGGCCCGATTTTGTCGCCCTCGCCCAGATGTTTGCCCGCGTGCCTTACCTGTGGGGCGGCCGCGGCGGGTTGGGCATCGATTGTTCCGGTCTGATCCAGGTGCCGCTGGCCGCCACCGGTGTTTCCGTTCCGCGGGATTCGGACCAGCAGGCGGACGCCATCGGCGAGGACATCCCCATTCCCGACGACCTCAGCCAATTGCGTCCCGGCGATATCGTCTATTTTCCCGGTCATGTCGGCATTCACCTGGGCGCCGGCGCGCTTCTGCATGCGTCCAGCCATGACATGATGGTGACCACCCATTCGCTGTCCGATGTGATCGACCGTATGCAGGATCGTCACGGCAAGGGCGTCACCAGGGTGCGCAGGCTTTAGGGCTTGTTTTTAACCGCAAATTCGTCGTCGCAAATGAGTCCATTTGCTCGGGATTTGCTTTAGCCGCCCGCCATCCGGCTGTCCCACATGTCTTGGTAGGCTTGTTCGATATTTTTGGCGAACGACGGGCCGTCGCATAAGGGCGAGGCGCCGATGCGGTCGCGCAAGCCTGCGCGCAGGTCTTTAAGCCGGTCGAGGTCGGCGGCCAAGGCGGCGGCTTTTTTGACGTAGTCTTTAGGCGTCTCGGCGGCCAGGTCATCGAGCCCGGCATGGCTGGATAACGCCCCGCCCATGCGGCCGATGAACCGTTCGCCCAACAGGGAAATCACCGGCACCCCCATCCATAGCGCCTGGAACGTCGTCGTGGCGCCGGAAAACGGGAAGGTGTCGAGCGCGATGTCGGCTTTCGCATAATGGCCGAGATGGTTGTGAAAGGAGTCCATGGTGCCCAACAGGGTGATGCGGTCATGGCTGATGCCGTTGGCGTTGAACCGGGCCATCAGCCGTTCGCTGATGATCGAGGATCTAAAATAGTTTTTGGATTTCAACACCAGCCGCGCGTCCGGTACCGCCAGCAGGACTTCCGACCAAAGGTCTAGCACATCATCGTTCATCTTGGAAGGTTTGTTGAACGAGCAAAAGGTGACGAAGCCGTTTGTTTCCGCCGGTAAGGCCGAGACATCGGGGGCGTCTTCGGGTTTGGGGTAGGTAAACAAGGAGGCGACGCGGACCAAGTCCTCGGTGAACCGTTCGCTGACGCCTCCCCCTTGACCATCAGAGTCTCCGGGAGGATGCAGGACGCTGTCGGTCAGCCAGAAATCCATCTCATCCAGGGCCGAGGTGGTGCCGCCGAAGATGCCGGCCTGCACCGGGGCCGGGCGCCAGCTCGCCACCGATGGGTGGTTGTCACCGAAATGGCCGCCAAGATAAACCATGATGTGGATGTTATCGTCCCGGATCAGCCCGGCGATGTCCTCATCCGCTAAACCCTGGATGGGGCGCCAGTGATCGGCATAGCCCTGAAACTTTTCGGTGGTGGCGTCCGGCAGGGCGACGTTGGCATAACAAAAAATCTCAAACCTTGCGTGGTCGTGATGACTAAGCAGCGGGGCGACGTTATCGCCTAAGGGGTGGTCGCGGAAGTCGGACGACAAATAGCCGATGCGAAGTTTTTCGCCGGGCGCCAGCGGCCCCGGCGCCACCGGCGTTTGATCCCGGCCCTCTGCGTCCGGGGCGACCGGTGCCGACGGGCGGTGGGCGACGGTGCGCCGGTAGGTTTCGAACAGCTCGTCGCTGCCGATGTCGGGTTTATAAAGCAGGGCATGCAGATAATTGAAATTAGCGCTCATCAAATTCGGGTCGATGGCAGTGGCTTTTTTGAAGTGGACGATGGCGCTGCCCAAATCGCCTAGGTCCAGATGGGTCACGCCCAGGTTATTCATGGCGTCAGCGAAATCGGGATTGATGGCGATGGCTTTCTCAAAGTTGGCGACGGCTTCATCCAGCCGCCCCAATTCCTTTAAGGTGGAGCCCAAGAAACCGTAGGCCTCGGCGAAATAGGGCTTCAGCGTAAGGGCCTTGCGGTAACACGCCACCGCTTCGTCGAGCCGGCCCATGCCGCCCAGGGCGAGGCCTAAGCTGGCGTGGGCCTCGGCAAAATCGGGGTCGATAGCCAGCGCCTGGTGGAAGCCGGCGATGGCGTCGTTGAGACGGCCGGCGCGGTAGTGCTCGAGCGCGCGCTCCAGCAATTGTACCGCTTCGGCGGTGGGGCTTTCCGGTTCATCGGGCGAGGGGTGTTTCAAGGCGGCGTCCTTTGTCGAAGAGGATAGAAAACCAGAGGCCGATTAACATCCGGTTTATATTAGGTCATGAACTCATAAATGGCGGCGAGCTGTGATCGGCGGATGGCTTGTTTCGGAAGGAAGGTGCGCGAAAGCGGGGCCTCGCCCCGGTGAGGGTGCTTGACGTACCAAAACGGGCCATCCGCCGACCCCTTCGGGGCGCGGTTCTTTTGTCCACTGGACTTCGTCCTGTCGTCGGTCATGATGCTTTGGCATCAATCCCTCCTAACTCCTAGCCAGTAAACAAAATAACACACGTCACAGTCGTCGCCATTTATGAGTCCATGACCTAGTCCGGTTTAACATTGATATCGCCCCTGTTGCCAGAACCGCAAGCCTCCGGGTATTCTTGACGGGTATGGATAGGAGCCGGACAAGATCATGCGGCAGACACCATTCGATTTAGCCAAAAGCGTTTTGAAGGTCGGCATTCTGCTCGCCGCCCTCGGTTTTCAGATGCTGCCGTTCTTCCTGCTGCTGGTGGTGTTCGCCTTTGCCATGGGCGTCACCGGCGGGGGCATGCTGGGGATCATCCCGGTTCTGTTTTTCGCCATGGTCTTCGCCGCCAGCTGGCTGGCCTCGAAACGGTCCCGGCTGGTGCATGCCGGGCCCACACGGCCGCCTTCGCCCTGGGCGTGGCGGCCGAAACGCCGGCGGCAGGAGCCGGTGATGTTGCTGAAAACCCGGGCCGAGCGCTACCGGGACCTCAAGGATATCCTCAGCAATAACTGGCGCTAAAATTTCTGCAAAAAATGGTGCCCCCAGAGAGACTCGAACTCTCACTCCCTTGCGGGAACCGGATTTTGAATCCGGCGCGTCTACCAGTTCCGCCACAGGGGCCTCGTTAAGCCAAAACAATAAGGCTGCGGCGCACATCATAGTCGTTGGCTTTTGCGCGTCAACAGCGGCTATTTATTGCCCGCCGCAACGCCCGCCTCGCCGTTTGCCCTGCCTGTTTGCTCTCCTTGGCCGCCCCTGCTAAACAGCGCCCCTAGCCCGCTCCGGTCTACGGAGCGGCGGAAAGGAACAAAGAGTTGTTAAGACGCCTTTACGACTGGACCATGGGCTTGGCCGGCCACCGCCATGCGACGCCGGCGCTGGCGGCCGTCTCTTTCGTCGAAAGCTCGGTGTTTCCGATCCCGCCGGATATCGTGCTGATCCCGATGGTGCTGGCGGACCGGGCCAAGGCCTTCCGCATCGCGCTCATCTGCACCATCGCCTCGGTGCTGGGCGGGATGTTGGGTTACGCCATCGGCGTGTTCCTGTTTGAGGAAATCGGCCGGCCGATGCTGGAATTCTACGGCTACGGGCCGAAATTCGCCGAGTTCCAGGGCAAATATAATGACTGGGGCGCGTGGGCGGTGTTCATCGCCGGGGTCACGCCGTTTCCGTACAAGGTCATCACCATCCTCTCAGGCGTGACGTCGCTGGACCTGTTGGTGTTTGTCGTCGCCTCGGTGGCGGCGCGGGGGCTGCGGTTTTTCATCGTCGCCGCATTGTTGTGGAAATTCGGCGAACCGATCCGGGACTTCATCGAAAAATATTTAGGCCTATTGTTCGTTGCGTTTTGTGTGCTGCTGATCGGCGGCTTCGTGCTGGTGAAATTCCTGATTTGATATGGCTCGTATTGATTTAACCCAAGTCGACCTGACCCGCCTGATCCCGTTCTGCGTTTTCGCGGTGTCGGTGTTCGCGCTCGGTAACGCCTATACCGCCCAATACGCCTTCGGGCTGGAGCCCTGTATACTGTGCCTGTACCAGCGCGTCCCCTATGCCGTCGCCGGGACCTTAGGCGTGGTGGCGTTTTTGTTGCCCAGGAACAAAACCGATTGGAAGGGTCACGCGGTGGCCTTGTCCGGCGGGGTCTTTCTTATTGGCGCCGGCATCGCCTTTTATCACGTCGGCGTCGAACAACACTGGTGGGCCTCAGTTGCGGCCTGCGGCGCCAGCGGCGGCGGCCCAGGGGACGTCGGGGAACCGCAAACCGTCGATCAATTGCGGCAAATGCTGATGCAGGCGAAGCCGGTCAAGGCCTGCGACGAGGTCGATTGGACCTTGTTCGGTCTTTCCATGGCGACCTACAATGTTCCGTTCTCGCTGGCCCTGGCGTTGGCATCGTTGTGGGGGGCGAAGCATTTACGGAGGATGCGGTGAGCAAGGCTTCACCATCCAAAAAATCCAAACCCGCGCCGCGCCGGACCCGGCTTCCCGGCGATCCGGACAGGGGTGAGGCGATCCGGCGCATGATCCGAGTCGATCATGCCGGTGAGTACGGCGCCGTCAGGATCTATGAAGGCCAGCTCAGTGTCCTCAAGGGCTCTGAACACCGGCCGCTGATCGAACACATGGCGGAACAGGAACGCCGCCACCTGGATGCGTTCAATGCCATGGTGCCCGAACACCGGGCGCGGCCGACGGCGCTGCTGCCGCTATGGCATGTCGCCGGCTTCGCGTTGGGGGCGGGGACGGCGTTGTTGGGCGAAAAAGCGGCGATGGCCTGTACCGTCGCCGTCGAAGAAGTCATCGACGAACACTATGCCGGACAGGTCAAGGCGCTCGACGCCGACCGGGAAGCCGGGGACGGTGAGGGCGGTCTCCGCGATACCCTGGAGGAATTCCGCCTCGAAGAGGTCGAGCATAAGCAGACCGGGCTCGAGCACGGCGCCGAGGACGCCCCCGGATACGAGGTCTTGTGCGGCCTGATCAAGACCGGATCGCGCCTCGCCATCTGGCTGTCGACGCGGATTTAAACCAAGGCTTATTGCCGGCGTTTCGTCGCCAGGCTGGAGATGATGCCGCGAAGGGTGCGGACCTCCTGTTCGGTGAGGCCTGCGCGTTGCAGCATGTTGCGGATATTGCGGACCATCACCGGGCGTTTTTCGGCGACATGCAGGAAGCCCGAGGCGTCCAGTTCGTCTTCCAAATGCCCGAACAGGCCTTCCAGTTCGGCCTTGTTGGCGGGCTGGGTTTCCTTCGGGATGGCGAGTTCGTCCGCCGCCGTATCGTCACCGGATAACCCGGCCTTAAACCATTCGTGGCCGATGGCATAGACGGCCTGCGCCAGGTTGAGCGAGCTGAAGGCCGGGTTCACCGGCACCATGATGATGGCGTCGCCGAGCGCAATGTCGTCGTTCTTGAGCCCCTTGGCCTCGCGCCCGAACAACACCCCGGCGCCGCCGCCGTCATTCATAAAGGCACGGGTTTCGGTGGCGGCCTGGGCCGGCGTGATGACCCGGTTGGTCATGTCGCGGGGCCGGGCGGTGGCGGCGAACACCAGTTGCAGGTCGGCGACGGCGTCCTGGGTGGTGTCGAACACGCGGGCGTCGTTGATGACGGTATCGGCGCCGGCCGATGCGGCGAGGGCGTCTTCGTTGGGCCAGCCGTCGCGGGGGCTGACTAGGCGCAGTTCGCATAGGCCGCAATTGAGCATGGCGCGGGCCGCCATGCCGATATTTTCACCCAGTTGTGGCTCGACCAGGATCACGGCGGGCCCAGGTATATTATCGGGGCGGGGCTCGAATGGTTGGGTGGAATCTGTGCCGGCCATCGCTTAAGGAGCAATCCCTAGGAGTGATTGTCGACGGCGCCGTCCCGGTGGAGCTTGTAGATGATCGAATCACGAAGCGCGTTATAGGACGCGTCGATGATGTTGGCCGATACCCCCACCGTTGACCAATGTTCGCCGTTTTTGTCCGCCGACTCGATCATCACCCGGGTCACAGCCCTGGTGCCGTCCCCGGGCGTCAGGATGCGGACCTTGTAATCGACCAGCCGGAGGTCCTCCAACTGCGGGTAAATGCCGGTAAGAACCTTCCTGATCGCCGCGTCGAGCGCGTTGACCGGGCCGTTGCCTTCGGCCACCGTCATATGGGATTCGCCCTGGACATCGAGTTTCACGGTCGCTTCGGACGAGGTCACGAGTTCGCCGTTGTGGTCCCAGCGGCGTTCGTCCAGAACCTTGAAGCTGGTGCAATGGAAATAATCGGGGACGGCGCCCAAGGCGCGCCGCGCCAGCAGTTCGAAACTGGCTTCGGCGCCGTCATAGGCGTAGCCATTGAATTCCTGTTCCTTGACCGTTTCCAACAACTTGGCGACTCTTTTGTCCTTAGGGTCGATGTCGATGCCGGCCTCGCGGAAGCGGGCCAGAATGTTGGACCGCCCCGATTGGTCGGAAACGACAATGTGGCGGCGGTTGCCGATTTTTTCGGGCTCGATGTGTTCGTAGGTGGCCGGATTTTTTTCGACCGCCGACGCATGCACGCCGCCTTTGTGGGCGAAGGCCGATTCACCGACATAAGGCGCGCTGCGGTTCGGCGCCCGGTTGAGGCGTTCATCCAACATTCGGCTCAGGTGCGTCAGCCGGGTCATGTCGTCTTCGGTGACGCCGGTGTCATAGCCCATTTTGAGGGCCAGGGTCGGAATCAGCGTTACCAGATTGGCGTTGCCGCAACGCTCGCCAAGTCCATTTAACGTTCCCTGCACTTGGCGCGCCCCGGCGCGGACGGCGGCCAAACTGTTGGCGACGGCATTGCCGGTATCGTCATGGCAATGAATGCCGAGGTGGCTGCTCGGAATATGTTCGGTGATTTCGGTGACGATGCGCTCAACCTCATCGGGCAGGGTGCCGCCGTTGGTGTCGCACAGCACCACCCAGCGGGCGCCGGCCCCGTAGGCGGCCTTCAGGCAGTCGAGCGCGAAGTCCTTGTTGGCCTTGTAGCCGTCGAAAAAATGCTCGGCGTCGAACATGACGTCGTCGGATTTGGTGCAGGCGTGCTTGATGGTGTCGGCGATCATTTTAATGTTTTCTTCCGGGTCCACGCCTAAGGCCACTTCGGCCTGGAAATCCCAGGTCTTGCCGAAGATGCAGATGGTTTTCGCCGGGCTGGACAGCACCGCCGTCAGGCTGGGGTCGTTATCGGCGCTTCGCCCGGCGCGGCGCGTCATGCCGAACGCCGTCAGTCTGGCGCGCTTCAATTCAGGCGGGTTGGCGAAGAAGGCATCGTCGGTGGCGTTGGCGCCCGGCCAGCCGCCTTCGATATAATCGATGCCGATGGCGTCAAGCTCGTGGGCGATCAGCTCCTTGTCGGCGGGGCTGAAATCAATGCCTTGGGTCTGCGCCCCGTCGCGCAGGGTTGAATCGTATAGGGTGACGCGCTTGTCGCTCATGGTTGTTTCCGTGGCCTTATTCTGTGGAACGCCGGAGAATGCCGAATTAACGCCATTTTCTCAAGGATTTACGAAACCACTACCGTCCCCCGGTCTTGGCGGGATGGTTCTAAAGGCTTATTGTGTAAGCCCAATAACACTATTGTATGTGCTTTTTCAGGTAATCAGTTCGCTTTTTGGGCGTGGTCTCAGGCATGAACGAAGATTCCGATACAACACCGGTTAATGGGGACGGGGATGCTGAATTCCTGGCCATGCAGGAAAAGGTCAGGGGCTCCAACATCGACGAAACGACTTTGTTGGCGACGGATTATCTGAATCATTTCAATGAGATCGTGATGCTGTTGGAAATGGTGGCGGACATGCCCGACATGCTCGAAGAGGTTAAGGAATGGAAACCGAAATCATATAAGGACCATTTCCGGGACAGCACGATCGCCGAAAAGGACCTGGCCATCGAAGCCTATGACTATGTGCCCGACATTTACCGCCAGCCTTTCGAGCAGACCATCGAGCAGATCAATATGATGATCGCGTCAACCGTCGAGCGCCTGGAAAAAAATTTCGCCGATGGCTCCATCGAAGTGCTCCGGGCCAATGCCAAAACCCTAAGCGAACTGATCCAAAGACTGATGGACATGGCGTCCGCCATCATCCACGGCAGTTCCAAGACCATGGAACAATCTGAAATCGATATTCTTCTCGGCGATTAGGGTATTTTAATCGCAAATTCGTCGTCGCAAATGAGCCTATTTGCTCGGGATTTGCTATGCCCCTTCGGCAACTCGGAGATCAGGCGCCTTCGGCAGCCAGGAACACCTTGCGGTTACGGGTCAGCAGCTTGACGAAGTCTTGCGCCGAAACCGGCTTCGAGAACAAATACCCTTGGCCGGTTTGACAGCCGAGCGCATGCAGGAAGGTGATCTGATTTTCGGTCTCGACGCCCTCGGCGATAATTTTGAGGTCCAGGTTCTGGGCCATGGAGATGATCGCCCGGACGATGGCGACGGCGTCTTTTTCATTGGGCAGATTGGTGACGAAGGCGCGGTCGATTTTCAGATTATCCAGCGGGAACCGGGTGAGGTAACTGAGCGACGAATAGCCGGTGCCGAAATCATCGATGGAAACCGACGCCCCTGCGGTTTTCAGGCGATCAAGTGTTTCAATGGTTTCCTCGGGGTTGGCGACCAGGATGCTTTCCGTCAATTCCAGGTCCAGTAAAGATGCCGGCAGGCCGGAATGGGCGAGCGCGCTTTCGACGCTCTTGATCAAATCGCCCTGAAGGAATTGTATCGATGAAAGATTTACCCCGACATGAACCGGATCCGCGACCAGCTTGTTCCAGCCTGCGGCTTCCTTGCAGGCGGTGTCGAGAATCCATTCGCCGATGGACACAATCAGCCCGGTTTCTTCGGCGACGGGAATGAATTCGTCTGGCGTGACCTGGCCCAACTCCGGCGATGTCCAACGTAACAACGCCTCGGCGCCGGTTATGGTGCGGCTGCCCATGTCCACCTTGGCTTGGTAATTCAGCGACAATTCGCCGTTTTCAAGCGCCCGCCGGAGCCCGGTTTCAATTTCCAGGCGCCGCTGCACCTCGGCGCTTAATTGTTCCGAATAGAATTGATAGACATCGCGGCCTTGTTTCTTGGCATTATAGGCCGCGGTGTCGACATTGCGCATCAGGTCACCGATGGTGGTGGCGCTGTCGGGGTAAAGCACGATTCCGATCGAGCCGGTGGTATAGATTTCCTTGCCTTCGACGATGAAGGGTTCGGCGAGTATCTTGAGGATATCCCGGGCTTTCTTTTCGGCTTCGGTGCGGTCTTTGATGCCGTTAAGGATGATCGGGAATTCGTCGCCGCTCAGGTGCGCCACCGTATCGCCTTCCCGCAGGGATACCTCCAACCGGTTGCCGACGGATTGCAGGACCATGTCGCCGACCATATGGCCCAAGGCATCGTTGATGTTCTTGAAGTGATCAAGATCAATGAAAAGAATCGCGAACTTGGTGCCGTTTTCGTCGGCCTTGTCGATCGCCTGTTCAAGCCGCTCGGTAAACAGCCGCCGGTTGGGCATTCGGGTCAGGGGGTCGCGGGTGGCGAGATACAACAGGCGGTCTTCCTGTTCCTTCCGGCTGGTAATATCCCTGAGGGCGCCGATATAGATGCGCCTTTTGCCTTCCTTCAACATGCCGACGGCGAGTTCGACAGGAAATTTGGAGCCGTCCTGGCGGCGCCCTTCAATTTCATAGTCCGTGCCCAAAATCCGCGGACGATCCGGATTCTGCTCGTCTTCCACATAACCGGCGTGCTCGGCGGCCAGGGGCACGTCCATGAGAATATGGACATTGCGGCCGATGAGTTCGCCGGGTTCATAACCGAAGATTTTCTCGGCCGCCGGGTTGACGGTGTCGATGACGCCGCGGCTGTCGAAGGTGACGATGCCGTCGACGACCGTGTCCATGATCTTGCGGATGTGGTTTTCCCGCGCCGCCGCCGTCTTTAAGGCGCGATTGCGTTCGGAAAAGTCTCGGGCCATCAAAATCACGGCAGAGTCAATGGCGCCGGCACCCTCTTCACGATAAGGCAGCGCCGCGATTTCCACTTCGATCTCGCGTTCGTCGGGGCGGACGAACTTCATGGGCAGTCGGATATTCTTTGTGATCAGGCTTTCCAGGCGGTCACCGAAGATTTCGTGGTAGTCGGAATGCACAAAATCAGTGAATTTTCGGCCGATCAGGGTTTCCGCCGGCCACAGGCCCAGCATGTCGGCGCCGGCCGGATTGATCATGGAGATTTTGCCGTTACGGCAAACGCAGATCAGGTCGGGCGCCAGTTCGATGATATGGCGGAAGTCCTTTTCCTTGTTCTTGAAGCCCTCGAAACGGCCAAGGTCCAAAAGGCTGTTGATGATATTGAGCATGGAGCGCCCGGCCTCATGGATATCGGTCGCATATCCACGGTACTGAGGTTCGTTGATGGGACCCAGGACCTCCTGTTCCATCATGTCGGCAAAACCAATAATGGAATTTAACGGCGTGCGCAGGTCGTGGCTTAGGGTCTTCAACAGCGCCTGATTGGCGTTGCCGAGCGATTCCAACTGCTCAAGCGCCTCTTCCAGGCGCTCGGTGGTGACTTCATCCGGTTTTTTGTCGTCTTCCATTCGCCAAAGCCTCTGCTTGGCCGACCCCCAGGCACAAACACAAAAAAACGCCGACAGAAGGCATACTACCCCCCGGTCAGCGCAATTCGGGAGTTTTTTCCAACCGGCTTCGAAAGTCAAGGGCTGATGGCGGCTCGGACCTCTTAGTGTTACCCTTCGGCCCATGCTAGAAGAAGTCGTCATCTTAACCGGCGATGTGGAAGGCCCCCACTTCCGTGTCATGTTGGAGAGTTGCAATCCAGGGCTCATCATCGTTCACGTCGAGACGCCGGAGGATCTGTTAGCGGCCTTCAGCCAGCCACCCGCCGGCGGTGGCGTCCGCCGGCTGATAGCATTCTCGACGTCGGTGATCGTGCCCAAGGCCATTCTCGATGGGCTGCAAACCCCGGCCTACAACTTCCATCCCGGCCCGCCCACCTATCCCGGCTCCCACGCCGCCAGTTTTGCCCTCTATGACGGCGCCGAACATTTCGGGGCGACGGCGCACGTGATGGAGGCAAAGGTCGATTGCGGTCCCATCGTCGCCGCCGAGTGGTTCGTCATTCCGGAAAAATCCCGTTTCCTGGACCTGGAGATCAAGACCTATGAGCTGTTGTTGAAGATATTCGCCGATCTGGTGCCGCATCTGGCGACATCGGACAAACCACTGCCGGTGATTGACGCCCAGTGGTCGGGGAAAAAACATACCAACGCCGAATTCGAGGCGATGAAGGAACTCAAGGCCGACATGGACGAGGCTGAGATCAACCTCAGATTTAGGGCATTTGGGTAGGGCAAATCCCGAGCGGATGGAACCATCCGCGACGACGAATTTGCGTCAAAAAAAGCCAAAGCAAATCCCGAGCGGATGGAACCATCCGCGACGACGAATTTGCGTCAAAAAATCCTGTTCGTCAGCCGCGTTTCCAGGTGGTGCCATTAGGCCCGTCTTCCAACAAAATCCCCTGTGCCGCCAACTCGTCGCGGATGCGGTCAGAAGTCGCGAAATCCTTGTCGTTGCGGGCCGCATTGCGCTCTTCGATCAAGGCGTCGATGGCGTCGTCGTCGAGGCCGCCTTCGGTGGTTGACCCTTTGAACCAATCTTCCGGGTCTTGTTGCAGCAGGCCGAGGAGCCGCCCCGCCGTCAATAATCGGGATTTGTTGTCGGTTGATTTTTCTTCGCCATCCTTATTGAGCGCAGCGGCCAACTCGTGCAGGTGCGAAAGCGCCAGAGGAGTATTTAAGTCGTCCGATAGCGCCTCGATTACCGCCGGGGCTTCCATCTTAGGATCGGTATCACCGTCCTTACCCCTAAGCGCCCCGTAAAACCCGTCCAGTTCCCGCTTCGCCTCTTCGATCCCCGCCTTGGTGAAGTCCAAGGGTTGGCGGTAGTGGGTTTTCAACAGCGCCAGGCGGACCGCCTCGCCGGGGAATTCCTTGAGCAGATCATGCACGGTGTAGAAGTTGCCCAGCGACTTGGACATCTTCTCGCCCTCGGCCATCAGGTAGCCGTTGTGCATCCAGTATTTGGCGAAGCCGGCGTCGCCGGTGCAGGTCGATTGCGCGATTTCGTTTTCATGGTGCGGGAAGATCAAATCCTGGCCGCCGCCATGGATGTCGAATTCGGGGCTGAGGAACTTCTCACTCATCACCGAACATTCCAGGTGCCAGCCGGGGCGGCCGCGCCCCCAGGGGCTGTCCCATCCCGGCAGGTCGTCGGTGGACGGCTTCCACAGCACGAAATCGGCGGGGTCTTTTTTGTAGGGCGCGACCTCGACCCGGGCGCCGGCGACCAGTTCGTCGCGGTTCAGTTTCGACAGTTTGCCGTAATCGGGCATCGAGGGGACGGAAAACATGACGTGATTTTCAGCTTCATAAGCGTGGCCGCTTGCGATCAGCTTTTCGGTCAAGGCGATCATGCCGTCGATGTGCTCGGTGGCGCGGGGCTCGAAGTCGGGCTCAAGCGCGCCCAGCGCCGCCATGTCGTCGTGAAAGATTTTCGTCGTCCGCGCCGTAATGTCGCCGATGCTTTCGCCGGATTCCTTGGCGGCCAGGTTGATCTTGTCATCGACGTCGGTGATGTTGCGCACGTACGTGACTTTTGATTCGGGATACAGACGCTGCAAAAGCCGGTACAAGACATCGAACACCACCACCGGGCGGGCATTGCCGATGTGGGCGTAGTCATAGACCGTCGGCCCGCACACGTACATGCGGACGTCGTTGGGGTCGCGGGGCTCGAAGTCGACCTTCTCGCGGCTGAGCGTATCGTGGATGCGTAACGTCATGTGGTCATTGGTCCTTTGGGCTTATACCTTGCCGGTAAAGCGGTTGGTCAAGGGATAACGGCGGTCGCGGCCGAAGGCGCGGCGCGTGATCTTGACCCCCGGCGGCGCCTGGCGGCGCTTGTATTCGGCCCGGTCCAGCATGTGCCAGACCCTTTCCGCGGTGGCGATGTCGTGGCCACGCTTGGCGATGTCGTCCAACGACATTTCTTCCTCGATCAGGCATTGCAGAATGGCGTCCAGGTCTTCGTAGGGCGGCAACGTGTCCTGGTCGGTTTGGTCGGGTTTTAATTCGGCCGTCGGCGGCTTGGTGATGACGCGCTCGGGGATGACCGAGCCCTTGCCGCCCGCATCCGGGCCCAAGGCACCCTCGGGCTTGGTGGCGTTGCGCCAGTTGGACAGCGCAAACACGGTGGTTTTATAGACGTCCTTCAGCACCGAATAGCCGCCGCACATGTCGCCGTAGAGCGTCGCATAGCCGACCGACATTTCCGACTTGTTGCCGGTGGAAAGCACCATATGGCCGAGTTTGTTCGAGAGCGCCATCAACGTCAGGCCGCGCGACCGGGCCTGGATGTTTTCTTCGGTGGTGTCGGCGGCGAGATCGTCGAAGGCGTCTTTCAACATGCCCTCGAACGCCTGCATGGCCGGGTCGATGGCGATGGTGTCGAGCCTGACGCCCAGGTTGGCCGCCGTCTGCTCGGCGTCCTCGACGCTTTCAGTTGATGTATACGGCGACGGCATCAGCACGCAATGGACCTTGTCCGGCCCCAGCGCATCGACGGCGACGGCGGCGGTCAGGGCACTGTCGATGCCGCCGGAAAGCCCGATCAGCACCCCCGGAAAACTGTTCTTGCCGACATAATCGCGAAGCCCCAACACCAACGCCCGGTATATGGATTCCAGTTCATCGGGCGCCGGCGTAATGGCGGCTTCGGTGCAGGCCCAGTTGCCGTTGTCGCCGGTCCATTTGGTGATCAGCACGTCGTCTGACCACGATGGCGCCTTGGCCAGCAGGGCCTTGTCCGCGCCCAGGACGAACGAGGCGCCGTCGAATACCAGTTCATCCTGGCCGCCGACCAGATTGACATAGACCAGCGGCAGCCCGGATTCGGCAATGCGGGCGACGGCGGGGCCGAGCCGGTCATCGGGTTTATCGGTCTCAAACGGCGATCCGTTGAGGACCACCAGAATCTGGGCGCCGGATTCCTGAAGCGTCTCGGTAACCTCCGCGTACCACATATCCTCGCAGACCATGACGCCGAGCCTTGCGCCGCGGAACGCCACCGGTCCGTTCAGCGGGCCTTGGGCGAATACCCGCTTTTCATCGAAGACGCCGTAATTGGGCAGGTCGTGCTTGAAGCGCTGGGCGGTGATCTCGCCGCCGTCCAGGACCAGGGCGGCGTTGTAAAGGTTGCCTTGCTCCCGCCACGGCGACCCGATCAACAGCCCCGGCCCGCCGTCGGCGGTCTCGGCGGCGAGGGCGTGCACGCCGGCCTCGACGGTTACCTGGAAGGCGCGTTTGAGAACCAGATCCTCGGGCGGATACCCCGATACCGCCAACTCGCCGGTGATCACCAAATCGGCGCCGTCGGCGGCGGCTTTGGCCCGCGCTTGGCGGATGCGCTCGATGTTGCCGTCAATATCACCGACGATCGGGTTAATCTGCGCCAGGGCTATGGTTAACGAATTGGTCATCGGGGTGCTTCAGTCGATCTCTATATTCGGGTTTCGGAGGCGAATTTTCCGGGATCATGGGCGGCGGTCCTGAAACTGTCAACGCCACGATGGTGCTGACCTTTAAGGTTATTTTAACGCCGCATGGGATAATGGACCTTATGTCGCTGGAAAAAATAGCTCGAAATACATAGACTTGGGTATGGTTAAGAAACCTTCGCAACAAAAAGCCGATGAGGACGGGGGCGCCGAATTTTTTGCCCCGGTGACCAGCGGCTATAAACAGACCGACGAGGCGCCTGCCGCGATGACTCCGCCGCCGTCGGCTGAACCGCCGCCCGCCGCGCCGCCGACGCCTGTGCAACCGGCCGCCGCGCCGCCGCCTGTGCAACCGCAACCGGCCAAACCGCAACCGGCCAAACCGGAACCGGCCAAGGCCCCGGCGCCGATCGACATGAGCACGCCGAAGGGCGCTTCCGACGCCCTGGCGACGACCATGGTCCAGGGCTTCGTCGAGCAGATGAAGGCGGCGGCCAAGGCCAAGGGCGGGCACCTGACGGTCCAGGACATGGAAGACATGCAGGCCGAATTCGACCGCCAGACCCAGGCCCTGTCGGGCGCCCTGGAACGGTCGTTCGGCGCCTACATGAAGGCCCAGGAACGCTCCAATTTCGACCAGCAGCGCAATTTCCCGTTTGACCGGCTGATGGTGAAAAAATTCTCCAACCTGTTCAAGGACGGCGATCATCTCGGCCCCGATGATCTTTGCCGGCGCATGCTGCCCGGTTTCTTCGTCGGCCTCGGCATGATGCTGGGCCCCGACGTGATCGAGGAATACCAGGAGAAGCTCCGCGCCGTGGTCGCCCGGGTCAAAGACGACGGCAAGGGCGTCTTTAACTGGGAGCTGGTCTACAAGGATAAGACCGCCATCGGCATCGCCTTGAACGCCGAGGTCGAGATCGCCCAGCATTTCGACGAATACGACAAGCGCGCCGAATGGTTCATCAACATGATCAACGGCCACCTGACCGCCATCGACGCCGACGTCCATCCCAAGGTCCGCGATTGGGAGATCAGCGCCACCGGCTTCAAGGGCTTCATGCGCGGCATGTTGTCCGACCTCCGCGCCCAGCTCGATTCCGATGCCGGCAAGATGGCGATCACCAAGAAATACGGCGCCGAGACCTGCGCCGACCTGTTCGATATCTTCGCCAACTTCGAATAGCGCGCTTAGCTATTTCCCGGTCCGGGCTGCGCCCTTCCTCGCCTCTTTTTTTAACGCAAATTCGTCGTCGCAAATGAAGCCATTGGCTCGGGATTTGCTTTTTTAATCCCGTTTCAGCAGGAATTCGCGGCCGACCTTGACCGACGGCGCCTCGCCATAGGCGACGATGTCGGCGGTGGCGTAGGTCTCGGTCCAGTTTTCCGGCAAAAACGAGCCGGTGCCGACGACATCGATGGGGGCGGCGACGTCGGCCATGACCCGGCATTTGGCGACGTCGAAGCCGGACGAGACGACGATCTTGACTTGATCGAACCCGGCGGCGTCGAGCTTCTCGCGGAAATGGAAAATCGCCGCCGCCGTCACCCCGGTCCCGGTCAGGAACCGGAGTTCCTTATCAGACCGATAGCGGCGCACCGCCACCGGCGCGAATCTTTCGAGCACGGCATAGGATTCCTGCGGCCCCAGCCCCTCGACGAAACGCCCGCCGTGGGTATCAAGGCGGAAGGAAAGCAAACCCTGGGACGCCATTTCCGGGAACCGGCGGCAGACGGTCAGCGCGTCGGTGATCTCCTGGCCGAAAAAATCGACCAGCACCGTCAGCGCCTCGCCGGGAAACGCCTCGACGAACATCTCGGCGGCTTTAAGGGTCGAGCCGGCGTAGCCGATCAACGCATGCGGCATCGTCCCTAAGCCGTCCGCCTGGCCGAAATAATGCGCGGTGGCCCCGGTGGCGTTGCCTAAGAAGCCCTTGGCGCCGACCTGGCGCTTGGCCGCATCGGAGCCCACCGCGGCGGCATAGGCCATCATCTCGGCCATCTCGGTGCCGGCGCAATGGCGCGCGTCCATGGCCAAAAACAACACATCCGGCAGCTCGACGCACATGGTGAAGGCGTTGTTGGCTGCGACACAGGCGGCGCCCAGCTTCTGCAGATAGAGCGTCTCCAGATCGACCAGTTTCGACAGCGGCCCGGTGATATAGGCGAGCGGCTCGCCGGCGCCGGCCCACTGGCCTTCGTCGTAATTGAGCGCGATATCGATGTCGAACTCACGCGCCTCGGCGACCCGTTCCAGCCACGCCACCATCAGCTTCGGCGCGAAAATCACCGGCCTGCGCATGAACACCGCATAGGTAACGTCGACGTCGCCGAAGCGTTCGACCACGGTCCTGGTCTTGAGGAAATACTGGTCGGACCATTTTTCGATATGGGCGTCGATATGGGCGTCGATAGGATCTTCCGGCGGCGCCTTGGTTGTCGTTTTTGATTTCCGGGCCACGGCGCGCCCCGCTAGCTGCCGCCGGCGGCGCGCCCGGCCTTGATCGCGGGCTGGCGGTCGCGGCCGGCTTTGAGGATTTCGGCCAACAGGAACGCCAATTCCAACGACTGCTTGGCGTTCAGGCGCGGGTCGCAATGGGTGTGATAGCGCGCCGACAAATTCGCCTCGGTGATCGCCTGGGCGCCGCCGGTGCACTCCGTCACGTCCTGGCCGGTCATCTCGAAATGAACGCCGCCGGCGTGGCTGCCCTCGCCGGCATGAACGGCGAAGAAGCCCTGGACCTCGGCCAGGATATGGTCGACGGGCCGCGTCTTGTAGCCGTTCGACGCCTTCTCGGTGTTGGCGTGCATGGGATCGCAGACCCAGACGACGCTGCGGCCTTCTTTCTCCACCGTTCGCACCAGCGGCGGCAGCAGGGTCTCGACCTTGTCTGCGCCCATGCGGGTGATGACGGTAATCCGGCCCGGCTCGTTTTCCGGGCTGAGCGCGTCGATGAGGCGGATCAAATCGTCGGGCTCGCTGGTCGGCCCGGCCTTGACCGCTAGCGGATTTCCGATGCCGCGCATGAACTCGACATGGGCGCCGTCGACTTGCCGCGTGCGGTCGCCGATCCACAAAAGATGCGCCGAGGTGTCGTACCAGTCCCCCGACGTCGAATCGATGCGGGTCATGGCTTCTTCGTAGTTCAGCAACAGCGCTTCGTGTGAGGTGAAGAAATCGGTCTCGCGGATTTGCTGCGTCGTTTCCGAGGTCAGTCCGCAGGCGGCCATGAACGCCAGCGTTTCGTCGAGGCGGTCGGCCATTTCCTTGTAGCGTTCGCCGAGCTTGCTGTCGGCGACGAAGCCGAGGTTCCACTGGTGCACCTTGTGCAGGTCGGCATAGCCGCCTTGGGCGAAGGCGCGGATCAGGTTCAGCGTCGACGCCGATTGGTTATAGCCCTGGACCATGCGGGCGGGGTCCGGCACCCGGGCGGCGGCATCGAACTCGATGCCGTTGACGATGTCGCCGCGATAGCTCGGCAGGGTGAGCCCGTCGACGGTCTCGGTATCGGCCGATCTCGGCTTGGCGAACTGGCCGGCGAGGCGGCCGACCTTGACCACCGGCAGGGTGGCGCCGAAGGTCAGCACCACCGCCATTTGCAAAAGCACGCGGAAGGTGTCGCGGATGTTATCGGGGTGGAACTCGGCGAAGCTCTCGGCGCAGTCGCCGCCTTGCAACAGGAAGGCTTCGCCGGCGGCGACGCGGGCCAGGTGGCGTTTGAGCGAGCGGGCCTCGCCGGCGAACACCAGCGGCGGCATGTGGCCGAGCGTCTTCTCGGCGGCCTCGAGCGCGCCCAAGTCCGGGTAGGCCGGCATCTGCAGCGCCGGCTTGGCGCGCCAGCTATCGGGGGTCCAGTCGGTTGTCTTGGTCATCGTCATACTCGTTTGTTTTGTTGGGTCCCAGGGTTCTACATCATCCGACAAAATTCGTCAGGGGGCTCCTATACGCCGAGTTGGTCAGGATTTCCAGAAAAATGCGGGATTTTTCCCGCATCGGCGTGGCGTCGGCTTGATTGGGTCCCCTGTCCGGGCACCGGGGGATTCGGGGGTGTCCCCCGAAATGGGGCCCTGGTCCTCCCCCAAAAAAGTGGTCCACCGTTATAGTTAGTAAACGGAGGATCAGAAATGGCGAACAGACGTCCCAAACCCGAAGAAATAGTGACGAAGTTGCGGCAGGTTGAAGTTCTTGTCGGGCAAGGAACTCGCGGATCATCAACGATTTACGTTGGCGACCGACATTGATGTCTACTTCTGTGATCCGCAAAGTCCGTGGCAACGTGGATCCAA